>JAALOO010002104.1_pt1 | contig 11744 bp, 9 predicted proteins | sample 7257641 | NCBI WGS metagenome assembly JAALOO01 (sample SAMN14085613, study PRJNA598686) | mite metagenome | biome: ENVO:01001000; feature: ENVO:01001002; material: ENVO:01001226; isolation source: single female mite from University of Michigan culture on fish food culture... ... | reverse complement strand
TTAGCGGTGCACAGTTATGTAAGGAGTGAGCGAAGCGAGCTCGACTGAGCCCTTGAATATTGTTTATTTAAGTAAGTAAAAATCTGTTTACATGCAACAGTTTTCTATAATTACAAAAATTACAAAAGAAGCGCTAAGTGAGAGTGAACACAAGCATACGTAGTCCAGACTGACTTTAATGGCAAAGAGTAGCTGCTTATATTCATAAACAGGCGACGTAACTTCGAACTCTCAAAGCCACGTCGCTAGCAGCCTATGGGCCGTTACTCAAACTAAATTAAAAATTAAAGATATCAATTTTATTAGCAAATGCTTTAAAAAATCAAAATTTTCGTTAAATGTTTTATAAAAACATAAAAACAAATAAATGAGTTTACTAAAAAACTAATTTTTGTTAAATGATTTTTTTTGTTTTTACAGTTTAGCTTAACTTTGAAATATTAATGTATCAAAATTGCTATCTTAAAGCACAAGAAATGTTTTATTAAACTGTTGTACGTGTCATATTCAAACATTTTTTGTCACTTGTTGATATTATTATTCAAAATAATCAGTTTTATTAGTTACTAAACAATTTAAATGAGAAGTAAATTTTTATCAATGCATTTCAACGGAAAAGATTTCTTGGAAACACATAAATTACTTACTTTAATCATTTTTTATCTAACGTACTTAATTGTTTCTGAGCCAAACACTAAAAAGTTTGTATCTAAAATGCTAATATTTGCTGTCTAGACTATTGACATATTGTCTAGACGATAAATTTTTCTTAGAAATTTAGTGTGCAACTTATCAAACAAACGTAATTTTTTAAAGTATAAATATATATTATTTTTATAATTTTACATTGAAAGTGGTAAAAATTAAAATTTATTTTAATTTGATTTTTTGTAATATTAATATTTTATAAAATGTCTAGCGACAAAGACAATTTTGATGATTTTGAAAATGATTTTGAAAAAGAAAACTTATCATCTAACATGCAAAACAGTTTGGAACCGTTAGAATCATTAGTTTCTATAATTAACAAATTACAAGATGTTTTTCATAAAGTTGGAGGTGGTGAAATTAAGCTACCGGAAATTGTGGTTGTAGGGTCGCAATCTTCAGGCAAATCATCTGTTCTTGAATCAATTGTGGGAAAAGATTTTCTTCCTCGGGGAGCAGGCATTGTTACTCGCTGCCCACTTATTCTTCAGTTGCAGCATGCTAAGAAAAACGATATGACTATACGAAATGAGGAAGAAGGTAAACTAATTTGATCACTGTTTAATGACATAAATTTTGCATTTTTTAAATAAATGTTTTTAGGAACAATAAACCTCGATGAATGGGGAAAATTTTTGCACAGCGAAAATAAAGTTTATACAGATTTTGAAGACATTCGCCAAGAAATTATTGATGAAACTGATAGAATTGCAGGTTCCAACAAAGGCATTTCATCCGAACCTATTAACTTAAAAATTTTTTCAAATCGAGTTGTTGATCTTACTTTGGTTGATTTACCAGGCATAACTAAAGTGCCCGTTGGTGATCAACCTCAGGATATTGAAGATCAAATCCGGGAACTTATTCTAAAATACATATCAAATGACAACTCTATTATTTTAGCAGTTTCACCAGCTAACACAGATTTTGCCAATTCAGAGTCCCTTAAATTGGCTCGCGAAGTTGATCCTGACGGAGATCGTACTTTGGCCGTTTTAACTAAACTTGATTTAATGGACGATGGAACTGACGCTTCTGATGTACTTTCTGGAAATGTAATTCCGGTTAAACTTGGTATTATTGGCTGCGTCAACCGTTCTCAAAACGATATTAATACAAAAAAAAGTATCGATGCTGCTTTGCAGGCCGAAAACAGCTTTTTGCAACAGAATTATCCATCACTTGCAAAACAAAATGGAACTAAATATTTGGCAAAAAAACTAAGTGCAGTATGTATATTGATTTATATATTAAAACTATTATTAATTTTATATTTAAAGCTTCTTCATTCACACATTGGAAAATGTTTGCCAAGTTTAAAAAATCGAGTTAGTGACCTCATTCTTAAATTTCAAGAAAAAATTGAAAAAATTGGTTTGGATATTACTGATAAAGTAAGCTAACTTATGTGTAGCAAAATAATAATTTTTTTATATTCCAGCGATCAACAGTTTTTAAAATTTTAGAAAAATTTTGTTTTGATTACAATTCGGCTATTTTAGGATCTACTAAAATTACACAAAAGAATGAACTTGAAAGTGGAGCTCGAATTTGTTTTTATTTACATCAAAATTTTGAAAAAATGCTTTCAAAAGTTGAGCTTGATGAAATAATGAACGAAAAAGAAATTTTAATTACAATTAGAAACATTCAAGTAATCAAATAAAAAATTATAACAAAAATAACAAAATTTTTTTTGCAGGGAACTAGTCCAGGTTTGTTTATCCCTGATACTGTTTTTGAACAACTTGTTCAAAATCAAATTAAATTGCTTTTGAAACCAAGTATAATTTGTGTTGATACTGTTCATGATGAAATGCAACGAATAATTGAAAAATGCAGTGAGGAAACAAAACGCAGTTTTAACCGATTTCCAAATTTGCACAAAAAAGTTTGTGATGTAGTAGAAAAACTGATTGACAAACAAATCGAACCAACTAAATTTTTTGTTAAAACGTTAATTAATGTTGAGGTGGGGTACATAAATGCACGTCATCCAGATTTTAACGAAGCAAAACTTATGATTGACAACAAAAAAGATATAGAATTAAAAAAAAGTAATTCTTTAACGAAAATGAAGTTTTTAAACAAACAAATTAAAATTGATCCAAGCGACCCATGCTATGATGTAAGTTAACTGAAAATTTTATACAATAGAATTTAAACGAAAAATTATAGGAAATAAACGAAGATCGTGAGTTGACTGAAAATGAAAAGAAAGATTGTGCTCTTATTGATCATCTTCTCAAAACATATTTCAAAATTGTTAAAAAATCAGTTCAAGATTTGGCAAGTTTATTGTTTTTTTGTCATTTACTTAACTTTAATTTTTTTACAATTAGGTTTCAAAATCAATTATGACGTTAATGGTTAACAATGTCAAGGAAAATTTGCAAATAGAACTAGTTGACAAAATATTTTTACCTGAGTTATTTGATAAATTACTAATAGAATCTGAACAAAATTCTATTGAACGACGAAAAACATTGGAAATGCTTAGTGCGTTGAAAAAAGCAAGCCAAATTATTTTTGATGTTAAAGCGGAACAAAACCGGTAATTTTTTATTTTTTGTAGTGATCCACTCCAAAAATAAATTAATTTTTAAATTAATATTATTTTTTAGATACGTTCAAACAAACAATTTGTAATATTGTTAATTACAATTTTAAATTTTTAAAAAAAGCAAATTTAACATTAATTATTGTTAAAAATAGCAAATGCAAATACATTTTTTAGAATTAAAAATAAATTTATTCAGCACAATTGTTTGGTTAAAGCCTTTACAAAATATTTTTTTAATACACAAAAATAATAAAGTACACAATGTTCACATAACAGTTGTTTTTAAACAAAAATAAATTTTTTTATAAAATAAATAATTTTTTATTTTCACACGTTTGTCATTGACATTTCAACAGTATAAAATGCATTAAATTTAACTTTAAATTTTTAACTGCATTTATGCATGAGAATTTTTTTGGTAATGATTACTAAACAATTTATAGTTGTTAAGTAATTTTAAATTTTACAGCTTCAAGTTCAAACTTTTGCAAAATAGATTTCACAACAAACAATAGATAAATTGTATTTTTGTTAATCATCAATTACAAAAGTTACTCTGGTCAATTTGCTGCCATATTCAAAATATTATTGTTTGTAACATTGAAAAAATATTTTTTGCGCTTTTTCATGTTTTGTTTTCGTATTTAAAGTAAATTATTTTAATAAATATAATTACAAAATTTTTATTTAAAGTTGTGTCTAATAAGTTTAAATTGCATTTATTTTTTGTGAAAAAGGCAATTGCAAAAAGCAATTGTCAATTTACATAAATACAAGATTTATTAACGGTCATTTTGTAGGTTGACTTATTTAAACAGCAAAAAAATCTATCTAAGTGTTTTTCTACCTGTATTTAGCCATGTGTTAAGTCATTGAACTTGGTCAAGTTTCTCAGTGAACTAGTCTTCTTGTTTTTTTTCTAGACTGCTTTTTGCTTCTGCTTCTTTTTCTCCATTTAAATCACATTACTTAAAGCAATGCTGTGCTGTTTCTGTTGCTTTTGCAGTACCCTCAAACTGCCGTTGGTTAGCAAAGAGTGGTCACGAAATGGTCAAGAGGTCGATTTCTGTAGCTGTTGGAAGAATGAATGAGAGAGGGCAATGAGGAATACTGACATCAGCACACACCAAAACAAGTCGTTGCGCTAAACAGCTTCTGTCAGCTGTTGCTGCTCCTTGCGGTACACTTCCTACCCCTCACTGCTGATCACAGTGTGCCCTCCATCTCTACCTGTCTTTCTTCCCTGTCTGTTTTCCTTGCCCGGCAATAAAAAACCATTTACCCGTTTTTTGGCGTGTGTCGCAACAATATTTATTTTTGCAGCACCAAACTGCGGCAGGTTCATTCGCTGACCCGTCGACAGTCGGCCAGAGTAGACGGTCACTTCTTGACAGAAATAAACCGTTTTATTCTAGCTCAAGTTTATCAATTTTTTTGTCAATTTACAAATGTCAGATTGGCATTTACTATGATTTAAACATTTGAACACCTAACTTTTAGTGTGATCAGCAACAAATAACTTGTATCAGTTGTTTTTAAGCTTTTTCAAAAAAAGAAAATGTTTTACATATTTAACGAACAAAATATTTTGCGACAATTCGCGTTGCTGTTCATATTTAACTTGGTCATTACAAATGTCACTCCTGATGGTTTTAAAATCGGAACTCCAAAAGTATGTATTTTTTACGCTGTTTATATTAAAGTGTAGTTGAATTTAAAATTAAATAAGTTTTAAAAACCGTTTTATTATAACAACATACAACAAAAGTTACGCTCATTTATCACTTTTTTGCTACATTTAAAATTGTAACGACATATTGCAAAAAAGCGTTGCGCATATTCAAAAACAATTTTTTAAACTTTAAAGCTTTTGTCCAAACTATTTATAATTTTATAAAGGTATGCTTTTGTAAAACTATGTTTTTAAATACTTTGTGCAGTTTTGACATTCTACAAACACAATTACTACAAAAACATACATTTAAACGCTAAAAAATAATTTTAGATTTATGAAAAAAAGTGTTTTTTAGGCATCAATAACAATAAAACACAAAAACTATAGTCATTAAACAAGAGTCGCATTTTTAAAATTTGTTTACATTTACTTAACTTTTGCATTTGACTACATAAAACTGGTTTTTAACTTAAACTTTTTTGAAATCATTTATCACTTTTTAAAACATTTTTGTTATTAATTGCAGGACGCCAACTTTGCCCATTTTAGCAATGGTAAAAATGACCTCTACCTAAGCGAGTTTGAAATTCTCGACATGTCCGGCCACGACGGTCGCCTGCAGAATGGCGCCTGCTGCAGTGGCCAGCGACCGAGCAGTCCACTAGGTTTTTGTAAGGGCGGCAACACCACCTGTTTGCCCTACTGGCGTATCTGCATCGTCGAGATGACGCCCGACATGATCGGCCCCGTCTTTGCCAGTAGAGAGGCCTCTGGCTCGGGATCGTCAGGAACAACTTCAGGAGCAGACATTTTGAACAGCGGTTCTCCGTTGCAAGCTAACACCACCAAAAAACCTGGCATGATTTCCAGCTTCTTCTCCAAGTACGGATATTGCCCCCTGTTTTGTTGTTGCTGCTGTTTACCTCTCAAGTGCTTGACAGCTGTAATTAATTGCTTTTTAATTTGTACTTTGTGCTAGAATCTTCTCTATGTACGGTAGTCGCTCTAGTGCGGAGAAAAACGCCGGAAAGCAGTTAAAGGAAATCCTGGAGCACATGTCGCCATCTACATGTCGCATTGGGTTCTGGACCTCTGACGTCATCTCCTCCGAAACGCAATTTCCTCTGAAAATGCGTAAACCAATTTTGTGGAACGCTGGCCAGTCATCAGTGCCAGCTAAAACGAATGCTCTAAACGGAAATGGTAAAGCTCAAGGCAGTCTTGATCGAAATGTCATGTGCATTGTGGAGATTTGGAGCAAAAATCCTCGAGTAGACGCCAAGAACCGCCTGATTGCCCGCCAGATTCAACACAACAACGTCTTTATGGACACCGATGCAACTCACAGCGACTGGTTCTACGGCGGAAAAACACTCGAATTGCCCTCCTCTCTTAGCGGCTCCTTTGACTCAGCAAAGTCTTCGATGGCAGCATCCTCCTCACTGAAGGACAGTCCCAACCGACGCAATGACAAGCTACACTCGAAGCTGTCAGCAGCTAAGCAGATCTCAGCACTGAGTGGCAGCAAGCAGCCGCAATCAGCCTATTCTCATTCTAAGCCGCATCCCTTCAGCACATGGATCTCTCCAGCGTCCATTTACGCCTACGTTCCTTCGATGAAAACGCAATCAGTTTTTCCAACGTACTCAAACCCAACCAAACCTAAGCTGGTGCATCAGCATCAACAGCAAAAGCAGCAGCATCAGCAGCAGCAGCAGCAGTCACAAGCAGCCAACACAATGTCCTTCACTTCCACTGCCTCCACGCAGTCGGTGTTCAAATACAAATTTCGCTGGCACGTCAAAGCGATTAATCGGAAATCACTGATTTCCCGCGACCGCGGGAGCTCACTGCCCAGCGAAAATATTTCCGGCCTTGAAGCTGCTGCTGGTGCTGGCGCCCTGTCTGTTGCCGTTGCCGTTCCATTTGGCTACCACGACGAGGAGGACGACTTGGCGGCGTTAAATTTAACTGTCGAAGGCTGTCCGCAGGGCTATCAAGGCGCCGACTGCTCAGTTCCGGTCTGCTTGACTGGATGCGATCAGGACCACGGGTAATTGCCGACGTGTGGTGGTGGTGGGAACACTAATTGGGCCATTGTGTTAGGTAGTGGCGGTGGTGGTGTCAGTAGGGCAAGACAGAGAGTGCTCACCCAGAGGAACCGATAGTCTATTGTAGCTGCAGATCAATTAATTATTTTATATATCTGCCTGCCTGTTTTTTTATTACACCCCTGTTCATGCATTCAAAAGTGGTTAATACACTTGTCTGTTTTGTGCAGGTACTGTGAACAAGCAGGTCAGTGCATGTGCCGCTTCGGGTGGACGGGACTGCACTGCAACTACTGCCTCACACTGCCCGGCTGCGTTCACGGCACCTGTAACCGACCGTTGGAGTGTCGCTGCGAGGAGGGATGGATGGGCGTCTTTTGCTCCACTCGTAAGTGTGCTATACTTTATTTAGCCTAACAAAAAGGGCAGGCAAAAAGGAGCATTAAACAGAGGCTCACTTGCCAAAGTGCTGGTTCACGCTTTCAGTGTTGACTATGCATTTTGTAACTGCCCTGTTAGGCTAATCACTTTATTGTGTTCGATTGTGTCCCGCGCTAACTGTAATCTGTTTTGTCTACTAATTTAGCCAAATGTCGAGATGGCTGCAACTCGGCCAACGGCTACTGTACGGTTCCAGGAGAATGCAAATGCAAGTTTGGGTAAGTAGGTGAACGGCGGATGGCCTTTGAAGTGCTGCTGCTGCTGCTGCTGGACATTAGTTTTGCCTCATCAATTGGGTTCAATCGGCCTTTGTTTGTGTTTGCCATTTTGCTTATACTTTTTCTTTTTCTCTTTTTTCTGTTGTATGTTAAAATAAAAAGCTGGCAAGGAGAAAACTGCACCGAGTGCGCCACACTGCCCGGTTGCCAGCATGGAACTTGCAACGAGCCACTGGACTGCCTCTGTGAAAGTGGCTGGACGGGCACATTCTGCTCAACGCGTAAGTGCAGTTACCAGGTAAAGAGGTGATGTTCTCCTTTTCAATTTTGTATGTCCATCAATCTGTAGCAATCTGCTCCCCTGACTGCGTCAACGGCTGGTGCAAACGACCGAATGAGTGTCGCTGCAAGGTGGGCTTCAGAGGGGACAGCTGTTCGGAGTGTGTCGCCTACCCTGGTTGTGAGCACGGCGCCTGTGCCGCCAATGGCACCGCTCCCTGGACTTGTGAGTGTGAGGCAGGCTGGGGCGGATTCACCTGCTCAGAGCGGCTCAACTGGTGCGAAACTCAGCAGTCGGGACTGCTGTCTTCTCAGAGAGACACAACCACAACTGACAGAAATGCCACCGAGGAGCATAAAACCGCAGCAGCAGCATCATCTGAGGAGAAAACGGAGGCTACCGGAAGCAGCATTTGCCAGAATGGAGGAAGTTGCATCAGTGTGGAAAGTGCCGCTGGAAACTACCTCTGCCAGTGTCCACTAGGCTACTCTGGTCGACACTGTGAAAAGATTGTCTCCTAATCAAGTGTATTCTCTCCACTTCTTCCACATTTATGTAGTATAGATCCGTTTAGCTAGTTGGCTGGTTTTGGTTAGTGCTTTGTATTTTGTAATTTCACAAGAAAACTCTTTTTGCGTAGTGTAATCCGATTAGTTAAATAAAAGCTGAACTTTAAAGTGTGTACATCAATTGTGTGCTCAGTAATTGAATTTTGGTTGTGCTTTTGAAAAAAAGTTTTTTGTTTTAACAAATGTCATTCGCTTTTATTGGCAGAAAAAATGACAATGAATTCTTGTTTTGTTGAACTTTATAAACTATTTTCAACTGAAAAATAAATTTAATTAAAAAGTCTTTTTAAATTACCATTTAAAACTTTGGTTTTTAAACAATTGAATTATTTTAATTACCAAAACCACTTTTGAAATTGCGTTTGTGAATTACATTTTAATGCAGTTATTGAGTAGTGGCGTATGTGCAAATATGCACCAGTTGATTGCAAATTAAGCAAATAATGCAAGTGACGGGCACAAAAGTACATCAAAGTGTCTGCCCCTTTTCGCCGATGGCCAATCTACTAGGGAAGCATTTCATCAGTTTGGCGAACTCATCATCACTGCTGCTGTGGTCAACCGTGATGCACACCGCTGGGCTTAACTCCGTCTGGCCATACTCTGATTGATTGGTCGCACTATTAGTTTGGGCCGAGTGAACAGCAAACAGACTGCAGAGTGGCCACAGTGGCTAGCAGCATCCACAGGCAATCCGCTCCTCTCCACGCAATTACCCATCAATAGGCCATTTTTGCCAGCCATTGTTTTTTTAGTGTGCTTTGTGCCCACTCGGACGATCGTTGCTGAGGCTCCGGTCAGCAGCCCTTTTCGGCTGACTGCTCGGTGATTTGCATAATCACCCAATATAATAATTACACAAGTGGAAAATTGGTTTACCCATACCAAGAGGATGGTAAGCAGTGTTTCATTCGCTCAATACCTGATGTAATTGGCTAATTCAGTAGTGTGTCTATTGAAAACAAAATTGAGGACAGGCAGCCAATCGATGTGCGATTTTAGGTTGATCGGCTCCAGACTGGTAAATTATTTGTATTTTTAATTAAATCAAATAAAAACAGAAATTTTTTTGAAGATTTTATTGTACTGTTTTTAAAAAACTTAACTTTTTAAAAGGAGGTAGCAAAAATAAGAGATTTTTCAAATTAAAAATTAGAGCTTGAAATTTTGCATGTAGGTTCAGCTCATCGAGTTGGGCAAAAAGTTAAAAAACGCTAAGTGCGGCCATTTTTCTAAGTATTTTAAAATGGCGTCTGAAATTGACCAAAAATGCACTGAAATGTGTTAGGCATGCAAGCACAGCGCCGTTCATTGCCCGCAACTGAAATGTGCAAGATGCCAGTAGAGGCACTGTTCTCGCCAGCGTAACACATTTCAATGCATTTTTAACCAACTTTGGACGCCATTTTGGAATACTTAGAAAAATGGCCGCACTTAGCGTTTTTAACTTTTTGCCCAGCTCGATGAGCTGAACCTACATGCAAAATTTCAAGCTCTAATTTTTAATTTGAAAAATCTTTTATTTTTTGCTACCTCCTTTACAGTTATTTTTTTGAGTAAAAAATATTGAATGTTTTGCCAACTAAAATAACTTATATACCTTTCTTAAGTTTACTAAAAAACATTAATTGAATTCATAAAAAACACTTATGTTCTATTTTATTTAATTAATGAACCAAATGCTCTATTTATAAAAAACATTATGTCAATAAATTGACTAGTTACGACAGTCAAACAATTATTGTCAAAACAAATTGCTGTTTGCACGGTTTCTTAAATTTCACATTTTTCTTTTTTCTTTTCCTTCTTTTTTTCTGAGTTATCCATCGGTCAGCACTGCTGTAGCCGGACGATTCACAGAAATATCCGGCATTATGTTTTCATCTTATTTCACTCTTTTCCCTTCCTCCCTTCTTTTTTCACCTTTCCGCAGTGGTCCCTCACTGTTTCACCATGTGCACTTAGTCGGTTTTAGATTACGTTCTAGAGCTAGTCTACTAGCTGCTAGTCGCCGGTCTAGCTAAATATAGCCAGACGGTCACTCTCTATGAGCGAGAGGTTTCTGCGCTGGGGTAATGGCCAGTGGCAGTGGAGGAGGAGGATGAGAATGCCGGTGAGCGGCAGTGGAAAGATGCACACAGCAGCAAAAGAGTTGTCCGTCTGAAGCAGTCGCCGTAAAGGAGTTGCACAAATGAAAGTCGTTAATAAAAATGAGGTGAAATATATCTATTCAAATTAGTCAGGCAATGTCTAACGGTGCGCATTGGCGCACATGCACACACACATTTATTGCCTTTTTAGCATCATCACATTTATCAGTCACTGAAAAGAATTTAAACAAATATGTACTCACTTTGACAGACATACCTGATTGCAGACATATATTTACACATCAGATAGTCAATTGGACTGTTTGCAGCTGTTGTTAGTGAATAAAAAGTAAGTGCATCTTGCACCTAAGTTGACCAGTGCAGACCAACTGACCAGACTGAGCAGGGCAATAACTGTCAACAACAAAAAGTTATGGCTGCACTGTTAGAAAACGAAAAGGAAATAATGCTGTCATGAAAAGTGTAGCTGCTGTAGCTGGCAAATCTTAACTATGGGAAGTGAATAGACATTGAGATGCATTGACTTGTTTTGTTAGCTAAACCAAAAAGCTGATTAAAATAGTAAGATTAATAAAAACAACACAAAACGGTGAAAAAATTACGACGATAAGAAGGGTGAAAAAGGATAATTTACACATTTTGCCAACTATTACATTACAGAGTAAAACAAAACAATTTTTTATTAAAAATATTGTTTAAGTTTGTTTTTCCATAATTTTGTTTAAATTGTTTTATAAAATTACTTTACTTTGTTTTAACATTGTGTTTATAAAAATAAAAACTGTTTGTCATCAAAATTAAGGTTGTAGTTTACGCAACTAGGCTGTAGTATAGACACATGTTCAATTAGACTTGATTTAAAAAAGTCGTTATTTTTAAAATACATATTGCCGATGTTCTATCACAAAAAAGTTTAAATAAAAAACTTTAATATCACTAAAAAAATAATTTAAAAAATTAAAAACTAAAATTTGACCTATCTGTTAGTCCATTTTGACTGCAGTTAAAAACAAGATTCAAACAAGTCTATCTCGCCCGTACCTTTTTTGACATTAGTTTTTAGCCAATTGTTTATCAGCCTATCCCTAAAAAAATGATTTTTCTCCCTCTATTTCTCCGTCTTCACTG
>JAALOO010002101.1_pt1 | contig 11748 bp, 13 predicted proteins | sample 7257641 | NCBI WGS metagenome assembly JAALOO01 (sample SAMN14085613, study PRJNA598686) | mite metagenome | biome: ENVO:01001000; feature: ENVO:01001002; material: ENVO:01001226; isolation source: single female mite from University of Michigan culture on fish food culture... ... | reverse complement strand
GCCAATGTAGAGCAGGTAAAACTGAACATTGTTTAACTGCTGAATGAAAACACTGTCAAAGAGGAGCAGCCGCACAACAGGACTTAGCGGAAAAAGGATGAAAACAAGTTGCACCAGTGTCCAGTAGCCCAGCAGGAAGAGGTACAGATTAAACTGAAAAACGGCATTGGTCTCCTTTTCAACCGTCAACTTTGTGCAAGTGGCAAAATAGCGCTGAAAATAGTCGACGCTTTTTGCCGGAGTTACTACTCGCATGAAAATGACGGTCAACTGCTTATAAGCGTTTTTTAGTTGGTCTAGTTTAAAGAAAGTAGAGATCATTTTGAACTAGTGAACTGCTAAGAAGTTTGTTTGTGATTTTGAAAAACAGGCATTTTATAGTCTTTTTGCAATATAAAGAATGCGAACTAAACTTGTCACTTTGCTAAAGTTTATTCAGTGATTCTTAAAACGGAAACTGTGTGAAATAAATAGTGAAGTAATTAAGAAAAATATTTAAATAAGTTATAAAATCAGCGTTGAGAAACTTGCAGAATAAATAATTACATTTTATTGCAGTTGCTTGATTTTTCAATGAAAACAACATTTGATTATTTGTTTTTATTACATTAAAATATGCTAAAATTTTTCAACGATTGCGAATTAACGTGTAAGAGTAGAAAAAGCATTCAGAGTAGAAAAGGGCAAATTTTAAAAAGGAAGACATCGACATAAGCCCCAAACCTAATTTTTTGTAAAAAAGTATTTAGTAACATGTGTTTTACAAACTTCTAGATTCTACTTGCCAAAATATGTTATGCCGTATTTCTTTCGAACCACCAGTCGCTGAATGTGACAGTACAAATTGTGTTTGACCTTCAGAGAAGGTTTTGACTTGCTGACTATGCTTTTAGCGTTTAATGAAAGCAACACTTTACCACTTTTGTGCACAAAACTGGAGAAGTGTGCACAGATTAAATGGACAACCAAACTTCCAAGAACTGTCTCTGCCACTAGGCCAATAAGAATGAAACGCATCAGGCCGTCTACCTGTCCAAAAGCAATGACCATGAAAAAGTACGCCGAGGAAGGTAGGTGAATTGCCAGGTATACGGTTAGAATAGGGCCAAAGAAGGCGTTGCAAAAGAAAAACTCCTCAAAAAGGCGCAAGTTTTGCCGAAGAGCGCTCTTCAGGCGAGTGTACTGTCTGCGGGTGACCATCTTTAGAGTCTGTCTTAACTTGACATGGTTTTGCCGGAAGAAAGTAAAGGCGTACAGCTGAGCGGTAAAACCGAAAGTGGCCATAAAACACAGCGTGTGCCCGAAGGAGATCCAAAGTAAAACGTAAAGCAGCAAATGAAAGAGAGTGACCGGAAAAAGGACCACCAGTAAAAGGATAGAGTCACTGCTGGTGATGGTTGACGTCAGTTTAAAGACGAAAATGGCCATAAAGACAATCAAACTGAGATCGAGGTAGAGAATGAAGAACTGCAGTCCATTGGTGATGACCACCGTTCTCCAGCGGTACTGTACCAGTACGGCAGTGCTTCCACTGAGAGCCCGCTTTATCATGGCGTTCAGTTTCCGGTGACAGCCCCGGTACACTGCCCAGTGAATGTCGGCAGTGTAGCCGATGATGCCCAGAAAAAGCAGGTAGTACTGTCCACCCGTTTGCTGAATGAACAAGGCGTCGGCAAGCACTAGCCGAACAAAAGGACTTATCGGAAGAAGGTAAAAGGCGAGGTAAAGAAGTGAGGTGTAGGCGAGCAGCAGCAGGTACAGGTTAAATTGAAAAACGGCTGTGGCATCCTTCTCCACTGTCAACTTTGTGCAGGTGGAAAAGTAGCGAAAGTACATGTCGATGCCTTTCACCGGAACTACTGCTCGTCTGAATGAAACAATTGACTGGCGGAAGGTCACTTTCAGCTGATCCAGTAAAAAACGAGTTGACTTCATTTTTATTTTCTTTCTTCACCTTGTCCTGTTCTTTCACTCAGAGAGGTTGCTTGTGTTTGGTATTTTTTAGTTTTTTTCTGCAATTAGAGGAACGTCAATTAACCTTGCCGTACGGTTGAAGTTTATTTATTTAGTGTTTCTAAAAAACCGGTAGTTATGTCACGTAGTAGTAAAGACTGTCAAGTGTCATTGAGAAGAAGTATTCAACTTGACTAAACTCATAAAAATTTAACATGAAATGTTTATTTAAAAAGACAAATTACTTTGTTTTTCATTGTTAACATTTTACAACTACATGATTTTTAATGAACTTCTTTACTACTTTGTAAATTTAAATTGGAGCCAAAATGAAATCTTTTTAGTTTTTACTGGTTAACTAATTGAACAAAAAGTATTGCACTACGGGGTATTTTCTCTGACGACTTTATTAGCATTATCACATCATCACCACTACTTGACACTAGCCTAGTGACACAGATTAAAAAGAGAGAATAAAAATCTATTTTTAAGTTGCTTTTTATATTCAAGCATAAAATTTGCATTGCACTGCTGCTGTACACTGCTGCGCATTTGGAAATGCTCCAAAAATCCTATTTCTGTTGCCTACTGCAAAAAAAGTTGTTTTGAAAATCACATCATTGAAAAGATGCTGATCTCTTCTGAAGATGCAAATTAGTTTGTTTTAGTTGTCAAGCTGACTGTTTGTGCCTGTGTTTGTGGATTTACTTTTGTGAAATGGCAAATGATTTCAAATGAACTGTTTGCCTCTGCTGATCAGTTCTACTGTTCACCATCAACCGACAAACGATGTTTTTAGCCGACACCCTATTTTCACCGCTTCTCATACTTTCATCTTTGTTTTTCACCATCACATCTTGCAATGAAAACCTGATTCAAGAGACCTTTAATCGTGCCTCGGCTAATAAGGACCCCTTAATACCGGAAAGTGCCTGTGAAAAAAAGTACCTCCAGCTGACGCTGGACGTCTGCTCGTACCGAGTGTCAATTGAGCATCCGGGCACTGATTTATCTTCTTGTGATTCCATCGTGCAGCTGTACAGCTGTCAGGCGGAGTACATTTGCCGGAAGTGCAGCAGCAGCTCATCACTAATCTTAGCAGAGCTTCAGATTCGCTTTCATCTCATTGAAAGACTGAAAGCAGCAGCCAACTGTATGGCCGAGCTGGAGCACCACTCCGCCGTCCAGTCACTCTGCAAGTCTCGACTGCCCGTCTTTATTGCCATTGCCGTAATCTTTGGCATTTCCGCTGCCATCACCGCTTTTCTGGTGTACTTTTATGCAAAGAAAATGAGTGTACAACCAAGCACTTCTTTGTCAATTTCTCCTGTTTCTCCAAACTCTGATCCGCCAATGAAGAGGGTGTAAAGAACTTTTATTTGTTAAAGTTATAAAGAAAAAAACTAAAAAATAAAATTGTGTTCTTCATAAAGTAACTTCAATAAAGTTTTTTCTTCAAATGTAATGAGAAGGAAAGGAAGGAGAAAAAGAGGCAACATGAGGTAATGAGTATAATAATGTTCATAGCAATAAATAATGGCCAAATAAAAGTATCATCATGAGTGGGGTAAACCATTGTCAACGACGAGGAAGGATGAGGAAGAAGAAAAAGGAAGAAGCTTCTGCAGAAGAATCACCGCACCGGTAAAGAGTAGATTGCCGCCGTGTGCAGATTGTCACTAGGGAAAGTGGGTGGGAAAGGAAGAGGAGGAGGAGGCCTGAGTGGTCATGTTCAGACCGAGAATACCCTGCATCAGACCGGACTGCACCAGTCGGGCCACCTTCTCTACGTCATCGTCAGGAGTGCCCGTCTTGTAGGAGTCGATGATGTCCAGCAGGCTGTAGTAGAAGCCGAAGCCCAGGCCACCGAGACCGATGATCAGCAGCGTTCCGTTGACCAGCACGAGGAAAAACTTTCCGAGAGGGCCTGAATTTAAAATTAAATCATTTTGTTCAAATTTTGAAAAAAATCCATTTAAAGTTCCTCTACCTTCCTGATTCCAGAAGGCCACCGTGTAGAGAATGGCCGGGATGGTAATGGTGACGGTGCTACTGGTGACTGAGCCAACTAGCGAGATGATCAACTCTAACTTGGGGATGACTGCTGCGAGGATGTCTGGCGAAAGAAAACAAATGTTCAGTATTTCGAATTGAGAAACTTATTATCTCAACAAACTCACAGGTACTAAGCACCAGAGCGGCGCGAAAGGCAAACTCCACTGTCATCAGTTTCGCCCGGGCAGAAAAACTGTTGTCCGCCTTCTTCTGACTGTCGGCTACCTTCAGCCTTCGGGCCACCTTCCGTCGGATGATCGGCCACAGGACTTGAATGGGAACGTAGAGAATGATGGGGTAAGTGAGGAGGACGGCAAAGGCGTACAGCAGCTGTACGGCGTCGTACATCGGCTCGGCGGGCAGGTTCACGGTGATCGTCCCGGCAATGGCCGCCCCAAATTGGACGTAGCCGAAAAAACCAATGCTAAAGTAGAAGGCGATGATAATCGCCAGGCCGACGTTGAGGACGCCCAGCGGACGGTGGAACTGCCGAGGATCGCGAATCGCTTTGTAGAGGGACATTGACTAATAAAATAAAAAGTTCATTTGATTTTAGTTTTAGGACTACTTTGATGATCCTTTCCTTCACTCACCACTGAAATGCCCTCAAAGATGAAAAGCGTGCTGACGAAAAATTTGGGAATTTTCTCCAGGTCACCGACAGCCGGCAAGCGGAAAGGGTCTTTCAGCGGCTGGTCAAAGAGATGGTAGAAGATGATGCCCAGGCCGGCCACCTGAAAGAAGTTGGACACGGTGCTGAAGAAGGTCAGGTGGCGGATGTTGCGGATGCAGTTGATGGCCAGGGCCAGGGGCAGCACCAGCAGCAGGCAGATCTCCTTCTTGGGGGCGTTCTCCTTGCCCATGCGATTGATGAGAAACTTCTCCAGGTTGGTGGCGATGAAGGTGAAGTAGACGCAGCAGCCGCCGATCTGGGTGGCGATCACCGTGCTCAGGACCACCAGCGAGGCGGTCCGGGCCCAGGGACGCAGCGGCTTCGGCCCGAAAGAGAAGGCGTACAGGGCAAGCTACAGAAAAGATGATGTTAGATGATAAGATTAGATGATAATTGTTTTACTGCTTTACAGCCTGAATTTCATGTGAGGTGCTTTATCAGCAGTAAAAACGGGCCGTAAAGTGTGTGTCTGTCAGACCGTGACATCATTTTTACGACCCCTTTTTATACTGCAGTAAAATTGTGTACAAAAGTTACACTGCAGCAGCTGGGCTGTTAGTCATTATCATCCCACTACCAACAAAGCTCAGACTTGCCTCGTGGTATTCGTAGGGCATCTTGCGATTTGTCGCCTTCATTGCCCATCGATTGATGGTCAGCAGCATGTGGATGCAGTAGCAGCTCATCACCCCAATGATTGGATTGAGAATGGTGGCGAGGATGATGCCGCCGTCGCGGAACGCCATTGGCATGGACAGGATTCCTGCCAAGAAAAGATAGAGCATTTTAAGGTTTAGGCTGTCAAAAAAGTTGCTAAATCTAAAACGAAAGCAAAAATTCAATAGTTTACCTGAACCGATGAAGCCATTGAGCAGGTGCATCAACGTCTGAATGTAATTGGTCTTGCTCGACTCGGGCACGGCGTTGTGGATTGTGGACACGTCAAACTCCTCGCCCAGTTGGCCCTTAATGAAGTCATCGCCGCCGACCACTATCTTCCCCACATCATCACTCAGCGGCACGTCATCGTAGGCAAAGTTGGTGAAGCCGTTCGAGAGGTGATGGGGTTGATAGTGTTGGTGGTGATGGTGACCGCCACCATTAGTCACCTCAAAGGACGTTGAATTGGGCTCATCACCACCGCTTCCCTCACCTCCATCAGCCCCACTTCCCTCCTGCTGACCACCACCATTCACACCGCACTTCGTCATTTGCATTCTATACTAGGAATTGGGAGTGAAGATTGTCTTCGGTAGATTCACTATGCCTGAGCTACTCATGAGAAATTTGGGCTTTAGTTGACCTAGTAGATAATGAAAGTGCTGATAGTGATAGTAGTGGTGAAAGTACTCAATGACAGTGGTGGGGGCGGTGTTCAGTGATGGCTGTTTGTTTAGCAGTTGGGTCGTACAAGTCGTCGTAGACATCACAACAATAATGTAGTGTTTGTAGTGTAATTTGTTATTAAATATTGGTATTATATGGTACCAAGTGTTTCCTTTTTCCTGCGGGGCTGTTGTTGTTTACTGCCACCACTGGACACACACAAACACAAACAGTGTCAAACAGAAGTTGTGTTTGAGAAGAGGAGGACGAGGATGGCATTCACTGGCGGAACGGCACGTTCGGCACCTTCTACTACTTCAGAGAGATTGTGGACAGAGAAGAGAGAAAAATAGAAAGAGAGTGCAGAGGTGGCAGTGTTTGTTTGTTCTTGCAAATAGAAGGATAAATGTGCGGTACAAAAGGTTGGAAACACAGAAGAAGGAGAAGGACAGAAGGGCGAAGGACAGGAAGGCGAAATTAGTAGTAGAGAATTTCACAGCTCGGGTAACCTGATTTGGGTTTCTAATAAGAAAGGTTTTGCAGTTGTCAACAGCAGTAGTTCTGTCAATCTCTCTCTGAGGACAGTCAGTCAGTCAATATGTGAATGTGAAAGTGGCATTGATGAGGACTTTTTGAGTGCTTTCAGCAACAGAGAGGACGAGCGAGCTAGAGTTTGTATGCGGATTTATCGATTTATTGGCCGACTCGGTGGCAAACTGAAAGAGAGAAAGACTCGGTGGCTCCTATTGTACGGCGGTAGCTGGGGTACTGAGGAAATCGGGTAGTAGCTCTGTCGTTTCCCTGGCAGGTGGTCATGTGTTCAGGTTCTGCCGCCGCTGTCGTCGTTGCACTTGATCGTTGCCGTGCACACAGTGAACGCAGTAGTGGGCACTCAAAACACTCTTCCCGAACTCATTCCCGGTCACTGTGCCAAACACACAGTGTGCACAGTGTGAACGAGCGAGCGAGCGTGCACGGAATGGGCATACAAGAGAAAAAAGGGAGAGAGAGAGAGTGAACCAGAACGAGCACTGCCTCTGCTGATCACTGGTGCTGTTCCATGCGGCGACTGCCGACTCGCTGGAACACGCTGGCACCCGAAAAGCAGTGTGTGGGAGGATGAAGTATATAGCACAGGCTAGTGATTGAAGATGGCACACAGGTGGTAGGCTGGTAAAGATGAGAGAGAGAGAGAAAGAGAAAATGAATAAAAAGCCGTCTGGTGCCGGCTGGTGTCGGCGATTTGCCTTTCCCAGTCCAGTTCAGCCGCGGCAGCAGCAGGAGCACTTTTATATATTGCACGCAGACCGTTTGTTGTACGCCGGCTTTGACATCGTTTTGCTTGTTCTTCTGCTCTTCTTCTTCTTCTTCTTCTTCTTTTGTTCTGTTTGGCCACTTTCTCTCTGACGCTTTGTGGTAATGGTAATGGTTATGGTGGTGGTGGTTAATTACTCTGATGATCACTTTTGCGGGTGGTGGTGGTGTACTAACATTAAACTGTGCGCTGATGTGATCACCCTGTAGACAAGCACACACATATGCACGGCAAAATGGTTGTCAGTGCAAGCATTGACGTGATCGTTGTCGTTGCCTCTGTCACCACTGACAATCTCATCTTTTCCAAGTTTTTATCTTTGCCTTTTTGGTTATTTCTTCTTTTTATTGTACGGTCATAAATGCCAATGACAAGGGCCAGAAAAAAAGAAAAAGAAGAAGACACTGTGGCAGTGTCATTAGCGCACGATCATTAGCCCGCGCATTTTCTATTTTACCTTTTTTTAACTTTTTAAAAGCATTTGCATTTAAATTTTAAAATTAAAAAGTTTAAACGACTCAAGTAAAAAAGTTTCAGCGTGTCATTTCAAGAGAAGGAGACTAAAGTTGCGGAAAAAGGTAATAAAAATTAAAACACACAAGTCATTGTGCACCTCGCTGCTTTTTGTGTCAAGACTTTTTCTGTGTTTGTAGACACATGCACACCTCTTTACACACCTTGACCGAGAAAGTCATAAGTCGTTGGCTGAAAGTTAAAACGTAGAACATATATTTTGGTGTACAAAGAGGAAACTGAGCTAAAAAAAAGGGACCGACCACTTAATAGTTCAATTTCGACAATACTTTATTCCCTGCTTACTGATTACTGTACCCGATTATTTTTAAACTCCTCTTTCCCAGCGGCCAGCTAGATAAGCGGCCAGGCAATCTCGCTGTTCACCCCGCAGACATTCCTTCCCCTGGCCAGGCGGAAGTAGCCCTCCTCGCCCCAGCGTCTTCCGTAGCTGTCGCGCAGCAGCCAGGCATCCTCGGTATAGCCGACCAGCAGCACGGCATGATTCACCTGTCCGCCATTGCTGCAGCCCTCGCTCTCATCGACCACCCCGGAGCGGTAATTTCGAAACAGCTCCGGCCGACCATCGACCACCACATAGAGCGGGCCCATCTGCACGAGAATGCGCTGCATCTCCGCGTCGTCCACCTGCTCCGTCAGCGACTGGTAGCTGTAGCGGAAGCGACTGCGCACGCAGTACTCGTCAATCGGGTAGAAGTAGTCGATGGCGGCGTACGGACAGGGGCCGTTGCCGCCCACATAGGGGACCGCCTTCTCCTCCGACAGGCCGTAGTTCTTGACGTAGGAGAGGGCGGTGCCGGCGTCGCCGCCCTGCCGACAGGCGTCCTCCACGGCGCAGTTCAGCAGCTGCTGCTCGCTGAGGCTGAGCGTGGCGTTGCTGCGCAGCGTCCGTCGCCGGACCAGCATGGCGCCCTCGATGGCGCCCGCCACCGCGAAGGCCCAGTCGGCGGCGCAGCCTCGCTGCTGCTGGTCTTGCTCATTCTGCTGATCTTGGTTTTGGTTGGGGTTGGCGTTGTTGTTGTTCCTGCTGTTATCGTTGTTGTTGTTGTTGCTGTTGTACCGAGAATTGTCGTTGTAGTTGTTGTTATTGTTGTCTCTATTTCGATCGTTTTCATTACTTTGTCTGCCGTTGTTGTTGTTGTAGTTGTTATCATTGTTGAAGTTGTTGTTGTTGTTGTTTCCGTATCTTCCCGATGAGGACGTAGTGGTCATGGGCGAAGCAGTGGTTGTGTACACACCCGTTCGGTTGGCCGCCTTTTTGCTCTCCCGTAGTGAATTTTTCACCGAGGTGACCATGCCCAGACGACGCCAGTCGTGCGTCCTCGGCGGACTGCCCGAGCTTCGGTCGGCGACGCACTGCTGATCGTTGCCGGTCAGTCGCTTTCCTCGAAGGCCGCCATTGTTGTTGTTGTTGCTGGAAAACTGATTCGACGGCTCGTGAAAACCCAACAGTTGCTGCATCTCCTCCAGTGACTAGTGCAAAGGAAAGAAATTGAGAGAATTAGAATCAACCAATAAAAAATCTTTTCAAATGAATGACAAACCCAATCGGAGAGGACGGTGAAGCCAAAGCGGACTGGATCTTCGTTTCGCTGCAGCTGCAGCCGTCGCTGTCGCCGTTCATTGCAGTGCTCAATCATTTGCCGCGTCGAGTTGAGCAGGCTCTCCAGTCGCTGGTGGGTGATCTCCTTATGGGGGAAGGCGTGCTAGGGGAAGAAGAGTAAACAATGACCACGGGAAAAGTTATCATCATCAAGTGAAAAAACAAAACTTCTCCCGACTTACATAGTAGTCGACGGCCACTGTCCGGAAGCGGGCCGAGCCGTTAAAGATGTTCATCATCATCTCCGATGAGCCTGACGCCGTTCCTTCTCCTCTTTCTCCGCCAAGCGACGGTTCGTAGCACCAGGAGGAGACCTCAGAGAGTGGGCGGGTAAAGTTGCCCATGTCGCGCAGCAGCTCCTCCAGTCGCCCGTCCAGGCCCCACAGCACCGAGCTGACCTGCTCCTCAATCTCTCGAGAGTCAATCGAGGAGGAGGAGACGTGGGGATCCTCGTCTGTTGGAGGTGGTGATGATGATGAGGAGTCAGAGGAAAGGCCAAAGAGGTCGCCGAACCACTCTCGGAGAAAGTCCAGCTGGCCGTTGGCGGTCGCCGGGAGGAGGGCGCCGCAGAGGAGGGCGCCCAGAATGAGTAGGTGCAGAGGTGCCTTCATCCTTCCAACTTTGATTTCAAAAAGTTTGAAAATATCTTCTTTTTTCTTGAATCTTTTTTTCTAGTGATCTCTTTTCGGGTCGGTGGCTGGCAGGCAAATGATCACTACTATCCTGAGTCTGCTTCGATTCGTCTTCGTTGCACCTTCTCTGCACTGAATTTTTTCACTGTTGCGCAAAAAACTGAGGCACTAAACAGTTGTATTTTTTTTATAAGCAGATGTTCTTTTTGCTTGTTCGCTGAACTGCGGATAACATCTGCAAACATCTGTGTCACATGCAATGAAACACCTGAAACGCTTAACGTTCCAGTCACTCTCATTCTGAGAAAGAGAGACTGGTCGACAACCTTGACATTGACAGGTAAAAAGAGCAAAAAGAGCATCTGCTCGGTGCATCGCACCACTATCATCATTCGATTGGATCAAGCGCTAGGCATTCAACAGCAAACACCGTTTATGAAAAAAAAGAAAAAAATTGAACGATGATTTTTAAAATGAAAGTGGTGGCAAAATAAACACCATTTTAAGTTTTACAAAAATTTGCTGATTTAGCAGTTATATTTTTTTTGCTAAAACCACGTTACCTAATCAATTTTACTAAATATCCATAAAATTAAAATAACAGTTCATTCACCTTTAAAGACAATGAGGATGTGAACTGGCTACTCTTCCTAGTCTGGTTCCTCAAATCTGATTAGTAAATCTCATTCTACGCTTTTTATTGCTTTTTTATTTAGAAAATGAAAGACATTGCAAGTTATGCGCAATTTTGTTGGTGTAATCAGACATAAGATTTGACACAAAATAACAGGTATAAAAAGGGGTGCGATTGCAAATATTAAACATCACAGCACAACTTCTCAAGCAATTTTTTGAGAACCTCAAAACACATTTCAGAAAAAATGAACAAACTATTGTTTTTAGTCCTTTTTGCCATGGTTTATCTTTCGATGGCTAACTCCACCGTGAAACCTAGTCATGAAAAGCCGATCAAGATTTCAACTTCTGCTCCGTCAGCCAGTTCAGTGAAACCTAATCAAGGTAAACTTCTTTGCTCTAAACTAAATTCTTAACACTTGATTAAACAATAGGCAACAAGCTAAATGAGGCATTCAAGAAGATTGTTGATAACATGAAGAAAGTGGACACTGGCATCAAGGGATGGAACAAGCTGACGGCAGGTCAGTGTCATAAGGTGCCAAGAATGTACAAGCACTTCCGATGCATTGCCTACATTCCCAAGTCGGACAAGTCAAAGGGCTGGCTACTGAAGCTTCAAATTGACGTCGACCTCAAGAGTGGAAATGTAGCGCTGTACAATGCCGAGAATGGAGCCCTTGAAGGAGGACAGGTGGAGGGTGGGAAATTGGTGCCGGCCACCTACGACTTTTGGTCTAAGCTGAGGGATCAAATTCTGGGACACACCACGGTCAACTGCAGTATTCATACTGGTCAACCAAGCAATTGTGATGTTATAATTACCGCTTAGATAAGCCACCGATTGCTTTGTTGTTAGAGCAGTTTATCAATTTAAAGCATTTGTAGTTTTAATCAGAACGACTTTTGTAATAAATAAAAGTACTTACCGAAATTAAAAAACTTGTTTTCCTGTTTTCCCTACAAAAAAAGAAAGTTCTTGAAAATGTGCAGAAACTTTCTCAGACAAAGCATTGCGTCA
>JAALOO010002100.1_pt1 | contig 11755 bp, 8 predicted proteins | sample 7257641 | NCBI WGS metagenome assembly JAALOO01 (sample SAMN14085613, study PRJNA598686) | mite metagenome | biome: ENVO:01001000; feature: ENVO:01001002; material: ENVO:01001226; isolation source: single female mite from University of Michigan culture on fish food culture... ... | reverse complement strand
ATATATTTGGTGTCAATTACTAATCTTGGTTTATTAAAACGTTAACGAAAAAGGTGCTTTAGTGCTTAAGCTAAGAAATTAAACAGAATGAAGATGTTAATTATCGGCTTTATATTTTCACGCAAGAACTGCAGCGCAGTAGTAATTTGATTTTCAACTGATCGTTTAGATATTCCTAATTTTTGCGCTATCTCCTCATTAGTTAATTCTTCAAAACGGCTCATCCTAAATATCTGTTGACATCGCGCGGGCAATACGGACAAGGAATGTTGAACTGATAACAAGGCTTCTTGATATCCGATGTTGCCATCTGCTGTTTCCATAGTTTGCGGCTCAATATTTAAGTCCCATTGGTCGACTAATTCTATCTTAAGATTTTTAGAGCTTTTAATTGATTTATAAACATGATAACGGGCAGCCATACTTAGGTATCCGGAAAATGATCTAATCTGAAGCTTCGTGCGTTTGTCCCAAAGGTTCACAAATATATCGTGTGTTATTCCCTCACTTAATTCTTTGTCTTTAGTATATGTAAAAGCTGTTTTGTATATCAATGACCAATACCGATTAAATAAAATTGAAAATGATTTCGAGCAGCTCTGGACTGCTATAGCAAGCCAAAGCTGTTCGTCCGTCTGGGACAACGTAGAGCACAAGTGTCTTTTGTTTGGAAACATAACAGCGTTCAGTGGTTGTTTATTGATTTACAGGTGGTTACAATCTTGTTCATTTCAGGGAGAACGAGACTATTACTGCAAGTTAAAAAAAAATGTAAATAAGTATGTGTGCTGATCCAAAAAAATGTCTCTTTATAATTGTAGACCTAGTATATAAGTTATGTTAACCAAGCAGGAGTATATTAAATTATACGAAAAATACGAGCAGGGGCATTGTACAAAACAGGAAAAAGAATTACTTGAATCTTATCAAGATGAGTTCCAGCTTACGGATGAAGACTGGGATAACTATACCATGGGTAATCAAGAGTTGATCAAAAATAATCTTACACAGAAACTCCAAGCACACATTCGTAAAAGTAAAGGCGAACGTAGGTATCGCACAATGTTAATTAAAATAGCCGCCGCAGCTATTTTGCTGGTCGCTATTGGACTTTTTACGCGCGTGCAAATCGAAAACATTATTACAAAAAATCAAATTAATAATGGTCCCCCAGAGCATATCGACGCGGGTGGGTCCCGGGCAACTTTGATGCTAGAAGATGGTACATGTATGGATTTAGAAAAACTAAATATAGGAGAACTAGTTGTTAAGGGAAACGTACTAGGTTCAAAACTTAAAACGGGTCAGTTAGCATATCAGAAAGCAACGAATAATAGCGCGGTGAATTATCACACAATAATAACGCCTCGCGGAGGAGAATATCAAATCGATCTTCCTGATGGCAGCAAAGTGTGGTTAAACGCCGCCTCATCAATCCGTTTCCCTACTAGTTTTTCAGGTGGAAAACGAGAAGTTAAAATTACCGGAGAGGTATATTTTGAAGTTAGTAAAGATAAAACTATGCCGTTTATTGTTGATGTGGGTGATCAACGCATTACAGTTCTAGGTACGCACTTTAACGTGAATGCATACGAAGAAGAACACTTCGTTCAAACATCGCTTCTTGAGGGAAAGGTGGTGATTAAATCTAATCAGGAGGAACTTATCCTAAGTCCTGGACAGTCTGCAAGCTTTAATAAAAAAAGTGCAAAAGTAACTAAACAGAAATTCAATGTCAGTGAGGTTCTCGCATGGCAACGCGGTGAATTCGTATTTAACGCAGAAAATATAACAAGCATCATGCGCAAAATTCAACGTTGGTATGACGTTGAGGTTATCTACCGCGGTGATGTGAGAGGAAAAGTGTTTTCTGGCAGTATATCGCGGTTTGAAGAGGTACGAGAGGTATTGGATATGCTCGCCTTAACAGGTACTGTCTCGTTTGAAATTAAGGGAAGGAGGGTTTATGTATTGAATTAAAAATTAATCTAGCCTATAAACCGAGAGCGATTGCAGCGCTCTCGGACGCCAAGCTAAAATCATTAAATTAACGAGTTAATAACATTCAACTTCACACAGCAAATGTACAAAAATTATAATGTGTCTTCAAGGCTATTACGTCTTGTCATACTTGTAACAACCTCTAAAATTATGAAGCTTATAGTGTTTTTTATGCTACTTGGGACATTTTGCGTGCAAGCGAACACCTACGCCCAGCGGCTGTCCCTTGCTTTACAAAATACGTCTTTGGAAGAGGCCTTAAAGAAGATCGCCACAAAAAGTGGTTTTCATATATTATATAATCCTACGATACTTAAGGACACGAAACCGGTTTCCGTAACATTACATGAAGCTTCTTTAGAAGAAGTGCTTACATTGTGTTTTGCCAATCAACCAGTTGTGTATACATTAAGAAAAAATACGATTATTGTCAAACATAATCCTAATATAATTGCCTCTGAGGCTTTAAAAGTAGAAACTGTACAACAAGATCAAATTTCTGTTCAGGGTACTGTCGCGGACTCTTTAGGAGCTATCTACGGCGCAACTGTTGCAATTAAAGGTGAGCCCTCAGAGGGAACCACAACAGACAGCAATGGGCATTTCTCTTTACAAGTCGCCAATTCAAACGCTACACTTCTTATTTCAATGATCGGATATCAGCCACAATCCGTACCCTTACAGGGTCGCCGTAATTTGCAAATTATTTTAACCCGCGTAAATGCCGATATTGATGAAGTAGTTGTAGTTGGGTATGGTACACAGCGTAAAAGCGATTTGACAGGGTCTGTATCATCAGTTAATTCAAATGAATTAAATGCCTTTCCGCTAGCTGGTACACAACAGGCACTACAAGGCCGGGCGCCCGGTGTCGCAGTTTCAAGTGTTAATGGAGAACCAGGTAAAGCCCCACGCGTGCGTATACGGGGTGGCACTTCGATTAATGCAAGTTCCAATCCACTGTATGTTGTTGATGGTTTTCCAGGAAGCACCCCTCCTGCTCCAGAAGATGTGCAATCTATTGAGGTATTAAAGGATGCCTCGGCAACTGCGATATATGGTTCTCGGGGAGCGAATGGTGTCATCATGATTACAACAAAAAAAGGTACGATTGGTAAACCGATAATTGAATTTACGAATTCCTTTGCTTCTCAAGAAGTCGGAAAGCGATTAGATCTTTTAAACGCATCCGAGTTCGCATCATATATTAATGATACCTATGCAAATAGCGGTAACACGAGCGTGCCATATCCTAATCCAGATAGTTATGGTGAAGGGACGGATTGGCAGGATGAGATATTTCGGAAAGGAAATCTGCTAAGTAATCAGCTTTCTATCTCAGGAGGTAGCGAGAATGTTAAATATTATACTTCCTTAAACCATTATGGGCAAAAAGGAACAGTGATAGAATCAGATTTTAGGAGATTTTCTGGAACATCCAATATTGATATGGCCGTTTCCGAGCGTATAAAAATAGGTACCCGTATTATGTTTAATCGTAATATATTAAATGGGGTGCGTACGCAGGAAACCAGTAGTGGGACCTCTGGAGCTGGTGTTATCTCTGGAGCATTACGTTTTGACCCTATTCAAGGCGTCTTTGATGACGATGGAAACTATACCCTTAAAGCTGTGGGAGATCCACACGACAACCCAGTTGCCGCGGCACGAGAGCGTGATAACCAAGTTATTACTGACCTCTTTCAAGGAAATGGGTATATTGAATTAGGAATATTACCCGAGCTTACGTTTCGAAGTACACTAGGAGCACAAATAAGTAACCAGCGCACTGGGAATTACGTATCCCGGAAGTTAGTTGAGGGCCGTAATGATAACGGTGTTGGATCTATTGCTGCTCATAAGAATACCAATTTAATTAGTGAAAACTTTTTGACCTATCAGAAGCAATTTAATACATCTCACAATTTAAATGTCATGGCGGGTTACTCCTATCAGAGTTCTCGTAATGAAACCTGGCAGTCCAATAATAGAAATTTTATAGCGGATGATTTTTCATATTGGAATTTGGGCGCAGGTTCTGATTATCAAAATGCCTCATCCAATTTAGAGGATTGGGTAATGTCTTCGTTTTATGGACGCGTAAATTATAATTTTAAAAGTCGATATTTATTTACCCTCACCGGCCGTTACGACGGATCTTCACGATTTGGGGAAAATAACAAATGGGCATTTTTCCCTTCTGGTGCCTTCGCGTGGAACGTATCTCAGGAGCCATTTATGGAAGATATCACAACAATTAGTAATTTAAAATTTCGAACTAGCTATGGACAAACGGGAAATTCAGAAATAGGTTCCTATCAATCTCTGGCTCGTTACTCTCCGACGCTTTCTACAATTGAGGGGAATCCGGTAAATGCGGTGCGTCCGACAAATGTAGCTAACCCGAATTTAACTTGGGAGACGACTAAACAAACTGACGCGGGCATTGACATCGGTATTTTAGATAACCGAATTAACTTGACTGTCGATTATTATTATAAAAAAACGGTGGACCTACTTTATTCTGTTCCTTTGCCAATGTACTCAGGTTTCACCAGTTCATTACAAAATATTGGTAGTGTTGAGAATAAAGGGTGGGAATTTGCACTACAAACTACCAATTTCGATAAAGAATTCAAATGGAATTCTGCATTTAATATCACATTTAATCGGAATAAAATTTTACACCTTCCTGGAGGAGAAATACGTTATAATTCAATACCTGGACATATGTTATCTACGGAATCCCAAATCCTTCGCGAAGGAGATGTTGTTGGTGCATTCTTCGGGTGGGAATTCCAAGGAATTTATCAACAGGGTGAAGATTTTAGTGCTCAACCAAATAAAGTTCCAGGCGATGTAAAATATGCTGATATTTATGGACGTGATGAGGATAATAATCTTGTCTTAGGTCCCGATGGTAAAGTCAATGCAGACGATCGTACGGTAATAGGAAATCCGAACCCAGATTTCACATTTGGTTTTAACAACGATTTTAAGTACAACAATTTTGACCTTAATATTTTCATGACGGGTTCGTATGGAAATGATATGCTAAATATTACAAGGATGGAACTCGACTGGATGGCCGGGAAAGGGAACGCGACTACAGCGGCCTTGAATCGTTGGACACCGGAGAACACTGATACTGATGTGCCACGTGCCAGTGCGTCTCATAACACCGAAGTCTCTTCTAGATGGGTGGAAGACGGTTCTTACTTACGAATCAAAAACATAGCCATTGGCTACTCAGTTCCTAGAGCATCGATACAGCGGATCGGTATTGAACAACTTCGATTCTTTGCAAGCGTGCAAAATATCTGGACATGGACTAACTATAAAGGTTTTGATCCTGAGGTAAGTTTTAGTGATTCCAACCGAAATATAGGATTGGACTATATGGGTTATCCTAACATCAAATCCTTCACCGTGGGATTTAACGCTAAATTTTAAACCAATTATAATGAAGAAAATATATAAATATCTGCTGCTTTATACGCTTCTTTTTTCAGGCGTATCTTGTACCGACCTCCATGAAACCCCAGTAAGCATTCTGGTTCCCGATCAGTATTTTAAAACGTCTGCCGATGCGGAAGCAGCCGTCATGGGTATTTACAGTCTCCTTGCAAATGCCGATTATTACGGAAGACGATTAACAATGGTTTTACAACTTCTTGGTGATGATATCGATATTGCTGATATTGGCACCCAGTCTAGTAGGATACAAATCAATGGATTTACTTATGATTCTAGTAATCAAGATGTTTTGGCAATATGGAAAACAGCCTATTTAGGAATAGGTGCAGCAAACGCGGCAATCGGTGGGATTCCAAATGTCGATATGAACGATAAGGCCAAAGCAGCATTGATTGCCGAAGCCCGATTATTACGCGCTCTAAATTATTACCATTTAGTTCAACTTTTTGGAGAGATTCCTTATATTGCCAACTATGTTTCTGATCCATCTACCGTGACAGATATTAGTAAAACATCTGTAGCCGAGGTATATGAAAATATAATAGCAGATTGCCTTTACGCTGTCGATAATCTGCCCGATATGCACGCTAACGATGTGCGAGCAAGACCAACAAAAGGTTCCGCGCAGACGTTATTAGCATCCGTATATATGATCCTCGAAAGATGGTCCGAAGCGGCGCAACAAGCACAGGCCATTATCAAAGAAGCTTCTAATTATAATTATTCCTTAGTTGATGATTTTCAGAAACTTTGGAACGCTGATTTAGGTTACCAAACGGAGCATGTATGGGTGGTGGATTTTGCTGGAACAATATCTGGGGAGAATAGTTCTAATGTTGATTATACAGCACCTATGACAGGTGTACGCGATGCCGATATGTTAGGTTGGAGCGTTCTCGTTCCTTCGAATGGGATGTTCGCAAGTTTTTCCGATCGCGACTATCGAAAGAAAGTAAGCTTTTTGACAGAGACTCCAGTCAAAGGAGTAATGACATCCTATCAGCATTGGCGGTGGCCACGAATTCATACTGCGAAATGGTGTTTATATCCTGGAGCAAATGCTTCTTCTGAAGGATCAAATTCTGATATTAAACATGTTATTTTCCGTTATGCAGAGGTGCTACTGATTGCTGCTGAAGCAATTAACGAAGCAAATGGCGGACCTACTTTGGAAGCATACCAATACATTAACGCCGTTCGTGCGCGTGCGCGTAAAACACCCGATGGCTCGCAGGCCTACCCTGAGGACCTTCATGCAGGAATGAGTCAACAAGTTTTTAGAGATGCAGTCAGGGAAGAACGCCGGATAGAACTTGCATTTGAATGGAAACGCTGGTACGATCTAAAAAGATGGAACATGGTGCCAGAGGCATTTAATCAAACAGGATCCTTTGAACCACATCCCAATATCCAAGAATATCATACTTTATTACCAATACCACAAGAAGAAATCGGACGAAACCCAAATCTTTTACCACAAAATACCGGATTTTAATTAAAAAAATATGAAAAAAAACGGAAGTCTTTTATTTGCCATCACCTTAATGGGAACTATTGTTGCTTGTAATATCAATGCTACAAACCAAGGAAGTAGTCTACATTTAAAAAGTGAATCCATAGATTCACAGCTCAATGACGCAGTAAATCAATATAAAGTACTTGCTCAAAATTTGAATGATACGCTAGTACCCAAATCCTATTACAAGGACAAGGATTCTTTGGAAACCAGTAAAACCAGCTGGTGGACTTCAGGATTCTACCCCGGGACTTTACTATACCTTTATGAGTATTCATCAGATACTGTACTGCTAAAGGAAGCGGAAGAAAAATTAACTTTATTGGAACAGCAAAAAGATAATACACACACGCATGACCTTGGATTCATGTTGTATTGCAGTTTTGGAAATGCAAATAGATTAACGGAAAATCCACATTATAAACAGGTTATGCTTACCGGTGCAGAATCATTGCTTACTAGATACCATCCTACTGTCCATTCAATTCGTTCGTGGGATCATAATAAAGATAAGTGGCAGTTTCCTGTGATAATTGATAATATGATGAACTTGGAATTTTTGAATTGGGCTAGCCGAGAAAGCGGTGACAGCAAATTTGCCGATGCAGCAAAATCGCACGCCAATACAACAATGAAAAACCATTTCAGAGAGGACTATAGCTCTTATCACGTTATTGATTACGATACAATATCCGGAGAAGTTCGTCATAAGCAAACTGCTCAAGGTGCGGGTGACGAAACAGCCTGGGCACGTGGACAAGCTTGGGGGTTATATGGCTATACGATGATGTTCCGCGACACGAAAGATTCAGCGTATTTACAACAGGCAGTACATATTGCTGATTACATACTAAATCATCCCAATCTCCCTGAAGATGGAATTCCATATTGGGATTTTGATGCTGATAACATTCCGGATGCCAAACGTGATGCTTCTGCAGGGGCGATCATGGCTTCTGCTTTATTGGAATTACAAGAATATGCTAATAATGAGCAGCAACCACGTTATATTGCTGCGGCTGAACGTATGATTCGTAGTTTAGGTTCACCGAGTTACAAAGCTAAAGCGGGCACTAATGGCGGATTTATTCTAGAACATTCTGTTGGACACCTGACTGCAAATTCTGAAGTTGATGTACCTTTAACTTATGCAGATTATTATTATGTCGAAGCATTAATGCGATACAAAAAAATGTTGGATAAATCCTAAAAAAGTAAAGCGCGATATTATTTATACTATATCCAGGAAAATTAAGCACTTTTTTTGATGCGGTTTATAAGGTATCACCTATATTTTAAAATAAATTCACTCAAAATTCTATACAGAGCGGTAGCAGTGAAAAACTCGTGAAAGGACGAAAGTAGTACGGATTTATGGCATTATTTTAGCTGATGGATTTTCAATTATTAATCACTATTAATGTAACAATGAGTAGAATAACAGTGTTCGGATTATTAGCCGTCCTTTTTCTGTGCCTTAATGCGGGCTGTAGTAAAGATGAGCCGGCTACTGGAGAGATTAAAACCAACTATTTAAAAGTGAAGATTGATGGGGACGAAAAAAGTTTTTCAGATGTACAAGCGCGTTGGATCGATGGTGGAAATTACCTAGAAATTACTGGGAATGATGGCGGTCAAGAATGGGTAACAATTACTGTGCTGTCAGAAACTACGAGAGTACCTGCTGGTAAATATATGCTAGACGATGGCTCCGCGTTCACCATTTTGTCAACGCATTTGGTAAAGAAAAATAATACACAGCTCAACCATACTGCCACCAGAGGTACACTAGCAGCTGAAGATGCTTTTACTTTGGATATTGACAAAATTGACAATGGTTTAGTTGAAGGATCATTTTCAGGAAAACTGGTTCGTGTAAGTGGCGCTAATACATTGAGTACCGTCGCTCTTGCTGATGGGAAGTTCAAGTCTGCTATTAAAGCAAATTAAAGGAATTATGATGTTTAAGTTCGTAAACATATAGCAAGAAGGCTGGTTATTTTTCATTTAAACTCTACATCATTTATGTTTTATGGTGTAGAGTTTTTTGCATAACAACCTTTGATGTTTATAGCCGATCTCTTTTGTTTACAATCAAAGGGATCTGAAAGCCTTGCTTCTGTACTTCCATAGCAATAAGGGTACGAAAACTTTTTATATTTTCATTACCGAAAAATAAGCTTCGTGTAAGTTTTTCATATTCCGACATAGACTGCACTACAATGATCAGAAAAAAGTCGGACTCCCCTGTTACGTAATAACAATGCTGTACTTCTGGGCGTGCAATAAAGCTCTTTTTTGCCTTATCAATAAGTTCTATCTTTTCATTTTCCAGGGAGACTTCGACCAAAACAGTAATCGGATCGCCAAAGTGCTCGGGGTTCAGGATGGTCACCTCACCTTTTATTGTACCATTTTCACGCATACGTTTTATACGACGTTGCACCGCAGCTGCAGAAAGACCGACACGTTCCGCTATGATCCGTTGCGAGATCTGGCTATCTAGTTGTAAAATATCCAAAATAGCAATATCGAACTGATCCATATTTAAAGAGTGTAGTAAAATTGCATTATTTGAATCAAATCTAATGAAAATACTCCGGAAACTTGATGCAAATTTGCATGACTTAACTAACGTATTTTAATAGATGACAACAGCAAAATACAAGGGTACAATTTTGGCAACCTTGGCAGCGATTTTTTGGGGAATATCTGGAACATGTGGACAATATCTTTTTGAAGAAAAGGATATTTCTGTTGAATGGCTAATTACTATTAGATTACTCCTTTCCGGGTGGCTCCTGTTGACTTTCACTTTTTTTATCCAAAAGAAAGACATCTTTAGCATTTGGATAAACCGAAGAGATGCAGGGCAACTCTTGGTTTTTAGTATCATTGGAATGTTAGCGGTACAATACACTTATTTTGCGGCCATAAAATATTCTAATGCCGCTACAGCGACTGTATTGCAATACTCAGGACCGATTATTATTGCGATTTACCTAGCGTGTAAAAAAAGAAAATTACCAACAGGAAATGAGGCACTTGCCATCGCTCTTGCCGTGATAGGAACGCTTTTGCTTGTAACCCACGGAGATGTAAATACTTTAGCAATTTCTCCCATAGCCTTATTTTTGGGCCTATCATCCGCAGTAGCACTAGCGATATACACGCTTCAACCAAGCCGTTTGTTGGCCAAATATGAACCATCTGTTATCATTGGCTGGGGAATGCTTTGTGCTGGTTTGTTCTTCAGCTTTGTGAAAGCGCCATGGGATATAGAAGGAAAGTGGGATTCCTACACTGCACTAAACATCATGGCGATAATTTTATTTGGGACATTAATTTCTTTCACCTTCTATCTATATGCCGTCAAAATAATTGGCGGTCAGAAAGCTAGTCTTTTAGCTTCAGCAGAACCTTTAGCAGCAACTGTTTTAGCGGTCTATTGGTTGGCCACACCATTTTCTTTGATCGATTGGGTCGGCAGCATATGTATTATTTCGACAGTATTTCTACTTAGTCGCTCTCAAGTTGATGATATAAAAGCGATCCAGCATTAGGTAAATAAATTTGTTAGAAAGTACCTGTATACCGTATTCTAACCTTATTTGATAAATACAGCTTGTATTTTTTTAAAACCACGTACCCGAGTACTAATCATTAGTGAAAATGCTCTGATAACCAGATAATGTAGGAAGATTTTATAGTCTTCATTAAAATGCAGAAAAGCGGCTTTTTCGTGTAAAAAAACCGCTTTTTAAATCTGAGCCTCCTATCGGGATCGAACCAATGACCTACTGATTACAAGTCAGTTGCTCTACCAGCTGAGCTAAGGAGGCTTACTTATTCGTAAACGTGTCCGCTTACGATGGTGCAAATATCCTAAGTCTACCTGAATTTTGCAAATAGTTTTTTAAAATTAAAGCTGATTTTGATTAAAAATATTGAAAATGAAATCACAAAACCATTATTCAAGACATTGTGACATTTTTATTTGGTTTTCTGTGTCAAAATGTCTTATTTATTTTTATAAATCAAAAAGGCACCTAATTTGTTTTAGAAACGGAGTACAACAAATAGATTAAAACATTCGAAATATGAACTTCAATAATTATACAATCAAAGCACAAGAAGCGATACAAAAGGCTTCAGAAATTGCTACTGGTAATCAACAGCAGGCGATTGAACCTGCACATATTTTAAAGGCGCTATTAAATGTTGATGAAAATGTTATTGGTCATCTACTCAAGAAACTAAATGTGAACATACCACAGTTAACAAATGAACTCGATGAGGCTGTTGAAGCACTACCTAAAGTGAGTGGTAGCCAACTATATTTTGCAAATTCATCATCTACAGTTTTTCAAAAAGCTCAAGGATATTTGAAAGAGTTTAATGATGAATTTGTTTCCATCGAACATATTTTATTGGGACTTCTCAGTTCGGGAGATAAGGTATCTACCCTACTAAAAAATCAGGGCGTAAACGAGAAAGACCTTAAATTGGCGATCAAAGAGCTTCGTGGGAATAATCGTGTAACGGATCAAAACGCAGAAGCGACATTTAATGCATTAGCAAAGTACGCACGTAATCTCAATGATTACGCATCTTCAGGGAAATTAGATCCTGTGATTGGTCGTGACGAGGAAATTCGTCGGGTGATGCAAATTCTATCCCGCCGGACCAAGAACAACCCAATTCTTGTTGGTGAACCAGGAGTTGGTAAAACAGCAATTGTAGAAGGATTGGCACAGCGTA
>JAALOO010002098.1_pt1 | contig 11769 bp, 9 predicted proteins | sample 7257641 | NCBI WGS metagenome assembly JAALOO01 (sample SAMN14085613, study PRJNA598686) | mite metagenome | biome: ENVO:01001000; feature: ENVO:01001002; material: ENVO:01001226; isolation source: single female mite from University of Michigan culture on fish food culture... ... | reverse complement strand
CTCTCTCTCTCTCTCTCTCTCTCTCTCTCTCTCTCTCTCTCTCTCTCTCTCAATGGGCACATGAAAGTGAACTTTTAAAGGCAAGTTCAGGCCGGCAAAAGGCAACAGGTAAGAGCCAGCGAGCAGTTTCCCCTGGCCAGCACTGCCACCACAGCTACCGCCACTGACTTGAATTTGCAGTGTGCTTACCGCACTCATCCGCCAGCAAGTTCACCTCTCGCCTCGAACCACTACCTCTCCCTTCTTCTCTGCCTGGTAGTGGCCACAATCCTCACACCCTGTTGCACTTTCTGACCAGGCCTGTCTTCTCCCTCTCTCTCTCCCTCTCTCCTTCTCTCTTTTTCCTACCCATCGACTCAACTCAACTAAACGCCAGCAAGCGGTGATACTCGTTCGAGAAAGTTGTGTCCACGCATCGATCGCCGAGTCAACGTTGTAGGCGAGTGTTAGTGAGTTTATATTATTTCCTACTTGCAAGTTCATTGCATTCTAATGATTTAAACTTTTTCAAAATGCTTCACTTTCAATTTTAATTGCTTTGCCATTGGAATCAAAGTTTTACTCACCACTTCACAAACAAATAATTTTTTGTTTTTCATTTACTGCAAACTCGCCAAACACCGGTCAAAACTGATATGCAACTCATTTTTTCAATCTAAATCTAAATGAAATATTTTTGTGCTTAATTTTTTTAAACGAAATTTTCATCGTAATAAAAAATGAAACGGCGCAAAAACAGTATTCGATCGTCCCTGTTGGGCACTAAAGCCACCTGTGGCCAGTCGATGAAGAATATGATTATTTTTGAAAACACCAGAGACATATTCTGTTTATTCGACCAATGATCAGAAGTTTTCAATATTTGTAAACTGACCAAAACAGACAGTCGCTGTGAACTGACTTATCTTTGAGTCAAGCACTCAATTCTGTTTTTTGAACGTGCTTTATCGCAGATGCATCTCAGCCAATTTCGTACTATCTTATTGCAATAAATTAAACTTTTAAATATCATCAACGCAATGGACTCTTTGCTAGAAGACCAAACACTGCAAGCCGTGCTCAGTAAGTTCTTTGTCACTTTTATCAATTTTCTTTGATAGCTCTCTAACTTACATGTTTTCTGACTGCTATCTCTGCATTGAGGTTAGCCGGTCATTAAAATACCAATTTTTGCTTTTTCAATTCAATGTTTTTACTGTTCCACTCAACCTTGTCATTGCTAATGACAGACCAACCAACAACTGTCTTTTGTTAGCCATATTTTTATGTGTTGATGCTGACGGTTTTGCTTTGATTGCTACATTCGTCTAATAGGGTCCTAGGAGTTTTTATTGAAAGCACTATTGACGTGCTCAAGGAATACATATTTACCTTTTTTTATGGTTGATGATGTCTACTTCTTTGGTCCTCTGGTCTGATCAACAGAGTAAATGACAGTGTTTCCCTCTGTTTTGGTCGTCTAGTCTAATTGCATTTTAATTTCAGTACCCAATTGGTGGTCGTTTGCTGTGACCTGTAGTGGACAGTTCAGTTGTTTCCATCAAAACTGGTCATTTTCACATTAGACACACAGCAGCATTTGTCTTTTTGGTGGCTAAACAAGCTCAGCTAGTTTTCATCGATGTCTGGCGCTCTCTTCCTCAGCGGCGAGCTAACCTTGAACTTGTACTCTGACCAATAGGTCATAACCTCTGTCTGTGCAGCAGACAATGCCAACGCAGCAGCAGCAGCAGCAGCAGAAACGGCAGTGCACTCACAGTAAGTCCCGTTGCTGAGGGAACACATAATTCTTATGTCAGCGGTGACTGTTTCTGATAGTCTCTTTTCCGCTTTCTTTTGGTGTTTCTCATTCACTAGGGCTGACTGTGACTGAGCACCTTGACTCTTGAGCTGCCATTGCCCTTCGACGTCTGTTCTGTTTCGGCAGACAGACAGACGATCAGTCTGTCTCATCACAATGGCAGGTCGTGTGTGTGCTGCCGGACAATAAATCTGGTGCTGGTCTGCGTGCTCCATATGATGTTCGTCTTGGCGTTCAAATTGCCGTATTTTACTGCTTTACTTTTCACATGAATTTGTCTGGCGTCGTAAAAAGTGCATTCTTTTGATGAGCTCAAGCTTATTTATGCAAAATATTTGCCGGTGCTGCAGCTGACGTTTTGTTACTGTTGCTACGAGCACTTTTGTATTGACTGGTTGAGTACATTTGCTAAAAAACACTATGGAGATAGACCATCATCATTCCTTGGTGATGACTAGAACAGGTGGGGTACAAAGAATAGACCTCTCTTTATCTTTAGAAGGGAAAGTCAAAGTTTGTTCTTTTTTAATTTAGTCTCATCGTTCAATTTCTTCATTATTTCTACACCTTCAATCCTGGAAAACAATAGGCAGTTGTTTTTCTTTGAACTTTTTCTTCTTACTTCTTGCTGCCATTACGACAACTTTCATTACTTGGCCTTGCACTGAATAGCTTTCAGTGCGCCACTGTGCCCAAACACAGTTCATCCAGAGCGCTGCTCACTCCGGAGTGTGTGTGTGTATGTGGAGGGTAACAGGTGAGCGCAGTGATGGAGCAGTGGTAGACAGAGAGTGCCAGCCAACTCACCTGAAGGCAGCTAGCACAGACAATGGTAGTAGGGGCAATGGTAGTGTGTCCACGCTGCCAAGCAAGTTCGTTCAACTTTCTCTTAGAGTTCACTGCCGGCCGCAGAGCACACTCTCCGGCTATGGCTGCACATGAACTTGACTACATTGCATCCTCCTTCACCTTTCCCCTCTTTTTGTAGTGCAGCATATCTCCGCCACTCAAATATGCTGACAGAAAACAGTTTGGGCACTGATTTCCTAGGCAAAGCTTAATTTTATTATGCCCTTAAATTGGCTACTCTTAATGTGTCACCTTACTGAAAATTTATATACTGTCAAAACATCTGCTCAGATGTTAAATTCACAGCAGGTTTTGTTTTCGTTGTTATTTTGCCAACAACTCTGTTCTCACCTATCTGCCCTGCAGTGCCAAAGCTGTCATCCTCCTCTCTTTTGCCCAACTTGACCGTGACTTGCAGCTTACTAGTGCCATGACCAATGAAGCCAGTTCTCACTTGAATGCCTTCTTCTCGACTATCTTATTTCCTTTTTTTGATTGAATCAATATCGGTAGTTTTTCTTAAGACAACAGTTGGTATTTACATTCATGAGCATTTTGTTTACATAGAAGTTTTAACTTCCCAGTGTACGTTCTCAGATCACACTGGTGTTACACCAACGGTACTGAATCATGTTGCATGATGCATTTTCGTCCATAAATAACCTGTGTCTAATTAGTTAGTTGGATGTGAGAAAAAGTGCCGTTAATCACGGCATGCGATGTGTCGGTTATCCTTTAAAAATCTTTTTAAAATGAATCTTTCTTTATTTCTATTTGTCGCTTTGAACAGTTAAAAAGTGAGGTGCCTATCTGATTAGTGTGTACGTCAGCAGTGTATCTTGGTAGAAATGTCAATCAGCGAGAAGCAGGTGGAAGTGCCGGTAGAATGCCAGTGAGAGCATAGATTAAGATTTATCTTTTTTCCGAAGCGAATCTTCTCTCGCTTATGCGCAGTCTCTCAATTAGACGACCACTGTGGAAACTGCAAAGCACACTGCTATCACACCTAATCTAAATTGAACTCTTGCTTTTATTTGTTTTCTCATCTTTACCTTTTTGGAGCCCGAGAGGAACTTTAAGAGTGTCCAGTGTGTGCACAGCACTAATCGACTTGCTGTGTGACCTCATCGTTTTGTTGATAAACTGAGCCTGAATGGCGTCTCTTATCCGTATATTCGTTTCAATCTACCGTTGCATTAAGTGATGGTCATGCTCTCACTGTGTCCAGTGGTCAGATAAGACATGCCACTAGCGTCACTTCTCTTGTTTTTTCTCTTGGTTGCCAAGTGGTGCTCATTTTTCTTTTAATACTTACCTTTTTAAAACTTTGCGACACTAATACAGTGATCACAGTGTTGCGGCTACTGCTAATTGACAAATATTTTGCTGCACTACCGGTAAGTGGCATAATCTTTGCACTGAGCACATGTGCCCCCTTACTCCTCCATTTCTATCAGTAGATGTTTTCCTGACAAGTCTAGTCTTTTGCTGATTTATACTTCCTTTCGTTACTTTACCTACCCTTCAACAGTGCTACTATTTTATCACTTTGCCGGCAGCCATTTTTAATTGATTGCTTTGAATTACCTATTAAATGACGCCAAATGTGATAAGCGTTTACAGTGACTTACAAGTTTTGACTTGAAGTTGCATGAAGAGAATGTGTTTACTTTCAAGCTGTGAAGCGTTTCATAAAAGCAAACTGAATACACCAGCACTAATTTAATATCCATCTATAAATTATGGTATTTTTGCAGGTAAAACCCTTCTTTAGTGTTTCATATAAATTCTTTTTATCTGCACTTTAAAAAACTAACAGTAAAAAGTATTTAAGAAATTTCCTAATGTCAAAGGTGAAAAGAGTAAGTAATGCACCGTTTAATCTTAATTTTGCTCCCTGCATGTCGCCCTGATCGCCGTCTTGACTACCAGCTCAACGGTTACCTGGAAACACCAGCAAAAGAAGTCACTGGCATTCTTTTTTTCTGGGTGGGCAGATGTCTCTCTTTCGTCTCGCAACTACTCTCCACCATAATTAGGCGCACTAACTTTGCCACTTTTCGCTCTACTGGTAGCTCATCAACTGTGACCATTACCCAATGGGCACTAAACAACAATTTAAACTGCCATATTCTTCTTAAATTGTGGCTTAATTTCCCTTGCGTTGTCTTTTGACTGATAATTTTTAAAAACAAGACAATTGTGGCGATTTGATTTTTTATTTTCCCGCCATTGCTGCCTAATGGTGGGCATCATGACTGTCTTGCTTGGGGTGCCTCTAACTTTGTTTCAGTGTAAAATTGAATTGTGCCCTGCTTTACTAAATACCATCACTGCTCTTTAAAGTGCAATCATTTCTTCCTTCCTTTCTTTGTAAACTCAAGCAGTTGTGGTTTGTCTGCACGCCATTTGTCTGCTTGTTAGAGCAAAATGCCTTTTCAGATTACCTCCTTTGCCATCACTAATTTTCCAGCCAGTAATGATCTTCTGCCCCATGCAGCGAGTAAAGGTCGCGCAACTGTAAAATTGGTCTGTTTTCTTATTCGTTCGAAAAATGTCCTCTTCTGTGGTGAACTGAAGCAGCACACAGTTCTGGGGAAATATGCTCTCGCCACCTCCTTCAACACTGGAGCTATTAATGAGCTTGTTTATTCGTCTCAACTCTAATGACTCTTTTAGTGTGGTGAAAAGGTTCTTTCAATAAGCTTACCTAAACAGTATCGATTGAGTTCATGTTGACAGTTTTAGGCATTTCAATAGACGTGATTGAGTTTTTTCAGCAAAATAAAGCTTTTTGTAAATCGATTCACCTGTGTACGCTTGTTAAAAAAGGATCAATAGCCTTTGTTTACTAATGGTTGTTCGCTGTAAAAAAATGTTTTTATTGAGAAACGTTGATTCTGTCGCCCATTTGGCTTCTTCTCAATGATGAAAATCATCCTCACGCCATGCCCTTTCACCTCTGTCCAGCAAACAGAAAGCCTTTGATTGACCACTAAAAAGACGTTTCTTTTCTTTTTGCCACTGTTTGCTTTGTCCTGGCGTGTGTTAGCCTCTTCTTCTCTGCTCATTACACACTAACGATGTCCACCTGAGGAGACATTAGTGTGTTGACGTATGAATGCTGAGAAGCGCCATCAATGGAAATGATAATTACTACTGGAGATTTGGTGCATCGCAGTTCTTAGTTTGCTTCGTAGTGCCTTCTCTGTATATGAAGCACTGTCGTTGTTTCAGAGAGCGCCAGAACTTCACTGGCTTTTCGAGAACTCGGTTTGTGCCTGTTTACTAGACAACAGACAGCTCTTCCTTTCTTTCTTTTTGAGGCAGACTTGTCAACACACAAGTCTGCCTTCAGTGCTCAGCCGCAGAGTGCAAGTTTGATTACTTAGCAGTTCAGTGATCTGTCACCGAGTTCAATCTTTTCAGCAACTCAAACTATTGTTTGCTGTGTCGCATGGGCTTTTCTTTGTCATCAACTCACTTCTTGTCGTTTTTTGCCTCTCCGATCAACTCCCCTGATCAGCTCTCCATTTTATTTGATTTTCATACCATGCTTTTTGCCGCTGTACTACAATCTCAATAATCCGACGTAGAGCACTCGGTCAATGAGCTGCTACCGTTGCACCTTCGACCTGTTCACCTCTTCAAAAACACTCTGATCAGCTGATTGAGCTTAGCCAAATTTATCGAATTTCTGCTCCATTTGTCGCTGTTGTTGCTTGTGTCAACGTTACCTTTTTGCGCAGCAGGCCAACCAAAAGTCGGCACAGTCTTCAGTGGTAAGTGAACCACACTCTCTGTCAACACATTGCTTCGATGAAAGGCTGCACACTTCTGTCCTCCTCCCCTTTTCACTTTGCTTCCCTTCCAAGTTCCATTACCTTGTTTTGAAGAGAATTCCACTGCTACAGCAGCCGTAATAAATATACTTTTTATTTGGACACACACTGCTCAATTATTTACGACTTTAATTTGGACCTTTTCTCCGCTGTTTGCTGGCAAAAACAGTGCTTCTTTTTCAGTGCCGATTAATCGTTATGTAACGATCAGCTTGTCTGCAACAGGTGACAAGCTGCTTGCACAAACTACTGAACGGTGCTCTAATATCACGGTTTAATGACTGAACCGAGGTTTTTCGAGATTACACAGAGATAAGCGATACTTTGCTTGCCATCTTAAAAAATATGAACATCAGTGGCCTAACTGTTGATCACCGAAATAGTTCATTTTTTTATCATAAAGAAACTCTGATTTTAATTAAGTTCACTACTTTTCAATCTGATTAGTAAATTTTTTTGCATTTTTTGTTGCATTCAAGTATCCTAATCTCATGACAACAATAAGTTCTAGTTTATTGGACGCACTTTCATTGATTTTAATTTTATCTAGAAGTAGTCTTTAAACTTAATTATTTTGTGCAGTTGCCAATGTTTGTATTGCTGAATCGGCGTCTGCTCTCTTCAAAATTCACTTCCTGATTGATTTGTTTATAGTCGAAAATGTCTGAACTGCCATTGGCTGTCCTTAGCTCTGTCCACTGAGCAGCATGTTTCTCACTTTTCAGCTCTATTGTGTTTTCTTGTCTACCATTGTTCACCGTTTTTCCCTTTTTTCTTCATTCGCAACATAACCTCTTGTAGTTGTAGCTGTTGTTGTTTGCTTATATTCTGAAAAGCATGCTGCTGTAAATGTATGAAACCTGGCGCAAATTAAGTTGCTTTTATAATTGTTCTCACTTTTTTCTGCCAGAAAATCCGTTTGTTTTCTGCCGACATCATCCATTAATTTGTTTACTAATTGCCTTCGTATAAAGCGACTTTTTAGTTTTGGTAATAGCTGTCATTGTGTCGACATTGAATCGCTCTTTAAGAATAAAATATCTTGCAAGAATGACAAGGTTGGTGGTAAGGAAAAATGTAGAAACGGTAGAAATGGAGGTAACAGGAAAAACATTAGTAAACTCATAAGGCCATCTGTCAACTACTGCAACAAATGCATAGTTAATAATGGAGACTAAATGGTGTAAATGACATTCACCACGACCAGTAGAGGAAATCATTACAGTAAAGTCTATTTCTCTGTGGTTTTGCTGTATTGATCTGTTTTTCCAGGCAACCCTGTGATTCTCTATGCTAATTTGCATAAAATTAGCCACACGTGAGCTCAGACGGAGACACCTTTGCTCGTTGCCCTCGTTGTTTTGCCTGTTTAAGTCTTTATGCTGATTTAGTGATACTTTTTAGTTTAGTCGAACTTGATTCTACCTTACCTAAAGTACTAGTAGTCTCCACAACTGTCACCTGATGTCCGTTTGCCCATCATCTTGGCATGTACAATTGCTTTTCTTACTCACTCCCTGCCATTTCAGTTTATTCAGTCAACGTAGGCTGTTAGGCCAAACAACCTGTTGATTTTAAAAGTTATCCAAGTGTTTTTGTTGTTGTTTATCAGTTTAATGTTAGATAGGAAGTGACATATCGATTAGTGAAGAGTAGCAAAAAAGTATAGCAGTGCTTTCAGTGCAGCGTGGCCCAGTAATGACGTCAGCTGGTGCCGTGCCAGCAGTGAACTCAGCTTGGCGACACCTTTTCCAGTGCCATTGTTCGCGCCAAGAGTTGTTTGTGCGGAGAGTGTTTTTGCAACTACTACAGCACTACTGCAGCATTGGCCAATCGATCTGCTTGGGCTGCTCGCACGTTGACAAACGGCCAATTGATTGCTTTGTCGGCCACTGTCTCCATCGATTACACTGTCACCTGTGCACCTCTGTCGGCAGTTTACCTGCACTGTGAAGTTGTTGTGCTGCTGTTGTTTTGGTGGCTTTAAAGTTGTTTTGGCGCCTTCAATTCTGTTCTGTTTGTGCGATGCACTACCTTTAAAGTGGCGACGGTAGACAACTTTCAATTATGCATTCACTGCAGCACATTGATTGACTTGTTTTGTCCGTAAAGGTCGACTGGCTCAGTGTGGCTGATGCCGGTGAGGATCAAGTGTGTGAAGGGATGGCATTGCAGCGATGCTTGGCAATGTATCATTACCAATGTCCGTGTGCTTTTCATTGTTTCCATTGATGACATTTCAATGGGAGTGAAGCCATTCTGTCACTCTGTTTGAATGTTTCAATTGAAAAAGTAAATAGTTGTCTGTTAAAAGTAGTAACTAACTAGGCAACAACAACATAAGCACTTTTTGGTAGCACGTTCATTTTCAGTGTGATCTTTTTCACACTGCACCAAAGCTATTATCTTCGTTTTAAGTATTTAAAACTATTTTTAGCAGTTTATCAACATCAAGTTTCTGTATTTTTTCACCATCTTGATCTCTACTGTAATCTAAATGGCTCTTATTGCAGTCATTTGTGTGGTTTCACCGTTTCACTTGGCTATCTCAATTACCGCTTATCTCGAAAAACCAAGCGGTTTTCTCAACATGTCTTTTAAATTTTCCCAAACCGTTAGCTCAAATTGATTCACTTGCTTTTGATTAAACTCCAACAAAATCTACTGCTATGTAATAAAAAATTGTCCAGTATTAGTGTGATTGGTTTTGTCGCACCAAAGTATGGTTAGCACTTGTTTATGTACAATAGTGCTTTCTTTAAAAGAGTTGTCAATCTGGCTAATGTTATCAAATGGCTGTTTTCATTATCACATGAGCTATCTAGTGTTGAGAGGAAAACAGATCGATTTACTATCTCGAGCCTGTGATTTAATATAGATGCTCAGTGACTGGTGAACAATTTTCTCACTGCTTTGTAAGCCGTGGCATAGACACACATTAAAACTCTCTGACAACTGTATCATTTCTGTGAAGGCATGCATCCTTTTTGAGAATTTTTTCTGATTCCATTATCTTGTTTCTCCTGTTTTCTGAAACTGCACTGCTTCAATTACATATTATCCAGCAAGTTGTTTCTTGTCGCATGTGTAAATCTGACCATTTACCAGGGTTGGCTTTTTTCACTAGCAATCCATTTTTTGAAAAAACCACCAGCAGAAAGACTATCTTTTGGCCATTGTGAAGCAACGACGTCTTTCTCTCACCACCACCGTTGCAGTCGATTCTTCTATCTTGTGCGAGCTTCAACATTTTTCTTTCACTTGGCTATTTTTGTGATCTCGATTCCAATGCTTTTGTTTTTCCGCTGCTCTTGCGCCACCGTCGAGCACTCACACACACACTTAGAGAAAGACTCACTCACACCTTTGCAGGTGACTGTCGTCTTCTGATGACGGTGTCAACTCGGGTTCAGTTTCTGCAGTCTCTCGATGTTGTAGTTCGCTTCTGTTGTGTTCTCCACTGTTTTGCCTTCACTTCAGTTCTCGACTTGCTCTCTTCACGCTTCAATAAGTTCCACTTCTCGCTTCTCCTCATGCCGTCTCACTCGCTGGTCTCTACTGCTGTTCGCAAATGGCTACTTTTTAGTGTTCGGTATGTCGGCGAACGTTCAACACTTTTCTGTCGACCATTGTCGGGTGAATAAGTCACAAACGGCGACAACTTTTCCGACAGGTAGCTTCAGCAGCTCCTTCACTGGCTGTCTCTCGGTGGACGTCTTTCCCTGCTTCCCAACTGGTCGCAGTCAACAGTTGGACTGCCTTCAGTTTCCCAGTGGGCACCACTGCTTCGGCACTTGCGGTTTAAGTGTCACGCGCTGGCCACGAGCTCAATCGGCGTCGTTCACTACCTGATCAATTCAACCACTCTAATCGCTCAAAATTGTCTTTCACTCGTTCTCACTTGTAATTTAGTTTCACCGTTTGATCTCCTTCCCCAGTGATCCACATAAACGACCGTTTTAGTGACATTTTGTTTGATTTCAATACGAATCAGCCAATCACCAAATACTGATGACATTTGTGTTGCTTTTCCGCTTACTTTTCAATAGCCACATTACTTCCGTTTGTCAGTGTTTTGCAGTTTTTGAACAAACATGACAGGAATGTTTAGTGACAACAAATGCTCAACAGATGCTCGTCAGAATCAACATCATCATCATCATTAACTGTGAAAAGCATCTTTGCGACATTGTCGCCACTTAATTGAAACTTTGAAAAGGTGGCCACCATCGACGCTACACTGTCTACACCATCCACCCAGTGGCACATTCACATTGCCATTGCCAGTCATTATCATTAACTTTGGCTCTAAAGTGTGTGCTACTCCTACTCGTTCACTTGCTTAATTTGCCATCGTCGTGTGTGTTTTGCGTCCATCGGGTAATTTTGCATTTGCAAAACAATTTTCTCTTTTTCTGTAGCATTTGCAAACGGCTCGTTTTACCACCTACAGCATTGGTGCACCTAGGTAGAGCCATTACATTTAATTTACCAACTTCTCTGGCTAATTGTTACGTTGGTTCATAGTTTCTCCCATCTTTATTCTATTGACAATATATCTTATTGCCACTTGCAAATGCCCAAGTGTCATCACGTTTCCCACCTCAGCTGCATACCTGCACTACATTTCACTTATCTTTACTTGTTCAATATTTGTTTTTTCAGCTAAAGGGCGCCATGTCAGACTCTCTGCTCAACACTGAAACTCAGTGTGTAATTAAAATTTTTTTTACTTTTTACTCGTGTTCAGACCACACTGAAAGGGGGTGCAAACGGATGTTTGTAGTCAACCAAACGGCAACAGTCTGAGTATTATGCAATGCAAATGATACCTGTTTTGTTTCGTCATTAAACCGACAGATCAGAGGAAGCCTGTAATTTGACAACGGGCACTCTGTCCACTCCCCAGCAGTCAACACTGGTTGTGCACCGTCCCAGGCAAAGAACTGGCAGACCAATAATTTGCTCTTAATTTGTACTTTGTTACAGCTTCTGGCCATTGTCTCTGTTCTCGTCTGTGTAATTATTTTTGCACAAACCCATCTCTCGCACCCTTTATTGGACTCTAATTTCTCCAAACACACAGAGAACTTTTATAAAACTCTTAATTTGCTTAACAGTTTTTTCATAATTTTCAATTTAGGACTCCCTCATGCTTTGTAAATTTTTGTAGTTTTCATTTGTCAGTCTAAATAGTCTTTTTGTTGCTCATTTGAATCAACTTAAGGGGGGACACCGCGCACTTTTTTACTGTTTTTTCAAAATTTGATTTTAGGG
>JAALOO010002096.1_pt1 | contig 11772 bp, 7 predicted proteins | sample 7257641 | NCBI WGS metagenome assembly JAALOO01 (sample SAMN14085613, study PRJNA598686) | mite metagenome | biome: ENVO:01001000; feature: ENVO:01001002; material: ENVO:01001226; isolation source: single female mite from University of Michigan culture on fish food culture... ... | reverse complement strand
GCGGCTGGCGGAGGGCGGGAAAGCCCTCCACCGCCTGCCAGGTGTGGCTGAAGCGACAGAAGCGGCCCAGGCGGATCAGGCCATTATTGGCATCATCCTCCTCATCATTTTCATCTTCATCATCATCATCGTCATCATCATCATCATCATCAGCGGCGGCGGTGCTCTGTTTGTAGAAGGCGTACAGGTGGTGGGCGGTGAGGAAAGCGGTCAAAAACTTAAAGTTGGGGGTGGTGGCCTCCGCCACCTCTTGTTGGGCGCCCCTTCGTCTGTTTGGTATCGGTACCGGCGGTAGCAATACAGGCGGCACTGGGGGGGGGGGTGAGGGGGTGAAAATGTGGGGAACAGGGGTGGGAACAGGGGGTGAAAAGGGGTGTGGTGAGATGATGGGGTGATGTGAGTGATTTCTATCTAAAGTGAGTACAATGTTTTGAAGCTCACTTACCTTCAGTTTGGATGTTGGTGCAGCCGCGAAGGCGAGGCGCAGTGATGTCAGTGGCCAGAGGCGGTGGAGGTACCTTCTTCTTATTCTTCGCCACCATCTTCTTTTTCTGCTTCTGCTTCGTCACCTTCGACTTTGACGTCTTCTTGCAGACGTTTCGGTTGCTAGCTTGCGGTGGCGGCATTGTTTAGGTTGGTTCGGATGAGCACTTTAGTTTTTGGGGTGATCAAGAGTCAGTGGTGGAACTTGAATCAATCACCAAATGTGATCTGGAATGAGAGAGAGAGTGAGAAGCTGTGTTAGACGAGCTGCTGCTGCGATAGAGTGTAACACAAATGATGAGCTAGGTGAGCCGATCCTGATTTAGCAGCAGCAAAAGTGAGAATCAATTCCACACAAAAACAAACAAACAAACATTAGGAGAAAAACTAACCGCAGGACAACGTTTGGACTGCTGAGCAACTTCACGAGCACAGTGGCACAGTTTGGAAAGGCTCCAGAGACTGGGGGAGATGAGTTCAGGACGGGGCTCAATTGCTTAACAGTTGAGCCGAGTTGTGGTGGTGGTGGTGGTGGTGGTGGTCGTCGTCGTTGTTGTTGTTGTTGTAACCGTCGCTGTCGCTGTTTTGAAATTTTGCAGCAGATCCGAGATCTGAGCAGTGCAGTGCAACAGTAGAGTACGTCTTCTGTGGTGCGGCTGCCGTGTGGCACCATGTGGCAGTGTCGGCAGCACGCGTGCTTCAGTACTGCACACTCCAGCAGTAGTAGTAGAGGCACGCAAGCTAGAAGAATGTTAGCGTTTTGTGGCAGCAGCAGCAGCAGCAGCAGCAGCAGCAACCACAGCAGCAGCCACTCAGTCTTTCATTCAGACTACTGCCACTACTCCAAGTGACTGCACTACGCACAATGTCGCCATTGCCATTCTCCGGTACCAGGGCTCTATTCAATTAATTCGAATTACTAAATGCACACACACACACACAAATCAAGTTATTTTGACAGCGTTTTTTATTATTTACAATCACCAAAAAAATTAAAAAGTACAACACAACACACAGATGAGATGTTTAGGTAGCGAGATACTGAAGAATAGTTATTCAAAGTGATTCAAGGAATCACTATACTTAGGAATTCTTTAGGAATGGAACTCAGGAGAGGAAGTTCTTGAGGATGGCTTTTTAATTAGGGCGATCACGGTTCACAATGCCTGCCTGCCTGCCTGCCTGCGCAACGCTTCATGCGCTCCTCATTCACCGCCATGGACATCTGCTGGAGGGCGCCCAGGAAGTCGGCGGCCGCCGTGATCGAAGCCGCCCTTCGCCTACTGGGCGTGGTGCACCTGCCTTTGCCCTGGCACCCAGCCTCCGGACAGGGCCGACGGCGACGATGCAGGCCACCGAGCAGGCCCACCAGCTGGAGACGGGCGGCCACCGTGGTCGGACAGTGCAGAACCGGCGTCTGTCCAAAGTGACTAAAAACTGCAGCTGTTCCAGCTTCAGCTGAAAGAGGTGAAACCACTTGCGCCGATTCTTCTTCTTTTTCTTCTTCTGCCGCCGCCGCCGCCGCCGCCGCCGAAGACTCCACCTCGGCTTGGTCCACCGCGAAGAAGCGACTGCCCGGCTGGAGGTCGCCCGGGAAGAAGGAGCGCTGGGGGCGCAGGGAGCGGGGGGGAGTCTCAAACAGGGCGAAGATGAGTGCCTGGAGCTGGAGGTGCAGGCGCAGGGCCACCTCCAGGCCCTTGAAGAGCGCCACCAGCGCCACCTCGCCGGCCTCCAGGCGGTGGGCGTTGGCCAGGTGGTCGAGGGCCGCCTCGGCGGTGCGCAACAACTTTTCGAGCTTTCTCTGAAGCGCCACTGGAAGGCTACTAAGGTCCACGGGGGGCACAACCGCCTGTTGCTGGTTATTGTTGTTGTTGTTGTTGTTGTTGTTGTTGTTGTTGTTATGGCTCGTCATTTTGGCACAAAAAAAAGTATTAAGAGAGATTAGATGAGCAAAGGAGCTGTTTGGGCTGTTGATCTTTGGTGGTCAAAGTCGCGTTCTGTGATTGGCAAGCACACACTGAGGACTGGAGAACAGTCTGCCCTGCTTCACTACTGACACACGGTCTTCTCTGTGGCCTCTTCTTCTTCTGCTTCTCTTCTCGCGAACTCGCTCTCTCTTTGTGTGATGCCTATTTCGGCATTATGTGAGAACTGGTGCTTCACATGTGCTCCCGAGTCGGTGCTCTTCTTCTTCTTCTTCTGTTAGCTCCTGCTGATCTTTTCAGCATTGCAATTTCTACCCCTCTCTACATTTTGAAAACTTTACCTTCTTTTCTATCGTTTTCTCTCTTTGTGTATTCAGTTGGTTTTTTCTTATATTTTTTATTTGTGATTGTTCAATATCAGTATCTTATCAGTTCAATAAGTGATTAAAAAGGGTGTGTACTTTTAGTGTTTGATTGATTGTGTGTGTGTGTTTGTTTCCTAACCAGCACGGCTCTTTTCTGAGCAGGTGTAGCGCGTGTTTGTGTGTGGTAAAAAAATATGTGTTGTCGTGTGCAAAAGGCAAAAGGAATTGGAACAATTGCAAAGAAAAGAAGAGGAAGAAGGTTTTAAAGATTAAGTGTGTGTGTATGTGTGTGTGTTTGTGGGGGTTACATTAGTTCATCAAGACAGCATGAGAGATAAACACGATAAAGCATACAATATAGTTCTACAAACTAACTGCTAAAGAAGAGCAAAGAAGAAGAAAAGCGAGTAATAGCAGGTTATAATCTTAAAGAAAAAATTGGTGATCCGGCAGTATGATTTATAAAATAGAAAGAGAGAGAAAGAGAGAAAGTGATAAAGAGAGAAAGAGAGAGGAGAGAGAGAGTGAGAGAAAGAGAGAGAATACATTTTCTGTAATATAATCTGCACTGAAGAATAAGAATCATAATCAATGCAGCGAATGTATAAGGTGCTGATGGTTAATTATCACCACTTTCACCCTCACCATTATCACCCTCAACAACAACATCATTAGCATCAGCATCGCCCCTGGTGAGCTCACAGACCAGCCGAATGCGCTCATGCTCAATCATCGGCAGGTCTTCCTCGATGAAGCAGTCGGGAAAGGGTAGCCCATTGTCGAGTCGGCCGCTGATGTTCGCCCGAGCCCGTTGGCTCTTGTGCCACTTGAGCAGGTGCTTCTTCGCCGAGCACCGCAGCGTAAAGTCCATGTTGCAGCCGTTGAAGGTGCAGCGGTACGGCTTCAGGCCCGAGTGCGTCCGGTCGTGGTGGCAGAAGTCGCGGAAGGAGGCGATGTTCGACCGGCCACAGTGGCCGCACACCAGCCGCTGACGGTCGATCTTCTCCGAGGTGTCGGAGGTAGTAGTGGTGCTGGTGGTAGTGGTGCTGATGTTGTTCGATTTAGTAGGAGTGGCTGAAGTGGTCGAAAAGTTGTCACCCAATTCCTTTTCATTGCCGGAAGAGGTGACAGCAGCAGCAGTGTCCTCATTGTCATCATCATTATCGGCAGTGTTTGTGGTGGAAGTCGGAGCTTTGGAGGAGGAGGTGATACCTCGCTGATCATTACCACCACCAGTTGAATTATCATCATCATTATTATCTTTTCCTTCGATGGCCTTTCCCTTGCTCTTCTGGTCCTGGTCCTGGTTCACCACTGGCTTTGGGCGAACTGGAGAAAAAGTGGCGGATCGTGGAGGAGGCATCCGCTTTGAGTCATTATCATTCGAATCATCGTCGAGGGTAATTAAGCCGTCTGAGTTAGTTGATGCAGCGGCACCAGCAATTGAAAGCGGACGCGGCGGCGAAACAATGGCCACCTTTTTGATGGGAAATACCCGGCTGGAACGAAAACCGGTGGCTACGGGAGCAGAAGTAGTAGCAGAAACAGAAACCGAAGAAGTAGCAGAAACCGAAGAAGTAGCCGCAGGATAAGTACTCTTTGCCTGGCCAGCCCCGGTCAGTGCTCGCTTCAGAGTGAGGGGAACGATTGAAGTATTAGCAGTGGTAGTAGTAGTATTCGCTCCCAGATTCTTTGACACCGTTTGCGGGCCACCTGAAAAAGAGGAAGAGGAAGAAGGAGAGGAAAAGGAAAACGAAGTAGCAGTACTTGATGGCAGGCGCAGCTTGATCGAAGCCTTAGGAACCAAAGATGAAGAAGAGGAGGATGCAGATGACGAAATCGAGCTGTTTCGAGCGGCACTCGCCCGAGCGACGGCCGCCGCGGCAATGGCCGCCGGATTGTGGTGATGCTGGCCGCTGCGAATTGCCTCGAGGATGGCGCTGTCGCCTAGGAAAGAGGGAAAAGACGGAGTGGAAGAAGAAGAAGAGGAAGTTGAAGTCGAAGTCGAGGAACGACGGAAGCTGTTTGAAAACTGCTGCTGCAGATCTCGGCTGTTGAAGCTCTGCTGCAGCGGATGCTGCTGCTGCTGCTGCTGCTGCATTTGACGTGCCAGCATCGGCGAAAACTTCATCCGTTTCGCCGCTGGCGGCTGCGGTCCTGGCGGCTGCATTTGCATGTGCTTCAGCATTTGGTTTGGCTGCTTTTGAACTGGCATCAGTTGAGATTGGTGGCCAGTGAAGGTGGCAGAGCTGGAAGAGGAGCTGGGCAAAAACTGAGCTGAAGAAGTGAAAGTTGAAGTTGCAGTAGAACTTCGAACTGGAGCCCCCATATTAGAAGGTTGAACACGCTGAACCACGCCAGCAGCAGCAGGAGACACCGACGATCGGTTCAGTACATAGCTGGGCGTCGGCTTCGGCCGCTTGAACTGCTGCAGGTACTGCTGCTGCTGCTGCTGAAGGTCCTGGTTCAGCTGCTGGGTGCGCCCTTGCAGCAGGCCCAGCCGACCGGCCGGGCTATTCTTTGGCTGCTGCTGCTGCTGCTGCTGATTGAGATTCTGCTGCAGCTGATGCTGCCGATTGAGATTCTGCTGCAATTGATTCTGTTGATTCTGTCGAACTTGGTTCTGCTGCTGCTGCTGCATCTGCTGGTACTCCTTTAACTGCTCATACACCCGCCCACTATTTCCCGGCAGACAGTGGCCCTTCCTGGCGGCGCTCTGATTCCCGTCACCGAAACCGGCGGCATTCGACTCGCGAATTAGATTCTTGCACTCGGCGCTGGCCACCCACTGGTCCATCTCCACCGCCTCGATATCGAGCGACTCCTCGTCCACCTCGACGTGCTTGCAGAGCTTTGCGATGAAGCTTCGGCCATCGTCGGCGGTCATCTGCGGAAAGTGCCGTCGGCGGAGGTGCTTCATCATCGAGCCCTGGTAGGAGCTGGCGTGGTTGCACAATTTGCAGTGGAACGGTTTCAGCCGACTGTGCATTCGGTCGTGCTCGCGGAGGTTGTGAATGTGCGGGTAGCGGCTGCCGCAGCCGGCGTACCGGCAGATGTACGGCAGGTAGGGCGCCATTGGAGGCTGAGGTTGGGGTTGTTGTTGTGGTGGCTGATAAGGCAGACAGGTAATGAGAGAGAGAGAGAGAGAGAGAGAGAGAAAGAGAGAGAGAGAGAGATTCAAAGTGGAACTGAGGATGATGTCAACAGAGTCAACAGACAATAATGGAGTCAGTCACTCTGGTGGTGGCAGTGAGTGAGGATCCGAGTGATATACCTGTGTTGTGGAGAAAAGAGAGAAAAGAAAAAAGAAGTCATTATCAGTAAACATCAGTGGGAAAACAATGGTGGTGAAGTGAGTGATTGTGTGTGTGTGTGTGTTTGTGACATAAAAGGGTACCAGAGTGCCAGCAGATGGTAGAATACGTGGGATAGTGGTGGTAGTGGTGGTGGTTGAGGTGATAATGACGATAGCCGGTCCAGAAACACAGAGGTGGAAACAAAGCAGGCAAAGCAGGCAGAATTTTGTGTTCCCGTCAGCGAGAAGAAGAAGAATCTAGCGCTGGCCAGTGAAAGAAAAGAAAGGGAAAGAAAGAAAGAGCGTGCTTTCACAAGGCGCACACAATGGCCACAATAACAACAGTGCAGAGAGAGAAGGAGAGAGAGAGAGAGAGAGAGAGAGAGAGGGCGCGTGGGAGAGAAAGAAAGCGCCTGCCAGAGAGAGGGCTGGCCTGCTCGCCATTGTCTGCGCGCGGTAGCTTAGCGTCGGCAGCCGCCAGATGGCGCCATGGCCGGCTGGCCGCCTGGCGAAGCTGGCGGCCAGAAGAAAAAATGGTAAACAAACGCGGCAAAACTTGTAAGTCCTTCCTTTCTTTACTGCTTCGGTCGATTTTAATGAATGTTTTTGCTTTTCAGAACTTCGCTACAGATCGCCTAAAGTACGGCAGCACCTCAAGCGGGGCCAGCACTTTAGCACTTCCCGGCCCCTTGAAGACCTTCCCTTGTTCATCAGTCCACGAACCAGGCGGAAAGTAGACGGTCCGCTCTCGCTGTCCCTGACCCACCACCGGCGCCACCAGAAGATCATCGCCGACAATGAACTGATCGGCCACTCGCCAGCTGGCCGGGTCCTCGGGGGCGGCCCACCACAGTGGCCGGATCAACAGCGGCTCCCGTCCCTCGGAGCTGACCAACTTCTTCGCCTGGCCGATGATGGTCGCCGAGTGGGCAACGTGCAAGTCGATGAACTTCTTCGCCAGCTTCAACGTTGAAGAGTTTGCGGCGGCGGCTCCGAAACTCCAGGGCGGCGTGGAGAGCTGCATCGCCGGGAGGAAGGTGTTCACCTGCAGCCAGCGAATGAAAAGCTCCTCGGAGACATTATTTCCATTTCCACCAATCACATCTCCCAGAAGGAAGGGATACCCGGCCAGGGAGAAGGTGAGCACCGAGGGAATGACCGACTGGAGGCCACTATCACCGTCCCAAGTGGAAGCTCGCTTTCCCAGCCGCACAAAGACGCCCACGTCTTGGCTCTTGTAGCCCACGGCCACCTGGACCGCATTCCCAAATTTTGCTGCCACATCCGCCACGTAGCTCTGCGCTATCAGCTCGGGGTGACGGCGAACTTCCGCGTCGGCAAAGTGAACCTCATCGCCGTACCACCCGCGCTCGCCGCCGTCGAAGCTGAAGGTGTCCACGCCGGTGGCGTTCTTCAGCGCCTGCAACCGCCGGACGAACCAGCCCACCGCCTGGTCATCGCTGAAGTCGACAATGGCCGCCGCCGCCGACTCGTTTCCGGTCCACCACTTCACCTTGAGGATTCGACCCTGTTTGTCCTTGGCCAGGTACCTCGAGGTACGGTTGTCCAGGCGGGAGATCGCCGAGTCAGGGTTGACAAAGGGGTGCACCCAGAGGGAGACCTTGAAGCCGAGGGCGTGAATGCTGTCCACCATCGCCTTGGGATTGGAAAACCTGGTCGGGTCAAAGGTCAGGTCGCCGTAGTGGGCCTCCCACCGATCTCCATCAATTTCCACCTGGCTGGCCGGAAATGCGTGCTGCTTAATCTGCTTGGCAAACTCCACCACTGCGGACTGATTGAGGGCGGTCGATTTTAAGGCGACCCTCGAAGTCGACCAGACCGGCTCCTTGAAAAGTCGCTCATCAGGAATTGTTTTCGGCGACTTCAGTTTCAGGTAGGTGTGTCCGGTGGTGATGTTGGTGTAGGTGCTCCGCAGGTTGGCCGTCGCGAGGACGTTGAACTTGAAGGTGAAGCGAAACTTGCGGTCAATTGAGGCGCAAAGGAGAGGATCACTTCCGTTTGGATCTCTTCGAAGTTTCAGCGGCTCCCGATCGCTGAGCAGCACCGCAAAGCCGTCCGACGTCAGAAAGAGGTACTCGATGAGGCCGCCAAAATCGGAGTTGAGGAGGTCGCCCGTTTGAAATGGTTTCGAACCAGAAGTTGGGGAACTTTGGGAAGTTTTATACCCGGTATCCATTGGCCAACTTTGCCGCCTCTGCTCGTAGGTACTGTACCAGCTGGCATTGTTGTGACCATAGTGAAAGCAGACCTCAACCAAATCGGGCAGGTTGTCGAGGTCCTCGACGTCCATCTCCCAGTGGAAGGCGTAGTCAGTGTGGTCCTTCCGGTAGGAGTCGTAGCGGTAGATGCGAATCGTCTCCTCAAAATTGAACAACGACAACTGCCAGCCGAAGCTCGCCTTTGAGTGCTTTACTGAGGTCACATTGACGCCGGTGATGGAGAACTTGAGGAAGGAGTTTGCCCGGTAGGGATTGACCAGTTCGAAGGTGTTCGATCCAAGGACATTTAGACCGGTGAAGGGCGGTGGAATGTACTTCTTGGTGGTGGTGGGCGGTGGAGTACTTTGGGTAGTGGATAAAGTGGCGGCATAGTTTGCGGTTGTTGGATCGGCAAAACAGAAGTTTTGAAACTCAAAAACAGCTAAAATGAAGAACAGAAGACAACTGGCTAAAGATTTGTTAAGATTCATAATAGCAATATTAGGTATGTACTTTCAGCTACTAAATGCAAGTAATACTGATTTTCCATTACTAAAATGCCAATCTTTTTATTTGTACAGCTTTTTCCTTATCAAACCCGTGCACTGCTGCTGCTGCCTCTTGAAGTTTAGCCCTCGAGGGTAGACTTAAATTGATGGCTGTACAACCCAAAAAAGTATTATGAAACACGTGTTCTCAACTTAAGTCTAATTGTGTGATTTTGTGTTAATTGATTGATTTGCAAACAAGTGCACTGCACCTCAATGCAGTTAAGTGCAGCTGACTTTAGTTTTAGTTTTAACTTACCAATTTTTTTTTCTTGAGGTGACTTTTAGGCTGTTTTTATATGCATTTTGGTTTGGCTTGGTTTGATCAGGTAGATGTACAGAGAGCGTAACTAATGTTTTAGATTTGCCCTTTGCTTAGGCGCTTTTTTTATTATTTTTTCTTTTGCAACACCGCTTTGCAATACTACCGCCGCCGTTTTCTGCCATTCAATAAAGCAGACAATTATTTGTGACTGTGTTAGCTTTGCCTTGACAGTGAGAAGTAAAAAGTGAGCTGTGTCGGGTGGTTTTTTAGTCATTATCAGCAAAATGTTACGTTTCACAAAGATGGGCAATATCGGAACAAGAGGGATTTGCAGTTAAACAGTGTATTTGCAGTGAACAATGCAATCAGATGGGCTAAAATAATACCATTTATCAAAGTTTTCTATCTATCATCACACTGTGGCAGTGTCGTTACCTAACTTGAAAGCATAAAAAGGTAAAAATTACTCCCATTTAGTTTTTTACACTATCTCTGTTTTAAATAATGACAAAAAGATAGCCCTGTTGCCTTTAAATAGCCAAACAGCTGTGAGAGTAGCTGGTTATTTGTAGAACTGGTTTTCATTATTTTAAGTTTTGTTGTCATTATTGAAAAAAAACACAACAAAAATGTTTTCCTTAAAAACCGCTTTGTGTTGTTTCGGCATCATCACCTTCGCCCACTTAGTTCACCTGAACCAGGCGCAAACGATTCAGTCTTCAGTTGAGCTGCTGACGCCTCGGGACACCTCTATTGGCCTGAATTGTTTCATCGGCAAGTCGAAGGTGAACAATTACACTGCAGTTCGCTTTACCGTACAGGGAAAAGAGGTGTACAACTCAAAGACTAACTTTAAAGGTAAAAGAATGCAAAAAAAGTGACCTAACTTTATACTAAAAAACATTTTGCTTTTTATTTTTTAGCTCCCGGCGTGACTGTACTCAATCAGACGAGCATCAGCTACAGCAAAATCTCCGCCGGCCTAGTCCAGGCCGAATGCTTCATCAACACCACCAAATCTACAAACTCGCTGACAGTGTCCTCGTTTAAATCGGTGACACAGAGGATCACCCTAGAAGGGGGCGTTTCCAGAGCTACCATCGGCCAGAATGTGACTCAAACTTGCACACAGGTTACCGTTCCAAATGCTCAGCAGTACGTGCTGAACTTTCTCAAAGACAGCACCGTCATTGCACAGTGGAAAATAGACGGAAAGAAAAGGTCTTTTTCAACGCCTAACAAAGTCGATGGCCTTCAGGTGAGCCAGGGAAACGCCTCTTCGGCGACCACTTTCAGTTCGGTTAGCCTGCTGCCCACCTCGGCCAAAGCAAACGGCGCTTACAAATGTCAATTTGTCTTTGGAAACTACAAAACAGCTTCTAGTGATTGGCATGGCAACTTTGCGCCGCCGGCACCGCCCACTACTACGACTAAAATGCCGTCCACCATAGTTCCGACGACGCCTACTAAAAAGCCAATGACCACGACTACCAAAAAGCCAATGACCACGACTACCAAAAAGCCAATGACAACGACTACCAAAAAGCCAATGACAACGACTACCAGAAAGCCAATGACAACGCCCACCAGAACTAGCACTACAATGAAGCCGACCACCAAAATGATGAGCACCACCACTAAGGCCCCTCCTCCGATGACGACTGAAACTCCCAAGCAGACGACGACCACCTCAAAGAGCGAGCCTACGAAACCGGAAACGACCACCACTTCTCACCACCATCACCACTCGACGACGCCCAAGCACCATCACCCCACCACAACTAGCAAACCAAAGGGCGCCGCCACCTCGATTCAGGCCTCACTTTTGGCGTCCTTCTTTGCCCTCTTTGTGTTTCTGTTTGCCCATTAGTTCATGAATTGATGATGAAGGCAACCGCACACTGCACCCCAAATACTTAAATAATAAAGAGAGGTGATGATACTTGCAACCTCAATTTCAACTCACATGAGTTTTTTAGAACGGGATTAATTTTGATTTCTTTAAATGATGTGTGTGCACTTTGCACACTTTTGATGCTTATCACGACGATCACTTGATGATAATTAAAAAAACTAGAGAGTATGTGTCGCGAAACGAAACTCACGCCCTTGTCTGCTTTACAAAACTGGTCGGACATTTGTTGCAGTAACTGCTTATGCTGTACTGCAGCTCCAAAAATACTTTTGACGATGTCGTCCTCAATTTTAAAAAGTACCTCTGATCATGTCCTCTTAGACGCCCAAAAGTACCTCTGATCATGTCCTCGTTGATGCCCAAAAGTACCTCTGATCATGTCCTCTTAGACGCCCAAAAGTACATGAAACTCGTTTGTTTTATCCAAAAGTTAATGTTGGTTACCCATGTACAGACGTTTATTTGGGCGCCGGCGTGGGTTGCACTAAAAAAATAAAAAATTGAGGAAGAGGAGAAGGAGGGCGAACCGAGATGAGGCGCGCAAAAAAACGAGGAGGAGCAGTGCGAGCAGAACGAGGCACGCAAAAAAAGGAGGAGAACGAGGCTCGTTTGTTGCCTTTTCAATTTTCGAACAGTTCCAATTTTGCCAACAATGATGCTGTGCAGCTATAAAACCAGCTGCACTGAGTCATTTTAGCTTAGAACAGTTTGTTTTTAAAGTTTATTGCTTACGTGTACTAGTAAGCTCTGCAAGAAA
>JAALOO010002095.1_pt1 | contig 11774 bp, 9 predicted proteins | sample 7257641 | NCBI WGS metagenome assembly JAALOO01 (sample SAMN14085613, study PRJNA598686) | mite metagenome | biome: ENVO:01001000; feature: ENVO:01001002; material: ENVO:01001226; isolation source: single female mite from University of Michigan culture on fish food culture... ... | reverse complement strand
AGAGAGAGAGAGAGAGAGAGAGAGAGAGAGAGAGAGAGAGAGAGAGAGAGTGCGAGTGTGTGCATTGCGGCAAGTGAAATGCACTGCAGTGAGGATGCCAGCCAAAGAAAGAGAAAGTGAGCACCGGCACGAGCAATGAGCAGCAATATTAGTGGCAATAATAAACTGGGATTTGCCTGCCACCAGTGCTGCTGGCCACCGCTGGCCACTGCTTACTACTGGACAACTAACACCAGCATTAAGACCACCACCACCAACGACAGAAACAACAACAGCAGCATTACCGATCACTGTCGATCAGTTCAGGGTGGACGCCAGTGTTTGTGCCAACTACAACAACAACATCGAAGAAATGAGAGTCTTAGAAGATGCTTACCAGTGAGCACAACAGGCCACAACAGCCCAACGGACGATTGCCTCGACTTGAGGAGGGCTCACATTAAGGCATAGTAAACAATACTATCAACTAAACGAGAAAACGAGAAAGGAGACTTGCCTTAATCAAATTTAAATTAAACTAAATTGGCTTATTGCTGATTAGGGCGCGCTGAAGAAGAAAATCAGCACAGCAGCTAAATGAAAGGAGACAGCAGAGTCAGTAGCTCAGGAAAAGATAGTAAGGAAAGAAAAAGTGTTTGCTTGGCGACAAGCGACCCTAATGACAGGGCTCGATGGCAAGAAGAGGACAAAAAAGAGGTTGATGTTTAAGTTGAGTGTCGAAAAGCTAAGCAAAAAAGAAGAGGGCAAAAAATTGTGCAAAGTTTCGACCAGGAGGAAGGAGAGGGCAGGGGAAACCCGCCTAAAGAAGAAAGTGAAAAAGGGTGCAAAGTACCCAGGGACCAGAGAAAAAAAAGAAGATAATTAGGGCGCTTGCAGAGAATGGGACAGCCATAAATTTGGCTGTGAATGGCGAGCGTAAGGCTTTCTTGGTGTTGGCGTTGTCGATGCTGTTGTTGGCGTCGGTGATGGTATCACCACCAAAAGTGCACTTGTCTGCCACCAGCTAGCTGACGCCTTGAATTTGCTGTTTAAATTAAGCGCAAAATAATTTGCTAGAAAGTAGTTGCAAAGTGAGTGAATGAGTGAGAGAGGGAGCAGCTAATGAAAGCTAATTTAGAGCATATCGGTTACAGTGAAGAGGGGCTAGGACAGCCTCTTACCCGAGAGTGGCTACTTGCTTTCTCTCCACTTTTGCTGGAGTGCTGCTGCATTAATAGATTTCAAATAAGTGTAATTAAGTCAGCTTCAAGGAAAATACCAAAGGCTCTCAGCAGCAGCAGCAACAGCAGCACTTTTCGGAGCTGTTCTCAATTCTGTGCTGTAATTAGTCGCCATCAGATCGAGTTGACAGGGACGAACGAAGCGAGCTGCTGCTGTTGGTGCTGATGTTGCTTCTTTTTTCTTTTCTAATTTTTTTCAGTTGATGGTGGCAAAAAGAAGGAGTAGACAAGCAGTGCAAAAGAGTGCGATTGCCAATAAAGCCGACCATAAATAAGTAACGACAAAGTCAAGCTCTAAATGGAGATAAATTAACGAAAAGGCAATTGGCTTATTGTGAAGGGCAGCACGATTGGAAAAAGAGTGGAAAGGGAAACACAAAGTATCAAACAAGGGGGAAAAGTAAAGGGGAAAGAAAAAACGTGTGGTTCAGTGTGAGGGCTCCAAAAAGAACACAACTCAGCAAATCTCGTAGCTGCTGCTGCTGTTGCTTGAAAGTGCCTATTTGCAATGACTTTGTTTTTTCTTTTGCCTCTTTCCCCCCCCCCTTTGGTCTCATCGCCATCTCGTTTTCTAGATGAAGCAAAGAGCCGATCAAAAAAGCAGCTGCAGTAACGGCAGTTTTGCTGACCAGCAAATAAATAAATGATTCTGGCATCACACAAACGAGAGAAGAAGGGCAAATTTTTGGTCATTTAGCAGAGTTGCTGTGTGTGCTTGATGTGCGACACGGGTGTGGCAAAAATGAGCTGCAAAATTAGAAAAAGGAAGAAAGTAATGTGTTTTGCGGTAGATTGTAGTAGTAGTAATTGGAAAAATAGCCAAAAGCTATTTCCAAGTTATCCTTTTCAAAAATAAGCAAAAACAAGTTTTAGAATTTGGCACGAGTATTCTAAATAAACCCCACGATTCATTACTAAAAGTTTGCCAAAAACAAGTACTGCAAGAAAAGGCTAATCAACGAGCTGAGGGCATCACCCTCTTTGAAGACTAAATCTGAATGAAACAAAAAAAGTGCAAGCATTTGCTTTTTATTCAAAATAATACTGAATGCTGAAGTATGCGTTTATTTTTTTAAAGATCAAAAGTGGTTTAGTGTCCGAGAGCGGTAGTGTGGCGCCAAAATAGCACACGCGACTTACTTAGAAGCACAGTTTGAATCATCAAAGCACGAACCACACATACAATTACACTGAAACGATGCAGCTCGGCTAGCAGTTTTCAGTAAAAAAGTAAAAAAGAAAATAATACGAAAAAATAAACTCAACAATAATAATAAAGAAATGGACAGGCAAACAGGCAGTGGAAGTATGTGCAACAACAGCGACCCTTCACTGGAACTAGAAGCTCAGTGCAAGACAAATCAAAAGCTGCTAAAAAAACCAATCAAGTCCAATCAATTGAACACTCGTTTTTTCTTTTCGTTTTCTCTACATCTCATTCTTTGATATCAATTACCATGGGCGACGACGACGACGGCCGCCGAGGCATTGAAATCGCAAAAAGTGAGCCAGTCAGTGACAAAGTAAAAATCAAAAGCCCAAAATTATGATAAAAAAAGTGGCGAGTGTGCGGCATCATAGGCGGAGGCAGTGTTTGAGTGCAGTGCCAAGTGCAGTACCAACGCCATCGTCAATCTGTTCAATGGAGCTGGCAAAAAAACAGTGAGGAAACAAAAAGTAGAAAAACAGAAAGAGCCACTCGAACGACGACGACGACGACGACGATGATGATGCAAAAAAAATCAAAAACTCTCATTTTCTCTATTGTATACTTTGTATTCGCTGTTACTTTAACTGAAAATTAGGTGATTTCTCTGGCACTCCCAGTCGATAGAGGAAAAAACTGAGTGAATGACTGAGTGAATGAGCAAGTGTGTGTGTGTGTGTCTGTGAGTGTTTGTGTTTTGGTGCACAGGCAAACGGCATCGGCATCAACAACAGCAGCATCAGCAGCAGCAGCACTCTTGTGCCCGACGCAGACGGCACTTAATGAGGCACAACCAGTGATTGGAAAACAATGCTCTCTAGTGCAGGGGAAAAAGGCGCACACACACAAGCACACAGGCCAAGCAAAACTCGACAAGATCGATTACGAGGAGACAAACTGGACCGCACAAACTGGACGGAGGCAAATAAGGAAAGAAAGAGAAAAGGAAAAAAAGAAAGAAAGAAAAACAAAGGAAACGAAGCAAAGCCGGATGGAAAAGCAAGTGGCTGCCAGCGTCAAGTGGGCAAAACTGCTGAGAGCTGCTGATGATGCTGCAGCAGTGGCCGACGACAAACGAGACCTTAATTAATGAGGTGCCAGCAAACACACAACTGCTGACGGACAAAGGGCAAAAGGGGAGAGCACATACAGCAAACTGTGGAGAACAGCAGAAAAGCGAATGACAGCAGTGACGGTGCAACCAGCGGGTCTGGTCGCATCTGGCGGACAAATGAAAATAATAATAAAAAGAAGCCATTGAAACTTTAAAATTTGTTTCTTTTTCCTCCTACCCTATTAGAAACAATTTCAATTGATCTAGTGCAGTAGGAAAAGGAACGATAGGCAAGATTGCAAACACGCCAAAGTCATCGTTCAACTGTCACACGTTTGCAACAGCAACTGCAACGGCCCATCACATTTTTTTTGCTAGCGTCATTGCACTTCTGTTGCTGCTAGTGCCATCGAACAATAATGGATAGCATTGGGAAGCAGAGCAATCGATAAATAGATGCTTAGAATCAATGCAGCAGTAGAGCAGGCAATGGAAATGGCAATTGACTTTGCAGCAGGCATTGCAACAGCGCAATGGCAACTTCAATGGAAAAGCCTGAAAACACTGAAGCAGCAGCAGCACAGAACCGATTGCAGCAATGACGGCTGCACTGTACGGCTTTTCCCAGTGCGTCCAATCGAGTCAGCAGCGGCACTGCTGGAGAGGCAGTGTTGATTGGCTTTGTGGCCAGTCGACTGAAGACTGGGCGATCTCTGCAAGTGATGATTCAGAAGAAGAAAAAGGCAGAATAAAAACGACAACAAGAAAGCAAGGCTGATGATGATAATTGCCACTGCGAACTGGACAAACCAGTGCAGACAGTGGCGAAGTTTAATGAAAATAATGAAATTAAAGTTTAATGAAATTAAAGTGTGTGCTACAAAGTGACCAAACACAATGATGCTCAGAGAGTACACACACAGAGAGAAAGGGAAGCATTCAAATAACAGACACTAGCACACTGGCACACCATCAAACACAAACTCGGGCACACAATTGGCTGCCCGTTTGTAGGCAGCAGCAGTAGCACTGAATGGTCTCACTTGCCACTGCCACTGCTGCTGTCTGTAACGATGGACAGTGATGGGATGACGATGGTGCACGGCGAGCAATTTATATTTGCTCAGACATTTCGCGACTCATTAAGCCCCGAAAGAGTGCAACAGCAGCAAGAAACGATGATGCTGCTGACGACGGCTAGGAAAGTAGCCTCTGAACACACACAAACACAAACACACACACACCAAACACGGTCAAACGGACAACTAGTGCATCATTTTGGTTGAATTCTCTGCAGAAAAGCATTCTCTGCATGGCCCTGACAGTCTCGATCGACAGCTTGATAACCAAGCGACGACATACATATAGTAGTGCATAACTTTGACTGACGCTGCTCTCAAAAATGTGACAAATTTGACCGTGTTGTCTCATCCCGAAATTGGCCAGTCTGTCACACAAATGTGCTAGTTTGCTTCTACTGCTGCTGAATGAGTCTTTGAGTGTGCAGGAAATGTGCCCAGTGTTAGTGGACAAAGGACCAAAGAGCGAACATTCTAGGAAGGGAGCATTCCTCAGTCGGGCAGCAACAAAAAAGTTGAATGCCAATTGGCATAGTGAACCACATTTTGACACACAAACAAGCAGACAAAAGTAACTTGAATGCCACAGGCAAGGGGTCATTTGAGCACACAGCAACGATCAGCAGAAGGAGCAATCCTAGTGCCTACTGTCTGTCTGTCTGTCTGTCTGAATGCCTGAATGCCATCACCATCGGCAGTGAATAGAGGCCAACAATAGACATCGGCAGCGGTAGCATCAGCAGCATAATAAGCGGCTCAAAGTCATAGAATCATTATGGCGCGGTAATGTCGTTGTCGCTGTCAAGCCGACGCACACAGGAAAGCAGCCATTCTACGCAAATAATCATTGCTGCTGTGAATTGTTTCCCTTGCTCGCTGGCTCACTGCTGCTGTTGTTGTTGCTGCTGTTTCTGTTGTGTTATCTTCTTGTGTTCATTAAAATCAAGCAAAAACATTTATTATACAAATATGCAAATAGCACCAGCGAGATTGTGCAGCAGTGAAGATTGGCTAGAGCATACGATTAAGAGTGAATGAGTACATGTTTGTGTGTGTGCAGACTGCCAGAAATCGAAGAGAGTGAGAGAGACAACGAAGGAGACACACTAAAAAGAAACTGCTGAAAAAAGAGGAAAAATGCCAGACAGAGAATGAAGGAGATAAAGACGCTAGCCTGCCTTAAACAGCTGTACCACGAGCACAACGAAATGGAGAAAAGAGAGAAAGATAGAAAGGACCAACATAACGAGCTAAATTGGACCAAAATTGAATTTGGTACCAGTTTCTGCAGGGATAAAGGCGCTGCAGAAACGAGACCAAACAGCAAGTGCTCCACCGCTAGCTCCACTCTTGCTGGCTTCACATGGCTTGCTCCGATAGACAACGAGGGCTCTGGCTGATGATGATGCTAAGGGTGAATGGTGGCTGGGTGATAAAAAGACGAAAAAGGAGAAAGCGTGGGGGAGACTTTCTATTGCCGATTGGCATGCTTGGCACGTCTGGACCTTGCGAGTCAGCAGCAGCACCAGCAGCAGCACAATTGCCACCAGCAAACGAAGGAGAGGAATGAACGAGCGTCAGAATGAACCGAGTGTGTGCCAAGAAGTGGTAGTAGTGGGAGTAGGAGTAGAAGCCATTGCACCAGTGCCAGTGACTGTTTCGCTGATTCGATTCATCATTTGCTCGTTTAGTTCGAATTACATTTCAAATCGACTAGCAGAAATAGAAAGTAAAAAGACAAAGGGCAGAAAAATGAACCACGCGAGTTTTTTTGCTTTCATTCTTCAATCTTGTGAACTGAACATTCAGTCTATTTTCTCCATCAGTCAGACTGCGTGTGTGTGTGTGTGCTGAATTCTGGTGCAAAGGGCCCATTTCTTGAGTACTAATTGACAACTCTCTGTGAGTGAGTGAGTGCTATTGAACTGAAGGGCCAAAAAAGAAAAGAGAGAGAGAGTCGTTAGAGCGGTGATTTGCACACTCAAACACATTGTGCCAATCGTCTTCAATTAGGGCAACCGATTAATAAATGGCAGAACACGAGTGTGCTTGCTCGCTTGAAGAGCAAATGATGGCGATGGTCGCCCCGATAATGGCCATCGCTCAAAAGTGAAAGAGCGCACGTCAACGCAGAAAAGCAAAGGAGAAAAAGGGGCTTTGGGTTTTCTCCATCAGTTTCCCTCTCTTTTTCCTTTCGCTTGTCTGGTCGCCTGTTCTCGTTTGGCAAATTAATTGGGACAATCTGCCTTCCGACACTGCATTCCTCCACTTCAAAGAACAGCATCTATCTCACCCCACACACACAACTTTTCACTTTTTTCAGCCAGCCAACACTCATCAAATGGCACGTCAATATTGAATTGCACCGCCACTACCACCAAACACACAAACACACACACTGCCGGCCAATCAGTGGAAACTGGCAAGGGTGAAGAGAACAGTTAAAATTATTAGCGAACATGTCAAAAGTTTGGCACAACAAAAGGGCCGATAAATTAGCCTTTCACTGAAAGAAGAGATAAGAAGGCCAGGGCACACCAGTGGAGCACCGAAAAATGATGATGATGATGATGACGGTCGTTGGCTGGGTGCAACTGCTGTTGCTGCAACCACAATTTCAAAGACAACAGCAGCAGCAGCAGTAGCAGTAGCAGCCGTGCAACGGCAACCGAGCATCTGTGCATGAAGATGTAACGCGATTTAAATAGAGTCATTTAGAGTCATTAGTGGGAAATAAGGTAATTAGTGCCATCGATAATTAGAAATGACGACGCTGCTACTGTGCCTTCTCACACGACTCTCGGTAGTGGCTGACGGTGCCTGCCTGACTGACTGAGAAAGAGCACCACCACCGTACACACACAGGATGCAAAATTGGCCATGCACAATTAGCCTCGATCAGTGGCAGAGGATTCAGTGGCAAAGCTAATGAGGGGAGAAAATGCGAGAGAAGAAAAGAGGGGGTAAGACAAGGGTAAGTGCATTCTGCAATGGGCACCCACTGACTGCAACAAAAAAATTCTCTTAGTCTTAGGCAGGCTTACAGAGTCTTCTAGGCTCTGATGTTGCTGGCAGTCCATAGTCGACTGATGAGGGTACAGTACCCTGTACTGTACGAGCACCATCAAAGGCCAATGGAGCGAGCTTGGTAGTAGGCAAAGAGGAAGAAGAAAAGTGGCTGCTGTACTAGCACTTTCACGGCACTGGCACAAGGAAGAGAGGGCGAGAGTTACAGAGCCTTAAACTTTAAGCAGAACGTCTTCTCCTGATTCCTTCGTTGGTACGCGTAGTGGCTGCCATTTATTACTGAGACAATTATGCAAATGCATGCGTGCAGCACATTCTTATCTCGACCGTGCACATATGCCATTACCGGAGTAGCGATAAGCGGACTATGACTATGACGGATAGCAAAGACGAAGGAGGATGAAAGAAGAAGAAAAAGAAGAAGAAGAAGAATGGAAAGTAAACGGAAAACAACACTGTAGTTTAGTGAAAAGTGCTCAACCCAGATGTACTGTCCGGCAAATAGAATTGCTGTGCTGGGGAAAAAAGAAAACCAAAACAGCAGTAACTAGCCAGTCAACAGACAAGACCAAACTGCAGAACTGCTTTCCTGGATGCTTCTTCTTCTCCTGAAGCTTCGAGGTGTACACTCGGAGATCCTTTTTGCTGTTTCGGCAAGAAGAGCAAGCAGGCAGACAGACAAGGAGGCTTAGATTTATTGACGCCATGGCTTGCCGCCAGACTTAATTGAACGAAAACACGAGACCAATTTGGCGCGGGTTTCACTGCCACAGAGGCAGTGCACTGAGCGAGGGCCACTTTTGGACAGCGAAGATTAATGCCGCACGCTCGGTGCGCGCAGGCTGTGTGTGCGAGTCTGTGCTAGTCTGTGTCTTTATCTTTCCATCTCAGTTTGTCTCCGTCTGGTTCTCTCTGTGTGCGTTTGTGCTTGTGTGTACAGTGGTGTGGCGCCTAAAAGAAAAATAAGAGAAAGTCCTAAAGAATGAATGGACTGAAAGAATAATAACAACTGACCAGCAGGCGGACAGCAGTGCCTGCTGGTAGATGTGGTGCTTTCGGTGCCTTTGGTCACCTAGTCGGCGGCAGTCAGATCAGTTCTCATGACCGCAGTTGGTGGTGGTGCAAGGCCAGCTGTTGGTGGGCGCACGAACAAATCAGAAAATAATCAAATTAATCTGTGGCCAGTGCAGCTACCGCTGTTAGTGGTAGTGGAGGTTTGGTTCGATCCAGACTGGTCAGTTCGTTTTTGGGCCGCCGTCGTCTCTTTCTTCTTCGTCTTTGTCAAATGTTGATATACTTTGCATGAAGATTAAATGCAGACAGACTGGCGCCGATAAATCATGCATGACTAATTTATAGCTGATTCGGCTGATGGGCAGATGAGAGATGAGGTTGAGGCTGAAGGCGAGGATGCTGATGCTGCTGTCAAGTGACCGCACACGCTGCTACTGCTGCTGACTACTAAAATGAAATGGCAGAAAAAAGAAAGTAGTAAAGTAGGAAGAAGAAAAACGCCAACAGCATCAACAGCAGCAGCAGCAGCAAATCAACAGCCTTGGTTGACTGGCAAAATGCAGCGGCAGCTAAAGAGGCAGTAAGTCGAGCAAATAGCTAAATAAACACACACACATTGCTGGAGCACTGCGGCACTTTCTTTTGCAGCAAAGCTAATATCGAAAATGGATTTCAGCTATAATTTATCATAGGCCAGTAGACACGGGCGATAAGTCGGCGGTGTCGGCTGCTGTCGTAGCTGACCAGTAACGTTGAGCTGTGCCTTGCAAGTTGGAAGTTGGTGTGCGGCTAGCAAGCAGCAGCAGCCGTCAATGGCCGTCAGACAGCTATCGGAAGTGAAAGTGGCAGGGATGATGTGCAAAAAACCGAAAAAACCGCAACCACCACATCGACCACTAGAGAACCGGGAGACCAGAGACGACAGAGACAAGTCAGCGGTGAAAGAAATGGCGAAAGCAGGCAAATGAGTATAATTAGCTAATTGAGAGGCGCGCACCAGGCACCGAAGTAGCAAGGCACCGCGAATATGACACCACTTATCGACAGACACACACACTCACTCACCACAAGCCAATCACAATAGCGAGTTTGACAGTGCACACAACAGCTCACAGAGGCACACACTAATGGAAATTAAATTCAAATTTAGATGGATTGATTCGCAAAGGGTGCGGGACAGAGGCGCCAGAGCGGCAGAGATCAGCTAACAGTTTACTTTGAGGAGAAGGAGAAAATTCCATTAGCCAGCTAGCAACAACAGCCGAAGCAGAAGCAGCAGCACCGCAACCGTCGCCGCAGCTGCTGTTTGGCCCTGCCAAGCCAAATTGAACTGAAGCAAAGCTTTTCAACCGAAAATTAATTAGAAGTAATGCAATCAGCCAGGCAGCCTCAGCATGCGGACAGCCACAGGCCAGACGATGGCCAAACGTACGATCAAGACTTTCACTTGGCTGAGAATGAGTGGTCGGATCTGCGAGGGCAGGCCGTAGTTACCACTGCTGCTGATGATAATAGTGCTTGCTTTGCATCGACCAGTTTAAGAAAATTAAATGAAGAGAAAGGGAGACCAAGTTTGCGGGTTTATGCTATCAATAGTAGGAAAAAAACTTAAATGAGAAGAAAATGTGCTTAGTCTAAAGTTCACCAGCTCCACTTTGCAAAAACTGGCAAGTCAGAGTAGAGCGTTCAAACTTTTTGCTCTTACATTCTCCTTTTTTTGCCCCTTTCTGCCCAAAAACTCTAGATTACTTGCAAGAAAATGGATTTAACTTTTGCTCTGGCAGACAGACAGCAACGGCGGACCGCTTTGCCAGTCACTTTAAAGAGCAGCTATAACTTTTTAAATAATTTATTACCACACACACAACGTGAAAAGGGGTGAAAGATGGAGATGGAAGAAGGCAAGTGAAGTCTGGCTAAGTGAAAGTGAAAGTGGTGCTAAGTGTGTGTGTGTGTGTGTGTGAGCGTATGTGTATGAATGTCTGAACTGCTTGCCACCGAGTCAGCCCGCTCAACTGTGCACTGTCTGAGACAGCAAAACTGCTGCTACACTGAATCTCCTTCCTCTCCCCCCTTGGCAAGGCCGAATTGAGGCAATTCGGCAGATTTGCTTAATTTGCGCGCCAATTTGAAGGAATTAAAGTTTCATGGCGTCCCTTTTCGCTTGCAACTACTTTGCAAGTAGGCAGTTTGCACTGCCAACTACTGCTTACTACTAAAAGTCAGTGTTTGTGTTTTAGGTGCAAGCACTGAAGCAGGAGGTGTCGGTGTGCACTCGTGTAAAACGTCACTTTTATTGAAAAGTAAAAAGTAGTAGTAGCTGCTGCTGCCTGGTCTTCATCTCATCTTCTTTGCCGTCATCGATACACCAGGGCTCCTCTAGGCCATGCAAAGTGCGACTGTTGGCAAAAATACCGCTCATCTGATCTGTCAGCAGATCATTTTTTCTTCTTATTGCGTAATGCAGTGTAGCTACTGAGAAAAGAAAAAAGGGCGCATCGGCGCATCCAGTGCAAACAAAACAAACTGGAGGCCAAGTTTTGGGGTAAACAATCATTCAAAGTGAATGAAGCAAAGTAGAGAGGGGAGGAAAATAATGTTGCTGAGAAAACGGTATTGAAGGAATGCAAACCGAGAGGGTGGTGGGAAACACTGCTTTCATCTAAAAAGGAAATGAAGTTGCGTGAAAGAATTGAAACCGAACCGGGAACAGCCAAAGATAGCTGAAAAAGAATAAAGAAAGAAAAAAGTCTCGTTAAAAGAAAAAGACAAACTTGGAGGCAAACTGAGACAGACAGGACAGGACAGAGCAGGCGACCACGATGAGGACGACGGCAGTTTGCAGTAACTGAGGAAGACAGAGAGAAAGACAAACGGCAACGAAGCAGTTGGCAAGTCGATTGGCCAAGTGGACGCCGATGTTGCAACAGCGGCCATTCTCAATGACTGTCCCGTTTGCAACTTTGTCTCGTTTTCCCAGCACAAAACAGCATAAGAACACTAGCAAAAGTAGAATAGGAAAAATAGGAAGAAGGCACTGTCTGTGACTTAAAGTGCGAGCACCAGCAAAAGTGAGCAAGGAGAAAAGAAACTGCACGGACAGTAGACAAACAAACACGATGCAGAGAGAGAGAGAGAGAGAGAGAGAGAGAGAGAGAGAGAGAGAGAGAGAG
>JAALOO010002094.1_pt1 | contig 11776 bp, 13 predicted proteins | sample 7257641 | NCBI WGS metagenome assembly JAALOO01 (sample SAMN14085613, study PRJNA598686) | mite metagenome | biome: ENVO:01001000; feature: ENVO:01001002; material: ENVO:01001226; isolation source: single female mite from University of Michigan culture on fish food culture... ... | reverse complement strand
ATTATAAACTTTTTAAACCCGGTCCTACAAAAGTGAACGTTACCTTGTGAGTTTTTAAATCTTGAATGATGTAATTTATAAAATCGTAAATGTAAACACAAAAAATCATAGAGAAATAATATAGAAAATTTTAAACTGGCCATAATAATTACTCTGAAAAGTGAAATCTTGTAGTGAAATCTTGAAGTTAGAAATTAGAAATTATGTAAAATTTTTTCATTTTTTTGGCACTGGCTGGTTATACCAATTTTGATTTTATAAAAACAACAAACCATTTTTGCTTGATTAAATTATTCTGTCATTATATTTTTAACAAAAAAAAATTAGTTTTAGAAAATGGCAAAGTCATTAAACTTTTTTATTATCAAATTTTATAAAAATTTACATAGAGTAGCGGTCAAAAATTCGACGTGTAAACGTGTTTGATATTTTTGTTAAAAAAACAATACTTATATTTAATCAAATAAAAGTAGTTTAATTTAATTAAACTTACCTGTTCAACACAAACTACTAAAAATTAAAATTAATTAACTGATTGTGATTTTGTTTTTAAAAATTGTATTTAAATTTTTGATAGTTTAGAAACAGAGTTCATTAAAAACTAGTTTGCATACTAAATGAACAAGATTATTTCTATAAATTAATAATAAATAATAAACGGAAATAAAAACATGATGAATAATACAGTAAGATTAATGGTTATGCAAAACACTAATCAAAAATAAGAAAAATCACTTACTTGTGTTGTTGTTTTAATCAAGTACACTTATAAATCAAATTATTGTGTTTGAAATTAGAATACCAAAAACAATAAAATATTTTTTTATATTACTGATAAATAAAATTTAAACTAAAATGGTTTCAGTTAAAACTTCAAGAATTATTTGTTGGTATTTATGTTTTATTTGCATATTTGATCAAATTGTTTTGTAAATTGAGAATGCAAAAAGCAATGTAGTTTTTTTCATTTTTTAACGTTTGATCCATTATTTGATGGCATCTTACTTTATTTATAGAACATTAGGGAAAAGTATCTGTTTTTTGTACATATGCTTTTAAATTATTTTGGGTTATCTTCAATTGCTTAAAAGACTGCATTATTCGCAAAAAATTTTAGAGTGTGCTCATAAGTTTCCATACACAATGTTTTTATTTTTTGTGCAAATTTTAAAATTATTAGGTTTTACATTATTAAAAAGTTTTAATTGTTTTGATCTCTAATATGTTAACATCTAAATACAATTCTAAATAGTGTTTTCATAAAATTGGGTTCAAACATGTCCAAAATTTAAAAAACAGTTGTAAAATGTGTATTTTATAAAATTTATGTTATTTAGATGACACCTTTAATTTTATATAAAAAACTTCAAATTTGACCATTTTGTTTGTAAAGATATTTCAAATTATAAACATCAAATAAAAATTTTTAAATTTATTAAATTAAAATCAATTTGTTAAAAATATTTTAATTTTGTTTGTTTAAAATTTTCATAATGTAAAAAACAAATTTGTATTTAAATTGTAGTTAAAAAGCATAATGCAAAACCAACGAGTAACACCCGCTGCTGCTATGAGCCATTTATTACATCGCACATTAAAACAAATTGGCCGAAAACTTTCTACAAATGGTAACGTTTGCACGTTTTTTGTTATAAAGTTTAACTAATTGTTGCTAGTTATTTAGTTTTTGATTCATTTGCACCTAGAATCAAACTAGAGTTAAAGAACGGATTTATATCACTTGGTGTTTTAACAAAATTTTTAAGACTTGTGAGAATTATGACAAATGTTTTGTTAACTAAAAAATAAAAAATTCAAGTGCATGATTTTTGTCACTAGTTAAAAAATCTTATTTTTTAATAAATGCAATTTAAGGATGCAATTTAAAATCATAATTTTCAGCATATTGATGATAAAAATAAGTATGTTTACAAAACTTACATTTTTTAATACTTGTAGAACCAAATAAACTCGGTATTTATATTTGAAAAAACGTAAATTAAAAAAACTTTTTAATAGGAATAGACTCAAACATCATTTTTAGTATTCCAACTCTAAACAACATAAAAGAAATGCATCAAATGACTGATCCATTGCGCACCACACTATGGACATCAAAAGAAAATGAAGACTACAAACGGTGGATTAATGGTATTAAAATTATGGCTCGAATTGAAAACGGCATACCAGCAACTTTCCGGAAACACATGTGGCTCATTTTGGCTAACCGATCTATTCAGCTGCGTAAACTTGACTGGCAACAAATAGTCCACAGTTCTTTTGACAAAAATAATCAATTTGAAAATAAAGAAATAGATGAACAGATTGTTAAAGTATGTGTGATATTTTTATTACAACTAAATAACATGATTATTATAATTAAACGCATAATATTCAATTAACATTAACTAATTAATTTAGCTGACCATTTTATTTCAATTATTTTCTTACAGGATCTTTCTCGTACTGGATGCAGTTTGTTCAGTGAAGAGGAAAAAGAGAATCAAGCTAAGTTAAAGCAAGTTCTTTTGGCGTATGCTCGTTTCAATAAGTGTAAACAAAATTTTTACATTTCAGTTTGTCTTTAATTTAGTTACTTGTTTTATTACATTTTATCTGACAGCAATCTTATCTGCGTGAAATTGTTTGAAATAAAACACTTCATTATAATTAAAGCAGCATCAGTACTTTAGTTAAAATACAAAAAACGTCTGTTATGTTTTAATAAAATGTTATTTTATATACTTGTACTTTAATAAATTTTTATTATATTTTATGTATACTAGAAGAAACTTATTTTGATACAGTTAGTTTAACACAAGTTTATACTTTTATTAATTTTAGTTTATTACAATTTTGTGCATTAAAATTGCATGTTTTACTATTAAGCATCAACTAAACTAACTTAAATTTATTATTCTAACCCATTAAAATTTTGCTACTATTTTTTAAATTTTAAACACTAGCTGTCGGTTACTGCCAAGGCTTCAACATGCTGGCAGCGCTTATTCTGGAAGTTATGGATTGTAAAACCCACGACTCACTGAAAGTTATGATCTACCTCATTGAAGAGGTTTTACCAGAGAGCTATTACGCAAATAATTTAAGAGGTAAAATTTTTGCGTTGTGATTTACTAGATTAACTATCTTGCTCACAATGTAAATGATGTCGTTGTCACTGGCAGGCCTTTCAGTAGACATGGCGGTTTTTCGTGATTTGTTGCGAATAAAACTGTCAGATTTGGCGCGTCACTTGGAGCGCCTGCAGTCCGAATCATGGGACACCACTTTGGGGGCCAATTACGAGCCGCCACTGGTGAACGTCTTCACGATGCAGTGGTTTCTCACGCTCTTCACCAACACTCTGCCTAAAGATTCAGTTTTACGAATTTGGGATCTCATTTTCCTGGAGGGAAGTGAAATCGTTCTCAGAACAGCACTCACAATCTGGGACTGTCTGGCTGAGTAAGTTTAAATTTGCTCATTTTAATCAAAATAAATTTAAAATGAAACAGACTGAAAACTTGTTGACATTTACCCGTTGAATAGAGATTTTAAGTATTCGCAGTATTACAATTTAATAAAATTTTAAACATTTTAAATTTTAAACGTTTTTTGTTAATATTTTATGTTTTACGTCAATACCAAAAATTTTTTTATTAAAAACTGTTATTTTTATTGTTATTTTGTATCCTAAGTACATTGTAATTTAAAAAAGTTTATTTTTTAAATAATTGTAGAATTAATGATTTGATATATAATTTGGTGTACAGTTGTGCTTTTCAAGTGGTTCGTGTTTGTATTAAATTAGGTCAAACCAAATACTTGCACATTAAAAATTACTAAAATGACAAAAAAAGCAAATGACAAAAAACAGCACTTAGAAAAAGTTTGTGCTTATATCAGATAAATAATGCATTTAATGTCAGGCAAATGTTTTTGTTCTTAACCAATGAAATTACGTTGTAAAAATTAATAACAACAAAAAACAACCTTTTTTTATTTGAAAAAAAGTAAAAATAAAAACTAGTTATAATAAAGGTTGTTAAGTTGCATTAAATTCACTCTAAATGACTTTGAAATAAACAGGTTAAAGATTGTGTTATTAAATTAGAATTGACATTTCAAACATTTTTTTATTTGTCATTCTCTGTAGACGAACCCTTGCGGTAGAGACTGCAGATGAATTCTACAGCATTATGGCCGTTCTGACGCGAGAAATGATGGAGTTTGGTATTGCAGACACCAGCGAAATGGTTTCCATTATTTGCAACATGGAGGTGTTTCCGTTTCCTAATTTAGAATCCCTCCGAGAGAATTACATCTACAACATTCGCCCGTTAAGTTTGTCGATTAGTCAGCTGAAAAAAGGCGTCGTGAACATGCTCAACACTGGAATGAATATTATCGATGAAGAGAATAATTTGTGGCGATTTGGAATTAAAGAGAACTGGATTCAAGATCAATTCGCTGTGGCCACCTTTACTGTGAACAGCGCCAACGGAGTTGAGGCACGTATCAACAGTCGACAAAGTAAGTTGTATTGTAATAATTTATTTTTTTTGTTTACCTAAAATTAAATGCAATTCTATCGATCAATCTAAATCATTTTAAAAACGCATCAATTTTACTTAAAAACATAATTTAAACAAACTATTTAATGTGGTGAAATTATTAACAAAACGGGCATTTTTTTGTTTACAAAGGTCCCAGTCGTGCTTCTGCACCAGCTAGTCCAAATAATGGGGCCGCTAACTTGCTCGAGACAATCATTCGTCAATTTCAACCAAACACTATGACCCACGCACGATCAAAAAGTAGCAATGAACTAAAAGTGTCAAGTGCACTGACGCGCAATTCTCCATCTCCGACTTTTGGATCCTGTACTTTACAAAGTGATATGACGCGAGTTTCTAGCAGAACCAGCCTAGCTTCAGAAGTAAAAACTAAGCTTAAAGAGGAAATTGACGATCTGAAAAAACAGTACATTAAACTGAAGCAGCGTCAACTGCAAGCGCAGTTAATTCTCGAGGGCAAAGGTGCGTATTTGCTAAATGTTTTGTGTTAGCTTTTTTTATTTAAATAACAACCTATTTAGATCCAAATCAAATTGAAGAGGTGATTGTCATTGAAGGCGTGACGATAACACTGCGAACAAATAACCCGAACAAACAGTCAAGTCGCCCACCTTCTCTAATGTCAACGTTGCTTGACGGCAAAACGGCACTAAGAGCAAATAACACTTGCTCAAAAAGGTCATCTGATTCAAAGATAGGTCAAGCCCTGCCTCGCTCCTTCCTGGGCCAGTTTTCCGCTGGTCCAGGAAGGAGCACAGAAAAAAGTCGTCGTCAATATGCTCGGTCCAACACGCTCACTTCGCTGATGGCTTCCGCCTTTAGCAGTTCCAGCAGTTCGTCCTCTTCAGCTGCTTTCACTGCCAAACCACGTGCTGGATCGGATGGTGCCGTTGCCGTCACAAAAGCCTTTTCCACACTCTCAACCACGTCGCCATTATCGACTGTGCAAATTAACGTAAACGGATTGCAGGTGTGTGTGCGTGTGTTTGTGGTATGCTTAAAGGTTATCTAAACATTAAAGTTTCTTGATATTTTTTCCCGTTTGGTGTGGCCTAGGTCAACAGCAGCAGCAGCAGCAGCAGCAGTACTGCTGCAATGATGGGCACCTGTTCAGTGGTGATGGTCCAGCCTGCAGTACAGCAGCAAAACTGTAACCCCGCTGATGATCTCTGTGTGGAAATGCTTGAAGACACCGGTGACCGGCTGCCGCCGCCAATGATCTCTCCTCGAGATGCTCACCGCCTGTCCTCGTCATCCTCGACCATGTCCTTCCGAGAGGCCTTCCGTCGGCACACCAAGTCGAGCAGCAGCTCTACCTCTACTGAACTGTGCGACGAGCTGATGGGCATTAGCCTCAGTCAGGAGGACGAGGATGAAGAAGAGGAGGAGGAGAAGGGTGATAATGGCCTGTTTGCCAACCTAGAAATAGACCCATTTTCCGTGACAAGACGTCGCTTCTCAAAATCATATGACGACTTTCGCTCAATTAGCATTGAGTCAGGTGATGAGAAAAGGGAAAATGAGGACACTAATGAGACAATCAAAGCTAGTAGAAAGTCTGCCAAAGCTGCTGCAATGCCTAACTGCCGCGACAGTCCCAGCTCAAGCTTAGCAAAAAGCGTGCTCAGCAAAGGAAAGCAGCAATCGGAAGAGTCGTGCTCCGGTGATGATGCCGTTTTTCAGGATCGAGGTTCCTCCTTCTCAAGCGTCGCCTCCTCCACCACAATGACTACTGGCTCGAGCAGTAGCAGTGCAGAGCACTCAAAGGCAGACACCCTTGGAAGATCAGAAAATGTTGATAATGCTGAGACAGGGGATCACCCAGAGACAAGTGATACTGAAGAGCTTGATGACCCGAACAAAGACGGTAGAGAGCTGGAGGAGTGCATTCGCAAGTTTCAACACCAAATTATGCGCATCAAAAGGGAGCAATCCATTAACTGAACAGCATTTCAGTGCTTCAGTTGTTATGTTTTCAACAACTGCAAACCTAATTAGTGTCGACATTTCCAATTGTAATTAGAGAAATGTAGCTTGATAGCAAACCATTGTTGTTGTTCTGCAAGTAATGTATTATTAATTGGCATTAATTTCAAAGTTTTATTTAACATTACAAATTAATGTTTTAAAATCAAAGTTTAATTAAACTTGTTTTATTGATAATAAAATTATTTTTTCAAATTGACTAAATTAAAATCATTTTATCACATCTAAAAAATTTTTAACATATCGTTTTTAAAAAATTTAAAAAAAGTTTAAGTAAAAATTGAAACATATATATAAAATAATCATATTTTTGTCTTTATCATTGCAAAATAATACTTGATTCAATAACATTAACGTTAACTAAACGTTTGTAAATAAAAAACCGCCGATATTAGCGTTAAAAAACTATCGATAGCATAGTCAGAAGTGATTGTAACAGCTCATCACAATAACGCGACCGCTTCTACACAGCCGCAGCAGTGTACGTGTAAAGCAGCCTTCTGCTTAGCAGCTGTGTGGTGCAAGTGTGGATGCTGTGCCTCTTTTCCTACGAGCAGCTTTCCCTGTCTGCTCCCGTTAGACAGCCGTTGCTGGCAACAGTCAACACAGCAGTCAGAAGAGTTGTTTACGATTATTGAAAGTATTTTCTGCTTATTTGAACTTGATTTCTTCCACTTGATATTCAACTCAAAATGAGTGTTCCAGCAACCCAGCAGTATAATATGCGTTCTCCAGGTGCATACAAACATAAACAGGAGCCTAACTTGACTTGCTCATTAATGTGTTTTGCAAAACTTGCACTTACTAATTCTTCTTCTTCTTTTCTTCTCATTTTGCAGCAGTAAAGCGAATTCTGCGAGAAGCCGCTGAGCTGAACGAGCCCACCTACGAGTATTATGCGCAACCACTCGAAGTACTATTTTGTTTTCCTTTGAAGTTGTCCAACCATAGCCATTCCACACTTGATTAACCTTTATTGCTTTCTTCTTCCTCTTTCCCATCCCTTCAGGACAACATCTTTGAGTGGCACTTTACCGTGCGCGGCGCCGCCGAGACGGACTTTGCCGACGGCCTCTACCACGGTCGCATCGTCTTGCCGAATGACTATCCGATGAAGCCGCCGTCGATCATTCTGCTGACGCCGAACGGCCGCTTCGAGGTAAACAAGAAGATCTGCCTGAGCATCTCCGGGTACCACCCTGAGACTTGGCAGCCCTGCTGGTCCATTCGCACCGTCCTCCTGGCCATCATCTCCTTCATGCCGACCAAGTCGGAGGGGGCCATCGGCTCACTGGACTACAGCACCCAGGAGCGCCAGAAGTTGGCCGCTCGGAGCCACCGCTGGACCTGTCCTCAGTGCGGCCCCATTGTGGGCAAACTGGTGGACAGCAAAGGCAGCAGTGGCGATGGTAGTGAGGAGGGCCCGGCGGTTGTCACTGATTCGCAGAGTCGAGAAAAGGCCGAATTTGCCGATTTCATGGCTAAAGTCAGCTTCCAGGTGGGGAAATCGTCTTATATGCTTTGCATTGTTTGCACTGACTTAACATTACACTTTTTACCCTGTGCAGGGCGAAAAACAGGCTGTTAGTAGTAGTGGTGGTAGCAGCAGTAGCAGCAGTGCTGATAAGGCCGATACTCAGCTTACTTCGAATGCGTCGGAGAAGAAATTGGAAAATGAGTTAATGCGTGAACTTTTTGGCAATGATGTAATTGCCTCGACGTCATCAGATGAGTCTTCTTCAGGAGAGGAAGAGGAGGAGGACACCGATTTTGACGGAGAAGTGATCTATTTGAATGACCGATGTGAGCCAATTAACAGGAATGGAACACCAATAGTGCAGCAGCAGCAGTCAGAAGAGTCATCTCGTCTTCAAAGTTCAAACTCCTTTTTGCACAGTTCGTTTGTAAACTACATCGTCGGAGCAATCTTCGCTCTTATAATGGCTCTCCTTTTGCGTCGTTTGTTCATGTACCTGAACACTGCTTGAAGTTATCTTTTCAGTATATTTACACATGTGTTGTGAATTGTTTTCTCATTTGGAAGTGAGTTAATATTTTTAAACAGCAGAATATTTTCTTTATTGTAAAAACAAAATATTTAATTTCCTTATTATTATTTCAAATATCTGCAATAGCTAATGTTAGCATTTTAATTCACCTAACAATTCTGGTCTCTATTTTTGTTTGTGATAAGTTGTTTAATTGTTTTAACATGTCAGTACTGTTTCGTTGATTAAAATGACAATTTTTTGTATTTATTTAATAAAAGTAATTCCACATAATTAAAAGAAAACGAAAATAGAAAACAAACCCACTTTGCATATTTCAAACGATGTAAATTAAGTTTATTGTAGTACTCATTTAAATGAATTGTTTTCCAACTTGTAGTTCTAGTTTCAAAGTTCATTCAAAGTTCGGACAAAAAAACAGTATCAAGTTGTCAACAAAGAGCAGAAACCTAAGTTTCTTTTCAAATCAAACTTAAATCACTGGCGTTATGAGGGGCAACCCTACCAACAACGGCAACAACAGGTTTTATCGCCGGGAAAGCCGTTTGCAGTCATCAGTGGCAGCAGACGCTGCTCACGCCAAACACACGGACTTGCCAACTTGCCACCAAAACAGATGTACCCACGCAACATTTTGTGTACATAAATACACGCTGATTAGCTGAGTTGTTGTTTTCATCAATAACAAAAAATTTACTACAATTGCATCCACTACTTATTCTTAATTAAAATTGTTTACTGTTTTTTATTGACATTTTTAATTTTCACTTGTACAATGCTAGCACGCGGTTTGACTCGATTCACCTCTCCCATGCTGGGAAATCTTCGCTTCAATCTTCAGCGAGCAATGTCATCAGAAGGCTCTAAAGCACCGATACTTTTTGAAACTCGTGATCATGTACGATGGATCACACTTAATCGCCCAAAGAAGTACAACTCAATTAGCGTGGGCATGTACGGCGAGATCATCGACGTAATGAGCGAAGCGGCCGAAAATCCGGATATTCGCTTTCTTGTCTTTACCGGCAACGGAGACTACTACTCAGCAGGAAATGATTTGAGTAAGTTTCAATGAGTTTTATAAACTACTTACTAATGCATTTTTTATTATTGTTTTGTTGTAGACAACTTTATGGTTGGCCTGGCGGAAGCTGACGGCGACATGGAAAAGGCGTTAGACAATGGCATCACCCTGTTTAACCGTTTTGTTACCTCTTTTATCGATTTCCCCAAGCCAATAATTGGCGCCGTTAATGGGCCAGCATTTGGCATAATGGTCAGTGGGATTGTTACTTACTTAGTACATCGCCATCAATTAACTACCATTTTCCTTTTTTATTTGTCAACTTCAGGTGACCACACTGGCGTTGATGGACACAGTAATTGCTTCGGACACTGCCGCCTTCACCACGCCCTTCACCTCACTTGGCCAGTCACCGGAAGGCTGCTCCACGTACACATTTCCGCTCATCTTTGGGCCATCGGTTGCCTCCAAAATGCTGTACTTTAACTACCGCCTGCCAGCGGCCGAGGCGCATCAGCGTGGATTTGTCTCAGAGCTGTTGCCCAAGGAGAAACTTCTGCCACGCCTTGAGGAGATGCTCTACGGCGAGAAGGGTCTCGTCAAGACGTGCTACCCCAATGCAATGGTCAATGCCAAATCACTGGTTAGAAATGCGGAGATGAAGAAGTTGCTCCATCAGATAAACGACGTTGAGGCGGAAGCGCTGAAACAGTCTTTCCGCTCTGAGGAGTGTCAACAAGCGCTGGAAAAGTTTTTTAGTCGAAAATAGCTGTTTTTAACTTTGCAATAGTTGTTTTTATATAAATGCACTATTGTTTTTAAATTTCACTCAAAGCAACTTTCCACTTGTATTAAAACACTTTTTGCATTTAGCTGTTTTTGTTGTATTGCCTGTTTAGCAATCTGATGGTTGTAGTACTTTACAAAGGTAGAACTGAAAATTGAACTTTGTACACAAAAACCGAAATGCGCATATTTGTCAACGCACAGTACTTGGTCGAAGTATCTTTTCCCACCTATAAACAGTTATTGCCGAAACATGTATAAATACCTACAAATATCACAGCACATAGCAAACTGCTTAATGTTTCAATTTAAGGCCAGACAAGGCGATCGGCGCGTCACCATGCGGCGTAATGTATTCTCTATGAGAAAATTGAAAATTTTCGGACAGCGATATCTCAGCTAATTCTTAAGCTAAAATTATGATTAAGGTTTTAAATTAAAGCTAACAATATGCTCGAGGGAAGCTTCAATCAAAATTTTGAGTTAAGCTCCCAATCTTTTTTAATTGCAAGTTGAACACAAAAAATTTCACTTTTTAGAATTTTTTAACACTTAACTTGCAATTAAAAAAGATTGGGAGCCTAACTCAAAATTCTGATTGAAGCTTCCCTCGAGCAAATCGTTAGCTTTAATTTAAAACTTTAATCATAATTTTAGCTTAAGAATTAGCTGAGATATCGCTGTCTGAAAATTTTCAATTTTCTCATAGAGAATACTTTACGCCGCATGGTGACGCGCCGATCGCCTTGTCTGGCCTTAATTCAATTAGCTTTTGTCACAGCTACTGATAGCATCTTCGAATATTTGTTAACGCTAGCAAAAACATTCACGCTAGCGTAATCGTGTTTAACAGAAACTCCAAACTGAACTGAGATTGACCTAGAGTTAACATTAAATTGTCAGTTAAAAATCACCATAAAAGAGAAAAGTGGTGCGCCGATAAAAGAGCACTGTACCGCTAACCACAACCTGTGCATGATAAGCAGTCAACCGTTTGATGCTAAGAAACATTATGAGAGATAACTACCACGTTCTGCTGGATTAACTTTCCAACTTAAAGTTAGAAAAAAGAATTAGACGGGAACGAAAAGAAGATTTATCAAAGGATAAAAGAAAAAATTATTGAATAATCTGTTTCTGAAAACTAAACTTTGAAAAATGAAACAAACCGTTTTCTGAACGACTTAGGAAAAACCACAAAAACAGTATTTAAAAATCTACTGTTTGTCATAAAAATTTATCATCACTCTTGTGCACAGTCCCGCGCCTACAGTCCATCACACCTTTACCAATGTTAGGCAATCAAGTCTCGTTTTTTCTAACATGTATTAGCGAGACTTTTTTTTTTTTGAAAAAAATCTCGCTTTTAATCTCGCTCTGTGTCCGTCCGTCCG
>JAALOO010002093.1_pt1 | contig 11782 bp, 11 predicted proteins | sample 7257641 | NCBI WGS metagenome assembly JAALOO01 (sample SAMN14085613, study PRJNA598686) | mite metagenome | biome: ENVO:01001000; feature: ENVO:01001002; material: ENVO:01001226; isolation source: single female mite from University of Michigan culture on fish food culture... ... | reverse complement strand
AGCGAACCAAAGAAAGTAAATGCCGATGCACCAGCTAGAGCAATGAGATGTGCAACAAATAATCCCGTCTCTCCAAAGAATAATCCATTGGTTGTGACGGCTGCATTAACGTTGCTGTGTGCAAAAACGCTTGTTAATAACATACCTACCATACCGCCTACGCCATGACACGGGAAGACGTCTAATGTGTCGTCAATGCCTTTTTTTGTGCGCCAGATTACGACTAAGTTACTTACTACGGCTGCAACAAGTCCTATTACTAATGAGTGCGGGATAGTAACGAACCCTGCAGCAGGTGTGATTGCAACTAGCCCGACGACAGCGCCGATACAGGCTCCCATAGCGGACGGTTTTTTCCCTTTTAAGATATCAAAAAATATCCAACCCATAGCAGCAGCGGCAGAAGCAGTGGTAGTAGTAGCGAAAGCCGAAGCGGCAAGAATGCCAGCGCCACCAGCGGAACCTGCATTGAATCCAAACCAACCGAACCAGAGTAGTCCAGTACCTAAAATTACGTAGCTGATACGAGCCGGTGTATGTGTTTGTTCCTTTCGTTTGCCTAGATAAAGTGCTGAGGCTAAAGCAGCCCAGCCAGCAGACATATGCACGACTGTTCCGCCCGCAAAATCAAGGACGCCCATTTGTGCGAGCAATCCTTCGGGGTGCCAGGTCGCGTGTGCTAGTGGAGAGTAGATGACAATCACGAATAGAGTGATAAAGATCAGGTAAGAATTAAACTTGATACGTTCAGCAAATGCACCAGTAATTAATGCGGGTGTGATTACGGCGAATTTTAATTGAAACATCGCAAAAAGTGCAATTGGGATTGTCGGGAGCGCAGGCCAGACATCGTTACCAAGCATACCTTTCATCATATAAAACGTAGACGGATTACCAATCACACCACCAATATCTTCTCCGAATGCGAGGCTAAATCCAAAGATGATCCAAATAATGGTAATTAAACCCATGCATACAAAACTTTGCAGCATAGTAGAAATAACATTTTTCTTACGCACCATACCGCCGTAAAAGAAGGCTAAGCCCGGTGTCATCAATAACACCAGTGCTGCAGACATTAGAAGCCAGGCGGTGTCACCTGTATCGATGGTGCTATCGGGGTTTGTGGTGATTTCAGTCGCTGGTGCTAACAATGCAAGTATTACCGCTACTGCTAACGCACCAAATGGGATGATTTTTTTCATTTGTATTTCTGGTTTTAATTAGTTCTTGTTTTATTTTTTAATTTTTTCTCTGATTTCACTGTTATTAATTTGTTAATTCGATTGTTTCATTACAAATATGATAACAAAAATTGATTTTTACTATAATTTTTTTAAAAAATATACAGTTTTATATCTAATATACGTGGTTATGGGTTGTTTTTGCTGGTTATTATCATGCTTTGCTTAAGTATTTTTATGTTTTTGTGTTAAAATTGATTGAATATTTTGTTTTTTAATTATTAAATGGTGTTATTTGTTTAATAAATTATAAGAATCTATAAATATTATTGTTATTTGTTGATTATTTTTAGTTGTTTCATCTCGTTCTTATATTATTCATTACAATAAACTCTGTTTTCACGATTTTATTTATAGTTTTTTGTTTTTACTCATCTTATTAATTAAAACAATAAACTTAAATACTGATTATGAAAAAATTATTATTCTTTGTGACGTTAGCATTTTTATTTTCCGAAGTAAATGCGCAAGAAAGTTCTCCATTGGAAATTTCTGGATATGCAGATGCGTATTATAAATATGATTTTGCTCAGCAAGAAAATATCGGGACTTATTTTGCTAACGATCATAACTCTATTTCATTAGGGATGTTAGCTGTAGGACTCAAGAAATCCACAGGGAAAGCAACGTTTGTTGGTGAGTTGTCTTTCGGTCCAAGAGGACAATACCTAACGATCCCCAACGGTGATGACGTTGCCGGTAACGGCGAGAATTCTTTCCATATACAAAACTTGTATGCTTCATATGATTTTACGGAACAGTTTAATATGACCGCTGGATATATGGGTACCTTTATAGGGTATGAAGTTATATCGCCAGCATCTAATTTTCATTACTCCACTTCGTATCTCTTTGGGGCGGGGCCGTTTCAAAATGCAGGTATTAAGGCGACTTATGCGTTTACCGAGAAAGTGTCGTTGATGGCCGGATTATTTAACGATTGGAACGTATATCGTGATTTAAATGGTGTGTCGCACTTTGGTGCTCAACTGGCCGTTGCACCTATTGAAGGATTAAGTGCTTACTTGAATTTTCTGACCGGTTCGTCAGCCGGTGGGGCAGATAATTATAGCTCTGGGACCTTAATTGATTTGGTCGCAAATTATGCTATTACCGAGAAAGTATCTTTGGGTCTAAATGCCGCAGATTACACCTTTAAATCCGAAGGTGGCTATAGTGGCGTCGCGTTGTATCCAAGATATGATTTCAATGAGAATATTGGTTTAGGCCTGCGTGCAGAGTATTTTAAAGAGAAAGATGTTGATGAAATCGAAAATCCTGAATTTCTATCATTCACAATTTCGGCGAAATTAAAACATGGTGGGCTCTCAGTCATTCCTGAGGTTCGTTTGGATAAAAATGATAAAGCAGGATTTCTTAAAAGGGATGGTGTGACCGCTACAAAACAAGCCTCACAAGCCTCTATCGCATTGGTATATGCGTTCTAGGTAACGCCGATATAATTCGGTTTTATCTAAAAACCCCTAGCACTCTATATCCAATAGGCTAGGGGTTTATTACTTTATGGTTTGTACACTTAGGGACTATTCAGACTTTAGTTCGTTAAGCCGTTTTTCAAGTTCCTCGATCTGCGCCTGTTGCTCTTTAATAGCGGCAACAAGTAAGGGAATAAGCTCATTTTGATCCACCTCATTTATTTTAGCCACTTTGGTCGAGTTTTTTGACTGCGTGTATATTTTAGAAGTGGGTTTCACTACGTGAGGAAATAGGGTGGATACCTGGTCGGCTAGGAAACCATATTGCGTATCCTCAGGTAGTGCCAATTTTTTAAAGTCTTTGGTGTTATAAGAATAGCTAACAGGCGTGAGAGCTGAAATTTTTGATGCTACAGAGCTTATTTCTTGAACATTAATTTTAAGATCTTTTTCATTAATCTGCTGTGCAGAACTAATCTGATAAACACATAGTGATATCAATAGGCTGATGCCCGTTTTTATTGTATTATTCATACTGTTGTAGTTTTAACGATTAAAAAAATGGAAAATTTCGATTTTGGGATTTACCTCGGAAGGTTATCGCAAATAATAAAATCGAAAAAATAGGGGGGATGTTATTCGCCGTTGGGAGGCGGGAAATGCATGGCTAGTGAAATCAGTGGCAACGGTGTTGCCTGGTGCACGGGCAGCGGCTGTAAAGTGATTAGGTAGCGCTGGGGCTGTTGATGAGCGGTAATCATGACTTCATCGTCCCATGACTTTTCGCTCTCGTTACTCTCAGGGGTATCCGTGAGCGAAGTTATTTCCTCAACGCTGAGCGGTGTATTCTCCAAGATATAATAACGCTGAGCAGAAAGCATTAGGAGCATTCCAGTTAGAAAGACTAAGAAGGAGATAATATTTCTTTTCATTTTAAATGAATGCTTTTGAAAGTTCCCTAACACATTATTTATAAATCTAATTTTAACATTCTATTCTAGAATACAAAAATACTTTAAAAATTGGCAGGAAGTATCAATTTTTATGTAATAACATTGTCGTTTGTTCTTGCATTCTGCACCGAGGGGCTACCTGTTTTTTCCATTAGTTTTCTCGAATATTAAGTCATTTTCAAAACCTTTGCTCTGTAAAAACCGAATGAGCTTAGCACGTTCTGCGATAGTTAGCTTTTCTATAGGTCCAGTGATTTTACGATCAATCGTATCGGCCAGCTTCTGCTCGTATTCATCTAGATCAATTCCCTTAAGCGCTATACGGATTAATGGTTCAGACACCCGCTTTGCTTTAAGGTGCATCTTTATCTTGATTTTACCCCAACCTTTCATACGAAATTTTCCCAAAACGTATGCTTTAGCAAATCGCTCTTCGTTTAAAAAATTTTCCTCAATAAGTATAGCTATAATATTTTCGACGTCATTTTGGTGTAATCCCCACATGTACAGCTTGTCACGAACTTCTTGCTGAGCACGTTCCTGATAAGCGCAGTAGCTTTCTGCTTTTAGCTTTGCTTGGTGTGGGGTATACGTTTTTTTTGACGGAGAATTTTCCATATTACAAATCTTCAAAAAAAGCGTCACTTATAGAAAATAATGATGAAATTTGATGAACATATTATGTACACAATAGCAGAAATTGTTTCATTTCTTCCGCATCTGAATGCGCGCATTGCTGATTCGGATCAGCTTATTGCTGACTTATGCTACGACACACGCAAAATCCTATTGGGGAGCAGAAGCCTTTTTTTTGCCCTAAAGAATGTTCGTGATGGACATAGCTACATCGAAGAAGCGTATCATAAAGGTGTTAAAGCCTTTGTCATCTCGAATAACTCGATAGATATATCGAAATATACCGACGCTACATTTATTATCGTGGAAGATACGCTGCATGCTATGCAGCAGCTTGCCTCCAAGCGACGTTCTGATTGCAAAAAGGTGATCGTTGTGGCAATTACTGGCAGTAACGGTAAAACGGTGGTAAAAGAATGGCTGACCCAGCTATTAGGCAATGATTATAAAGTGTATCAGAGTCCCAAGAGCTACAACTCGCAGATAGGTGTTGCCTTGTCGTTATGGAACCTATCTGATGAATACGATTATGCATTTATTGAGGCAGGAATAAGTGAGCCACGGGAGATGGCGGTACTTGAACAAATGATCCAGCCGCAAGTGGGAATATTTACTAACATTGGTAATGCGCACGCTTCGGGATTTAGCTCGCAACAAGAAAAATTACAGGAGAAATTACAGCTTTTCAGGCAAAAGGGGATCGATGTTATCTATCCCTCGGTCTACCGGTTAGATAAATACCTAAGTGCAGAAGATTATGGTTTATATGCTTTTGGAACTCACAGCTCGGATTGGATTTTGGTTGAGGGTATTCAAAGTTCAGGCCCTTTCAGTACAAAAATCAACGTATCCACCGCGGCCCAGCGAGAGGAGTTTATTGTGCCCTTTACCGATAAAGGATCTATCGAGAATATACTTATCTGCATCACATTTCTATCGTATTGCGGTTACCAACTAGCGGATATTGCGCAGCGGATTGCGGTGCTACGATCTCTGGAGATGCGCTTGCAGTTAAAGAAAGGAAAAAAGGGATGCTCGATTATTGATGACTCTTACTCCAATGATTTGGCTTCCCTGCAGATTGCACTCGACTTTTTGATGCAGCAGAAGCAACATGAAACCAAGACGCTCGTACTCTCGGGCATGGAGGGGTTAGATGATAAAGTGGCAACGAAACTTTTTGATCTGCTCTGCCGGCACCCCTTAAGTAGAATAATACTTGTTGGTGAAGAACTAAGCTTTTTACAAAATCTTACAACCCCTTCTCGATTATTTCGTACAACTCAAGACCTTTTAGAAGCTACCACCGAACTGGATTTTACCAATCAGACGATCCTGATAAAAGGAAGTAGGTTTTATCACCTGGAAGATTTAAGCCGTTTGTTAACCGAGAAAACTCACGAAACGGTGCTCGAGATAAACCTCAAAGCGATAGAGTATAATCTGCAACGTTACCGTGGGCTGCTACCAAGTGGCGTGAAGATGATGGCGATGGTGAAAGCTTTCTCCTACGGTAGCGGAAGCTACGAGGTGGCCAATTTGCTACAGTACAATAAAGTAGATTACCTAACTGTAGCTTTCGCCGATGAGGGCGTTGAACTTCGTCAAAATGGCATTACGCTTCCCATTATGGTGCTTAGCCCCGATGAACAGGTTTTCGAAGCGTTAGTTGCAAACCGTCTGGAGCCTGAAATCTACAGTTTCCGTATTCTTCGCGCTTTTATAGCCTTTCTGGCCCGGCGTGGAAAAATGGATTTCCCTGTACATATTAAGATTGATACAGGGATGCACCGGTTGGGCTTTATGCCGCAGGAGATACCAGAACTCATAACAGAGCTACGGCAACATAAAGAACTGCGTGTTGCAAGTGTATTTTCACACCTGGCTGCTGCCAGTGATCCGCAGCATATCGTTTTTACCGATCAGCAGGTGCAAAACTTTCAGAACGCAGCACTACGCGTGGAAGAGGCCGTCGGCTACCATGTTATCAAACATGTTTTGGCAACATCCGGAATTATTCATCGTCCGGCGGACCATTTTGATATGGTGCGGTTAGGTATTGGATTGTACGGTATCTCCACTGATGGGTTGTTAGCATTAGATTCAGTAGGTACACTTAAAACAACTGTTACACAAATTAAATTGCTCAAAGAGACTGAATCGGTTGGTTATGATCGTAAAGGACAGTTACAGCGTGATTCGCGCATTGCTACCGTTAAAATAGGATATGCCGACGGGTATGATCGCCGTTTTGGTAATGGTGTTGGTCAGATGTCAATACGTGGTCAGTTAGTGAATACGGTTGGAAATATCTGCATGGATATGTGTATGCTTGATGTGACCGATATCGAGGTGTTTGAAGAAGATGAAGTTGTGGTATTTCCAGATTTAGTCGCTGCTGCTAAAAGTATCGGCACCATTCCTTATGAATTGCTGGTAAGTATTTCATCCCGTGTAAAAAGAGTGTACTTTTACAGTTAGAAATTAAGGGACTAGAAGAAAAGATATAAGAAGGGAAATATACATTTATGATCAAGAAGTTTTTTCAACAATTACTTTACTATTTTATTAAAGGCGCACTTGTCGTTGTTCCTGTTGCCGGAGCGGTATTTCTCATTGTGTGGGCAGTTGCCGCACTTGATAATGCGTTAAATCTGACGGCGCATTTTCTGCATGATGAAGCTGGGATGCCATTATATATTCCGGGGATTGGTATCTTAACTGTGGTTGTGGTACTGATTATGGTTGGACTTATTTTTACTAACTTGGTGACAGCGCCTATACGGGCTTGGCTAAAGCGGAGTATTGCTAAGATTCCCCTTTTTAACACACTTTATTCGTCTATAAAAGATTTTACGGAGGCCTTCGTGGGTGATGCCAAGAAGTTTAACGAGCCGGTTTTGGTGTTGGTTAATGAGACAGGGTTGAAAAAAATCGGATTTCTAACCCAGCGTGATTTAAGTAAGATCGGTTTAACCGATGAGGTCGTCGTATATTTTCCTTATTCTTATTCGGTCGCTGGTCAGGTTGTTGTGGTTCGCTCGAGCCATGTTGAAAAGCTAAATATGAGCGCCACGGATGCCATGAAACTGGTGGTATCGGGTGGTGTAAGTGGCATTGATTAAAGGTCGTAGCGTACATGGAATGAATACAAGATGAAAAATATATTTGGCCGGCTACTAGGAAATGGATCTGAAGATAAAGGGAGGGATGTGGAATTGCTACAGGCTGAACTTAGTTTTTATCAATGCCGTTCTGATGATTGGATAGCGCCGGAAATGGAGGGCGCAAAACAAGGTCACGTATTTTGTTCTGATTTTATTCTTAGGGTAGCAAAAATAAAACTTGATACAAGGGTATCTTTGCGTCAAGAAGTGGATCTCTTGAGTGATTACATTGACTGCTACCGGTATATGGCTGCGAAACCAGACGAACTATATGTTCGTTTTAATGCCCAGCTAGAGGAGGAGGCCCTTATCCCAGCATTCATTTTATTTCCTTTAGTGCAGAATGCATTACGATACGGGTACAATAGTTTGGAAGCTTTTCCGTTGAAGATCACTATTAAGCAAGTTGCTAATAGTTTAACGCTGGAGGTGAGTAACCGGGTGAACCATAATATAGTATCTCAACAAGAGTGCCCTGAACTTTTAAATTACAAAGCGCGTCTAGCTGTATATTTTCCCGATAACCATTTTCTAGTACTTAATAGTAATAGTCATACTTTTAAAGCAACATTACGTATTAAATTATAAACTTAATAGGTCGCCATAGCTAAGAACACCTACCTATTTTAGACTACCGTTATCAGTCAGTGTTCATCTGTATTTTATGACTTTAGCCCTGTTTATTCGGTTTATCCGTATTATTATTTTCTAAAAACACATTTACTGGAAATGATGGCGTATTAGCCCGTAACATCAACCACATAGGAAGTCATTTTTACAACTTTATCATCTTTGAATTGGTAGATGTCGCAAAAGTAACTTTCGTATTGCTCCCCATTTGACTTTTTATTGGTGCTGGTACCTTGAACCGAGGCGAGATCATTTTCAATGACAATTGTCGTAAACCGGAAATCAGTATGTTCCGGCATGCCGCTACTATCCATTTTGCTGAGCTCCGCTTTTCCATTAAATCTGTTGTGTCCTGAAGCTGCCGTATACATATCCCAGACGACGTCCTCGGCAAGATAATCCATAAACTCTTCCATTCTTCCTTCGGTAAAGATGCGGTTTATCTTTTCTACTAGTTCTCTTGTTGTTGCCATGTCTAGATAACACATCGGAAAGAAATTTGTTTCCAATAAACTAACATAGAATGACTTAAGCTTATTTTTTTTCAGTTTTTCGTAAGGTGTAGGGGCAGAAGTTACCGTGTTTTATAGGGTCTTGAGGCAGCTATTTTTTATCAAAATAATATTTTTTATATGTTCATTTTCCTACTGACAGACGGTTGTCAATGATCAGACTAACTTTGATGATATAATAAGGGAAGCTCTTTACAACGGAGTTTCAAAGAACTAAAATTTTTAACATCTATAAATATAATTAACATGAGTACAGCAGTAGTATTAACAAAACAAGAATTTTTGGAGCATTGGTTAGGGCATCGTAATTTAACACGTCGGGTGATTGAAGCATTTCCTGAAAAGGAATTATTTAACTACGCCATAGGAGGCATGCGTACCTTTGCTGAATTAACCAAAGAATTGCTTTCAATAGCAGAACCAGGATTACGAGGAATAGTTGCGCGAGACGAAGAAGGTTATCAGCATAATCTACCTTTAGAGTCAAAGGACGCCTTATTAAAACGTTGGGATGAGGATACCCCTAAGATCATCGAACTTTTTAATCGCATTCCTGAGGAGGACTTTCATAAAGAACATAATCTTTTTGGGGAGTATAAATTTCCGATCTACTCAAATCTACTATATTTTGTCGATAACGAGATTCATCATAGAGGTCAGGGGTTTGTGTATTTGCGTTCACTCGGTATTGAGCCACCACACTTTTGGGAGCGGTTCTAATACAAACCTTACCGTAGATATTGTATCACTGAAAATAACTTGGCCTATAGAAGTAATTCTACAGGCCAAGTTATTTTACTTTTTCCTCACTAGCCTTCCGGTGCGGAAAATTATTGTTTTTGGGGATACTTAGTCTAACTTATGCTCGACACCGGTGAAGGTCATCTTGACAGGGTTGATGTGTCCATTTTCATCGAAGGTCATTTTATCAATACATGTCTCACGTTCACTGGCACCAGTTTTTCCGAGCGGACGACGATGATAAACGATGTAATAAGCATCCTCATTGGGAACCTTAATCACAGAATTGTGTCCAGCCCCCACACCAATTTCTGGATCCTGTTCGAGGATTGTTCCGATTCTTTCAAAAGGTCCAAAAGGACTATCTGCTATCGCGTACGCAACTTTGTAATCCGGACCAGTCCAGCCACCTTCAGACCACATAAAGTAGTATTTCCCGTCACGAATAAACATGAACGGACCCTCTACGTAGTTTTCAGGGGTCACCTCTTTATATGTTGTGCCGTCCTCGAAAGGGACGATGCTTTTAAAGTCGTCACTCAATTTTACGACATTACAGTGTTTCCACCCTCCATAAAACATGTAATGTTGCCCGTCTTTATCTTTAAAAACAAACTGGTCAATAGGCTGGGCACCATTGACGATATCGTTGATCAGGGGTTTGCCTATTAAATCCTTGTAAGGACCTTCTGGCTTGTCTGCTACAGCCACACCGATACCACCTACTTCGCCTTCATGAACATCATTCGCGCCAAAGAAGAAGTAATATTTACCATCCTTCTCGATGACACTTGGCGCCCACATGGCTTTATCAGCCCATTTTACTTCTTTGTTGTCCAAGATGCGTGGATGCTTGGTCCAGTTTACCAGATCTTTCGAGGAGAATGCATCAAAAAAGATCTGCTCTTCATAGGGCGCAGAGTAGGTAGGGAAGACCCAATATTCATTATTGTAAACAATTCCTTCGGGATCGGCGTACCATCCAGGGAAAACAGGGTTTTTTTGAGCAAGTACACTTCCTGAAACAAGTAAAGCGCATGCCGCGGCTATAGATTTATATTTTATCATCATGATCTCTTTACAATTTTGGTAACTCTAAAGATAGAAAAAACCTTTTAGCATAAAAATTCAAACGTAATCTTTCTTATATTTTGATATTAGATACGATTTCTCGAATCTTGTCTTTAAGGGTTTCTGGTTCGATGATCGCTGCACGGTCAGCGAACATCATATACCAACGTGAAAATTCGAGTTCAATATCGCGCGCCTGGAAATGCATGATGATCCGATCATCCTGAACTTCCTCTCTGATAAAACCATGGTACTGCCGCTGATATTGCAGGTACTTAGCGACCTCGCGGTCGACGGACAACACAACCTTGGTTGGTTTGGAAGCCTCTTGTTGTTCTAAAAAGTAACGTAACGGTTTATGTTGACGCTCGTAGGGTTCTTCGGTACGCCAGATTCTTACAATGCGATCTATCCGAAAGCGGCGGTAATCTTCACGCAGATGGCAATATGCCAGAAAATACCAGAAATTACCTTCATGGTAGACTCCCACGGGTTCGATCTCTCGAACCGACGGTTCCTCGCGATCTAGCGCCCGGTACTCCATTTTGATCTTCCGCCGTAAAGAAATACTTTCAAAAAGCATGGAGAGCGCGCCGGGAACATCTTCGTTGAACATGTTCTTTGGGGCATTCATATATACATTTTCTTCCAATAAGGTTATGGAGTTTTTCTCACTGTACCGAAAGTAAGACCTGATTTTCCCGATGGCGGTATTGAAGTGGCTAAATAATTCGTGATCAACGAATTTTTGCATTAGTTTTTCGGATGTAGCCAGGCTTCGTATCTCTTGGGGGGTGAAGCTCGTAGGAGGGAGCTTATACCCCTCACTTAACGAATAGCCTGTTCCCGCCTCTCCGTAAATAGGTATTCCTGCTTGCTCAAGCGCTTTCATGTCTCGATAGATCGTTCGAACACTTACATCGAACTGCTCGGCCAAATCATGTGCTTTGACGACGGAACGGCCCTGGAGCTGAAAATATATAGCAATAATCCTGTGAAAGCGTTTAGCAATGTCCATAGCTAAAACTACAAAAAAAAGCCTGCCCATAGGGCAAGCGTTTATAAAAATATCTACGACGGCTATTAGTCGCGTGAACAGTTGGCTGTCCATGTAGCGCCGTCCTTTACAAAAGCAATGGTCAAATTGTCCGCATCGATCTGGATGTAGCTCGCCGATGACCCACCGATATTCCAGTATGTGTTGTCTCCACGCTGCTCAAATTCGATACCATTAATGTTCGGAATGCCGTTAGAAAAAGCAAAATTGTAGGTGTTACCTACTTTTGTGACCGTTACAGTTCCTTCGTCAACCGGAACGTCTTCATCCTCGCCCGTTGTTGTGTAGCTGATATTACCACGGTACTTATCGGCAAACAGTATGTTATCTGCTGG
>JAALOO010002091.1_pt1 | contig 11796 bp, 13 predicted proteins | sample 7257641 | NCBI WGS metagenome assembly JAALOO01 (sample SAMN14085613, study PRJNA598686) | mite metagenome | biome: ENVO:01001000; feature: ENVO:01001002; material: ENVO:01001226; isolation source: single female mite from University of Michigan culture on fish food culture... ... | reverse complement strand
AGAGAGAGAGAGAGAGAGAGAGAGAGAGAGAGAGAGAGAGAGAGAGAGAGCAGGAGATAGAGTATGGCACTGAATAATGAGGCCGACACTGAGGCAACTGCTGCTGCTGCCGTTGCTGCGATTAGCGACCGACAGCGTCTTGGTCTCTTCTTTTCCCTTCTCTTCTCTTCTCAATTGAGTAAACAAACAACTAAATGGCCATTGTTTGCTTTGACTCTGAGTCAGTCGGAGAAAAAGAAGGAGGAGGGGGAGAAGACAGCCGACGTCGGACGATGGAGCGATCAAGCCTGCGAGATGGCTGCGGCTGTCGACAAAGGCGATCATTAGGCGCATCCATTGCGACTAGGAGAAAAAAGCAAGAGAGCGACCGGCCAATAATGGCCACAACGAGATTATTAGCGACAGAAGAACTGACTGAAGGACGGAGGAGGAGGAGGAGGAGGAGGCAGAAAAAGAAGAAGGAGGGAGAAAAAGACAACAGAAGTAAATTGATTTCTAATGCTCATCGGAGACTGTGTCTCTGTCTACTGGGGGGAAATCTGGCTGAATCTGCTCGATGCTCGATGCCAATGTGTACGGCTGCTCGATGACAGCCAGCCAGCAACTTCAGCAGCACCAACATCAACATCAGCAATTGCACTGCACTGCACCGATCACTGGGCACAACTGCACATTTGCCTATCCAGCCAGCCAGCAAGCTCGTGATCTTCTGCTGTTGATGGTGGCAAAGGCAGTAACTGATGTTTGCCCCGATTCAGCTAGGTACGACGGCAACAACGACAAAGAGAAGACGGACTCGCTGGCTGCCACCTCTCCTCTTTGGCCCATTTATCATCGCACGACTCGCCATCTCCATCTCGCCAGTGAGAGTGGAGATGCACTTTCTGGAGGAGTTGGAGGAAAGGCATCGAGCGCTGGCATTGTGCACTGGTGCACTAGTGCAGTGGAGGCAGCTGAGATTGCAATCAATCAATGAGCAAAGCCAATGCATTCACGTCAAACAGCTCGCGTTTGGCTGCTGCTGCTGCTGCTGCTGCCTCGGATTCAAATTGCTGACTGATTTGCAGAGTGCTCCGATTTTTTACTTGTACTTTCACTTTCGCTTTCACTACCAGAGGGGCACTTGAAAATTTATTGCACAGTGCAATAGGCCACACGGCTCTGCTAGCTTTGAACTCATTTTTTCCCATCTAAAGCTTTGAGTATTGTACATCGTTGGAGTTTCCACTGGATTGATCAACGGTATCAACGGCACTCATTAGCATAGGGCTGCTTGACTAACTTGACTCTCTTACTACACTCTCTCACTTGAAATAGAACTTACAACTATATGCTCCATTTTGCAAGATGAAAAACTTTTTTCCTTCATAACTTTACAATTAGACCAATTTGATAGGCAACAGCAGCAGCAGCAGCAGCCGTTTGACGGCAAGGCAACGGCGGCGGCTGAACAGTGATCGGAAATTACTCAGTTCGGCGAGGCTCAGGCTCAGTTTCCCCTTTTGCTGCTGCTAGTAGTGGTTCACTTTCTACTTTGCTGCCGCCGCAGAAGGTAGCTGCCAGTCAAGTCAGTCAGTCAAGCAATGATCTGATCAATGGCAGGGAAGCGAGTTACATTTGCCAGAGTATTTCCCTCATTTTTTTGCATATTCCATTTTCTCCCACAAACCCACACACACACTGCTGACTTCCTGCTTTGCAGCTTCAGACTTCGGAGCCCAATTCACCCAGGGCACCGACACAATCTCAAGCAGAGAGCTGAAGTTTAGTGGCCACCACTAAGCTGTGGCGGTGCACATACACGAGTCTGTGTCCTGTGTTGGGAATGTGTGCAATGGCAGTACTGTTCCTCATTTGCTCTCCATACTGCTCTATCACTTGCTCTTCTTTTTCATCGTTTTCTTTGTTTCCCCTCTTTGTCTCTTCCCTCCTCTCCCCCTCCTTCTTTGGCACTCTCATTTGCCGACAAAGAATGCCACTCAACATGGCCACAATTAGTATAATCAGTCGAAACTAGCTGGCTGGTTGGTTGGCTGGCTGGCTGGCAAGCACACTGTCGCTATTAGTCAAGTAAACACACAGAGAGAAAAGACCAAAAAGGGCATCAGCAGGGTACAGCAGCAGCAGCAGCAGCAGCAATGAACGTCGACACGATACATTTGTTATGCAGAAACGAGTGGTAATTATCATTGCGCTAATTAGAACAAATTGCCAGCACAGACAAGGCGGCAAGAGTTGGCAAGACTTGGCAAACAAAGGAAGTACAAGGGCAACGACGACGATGACGTCTCCAGAGTGGGCAAACTTCAGCCTGGTGCTGATGATGATCAGAATGAGAGTGCTCGCACTGAATGAGGCTTTCTCTCGGGTCCTAGAGACAGCCGCTAACTATGCAAGCACTGCTGTACAGTGCAATGGCAACAACAGCATTGGCATGCATCACGAGCAAGCTGAAAACGAGAATTAGAAGAAGAAGAAGAGTCGAAACCAAGAGCGCGCGTGTGGAGAAAGTGGCAATTGGAAGAGCAGATCAGACCAACTACATCGTGACACACACACACACACACAGCGAAAACGTCTTTTTCACTGTTTCCTCTTTCTCTCTCTCTCTCTCTCTCTCTCTCTCTTTCCTTTACCATCTCCTCTTCCGTTTTAGCAGCAGCAGTCGCAAGAGCACTGAGCAATTGAATAATCGAGCAGTAGTTCCAGCTCTCACTCTGTGGAATGTCATGCAGCAGTAGGCAAATTGTAGACAAATATGCTGTTCACTCACTCGCTCATTCATTCACTGCTCGGGGGCCACCACTGCTAATCCAAGCATGGCCAAGAGGCTGCTGCTGATCGTGGCCCTTCTACGGGCCCTTCTAAAGCCGTAAATGTAGCAGACCCCTTCTTCTTCCTCTTCTTCCTCTTCTTGGTCTTCTTTGCTGCCATCAACTGCTGCTGTTTGTCGGTAGTGGGTGCCTTCAGCAGCAGCAGCAAGTGCGTCAAGGTGCAGCAAGGCTGCAACAGCACTGCTCAAAATTAATGGGCATCCCCTTCCTGGCCTGTTTTACCGTTGCTGCTGCTGCTGCTGCTGTCGCAATAAATCAGTGCTTCTGTGTGCGAACACATTACTAGGACAGTGAGCAGTGTTCTTTGGTGGAGGAAGCCCTGCAAAGACGGACACAACAAATAACAACAACAACAGCAGCAGCAGCAACAGACAACAGCAGAAGGAAAAGTGGCTCCGAGTGACAGCAAACGCCTAGATTCTACTGGGCACCCTTTCTACTGCTTCAACTGGGGCTAAAGAAAGCAAAACGTTGCTGCTGCTGCCCGTGTTGTGATGTGTAGTTAGTCATTCGGTCAGTCATTTGGTCAGCCAGTCAAACCAAACCAAAACAGATGCAAGGATTCGGCTGTGGACGCCTGCTGCTCCTACACCGGATCTGAACTGAGTGTGCTGCATTCAGTTGTGAGCTGAGAAACACTTTTTGTTAGGCTATCTTCTTCTCGATCGATTGTTCCACTCTCACTCTCAATCTCTCCTCTGCTCAATCCCACCAGCTGACCACCACCACCACCACCACCACCAGCAACTAGAACAACAAGCAAAATGGCGGCGACAAAAGACATGTGGGCACACATTAAGTGCTTGCCGCCGCCCATCTAAAAGATAAATAAAACCGCTCAAAACGGTGGCCATCGGCAGCATCGGTCAGAGACAGAGAGATAGAGACAGAAATGCGGCGATGATGGTGAGCATGTTGGTGGCAATACGGCGCCAGCCAGCCAGCCAGCCAGCCAGCCAGCCAGTCCAAATGACACCAGCAGCAGCGGCAGCGGCCTTAGCACCAGAGGCAATTTGATGCTCGCTTAAAGTGCAATAAATCCCATCTTCTAAATCACATTGCCTAATTGAAGCCACTACGAAGCAGTCAGCCAGTCAGCCATCCAGCCAGCAGCAACCACCACCACCACCACCACCATCAAGTGCCAATCGCAATGGCGGCGATCCAATTACAGCAACGGCAGCAGCAGCAGCAGCAGCTCTAACGAGAGTGCCATCGGTGGCATGTGCTGCTCTTTTCTTACTGTGTGAAATGAGCACACAGCACAGCACAGAACAATCAGCCTGCCTAGCCTGCCTAGCCTGCCTGCTGCTAAGATGGCCAGTCTGTGTGACAGGGAGCAAATAAAAAAGCTAATGGATTCAGACAGAAAATTGCAGACGGCAGCTGCATCGAGCACACACACACACACAGACAGACAGACAGTGAAAGAAAAGAAAAAGAGACAGAGACAAACAGACACTGCCACACACACACACACACACACACTTGCACACTTTTGCACTCACAAACACTGCCATCGATCGGCGATCTCAATTTACTGTACGAGCACTGCACTGCATTGCAGGCAGAGGAGAAGAGTACTTGGCATTCTCATCGTCATCATCATCATTGTACATTGAGGGACAATATTTGGAAAGAGGGAGAGGAAAAAGAAGAGGGGAACAAAAGTGTCCCATCTACTTACCTTGTCTCGCGGACTGAACTGCCGCCGTCGAGGGCGTTTCCACCGCCGTTGCTCCTGCTGCTGGTGTCTTGCTTCTGTTGACTAGCTGATGATGATGAAGCACCACCACCACCAGTTCGGGCGAGCAGCGGCGTCTCGTCGAGAAAGAGATTCGCCTCCGGTTCGACGTCCACCAGGCCAATGTCCAGGTTGACGTTGAAGTCGGCGCCCTCGGCAAAGCTGCTCCACTGCTTGAGGCTGTTGTCAGCAGCAGCAGCAGCAGCAGCAGCAGCAGCATTCTCCCCGGTACTACTTTTCAGGACCGCCTCTTCAGAGGCGCCGCCGTCTTTGTCTGCCGTCGCCGAAAACGCTGTCTGCTGGCTGCGTACTGCTGCTGCCACCGCCGCCGAGCTTCGAAATAAGCTCGGGAACTTTGCATGCTCATTATACGGCGAATATTGCCCATTAACTGCAATAAATTATACATTACTTTGCTGTCACCGAAAGAGAGTCGTCGGTGGCGGCGGCGGCGGCAGCGGCGGCATTGCCAGTGTAGAGCAATGCATGAACCGCGAACAAAAAGAAAAGAAGAAGATCATCTGGCTCCCACTTACCACAGTAGAGGGAAAAGAAGAAAAGAAGAAGAAGAAAAAGAATGGAGCCATAAGTGGTGGTGAAAAGTAGCGTAGTCCTGGGTTGCAAGGTACGTCGCCTGCTGCTGCAGCAGCCATTTTTTGGCCGTTGCAGTTCTTCTAGCCGCTCAGCCAGTGCCATTGCTAATGATGATCGTCGTCGACTTCGTCGATGTCCTCAAACCGTCCGTAGTGCCAACAACAAAACCGGCAACCAGTGAACACCGGCGAACTGCACCAGCAGCAGCAGCAGATGATGATGATTTTGGCTGAGTGGTAACATTAAATGTTGGATGAACTCTGGTGAAGGGAAAGGGAAGAAGAAAAGAAGAAAAAGTTGGTGAATATTCCATTGAACTAAAAGGAAAGTAGTGCTTTCTCTTGCTGAGTGGCAGTCACTAGAGAACTGAAGTCTGGAACCTCTTTTTTCACTTTTTCTCTTTGAGTTACTAATTTAGGTTGCAATGTACAACGTAGGTACGACGGTAATGAAGTTTAGACCAGTGGTGGTGCTGCTGAAGTTTTACTACTAGTCAGTCAGTGTTCATCATTGAATCAACTTTTTGTTTCAGAGCATTCACTCTTTTTCTTTCTTTTCTTTTCTTTCTCAGTGTGTGTGATGGACGGCCCCCGACACACAGATGACCAAAGGGAGCGCAGTTGATTGTCTTGGACCACGAGAAGACGGCGTCGGTAATTACGCCGTCTTTAGCAGCAGTGTCAGTTCAGTAAGCCTAATAATAGCACTACTAAACAGTTTGCCTGTGCATACACCGAGGAAACACTGCTGGCACAGCTTCACAGACTGACTGACTGACTTGCACCCTAGCCTCGGTCACACCAAGCCCGACTCCTGAGATCCAGTGCTACACAATTAGCGGGCGATTGAGTTAGACGGCACTGGTGCAGAATGATGCAGTGCAAGTGTGTTGGTCGTCGTGGAAAAGAAAGAGAGAGAGAGAGAGAGAGAGAGAGGCAGATTGAAATGCAACGGCTTTCACTCATTTGTACTTTTTGCTAAAAAGAAAAGGAAAACTAAGGAGACTGGTCTGCCAATACTACTACTACCACCAAACTACTTTCGTTCGCTTGGATCCAGTCATTCCCTACTTCCAATCGAGAGTCATTGCCTGGTTTCTTTCTTGCTTCCTTTCTACTGCTTTTGCTCCTTCCTTCTTCTTCTCTCTCTCTCTCCTTCGGTAATTAATCTTTGTCTCTCGAACGCAGATTAGACTGACAATTAGTGACTTTCGGCGTGGGTACTACTACACTCAGTGCACTCAGTGCGGAAGCAAAATACAGTGAGTTTGCCTGTGTGTGCACACTGTGCACAGAACACCGAGCAGCAGTGTCAGCCATGTCACTGGCCCACTGCTGCTACTGAGCCCACTTTTCACTATTTTCAGGCAGCACTATTACTGCTGTTTTCCCGTCGACTGCTCCCCGCCAACGATTAGACCGTCTTTAAAGTCTCCATCTAAATAAGAAAGAGTTTGAGCAGTGCAGTAGCAGCAGCAGCAGCAGCAACGTGCCTGTGCAGCAACTCTTTGAGGCAACTCAATTAGGCGCCTAATTAGACTAGCACTTTCATTTGCTGCAGCAGCTTCTAAGCTCAGCTGAGTGTGTGGGCCACAACAGTGTTCAGTGGCTGTGGCTGTTGAGGGTAGCGCTGGCGCTGGTGCAAATGAAGCTGATTGAGCCAATGCACTAGCACTAGCACAAGCACCAGCACCAGCAGCAGAGCCTATCGATAAATTCCTCGATGATATCGTTCTATGGAAAAAAATGAAAGCGTGTAATTAAATTAGAATTTAGCACCCAGGAAAGACGGCTGGAACTGGAGCTGGCGCAAAATAAAGAAAGAAAGAAAGAAAGAAGGAATGCTGCCTGATTGGGTGGCAGGCTGAAAAAGACCAGAGAATTAGTGCTGCTCCATCCAAAGATGACGTCGTGGTAGGGGCAACAGCAGCACCAGGCGTCGTCAGTCAGCATCAACTAGCTCAGCCAGTTCAGTACTGCAGCAATTCTCGACTCTGGCAAACATGATTAATCGGGGCGCAATCAGCGTCTGTCCGATTAGCTGCAAAGTCGAAGACGGCGGCGGCGGCGGCGACGGCGGCGGCGGAGACAATGAGCACAGAAGGGGAAAGCGAGAGAGAGAGTGAGCGAAAATAGAAATGGCAATTGCACTAATCAATTGGAAAGCATTCAGTGGCTTGCTGCTGCAATGACAGCTGAAATGAAAAAAAAGAACCGTACTAATGGCCGTGGCTGGACATGTGACCTAACGAGGACAACAGCAGCAGCAGCAGCAGCAGCCATGTCAGCCCGTGTCGACCGACCGACCAACCACTGAGCGTGTGCCCTCCGTCTCGACCGCCACTTTGGTGATCAGTCATCGACCAGCCAGCCAGCCAGCCAGCGCCAATCAATTTGCCAACTCGAATTGCAGCGCCCAGCTCGAGTGAATGCCATCCATCCATCCATCCATTAGCTGGTGCCTTCACTTCTCACCCATTCACACATTGAGGATTAATTAATTAATGGACAAAAGCTTTCTAGTAATTAACAGCTCCTAACTGCTGGCAGCCAAACGGATGAGCAGAGGAGAAGAAGAAGACTGAGAAGAAGAGACCTGAAGTGATGAGACCGACATGGCATTAAACAACAACAACGACAGCAGCGGCAAAGAGCAAAGCCAGCTTCAAAGGGGCAGACGGAAAAGAGGATCAGAGAAAAAGGAGGAACATGTGGCCGCCGTCTGCGACTAATGCAGCGCAAATAAGAGAGATATGGAAATGATGGAAAGGAAAGTGAAGAAGAAGAAGAAGAACCCCGTCTGAATGAGCGACTTGGACCGCGTGGCTTTTTTGCTGCTGCTCTTCACATCTGGGCGCCACTTCTCTTCCCTCTCAAACGGAAAAAAGAAAGAAAGAGGAGTGCAGTGGCCAATGCAAATCAACATTTCATTACATTTTCCGCCGCTTCTTTTGCCTTTTTCTGTTCTGCTCTGCTCACTCTCCTGATCGTCTGTTTGCAGTATCGCAAATATTGCCCTCTCTCTTTCTTTTTTCCTCCTTCAAAGAGGCACGAGTTGGTTATTTCACTTCTCTTCTACACTGTTGCTACTGACTCTGCCGATAAATTGCAAATCTATAACCTTTTTTCACTGAGTAGGCCTGAACACAACTCTGGCGTGAGTGGGAGCTATCCCGAGCTTTACAGTGGAGCCGGAGAGTTGAAAAGCACTGAAAAAAGAAAAGGAGAGGAAAAGCAAAACATTGACAATCTTGAAGTGTAGCGACCCGATTGCGTGCCCCGATGTCGATGCCGATGCCGAAGCCGACGCCGTTGTGGAGCAGCGAGCAGATGTGACAGAAATAAATCAAACGGCGGTATTTATCGACGGCAGCGGTCGAACATACTGAGTGACTGACTGACTGACTGGAAGCTGTTCAGGCTGTTCAGGCTGATTGTTTGCACGGCTGTACGACTGTGCCAATCGACGAATCGCACAGAGAAGGAATAACCCTGCAAGAAACAGATTCGCAGCGTGAGCACAGAATGTGAATGTGAGACGAAACAGTGTGTAAGGCACTGAAGACGAATCAGCAGCAGCACAAAGTGAATTCTAGAGCTCTTGGCATTTCCATTCTCATTCAGCAGATTCAAAGATACGGTTTAAGTGAGAGTGAGAGTGAGAGAAAAGGAAAGGACTCACAAATCTGCCAGTCGGCATTTACCAATCGAGCAGCGGAATCTTCGAGCACTGGTCTAATAGCAATTGAATCACTAATTGTGAATTTTATGTTTATGTTGGCTTGAGTGTGAAATGCCTTGTAGAGCAGCTGGAAAAAACGTTCACATTGGCAAAAAATCAATGGCCGTAAAACAGGAGAAACGTGCAAACGAGAGCTGAATGGAACCCAAGCAAAATTTGCATAGACGGCGATTTTTGCTGGCAGGCTAAACTAAACTAAATAGCACTGCTCAACAGTTCAAGCAGGCACTACTACCGTAAAGTATACTTTGTTTCCGATTCCAAGTCAGCTTATTTGCCTTTTTCTTCTTTATCCTATCCGTTCATTTCTTAACAAAATAAACATCAACAAGAGCTGAGTTGAGTTGTTGTTGTGAGAAGCCGACTCTTGTCTGTCTGTTTGCGTTAATCTATCAATAATTTCTGTAAATGCCCCATCATTTTATTTCATTCCCATTCCATTTCCCTGGAAGCACACTTTTTCGAATACAAAGTTCTTAATTTGCTCTATAAACAGCATGGATGTAGTGTAGTACGGTGGCGCACTGGTGTAATGCAATTAGTGAAAGACAAAATAGAGTGAGTTTTCTCGTTAAAAGCACACCACACCACACACACAGACAGACAACCGAAAGACATTACCAGTACTACTAATACTGCTCTACTATGAGCAGGGAAGCCAAACGAAGCGAGAAGTGTAATTTGATTAAAATCCAGTGCCAGTTATTAAAATCAAATTAATTAATCACTGGGGCGAGATGAAGCTGTCGTCGTCGGCTTTGAGTGTTATCGAATTACTCTCTCTCTCTCTCTCTCTCTCTCTCTCTCTCTCTTTTCTCCACATATACTACAAAGGAAGCTGACGTGATGCTTGAAAGGAATGATTACTCTGATGGACTTACCACTTGACTTGACCGGAGCTAACAGCAAACCCTGCTTCTCTCTTGACTTAATCTAAATGAGATTGGTCAGAGCAGGGTGGTATTCGGGTGGTTGGATTCGGTTGATTCCGTTGTGCCCGTTGTTTCTGGTGGCACTCTAATGGAATGAAACAGTGGAACACCGAGGTGACACAGGTGAATGCCCCCGAACTGAGCAGTTCCTCCTTTTTCGGCGTTGCCTGGGTTTCCTGAGCTCAATGGTATTGGCCCGGTGGTAGGTGATGATGACAAGACGAATGCCCGCACTATTGTTTTTGGTAATCACTTGAAGGGCAGTGCAATCAAAGTTGAGAGAAGTGTCAGAAAGAAAAATAAATAAAAACTGGCGCTCAAGTCTGCCTTGATCAGGTGACAGACATTTGTTGAGCTGCTCTCTTGAGAAAAGCAGAATACGAAAAAGCAGCAGAAGCAGCCACGCCGGACGGTTTGTTTGCTGATGTAAAGTTTACTTTTCTCATAAAGGAAAGTGCCGCTGAGAAGGGGAAAGCGAAGCGGTGCACACTTTGCCCGTCAGCGGTGCAACAAAAATGCACAAAGTGTCAGTGCCAAGTTAGCACTTGTGCTGCTGTTGTTGTTGTTGTCAACAGAAGGAGGACATCATGCAGAGTGTCTGTGCGTGTTCATGAAACGAAAAGTATGTGTGTGTGTGTGTTGTCCACTTGACACTGAGAGTGGTGGGGCACAATCAAGCAAAATAGGGAGAGAGAGTCAGTGTGTTGGTTTCCAACTGAAGGAAGTTAAGGTGTTAATTAGGCGGAGAGCACTTCAAAAGAAGAAGAAGAAGAAGAAGAAGAAGAGGACTTTATTATTATTGTCCAGCGGCACGGAAATGTCAGCCGAAATGCTGTAGCATGCAAGCGCTGATGACGAGAAAGAAAATGAAAAAGAATTGCCACTTTCTGATTGAGACATTTGAGCTGATCAGCGGTGGTGGACACTGGTCAGTGGCGGTGGTCACTGTACAAGGGGCACCTCCAAGTGACACAAACAAACTGACAAGTGGTGGTGCACACGGTGCACACGGTCCACACGGCACTAATGACAGCACCGGCACAATAATGATGGACAGGTCTGAAGAAGAAGAAGAAGAACGGTGAAACTGTAGTAGCAGTTGTAGTGTCGTGTGTTGTGTTCTCCTGCTGATTGCCAATTGACCACACTGGACTACTGAAGACGGCGGCGGTGCTAAACACGGTGGTGGTCGTCAAGTGAAGAGAGTGCAGCAGAGTCAAGTCGGGTACTCTCTCTCTGTTGCCAAATGCGCACTGCTTCTGTTTCTGCTGCCGCTGTTTCGGTTTCTGTGTGTTGTGTCTGTGCTGTTTGCGGGCACGGAACACGCCAACTGAAAACGGTCGGGTACTGTCGGCGGAGAGAGAGAGAGGCAGAAAGAGAAAGAGAACGGAGATGTGCCAAGTGCAGCAGCACAGTGCACCACAGTGTCGCCGCTCTCTCTCGATCCACAACAGCGCCCGATCAGCAGCAGCAGCAGCAGCAGCAGCCGACAGAGGAAAACGCGGACTGTGCACTTGCTACAGAAGCAGCAGCAGCAGCAGTTCAGCTCAACTCCGTTGAAGCCTCTGTATCGAGTGCCGACGACCACGACCACGACCACGACGATCCCGTGGAATCCGCTGCCACTGAGAAGCTGAAGCTAGAGGAGAAAGAGGCCCAGGCTGCAGCTGCATTTCATTCAGCTCAGTACTGCTACGACTGCGGACAGTGCCACGGACGCTCACATCTGCTCCAGTCTGTGTCTGTCTGCCTGCTTCTGCCGTTTCTGCTGCTCGTGCTGGGCTGACTATGTCGTCGGCACTTCTTCTTCTTCTTTTTCTACTTCGTCTTCTTTTTGCCGCACATGGAGCTCTTGCAAATGCGCGCTCGGTGCAATTGAGCTCAATTGCACTGGTTCACTACTCTCTCTCTCTCTCTCTCTCTCTCTCTCTCTCTCTCTCTCTCTCTCTCT
>JAALOO010001003.1_pt2 | contig 11799 bp, 10 predicted proteins | sample 7257641 | NCBI WGS metagenome assembly JAALOO01 (sample SAMN14085613, study PRJNA598686) | mite metagenome | biome: ENVO:01001000; feature: ENVO:01001002; material: ENVO:01001226; isolation source: single female mite from University of Michigan culture on fish food culture... ... | reverse complement strand
CAGCAGCAGCAACAGCCGAGAGTTGTCTATTTTTAACAATAACTCTCCCTTCGCTTTCGCTGGCCATTGCTGGTGTTTGTCCGAAAAGCTAGTCAAGCTTTCCCGGCTCAATCTTTCTTTGAGAAAGAAAGAAACACATGCTCACACACACACACACATGCACACACCGCATTTGCCCTTTCCACCGATCCGGGCCGCTTGGCACTATCGATGTCGCCAATTGCCCGCCACTAGCTTTCACTGCGTTGTCACTGTTTCTGTTGTCCGTGTTTTTTCAGGAAAGCAATATTTGTGTCCTGAACAGAGCAATACACTGCAGTCTAATCAAGTCCTAGTGTCTTCCTCTTTCTTTTCCCCTCTTTCTCCAGTTGTTCATGTGTTTGTTGATTTCATATTATCGTTTTTGTGTAACTTTTCTCAGCTTTCATTTCTTTGCTCCTTTCTGCCGCTTTTTTGTCGATTGTTCGCCTAGTTGTAGTCGCCATCAGCACTTCTGCGCTGTAGTCATTTGCAGTTGGGCAACCAAATTCTCTCTGTTATCCATCGATCTGGCCAATGTCAGGCACGACAGCAAATATAGCCAATTGAAAAGCACGAAAAGCAAATTTGCTCACCGGCAAGGCAAACAGCAGTGTCATTAATCGGTTTCGTGCAATTCACCTCACGGTTTCCGAGTGGAATTTCAGCCACTGTTGATCGCCTTAGCCGACTGACTGAGCACTGCCAATGGCGGCAGATTTGCAGACATAAATTGTTCATTTGGTCAATCACTTGGAGGTCAGCCGCGAAACCTCTCGCTCTTTCTCCCTATCTTTTTTCCATGCTATACGCTCGCGGGGTTAGTCTTTCTCGCAAGTTTAAAGGCAGAATCAAATGACCTGTTTTAGAGGGCTAAAAAGATGTGTGAGGTTGTCAGTGTGTGAGTGAGTATGAGTGTGTGCTCTGTTTTGGAGCAGAAAGAGCAGGCCAGGCAGTTGACTTGTCATCAAACGGCCGGTTGACAAGATGCCATCGAAAAAGAGAAGAGAGGAGAGCTGCACAGTCGGTGCTCAAGTTGATCAGTTGATGCTGATGATGGTGTGCGGCTTCTGTGGCCTCCCCGACCTGCATGGCTTTGTTTACCGCTGTCACTGCCATTTCCGCAGTGTCAGAAGATGCCATGTCGATTGGCCGAGCAAATTGTTCCAGCTAGTGTTGCCTCTAATTGATTACGACCGTTGATTTTCGACAGCCAGGGAAGGGGGATCAGCTTGCTGGAAGCCAAAGTGCCCGCTAAATATAGCCACTCTGCAAAGGTGCTGTCTAATTGAAAGTTAATGTCTGCTCTACAAAACCGCTGCCGTTGCTGCAACTGCTGCTGCTGTTGCTGCTGTTGCTGCTGTTGCTGCTGCTAGCTGCCTGCGTTGAGCAATGCGTTCAAGTCAAGTTTGCCGAATGCCACTTTCTTGAACTTGAAACGCCTTTACAGCCACTGTAATTAGTACTACAGTAAGCAGCAGCAGCTAATGCCGATCTGCCGCTGTTGCAATCAATTGGCTTGCGTCGCTGTGACTGCTAGATCTTGAGACCTTTTTGCCACTTACTTTAGCACTTCGTTGTTTACCACTTTGGCTGGTGAATCCCGCGTCGCTCGGTATCCCCCTTTCTTGCTGCCTGCTGACTGATTTGTCCGGGTTGGCAATTAGTGCCCATTACCGGGGCATTGTATTTATAGCACCATGAAAAGAGTACTGCGCCAGCACCAGCGCCAGCACTAGCAGCAGCAGCATCAGCAGCATCATCAGCCTGCCTCATGTGTTCGGTTGCTCATTAGCTCGATGCAGATCAAATGCCTTCTCTCTGTTGTTCTCTTGGAGTGAGTATGTGAGAGAGTGCTGGGGCTTTGTTCTCCTGCCACCGCTGATTGTCTTGACGTGAATAATTGTGTCTACATGTGTGCCAAATATAATCGACTTATTAATTAGTGTTCATTTGTTTCCACTCTCAGTGCACTCTCATTGTCTGTGGGGCAGCATCACATTGCAGTTGTGGCTTTTGTCGGCAGACAAACGGCGCTGGTGGTTGGTTACAACAGTGGTCAGTGCAAGTGGCATCACATCTCTGCTGATTTCTTTCTCCGATTGAACGTGCCACTCTGTCAAGTAGTCAGTCAGTCAGTTATTTGGTCGGTTAGTCGGCCGGTGTTACAGTGTTACTTCTTTTTTGCTACATGCTTCATTAGAGCGGAATCCAATTTGCTGTTTGTCTTGTCCACTACAAACTACCGTGTGCTGCCAGTGAGCGCTCTCACTCACCGCTGACTGATGCTCGCTGGCTTGTCGTCGTCATCGTCGTTGTCGTTCAGTTCGTTTGCTGCTGCTGTCCGAACTGGACATTTGTCTGTAAATGAATAAAAGATGATGTGCCCAATAAAAGGGCACCTTTGTCAAGATGTAGATATTTTTGCTTTGACACCAATGCATGCATTGCCTGGCGCTGGTGTGTGTTCACTCTTGTCTTTTGTGTGTCGGTTTGTGTGCAGTCCTTTTCCTTGTGCACACACACACACAAACTGGCACTCATCTCTGTGGTGCATTCTCCATTTATTTCCTCTGCTGTTTCCTTGGCTGCTTCCCCTTCCCCTTACTTCATCAGTGCCATCTTCGTTAGCTTCGTCTGCTTTCACCTCCCCGCTGTATCCTCCTGTTGACGCTAATCCGAGCGCATATATCTTTCTCAAATGGTTACATTTGCGAATTGACGCTCAAATGCGAACCAAGGCAAAAGTGGTAGTGTGCACTGGTGGAGCACTGCTTTGACAGCTCGTGTGCACTCTACCACACTTTGTGATCTTCTCTACCTTTCGCAGATGCTAGAGTGCACACGCTGAGCTTTGCGAATTATATAAATAGAATGCAGTGCTGCAGAATAAAGCGGATAATCTGATTACTTGTCCTGGCTCCATTTGCATTGATTGCCACTGCTTCAATCACTTCCACGAGATGTGCCACTCACTGCCTTCAAGTCGTCATTCGGTGCTCTGCTGTCTCTTGTCTATAGGCGGTATTTATAGCTGTCCAGCTGAATGCCTGATTTATTAGATCGATCGATACTGTGTGGTAGTGTAAGGTACGGCTCACTCTTGCTGCAACTCCTTTCGCGCGGCTGAGCTTCATCAGAGAGGAGAGTGCATACACACACACGGCGATGTCATTAGTAAATTGATAGCATTGACAAACATCAGCTGGAAAGATTGTTGTGCAAAGAGTGTCGGCACTCCTCAATGTGCTTTGACGGCCGCGGCGGCGCTAACAGGCGCCAAGCGTCGGCCAGGCAAAGGCAAAAGAAGTGAATGGCTTTAGGAAAATGAAATGAAGTGTGCAAGTCGGAGAAGAAAGAAAAAGAAACAGTGGAAAGTACTGACAGTTGCCACTGCTGCTAATGGTCAGCAAGTGTCTGTGTCTGTGTGTGTGTGCTTTGGCGAGATTATCGATTTACCGTCAATTTGTCAATATTGACAACAGGTGGCCACTACTGAACGGAATGAACTAGCAGCTAGTTTCCTTTGGTTTACTCGGGTGTTTGTTGCAGCAGTCGTTCCATTGATCCACTGACCGATTGATTCACCAGTGTCATTTGGCGTTGGCTTAATTTATCTTCTTCCCCTGTCTGTAGTACAGTGGCCAATAACAATACCGGAGATCTAATGTGCTTCTTTTTTTCTTCTTCCTTCCTTTCTTCCCCTTTAGATAAGCGTCATCCTGTAGGAACAAGCTCTCACAAAGTAAGTAACCGCATTGTGTCCCATTGTCTGTAGTCGCTTAAATAGGGTCAAGCTAACGGTGTCTTTCTAATTGACTAGATGTTTACCTCTCTGGGGATTGTTCTCTTCCACGCCCTCGACTATGGCCTTTGCGAAGATGAGGAGCGATCACTGGGCAAGCCGCTGGAGTTGCTCATTGAAAGGCTCACCAGTGCGCATGAAATTGCCCGTCGTCGGCAGCGGAAAAAGTCGAGGTCAAGCAATCACGAGGCTCATCATCAGGACATGCACTCACTGGGGTCGTTCTACGACGATGACCACCTGGACGATGATGAGGTGGACGAGGAGGACGAGGACGAGTGCGCCAACGCTGATGAGGGCATCGAGCGGGACTGTCACGAGGATGGCGACAGTCCGAGCTCGTCGGCGCAAACCAGTCAGCTAGTCGACTTTGATCATATTCTACAGGTATGTCTGCCTATTCTTCCCAACTCTTTTTGTACCTAATGATGCTAATGAATGCTGTCTTTCAATTACCCTTTTCTGCAGATGTGCGTCTCTCGGCTCTCCAGTCGCGAGTCTGCTGACAGCCACTACAAGGCAGTCTGTCGGGCGCTGATCGCCGAAACACTCGAGCTATCGACTTTTCTCGATCAGATTGCCAAAGGAACCAAAGTAAGCTGCCTAATTTTGACTTGTTTATACTCACAATCTAATAAATGCTTTTCTTTCTTATCTTTAGGAATTACGAAAGTCATCTTCTGTTGTCATTGGATCTTCAAACAGTTCTGGGAACGAGTCAGAAGCAACCTTGGAGAAGCTGCAGTTTCATGACTGGGCTCGACTGTGGATTCAAGTCATTCGGGAGCTGGTACGGTTGTGTTGTACTGTACAAATGTGCGCTCTTTGACTAACAATTTTTTTATCTTTTCCATTCCACCTTTAGCGATACGGCGTGAAACTTAAAAAAGTTGACACAGAAGATTTAATACACAACACCGAATACGAACTGACTCCTTATGAGGTAACGTGGAAACAGCGACAACAAGCTCGCAGAGCAAGGGACACAGGTAATTTACGGTCTGCTTTCGGACAGATGCTACTCGACGACATTCGCTCGCGCCGGTACAAACTCAACAAAGTGATGATCAACGGCGGCCTGCCACTTCGACTGAAGAAGGATGCCCATGAGCTGATGTAAGTGCTTCACTTTTTTGTTTTGTTTTCTCAACACTGCCAAACTAAACATAACATTTTATAACTTTGCACAGTCTCGACTTTATCCGCTCCCGACCGCCGCTGGTGCCCGTCTCGAAGCGCGTCCTCAAGCCACCGCCACCGAAAGAGGTGACCTTGTACGAGCGTCTGATGGACTCCATTCGACAGGAGCACAAGCTGCGGCCCACTCCCAGGCCAGAGACCACCTTTCACTCACTCTCCGCCAATACGACACCACTTCCTCGTCACCGGTCCGGTAAGTGTGTACAATCTTGATGAATCCATTATTATACACTGCAAAGCGTGTTTACAAGTCATTGTCGTAGTGTGTGACAAGTGTGTAAGGCAGACTGCCATCAGCAGCAGCATCCTAAAATGGTCAAATTAGGAACTTCAATGAAGTAGAGTAATGATTAGCAAACAGTGATACAATTATCAAGTGAAGAAGGTATAGCTGTCGGCTTCTAATTAAAACGCACCCGTTAACGGCCACAATGACATCGACATCGCATGCAAATGAAGTGACTCTGATGAAGCAGTAGCAGAGCAGTAGTAGTTCAATGTCTGTGTTAATGAAGTGGTAGTAGTAGACTGCTGCTCTTCACCGATGGCTTTCTTTGCCGCATCCTACGTTATCGCCTCAGTCACTTCCCCTCTGTCGCAGTCATTAATCGCTCGCTGCACCACTTCAATTGAACCTCCGATGCAAATAGAAGTGTGTGTGTGTGTTCATTGCGCCGCCGTCTTAGCCTTGAATGCCTGCTACAGGCTCAATTAAAAATGGCAATAAGTGTGTGCACGTTGGTATCGCCATAATTGGTAAGGTTGTTGAAAACGAGAGGCAGAGAAAGAGACAACAAGCACAACACTTTTCCAGACTACATGGCCAAGCGGCTGTAGCACAAACGCACTAGTGCAAATAAAAGTTTGAACACTTGTTTGTGGATCGATTTGTGTTTCGAACTGTCTAGTCGAGCTGCTGACTGCCATGGTAGGAATCATCCCTATGGCTGATTACTGGATCATCTTTCACTTGCAACTTTTAGTGCTCTTCAGTCTGAAGGTATAGTGCAGTTGTTTGAGTGATTTTGTACTTGATCGAAACTTGAACTCATCTTTGTGCAACAGTTTGTTTCACTTTTTTTTCGCCAAGTCAGCTTAAAACATCAACTGAAAATGACCATAGGTACTGCAACTGGCTGTTTGATTGTGTGCCTATTCTCATTTGTGTGAAAATACCTTTTCAAATCTACTACTGAATCACTACTGCAAAATATGGTAATGATTTTGTCTTTTATTTTCAGTGACTCTAACGACCGACGACCTACCTGCAGTGTCAAGCGGCACCACCGGTACCTCATATTCATCACATGACAGGCTGTTTAAATCAGCCAGTCAGACGGCGGCAAGGCGTAAATTGATCAAAGCAAACATCACTCTAAATCTGCCATTGGACGACGATGAGGCAGACGAAGACGAGCAGATTCAGGCACTCCACTCAGGCAGAACTGCTCGACCGATGTCTGCTTACTTTGCCTCTGAAATTGCCTCTTTTGATGAGCACGACACCTCGATGAATGGCACTGGTGAAGAGCCGAATTGTGAGGAGAAAAAAGAAGACAAAGAGGAGGCCAAAGAAGGAGCTTCAAAGGAGGCAGCAGAAGATCAAGTGGACGGCGACGACAAAGAGAACAATTCTAAAGCGCGAATTCTCCAGCTTAAGCGATGTAAGCTTTATTTTTTGTTTTCTCAATCCACCAAACTAAATAACAAGTTTACTTTGCAGTCTCTACAAAGCTCTTCTCTCGTGAAAGGCGTCACTCAATTAGCGGCCTTGATACCAAATCGTTGAAGCTACACAACAACGCTCCATCGGACATTATTGAGAATCTAAACTTTGAAGAGGATTCACGGAACTTAGTGGCCACTATTTGGGAAAGCACCGAGCTGGGCAAGTCGCTAGAGTGCCTTTCATTGACGCTCAAAGAGGTGCAACACATTCGATCGGTGCTAACAAAGGCGGAAATTGAGTCTCTTGGTGTGACTAAATCGCTGAAAACTGATTTAGAAAACGGCAAAATTTGCTTTACTTGCTTGAAGACTCGTTTTACCTTCTGGGGTCCCTGGGCGACCGTTTGTAAGCTTTGCAATCGCTCCATTTGCGATAGGTGAGTAGAACTGAACACTGTTTTTTGTACCTTCATTAACATGACTGATGTCTGTTATTTCAGGTGCGCTACAAAGATGCACATCCCCACTGAGCAGTTTGAGCGAGTGCCCATATACTGCCTCTCTCCAAGTCCGTCGCCGCCAAATGAGAAAACCACCGCTGAGCTGTTCAACTGGCCAAAGTTGGATGCCAGTTGTGAGAACCACAAGGACGCAACGTCCGAGTCGGAGAATGAGGGTGAATCAAAGTCACTACCGCCCAAAATCAACTTTTCTCGCAACCGAATGTCTCGCATTGTGCGCATGCTGACGCTGCACAATGAAAGTCACACCATCAACGAGAACAGCAACCCGAAGAACTCGGGACCTCTAGTCAAGATTTGTCGCGATTGTAAAATTCTGCTTCGCCACCTGATTGACGTCGGATGTGCGTCCATTCAGTCGGGTGGTCAGACCACCAACAAGCAGTAGTCTGCTCTGACATTGGGCAAGGCAGTTGTTCCCTTCCTATGCAGACTGTCTCTCTTTCTCTTTTTCCTCAAGAATGTCTTCTATGTTGACCTGTGATACTACCAGTTATGCAACTTAAATATTTATTTTAAACTTATAATTTATTTTCCCCTCTCACTCAACTTGGGCCGAGACCACCTCCTTATTCACATCCACTGAATGTTGTTGCTGTTCTTGTTGACACTGTTTACCAATTTGCACCAAGCTGGCCTCTAAAGTTCCATTCAACATGTCGTCTGACTGCTTGCCAAAATCAACGGCATCACCTCGCACACTTCTCAACCTGCACCAGTCCTTTTCCCTTTTCTTTTTATTCTTCATTTTCACTTTTTTTCTTTTCTCCTCATTTGGACCAATATTTATTTTTGCACTTTCAAATAGCATGAAATGTTTTGCTTTGGAATGTTGCGATTCAACACTACCTCCACCACTGACGATTTTAGCGTTTGTGCACACTTTCTTGTCAATTGTATATTAACAAATTTTGGTGAGTGCCAATAAAGCTCCACTCTACAACATCCCCTGGTTTTTTCGGTGTTGCCAATGTTCAGTTTTTTCAGCCTCTACATTCTACGAAGCTGTTGTTCAGTTGATAATGCAAGCACTAGTAGTGATAGTGCAGCCTGGCAAGTTTTGTTTTTTCGTAGGCGCACTTTGGCAACTCTGGCAACAAATGTGCTGGCTCGTCTCCGGAGCAGCGAATGAGCATTGCACCAAACAAATGAGCCGTCCACCGGCCTTGTCGCCTGCATCGCTCGTTATCTGTTCGCAAGTGCCTGGTGCACGACAGGGAGATGAACTCGCTGTCAAGCGACGAGCCAGTGCTCTTGCAGCAGCCACTGGACTGGGCTGCGAAGATGAGTCAGCGACAGTTGAGCGGCAGTGTAGCAACAAGTGTGCGCTTCGGGCGTCAAATGTCGGCCTCTGTGAGCAGTGCTGATACAGTGCGCAGGCCATTATGATGATATGGCCGACGATTACCCGTCTCTGTGTCTGTCTGTCTACTGCCTTAATCTGCTGAAAAAGTCCATAAGTCTCTCATTCTCTATCTCTGCCCAACAATTCAGCGAAGCATACTACCACCACCGCCGCCGTCGTTGCGGCAAAGTTAGCTTTCACTGGCAGACACTGACAGAATGCAATGCAGACAGTAGAGCCGGTGGTTGCAGTCAGTGGTCGTGGTGGTGGTGGTGGTCGTCAGTAGTCTCCTCGACCAGTGCTTCTCCTCGCCTCTTCATCCCCTGCTTCTGCATCTGCAGTGTGTGTGTGTGTGTCTGGTCGGTTTGACAATTGCATTTGCCGCGCTTTCTCCGCTGCCTCAGTGTCTACTACTAGGTGTGGTCGCTAGTTGTTGCTGCAACTTGCGCCCAGGCTATCCCTCGCTCTCCACTGCGGCAGCATCACTCGTGATTTGTCCACCGACGCGTCAACCCATTCTTCCCACTGACAAAACGTACGCTACCCATCGCCTCAGTAGACTTGTAGACTCCATTCTCTAACTCATTCTCCCATTGAACTTGCAGAATCGACACTTGTCACCCACCAGTTCAGCCAACAATCGCCGGCCAAGGTATGTCTGGCAACTGTCATGCTTCTTAGCAATTCCCAATTGTTTCGTATCAACTTTCAATTGCATTTTACCGGCACTTCTTGCCAAAAACTGCAAACTGTTTAGTCTTTTACTTTTTATCTTTAATTTGCTAGAAACCAGCACTAATGTCATTTGAGCATAAACATTTGCTGTAGAATATTCCAATGCTTGCGGCCAAATACGGTGCTGTAAACAGATTGCTATCTTAGTCATCTCGCTGTCTCTATCACCGTTTAAATAGCAGTAGCTTCTAAATGCCTTTTCCCTCTTATTAAATGCTTTCATTTATTCGCCTCGCAGCATTGCAATTAAGCTGGAAGTCATTAGCTGGTGCCGTGTGTTCAGAGGAAATGCTTTCAATGTATTCAAATATGGCAGATGTCAGTAGTATAGCAGTATAGCAGTGACTCATTACGGTGCACAGCACTGACAACACACTGGTCTCCACTTTCAGTTTGATTGCCACAATGCCATCTGCCGCTGCTGCGAATGGCCCACCAAGTGGCGTCAGGTGTGTTCACATTTCACTGGCATTGTGTGCACGTTGGGGTGTCCAGCAGCAGCAGTTTTCAGCGTTTAGGTAGCTTTGCAATTAATGAAAGCCCTTCTTGCTCTGACTCAGAGGTCCATTGTAAATAGTTCACAGTTCAGCAATGGTAGTAGCCACGTTCAATGCTCAGCACTTGTTTGCAGATGTTTTAATTGTTTTAATGATGTAGATTAGCGCTTTCGGTAATTAGCCTATCTAGCATTAGTAGTCGTTGAGAGCATTCTCTTTCACTGATCCGTGCCAGTGCTGCTGCTGCTGGGAATAATGTCTATGCCCGTGCTCGTGCTCTTTAGCTCCTAATGTCTGTCAAATAGTTGTCAGTGCCCGGTTCAGTGCATGCTTCGCTGGTTGGCCATGGCAAAGTTGATGATAGACTTTGCCGCCATTTGCTCTTTCTATCTCTGCTTAACAAAGCGTCAAATGCCTTATCGTCTATTATACCTTTTGTTTCGTTTCATTCAAGATGTCTACCCCGACCAAGGAAGAACTTCCTCGTATTGCCGACACTCTGAAGAGTGAGCTTGTGGGCGAGCACAAGCTGAAGCACACCGTCACAGAGGAAAAGGTGGTGCTTCCCTCCAAAACTGGTACGTAACCACTGTCTCTTTTTTCTCTTTCTTGTTCACTCTCCCACTTTTTTTCTCCCCTTCTGTCTGACTGTACGGTGGAAATCGACCAAGTCGATCTGCAGAATGTGCACTAGCTTGTCGGTGTTGTTGACTCTGTCTGGCATCCGGCAGTGGCCATTTCTAATCAGCCACCAGACGATGGCACTGCAGCGAGCATTGCGCAGCGTCCAGGCACCCCGCTCGATTGACATGTTTGTCTGTGTCGATAAAAGCTGTGTGATATCTGCTGTTGCTGTTGCTGTTGCTGCAGTTGTTATTGCCTGTGGAACACCTAAGCAGCTGCAAGCCTGACAGATGGAAGCCACTTTCAGTTGAATGCTGTAATCGCCGTACTGTGTGCTAGCTAAGCACTAGTGTACACGTGCATTGACAGGCACTGACAAGCAAATGATCGCAACGTTGCGCCACATCGAACTGATTAAGTCATTTGCATGTATTTACTGTTTAGTGTTTACAGCGGCGCTGGTCAGGGACAACGCTGTTTAGGGGAGAGAGAGGGAGGTGATAATCTTTATTTGCAATGCTCTCTGACTAATTGATAAAGCTTGCTAGTTAGTTTCACTGATTGTTGCCCACAAGAGAGAGTAGTTGTTGCCTTAGATGCTGATTTTAACGCCGGTGGCGCTGGTTTTCTCACCCACTCACTTTATGTATTTACATTGATTTTTTCTGTTTATATTACAGAGATCGATCAGGAGAAGGGTCAACAGGAGTTGCTGAAGAGCATTGAGACCTTTTCTCCGGAGAAGCTGAACCCGACCAGCACCGAGGAGAAGAACCCTCTGCCAACCAAAGAGGTGATTGACGCCGAGAAGCAGGCTCAGGCCTAAGAAATGGCCCCGCAATCTCTCCTGAAACCTTTTGCCAACTATTTTTGATTACTTTTTGTCAATATTCTATATTTTTCCAAAAATAACTATTTCATTAACTTCTTTTTCTTACATTTTGTTTTTTTAAATGATCTAACAAGAGGTGTTATGTTTGCAGTTCAATCTATAACTGAGTAAATAAAGCGCTTTCTGGTTGGCGAATCTGGTCGTCTTATATTTTATAATGTGGCACTCGCCAAATAGGTAATAAATAGAACAAAAGAAATAATAAATAGTAGAGAAGAAAAAGAAGAAGAGTATATACAGAGGGTGGTGCTCTAGTCGACACTGCAAGAAGAAGCTCAAGAAGGTGCCTTGGCAGTGACCTCTCTGCTGTCGTCTTTGGCTGGTCTGCTATTTTGATGCTGCTGCTTATTTCCAGATTCTTCAGCAAGCGGTGCTGAGTTCTGCTGATGCCTTTCTTTGGACTCTGATGATGATGATGCTGATGACGAGGGTAGCCTTTCTCTTTCCCGATCTCGATCTCGGTCTCTTTCCTGATCCCTTTCTCGATCTCTTTC
>JAALOO010002090.1_pt1 | contig 11801 bp, 9 predicted proteins | sample 7257641 | NCBI WGS metagenome assembly JAALOO01 (sample SAMN14085613, study PRJNA598686) | mite metagenome | biome: ENVO:01001000; feature: ENVO:01001002; material: ENVO:01001226; isolation source: single female mite from University of Michigan culture on fish food culture... ... | reverse complement strand
CTCTCTCTCTCTCTCTCTCTCTCTCTCTCTCTCTCTCTCTCTCGCTCTCTCTCTCGCTCTCTTCAGTTTTCAGTTCTCTCCAGTTGAATGTGTCGGCTGCTGCTGCTGCTGCTGGCAACAGACAGAGCAGACAGAGCAGACAGAGCAGTCAGTCAGTCGGCGAAAGAGACTCGTACGAGAGAGGCGGCAACACACACACGCAGTTTAGCTGAACACACAGTTCTTCTCTTCTCTTCTCTTCCGTCGATGGATTCGACGGCGGCGGCGGCGGCGGCAGAGGCATTTTCACTGCCGAGTTTTTACAAAGCAAAGGCAGAAAAAAATGAGAGAGTGTCGCGCGACCGAAAAGACGTGCGACACGGTAGTCGAGACGCTGCGACGGCGGCTGCGACGGCCACGACGACGGCGATGGCAATGAAAAAACAGCACATAACGGCAAGCAGAGGGGAAAAAGGGGGATGAGAGTGTGTCTAACAGTAACAGAAACAGCAGTAAAAAAAGGGGATCAGTAGTGGAAGTGAAGTGAGTATATGAGAGAGCATGCTTACTGCAGTTTACAGTTTACAATGCTACTCAATGCTACTGTGCGGTACGGAATGAGATGTCTACGGTTATTGGCGCACGCGAGGCCAAGGAGTGTTGCCCGAGAGGCAATCAAGCAGACAGTCTAAGCAGGCAGTCTCACTCGGAATTGTCAGGCGCCGGCTGAGTTATTACTGCCGTTTCTGCGGTTAACTTTCTTGCAAAACCGCTTGTTGGTGGTGGTGGTGGCGGTGGTGATTGTGGTGATTGTGTGGTTGTGTGGTTGTAGCAGTGCTGGCAAATTGTTGGCTCCAGTTACTATTTTAATTTTTAAGTGAGTGTCTGTGTGTGTGTGTGTGTGTGTGTGTGTTTGTGTATGTGTGTGTGTCATCAATTGTATTTGACTTTTCATTTCTCGACTTTATTCTATTTCATTTTTTTCTAGCTGCGGCGCTAATCAAATGCTTTTTGTCTGTTTTCGCTAATAACAAAAAAAATTAAATTTGATAAATTTTTCAATGAGGAACAAATTGCAAATTGCAATCTTTTCTAGATTAGCTGCTGTGTGCTGCTGCTGCTGCTGCTGCTGCCTAGCCAGCGTTTGCAAACATTGGCAAATTAAATGCTAAATTAAAAGCACTCCAAACGCTGGAAGCAGTTTTTTTGGCTGGGAGAAAGAATGAAAGCAAAAGGGAAATTTTAATTTGAGTCAACGCTTTTTTACTTTTGTGCCAACTGGGGCAATTTTGTATTTTTTAATAAGCTTTCTTCTTTTTCCTCTTTATTAGTTTGCACTGCAGTCAGGCTATGAGATACACTACTAGGAAGTCGAAAGAACTACAAAACGAAATAATCAGCAAAAAATAAAAGCGAGTATAAAAGCGAGTAGGTGTTAATGAAAATGTGTGTGTGTGTGTGTGTGTGTCTCATAACTGACAATGAGCTGCCGCTGCCGTTGCTGCTGCCGCTGCAGTGACACTTTCTACCTGAGAGGTCGCAACAAAGTTGCAGCTGGAAAATGTCAAACAGATAATAAAGGCAAATATTAGGGTCACAAGGGCCGTACATTTCGGACATTAACTGTGTGTGTGTGTGTGTGTGAGTGTGTGAGTGCCTGACTATGACGGCAAGACATAACCGTTACCAGTTTGCACACACTTCAGAACGGCGACTTTTTAGAGTGTTTGGCATCAGGGCGCACACTGCTGCCGTTGCTGGCACTGAAACCGAAATGAAAACTTCAGCTGAATGCAGAACATGAATGCAAACAAACGGGCAAAGAACAGCTCCTACGCTAAAAAAATATGAAGAATGCGATTTCTGGGTAGGAGAACTGTGTCAGTGGACAAATAATATCGCACACACACACACACACACACACCGTTCTAGGACTGCTATTTAATTATTGACTTTTCAATTAATGCATTTTCAAGTGTAGTTAAAAGCAAAAAAGTGCGTGAACTTTCTTTTTTGTTTTAGTTTCATTTTCTTTAAACTACAAAATTTTAGTTAAACGTGTACATGGTTTTATTATTTACTGTGACAGCCATTGTAAAAAAACTTACAGTAAGCAGTTTTAACGAGATTTTCTATTTTTAAGCATGTCATTTAAACCTGAACGATGAATTTTTTTGTGTTTTATATGCAACACAAAAAATTAATTATGAAACGGATCATAATAAAAAGTTGTCTGAAAACTTTTTGTAATATGGGTGCACATTGTGTGTGCTTGTCTGTGTGTTTTAGTAGTTATGTTTTTCAAATCCAATTATTTCAACCGTACAATCTCATTAAACGTCCTATTTTCCCGTGATACAAAAAATAAATCATTTGTACTCTTTCACATTGATAGTATTGTCATTCAGAATTAAATGCATTTAGCATATTTATTTTGTATTCATTCATTTACCTAGCAAGTTCTAGTTTATACTGTCAAACTAATTAACCTAATCTATTACTCTTTGTAGGTACTAGGAGCTATCAAAACTGATGACAGTATAAAGACTACTTAAAGTGATTATGCAGCACTGTTCTGGCTGTGTTGTTAATTTAGTTGTCACTTACTAAAATTAGCTTAAATTGAAGCTGTATAGTTAGGTGATAAGGAAAAAACTAAATGAGAATTTGCCTGCTAAAAAATACCATTAACCTTGATTCCACGTATTCTTCTTCTTCCTTTTTTCCAGGTAATCACGAGTGAAAAGAGCGAAAACAGCCGATTTGCACTGAAAATTGCCAGAAGATATTTTTTATTATCGCTTTTGCATGTCGTAAAATCGATTGACCTAAGACAGACAGAAGGAAATCCTATGATGTGAGGAGGGCTGTGAATCAATTGCGTGACAATTGAAGATGAAACGAGAAATTTGTGACACAATCGCAAAATGAGTGTGTTTGCTAGGCAGGAGGCAATCTTAGAAACGCACTCACACACAGACACAGACACATTTATATCTAAAAGTCATTTATTAAATGATTGGTACAGCATTTCTAGGTACTACGTATTGCTCAATATATTTTTATTATGCAACCTCAACTGCAAGGAAGCAATGAAGTATCGCCAGTACATAATATTCTCATTTATTTGGTATGCAGACTGTCAAGACAAGTCTTCCGTTGTCGATTTGCTAATACGCCGAATTGATTGAGTCTACCTGTCTCAAGTTGGTCTGTTTAGTTGTTGGAGCCAAATACCAAAAAAGTGCAAAAACAGCGACAAGAATGAGGAAATTAAGTCTGACTGGACTAATTAAAATTGAGAAGAGACCTCAACAGGCAAAGCTAGGAGCAGCCCTTTATCAGCAGCAAAGTTCTCTTTTTTGTCTTCTAATGTTGTTCCTAATACAAATTGAAAAGTAAAAAAAGCAAAAAGAACAACTGAATAAATGCAAAATATTTTCCTCTAACACTTTGTTGGCATGGCGCATAAAATAGTTTAGGCATCAAGGATTAACCTTGAGTGATTCGATTGTGAGTGTCTAAAAAAAGAACGAATAAGTAACTGATGAATCGCTTTGCAGGAGTTTGTGAGCCAGAAGAACTTGACCGCGGTAAAATTAGGTGCATTCCCCTGCTTTCTTTCTTTCCTTCTGCTTTTTGACTCTGGCAAAGTCATCGCCGGAGTTTACTGACTCGTCCACTCAATGACCACTGACCACTGACTAAGTCCAGTGACCAGTGTCCATTGACCAGCAGCAGCAGCAGCAGCAGCAGCCAAAGTGAGTGTCCGCAGTCATTACCAGTTGACAGCTGCTGCTGCTGTCGATGTTGCTGCTGCTGCTGCTTCTGTCGAAACTGTCCTCTTCGAAACTGCCCAAGCTAACCTATGCAAAAGAAGGAGAGAAAGAGAGCAAGTGCAAGCACTAGCAGTTTGTGCAGTGGACAAGGTAAACACAGCAGAGAGAGAGAGAGAGAACTGAGCGGACTGGTGCTGGATCGGTAGTTGTCGGTAGTTGAGCATACGCTTTGGCTGCTGGCTGGCCGTCTAATGATTGATGGACACAAAGTGAACTACACAGTGTGGAATGCCGCCGCCGCCGCAATTGCAGGAAACCATTATTATTATTATTATGCAGTCAGTCAGTTAGTCAGTCAGTCAATCTCTAAGACTAACTGACTAACTGAATAACTGCTGAACCTGCTGGCTCATCTACTTTTGCTTTACTGTTTTTTGCTGCTGCCGGTTGTGCCAGCGGCTGCTGCTGCTGCTGCTGCTGAGTACCAACTTTGTCTGATTCTCTGGTTCCAGTGAAGACTGGTGCTTTCTCCGTTTTTTTTCGTTTGTTTGTTTGTCCGACATTCCTGCCCTTCTCCCATTCTGCTCAGTTCAGCAGAACCACTTTTCACCACTATTTTCTTGTTCTTTCTTTCTTTCTTTCCTTCTCTCCAATGCAAATATGCACGTACTCTTTAAGTGGAAAGAACGAATGATGATAAAATAAGATTTGATTGAATCAAGTAGGAAAGGAAAAGAGAAAAAGGCGTTGGAAGCGTTCTGGAAATGGGTAGAGAAAGTGGTCAAACTGAATCTGTCAAGAACACTTTCATTCAGAGTTTTTTATTTTTGCTTTCACCTCGAAGTCTTAGTTTTGTCTCGCTGTCGCTGTGTTTGCTGTTGTTGTTGCCTGTTTGCCTAGTTGTTTGCTTGACTAGTTGTACAATTGTAGTACTCAATCAGTACTCTCTTCACATTTCTTTTGGTCGTCTCAAAAACTTTTGTTAGTTTGTTAGTTGCCCATTCTCGTTCTCTTTCACTTTTTCTTGTGCAGCCAGTTTCTCTTTGTTTTCCACCTGATTTCCTTTTCACCTTCCTCTGACTGACTGTGTGTGTGTGTGTGTGCGGATGTGCTTACCACCACCACCGCCGCCACCATTTAGCATCCGCAAAGCTAATAGTTCTCTCTACTCCTGGTTTTGCCAGTTAGTCTCGGTTTGTGTTTTACCATCACCACCCTCTCTCTTTCTCTCTCTTTCTCTCTCTCTCTCTCTCTCTCTCTCTCTCTCTCTCACCATTATCACCACCCCCAACACCAAAGATGGCAGTCAGTGGTGGTGGTGATGATGATGATGGTGGTGGTGACAGCGGTCACCAGACTGCACAAAGAAAAACACAACAAACAGAACCGATGCACACACACACACACACACCGCAGACAAAGAAACAGAAGGAAAAAGAGAAAGAGAGAGAGAGATATGTCAAAAGACAAGCGCACAGTCATTAGTCACGAATGAATAGCGCCAAGTCATTCGCTGCTTAGAATTGCTGTTGTTTTTTGACTACCGATGCTGATGCTGCTGCTGCTGCTGTAGTCTGTTGACTGGTTCCCTTCATCACCAACACTTTTTATTTGCCATTTTATTCTCTCTCTCTCTCTCTCTCTCTTTCTCTCTCTTTCTCCCCTTTTATTTTACTTTACCGTTTGTTTTTGTTGAACATTGTTGATCCACATTCACATTCACACTCACACACTCATTTCTGCTGCTGCTGTTGTCAGTTGATTATTATCAGAAAATAAATGCTACAGTGGTGGTGGTGGTGCTGGTCTTTGCCGCTTTTTTAGCCCGTATATTACAGTGCTATCACAAAGGAGAACAGAAATGAGCAAGGAGACATTTAGAGGACAAAAGTGGAATAATTGCCCATTAATTGCATAAACAGCAGCAGCATCATCACCGCAAAAACCGCCAGAATTGGCGGTACAGTCAACGATCTCTCGTTCAAACATACAGTTCTTTTTTGCTGTGTGTGTGCGTTTCCAAACATGGTTTTGTACGGTACACACTTAGTTATTTTCAAGCCTTTGTACAAAAACAGAGAGAGAGAGAGAGAGAGAGAGAGAGAAAGAAGGAGAGAGAGAGAGAGAACACGACCGAATTGATTAATAAATAAAAAATAATAATAATAATAATGTCATTACTGTTTGCCTAGTGACTACTGAACACTGAACACTGGCTAGACAGGCTTTGGAGACAGTTTCAAAGTTTCGGAAAATTCAATTTGTTTCAGCCCGTTTTTGTTTTTCTTATTGTTGTTGTTGTTGTATTTTTGGGTTTCAGCATTTCCAGTCAGTCAGTCTCCTTCACACGCCCACAAGCACCTTGTTTACGGCAGCAGCCGCAGCAATTTAGCAGGTCGCATGAGCAAGTCAGGCTTACTTTGCTCGCGTACTTTGCAAACAACCACAACAACAAAAACAGTGGCCAAAAAAAAGTCAAACTAACAAGCAAACAGGCAGGCATGCAGGCAGGTAGACAAAGAGAGGCATGCACAGAACAACCGACAAACAAGCGGAAAATAAATAAACTTTTCCACGCTAATTTGGGAGAGAAGCACGCACAATGTGTGTGGGGGAGGAGAAGGAAGAAAAAAGTGAAAAGAAGGTACAAGAGATGAAAAATCATTGAAAAGTTCAATCAGTCTTAAAAGAGAAAAAATAGTAGTGGTGGTGGTGGTGGTGGTGGTGGTTGATAAGGCTGACAAAGTAAAGATGTGAGGATGAAAACATCACCACCACCACCACCACCACCACAACCGCGATCATCATCATCATCATCATAATCATCAGCTATTCTCATTAGGCAAAGCTAAGCTTTTTGAAGGTTATGCAAGTAAGATTGAATGGAATGGAATGGAATGCCTGTCAGAGAGCTGGAGAGAGGGGGACAGCGAACTCCACCTGCAACTTGCCTACCACCACCACCTACTTTGTTAAATAAAAAATAAGAAATGGGAATTTTTAATCTGGCAAAGACAGCAGCAGTAGCAACTGAACCAAAGTCCTTTAGGGTCAAATGCGATTAAAATGCAACAATTGCACCTGAGTGGTTGCGATGGTTGCGCGGGAATGGCAATTTAAATTTGCTCTTTGCTGTGTAACAACATATAAAAAAGAGGCGTATTCTCTTTCAAATAATTACAAAAACAACATTGTTTTTAATGCTGCACACTTTTTATCTTTTTTTATTATTAAAAATCAAAATATATTGTAAAAACAATCGACAAAGTTTTAGGGAAACCTTTTAGACAGTTTTAATTACACATTAGTAGGACGGCGGAACTAAAAGTATTGAGTACATTCAATAATAGTAAATGTCTTTTGAAGGGCACTTGAAAGTTTAACTACTCAGAAAAATTATTTGATTCTATTAATACACTTTGCAGTTTTTTTTCTTAACTTTTTGCCAGTTTTTGATAAAAAGGCTTAAAAGCACTTGATCTAATTTTCAGCTTTGCTACAATAACATTTTAAAAAGCATTAATGACATACACACACACACACACACGTTCGCATCTATTTATTCGGGTTATCGCGCAATATGCAAATGCTCAATTTATTATCATTTTGGAAGAGAGATAGTTTTATTATTAAAAAGTTTTGCGTGTATTGATTTTATATTTACTTTGATTTTATTATGGTTAACTGGCTCTGAAAGAGAACACAGCACACTTGCTTCCATCAAATGGATACTTTATGTTAAGATAATGGAATGGAAAGGGAAAAAATGAGGAAAAACGACGGAAGGGGGTACCATAAAAGACTAAACGGCTAATAAAATTAAAGTTAGCATCGATTTACTGGCGTAAAAGGGAAAACTGCATCTAATAAAAATAATTGAATAAAAATCACGGCAAAGTTTAATAGTCAAATAAAAGTATTTTTTATACATTTTCAAAAATAAAAATAAAGGTAGCAAAAAAATTAAAATCCCAAACCAAATATCAATTTAAAAAGTAATAATAATAATAGTCGCTAACTGATTATTTCCCTTTGCAGTGAAAGTAAATAAAAAACAACGCAGAAGGTGGCCTACTAATGGTTACTAATAAAAATCAGCAAAAAAACCACAGCAGCAATTGCAACTGCGCAATAATAATTACCTGTTTAGGAAAAGTTGTTTTTGATTTAATAAGGAGAGAAGACAAGAGAGAGAGAGAGAGAGACAAAGTGCAAATCTCACAAGTTATGATTATTATTAGAAAAAACAAACAAACAAAAAAGAAAACACACGACACAATACAAAGGTGAATTAATCACATCAATAAATGGCAGTGGTGTTGAGGGTGAAGTGAATGACTGGAGACAAGAATTGAATCAGTCAATGAACTGCTGATGCTGATGATGATGATGCTGATGATGCTGTGAACATGAACGACAGCAGCAACAAAAAGTCGGACAGGTTATTCTTTCCTTCTTGAGCAACTCTACTGGGAAGCCAAGCTAAACAGCAGTGTTCACTCAATTGAACTAGGAGGGGAGAACAGCCGGGAGTTGACAACCACATCGAAGGCAAAAAAGTGCAAAAAAAACGTCTCTAAAGGTGGACGATCGCAAATGATAATTACCCAGAGAATCAATGGAATGGGGGAAAAAGAGCGAAAGTAAACATGCAGATGAAAGGCGAAAATGTGATTACTGCAGAGAGGACAATAATAGATGTGGGTTTTTTGTCTTTTTGTTTGCTGTTGTGTTATTATTAGCCTGAAAAAAAGGTGAGGTCGAAGATGTTGTGTGTGTGTGGATGCAGCAACATATCAACACACAAAAAATGTCTTGGTCTGTTTCTTTTTCCAGTAAAAGTACATCAGCATCATAAAAAGATCATAAAGTAGGCAAACAAACAAAATCAGTGCTTTTTTGCGTTTCACTCTGTCATCAGTTGTTTCCCTTTTGTTGTATTTGCTCGCAGAATTGTCACACAACCAAGTTAGTTTGTTAGTTAGTCAGTCAGTCAGTCAGCTAGTTTTATCCTCTGTCTGGCAGTATGTTTGTCTGTGTGTGTGTGTGCCCAAGTTTATTTATTCACCAAAACACTGAAAACTAATGTAAAAACCAAAACAACCCAAAAACGTTGCGCTCATTTGTTGCTCCCAGCCTGACATGACATCGCCACAAATTTAGACTTTTGGCAAATCTCTTTTTTTAGCGTTTCAGTTTTTAATCCTCCACCCAGAGTGACTCAGGTGAAAAAGCGGCAGCAGCGACGGCAGCAGCGGTGGTGGAGCAAATGTTAAAAATGCTAAAAGCCAGGAGAACGTGAAATAACACAGATAAACTCAGTTGAGACCATCCGCAAAAATTAAAGCTTTAAAGGAGGAAAAGAAAAAAATAAAAAAGTTTTGATTCTGTCTATTTAGAGTTCTGCCCTGTCAATGTGCTCTGTCAACATGTGCGCTGCAGTTCTGCTGCTGGTAATTTATTAATTAGCCACACACACACACTGATGTGAGGCTCACTGCAGTGGTGCCTCGAGTAGTGCCTGAAAAAACAGGTGAACAAGCAGTTGATGGCAGGCAGGCAGGCAGGCAGGCAGCTAGCCATCGACAGGTAGTCAGGCAGGCAGGTAGACAGGTAGGTAATGAGCAGCCTTTGGACGATAATTTTACCAGGTACCTGCTGATGATGCTGCTTCTTCTTTCCCTCTCCTTTTTCACCTCTCTTCATCGACGACCACGACGGCTACGACGACGACGACGACGACGACGACTACGACTGATCTCGTGAATTGCTAATATCGAAGAGAGATTCAGCGTTGCTGTTGTTGTTGTTGTTGAAACAGAAGCTGTTGATTTGCTTTTTTTTCCTTTTGCAGGCGTGTTGCATTGCTAATGAGATTTTCTAGCGGGGCCCCCTCTCTCTCTTTCTCTCTTTCTCTCTTTCTTTTTGCAATTTTCCAAATGTGTGTGTGCGTATTTATGTGTGCTTAAACTCAAAGCAAAGTTTAGCTAACTAGATAGAAATCCTGCTGCTGCTGCTGTTGCAGTAGGCGATGAGTTGTAAATGGTTTCTAGTTTTGCCCTTTCCTTCTCTATCTTCCTTCCCTCCTTCTTCCCTTTTTTCTCCAGAAACGGAACCCTTGGCTATAATTAGCTTTAAGCTGAGTGAACCTTACTTAGGAACTAGCACCTGACTTTTGTCACTGTCACTGTCACTTTGTTTGCCCCTCTCACTGACTGACTGGCCCTGCTTTGGTAGAGCTTTAGCGTTTCAGAAGGAAAATGTCAAGAGAAGAGAAGATAAGAAAAACAAGAGGATAGAAAAGGTTGCTACATTGCTACTTTCCTGTGGTTGGCACCACCACCACCATCACCATCATCATCACCCCCGGTAATCAGTTCTAATTAAGTAATCAGGTAATTATGCTGGCAAGTGCAAGTGATGTTAAAGATGCTAATGTGAATTTGGCAGCAACAGCAAATGGTAGAAAGGTACTTAGAAAGCAGACACACTCACTGTTCACACTACTTTGCGTGTACGGTACAGCAGTCGTACAGCGGTGCAACGGTAGCTGTACGGGGGGCAATTGATAGCCTCCTCTACGAATGGCAATTTGCATGCTAGTTTCCATGAACTTGAAAATAGAGAGAGAGAGAGAGAGGAGGAAAAAGTGGGTAATAAAGGTGATGAGGGCGGAGGTGGAGAAGTGGATAGTAGTTGTAGTAAGAAGAGTGCCTTTTTATTGAACCTCAGTTTAGTTTTTGCTGCAAAAGTCTAAATGGGTAATTAATTGCCCTCACTTGAACTACCTCAACGCTGAACACTGAAAGGCACATAAAAAAGTTTTTATGTTTATTGCATTTATTGCTGCTGCCGCTGCTGCTGCTGTTTCCTTTCTCTGTGCTCAAACACATTGTGGCCGCAGTTGTAAACACACGTTTTTGAATATTTTATAAAATGGTGAGCATAGCCAGCAACTAAAATGACTGGTTACTTTGCTTATTTATTTAAACAGAAAAAAGTTTTCAATTTTTAAATATATACAAAAAAATTGTTTTAGAAAAACCCAGAAAAGGTGTATACTCTATATTAATTTAATATATATACACTTACCAGTATATATCTAGCGAAAAACATTCTTCTACCTTAAATACAAAACAAATGATAACACCACTGAAAAATAGACAGAAAGAGAGAATAAGAGATAACCGTAATGATTAGGAGAGCACCATTTCCATTACAAAACAGCTGTAGTCAGCACACACACACAGACTCACAGATAAAGGTGTTATGAGGTTGTATGGTCGGTGAATAGGTAAATAGGTGAGTAGTGTGGCCAACATCGTTTGCAGTGAATAATAAAGTGACTAGATTAGAGGTAACACAGAAAAAGAGTGAGAGAGAAAAAGAGAGACGGTAAATACAACGAGAATATAAACAAAAAACAATGAGAAAAAGCAGAAGAAAAAGGAGATAAGATGAGAGAAGATGGAAGAAAGGTGGATTGAGTAAATAAAGAGGGAAAGACGTTCCAGGCACTGGAGATAACTTGATTTAATCAAGGTCAGCTGCTACTGTTACTGTTACTGGGTGATGATGACGATTCTTTTCGGGAGGGGGGGGGGAAGGAGGTTTTCCTAATGACTAATTGAGCCGATTCACATGAGTTAATTGAAAAAGAAAAGGAAAAGTAAAAAGGAAAAAGAAAGAAGGAAGGATGAGGTGAAGAAAAAAGTGTGCTGACCAAAGGTACATCAGTTAACATTTACCCAAATGCTTTCCACTTAATCATCTTCCCAATTTTCTGTTTGGTGCATCATTTTCATTTTTTACCTTTGTTTTAACAACAGCAGAAACTAGGCAGTAGCAGCAGTAGTGAGGCTTCATTTATAATTACTAAGTTTGCACAGTTAGCTGTTAGCCAGCTGTTTTTTTCTCTTTCTTCTTACTTTTCGCTTATCACCATCATTATCATTAAAAGATTACACTAAACAAAGAAAACATCTATTGTATAAGTTGGGGACAATTGAATATTGAGGCGGCTGTAGTTAACTGATTCACCGA
>JAALOO010002087.1_pt1 | contig 11813 bp, 11 predicted proteins | sample 7257641 | NCBI WGS metagenome assembly JAALOO01 (sample SAMN14085613, study PRJNA598686) | mite metagenome | biome: ENVO:01001000; feature: ENVO:01001002; material: ENVO:01001226; isolation source: single female mite from University of Michigan culture on fish food culture... ... | reverse complement strand
CCCCTTTGAATGAATCTTCCGCGCCGATAGGTAATTGAAGAGCGACCGCGTCAGAACCTAACATTTCTTTGACTTGTTTTACAACTTTCAAAAAGTCAGCACCTGATCGGTCCATTTTATTTACAAACCCAATACGGGGAACTTTGTAACCGTCGGCTAAACGCCAGTTTGTTTCAGATTGCGGCTCAACACCGTCAACCGCTGAAAACAAAAATACTAATCCGTCTAATACACGAAGGGAGCGGTTTACCTCTACTGTAAAGTCAACGTGACCTGGAGTATCAATAACGTTTACTTGGTATTTGTTGTTACGGTAGTTCCAAAAAACGGTAGTAGCTGCTGACGTGATGGTTATACCACGTTCTGCTTCTTGCTCCATCCAGTCCATTGTTGAAGCGCCTTCATGAACCTCACCTATTTTATGGTTTACACCTGAATAGTAAAGAATGCGCTCAGTCGTAGTAGTTTTACCAGCATCGATGTGCGCAGCGATACCAATATTTCTAACTAATTTTAAATCTTTTGCCATGTTATTTTGCAGTTTGCCTATTTGGCTGATTGATATTGCAATGTTTTAAATCAAATACACCGACAGTGATAAAGGATAATCTATTATCTAAAGTCGGTGTATTCATATTTGATTCTTTACGTTCAAGACTAGAATCTGAAGTGTGAAAACGCTTTGTTGGCTTCGGCCATTTTATGCGTATCCTCTTTCTTCTTCACAGCAGCACCTTCACCTTTAGAAGCTGAAATGATTTCTCCTGCTAGTTTCTCGAACATATTTTTTTCTCCACGTTTACGAGCGTAAGAAATTAACCACTTCATACCTAAAGCGATTTTACGGTCTGGACGTACTTCCATAGGAACTTGGAAGTTTGCACCACCTACACGACGAGATTTAACCTCTACAGCTGGCATTACGTTGTTCAACGCTTTTTTCCATGCTTCAAGACCACTCTCTTGTGTTTTTTGCTCTACTAATTCTACCGCGTCGTAAAAGATTGAATATGCAGTGGATTTTTTACCATCTACCATCATGTTATTTACAAAGCGTGTTACCTGAGTGTCGTTAAACTTTGGGTCAGGTAAAATGATTCTCTTTTTTGGTTTTGATTTTCTCATTTTCTTGTCCTCCGTTTAATTATTTCTTTTTACCTTTTGCGGGAGCCGCAGCTTGTCCTGGTTTAGGACGTTTTGTTCCATACTTAGAACGGCGTTGGTTACGACCTGCAACACCAGATGTATCCAATGCACCACGAATGATGTGGTAACGAACCCCTGGTAAATCTTTAACACGACCGCCACGGATTAACACAATAGAGTGTTCCTGTAAGTTGTGACCTTCACCTGGGATGTATGCGTTAACCTCTTTACCGTTTGTTAAACGTACACGAGCTACTTTACGCATTGCTGAGTTTGGTTTTTTAGGGGTAGTAGTGTATACACGAGTACACACGCCTCTTCGCTGTGGACATGAGTCCAACGCTGGTGACTTACTCTTGTCAACCAGAGCTACTCTACCTTTTCTAACTAATTGTTGAATAGTAGGCATTTACCTGTTTTGTTTTTTTAATTTGTAAAAATTAATTTTTAAGTCCGCAAAGATATGTATAAAATATTAAATGATAAAGACTTGGCTGTTATTTTTTTTGTACTGGCCTGGGTCTTTACACTTCAATGGATGCTCAAGTATGATTAGAGGTAGTTCAGCAACTTTGTCAATGGCCGAGCTATATCGTGATCAACAATATTTAGGCGAGCGAAAAATCAATTTGCCGTTTTTCCAGATCGACTTTCTTGACCAGGATTTTTACTTCATCTCCTAATTGGTATTTCTTACCGCTATGTGCACCGAAGATAGTATAATTTTTTTCGTCTAAAGTGTAATAGTCGTCGGTGATATCTCTTAAGCGCACCATGCCTTCGCATTTGTTTTCTTGGATCTCCACATACATACCCCATTCGGTAACGCCTGATATGATGCCGGTGTATTGGCTTCCGATTTGATTTTGCAGATACTCGGCCTGTTTGTATTTAATAGAAGCTCTTTCTGCTTCTGCTGCTTTTTTCTCCATTTGCGAGCAGTGTTCAGCCATCGTTTCGTAATGCTCATTATTGACTTTTCCACCGTCATTAAGGTAAAATTGAAGTAAACGGTGCACCATAACGTCTGGGTACCGGCGGATCGGTGAGGTGAAATGCGTGTAATGGTCGAAAGCGAGGCCATAGTGGCTCGTGTTTTTTGTGGTGTAAACCGCTTTTGCCATCGATCGGATTGCGAGGGATGTTAAAAGATTTTGTTCTCTACTTCCTTCAATTTTTGATAATAAAGCATTTAACGACTTGGCCGTTTCTTTGTCTGTTTTTACGGATAGGCGATGCCCAAAGCGTGAGGCGAACTGAGAGAATGTTGTAAGCGTTTCTGGGTTCGGGGTGTCATGAAAGCGGTAGATGAAGGTAAGTTTGTTTTTCCCTTTACCTTTTTTTGCGATAAATTCTGCTACTTTTTTATTAGCAAGCAGCATGAAGTCCTCGATGAGCTTGTGTGCATCTTTTCGGACTTTTGTGTAAACGCCAATGGGTTTGCCAGTTTCGTCAAGCTGAAATTTTACTTCCTCACTTTCGAAACTTATAGCGCCGTTTTTGAATTTGCGTTCGCGAAGAATGTAAGCGAGCTCATTGAGTTTGTTAATCTCGGTGGCAAAGTCGCCTGTTTTTGTTTCAATAATCTCTTGAGCTTCTTCATACGAGAAACGTCTATCGGAATTGATAATGGTTCTTCCAAACCACTGACCAATGACGTTTGCCTTGTTGTCCATTTCGAAAACAGCTGCAAAGCAAAGTTTGTCTTCGTTAGGGCGGAGGGAGCAAACGCCATTAGATAATCTTTCTGGTAGCATAGGTATAACCCTGTCAACAAGATATACGGAGGTCCCTCTGTCGAATGCTTCCTTGTCGAGTTGTGTGTCTGGGATGACGTAATGCGATACATCCGCGATGTGAACGCCGATTTCAAAATTTCCATTTTCTAATTCTCGATATGAAATCGCATCGTCGAAATCTTTGGCATCGAAGGGGTCTATGGTGAACGTCGTAATTGTTCGGAAATCTTTTCGTTTCTGAATTTCTTCTTCTGATATTTTTTCGTCGATTGCATTCGCTTCTTTTTCTACATCCTCAGGGAAAGAAAGTGGAAATCCAAAGTCGGCAAGGATGGCATTCATCTCTGTGTCATTCTCACCTTTTTTGCCCAATACATTTTTTACTCTTCCGTAAGGGTTTTTAGAATCCTTAGGCCAATCGGTAATTGTAACAACGACCTTTTCTCCATCTTTTGCCTCATTGAGATCTTCTGATGGAATAAAAATATCGTGTAGCATTTTTCGATCATCCGGTAGAAAGAAGGCGAAGTTTTTTGAAGTCTTAATTGTTCCCGTGAAATCGACTTTTGCGCGTTCGATAATTTCGACAACTTCACCTTCTCGTGAACGTCCATTTTTTCTTTGGTACACATGGACTTTTACAATGTCATTGTGAAGCGCGTGTCTGAGCTTTCTTGGAGCAACGTATATGTCATTCTCGAATTCGTCTTTTGGTACTATGTATGCAGATCCGTCAGCAGTCATATCTACTTTCCCTTGGATGTAAACGTTTAAGGTTCGCAGTTTAAACTTGCCTCTATCTACTTGCGTGAATTTGCCGGATTTAGATTCGTCGGAGAGTATGTCAGCGATTGCTCCCTTGGCCTCATTGTCTCTCAGATTTAATTTGGCAGCAATCTGTTTGTAGTTTAATGGGTGGTTGTTTGATCTCTCGAATATGTCGACTATAAGTTGAGTAAGTATGTCTTTGTATTGATTCTCTTTTTTTTGTTTCATGGGTCTCGCGTTGTTGAGTTTGGGAAACTAATTTTTACTGTTTTTTTTAATAGGGGAGTTCCTTCTATTGGAGACTCTTTTTCGGGTTTATCACTCGATCTTAATTGTAATCTAATATACGGAAAAAGTGGATGAATATGTCTAAAATAATAATGAATATTGATAAGTGTATTTCTTGTTTATTTTAGCTAACTTATATTACTGATTATTAGTGTTTAAAATAATACTATGCTAAAATTAGTGTAATTATGTATTTTGTTTGGTGAAGATGGGGCTGTTTTTCGTTGAAATAATCGATATTTAAGCTTTATGCTAAAAATAATTAAATAAATTTTATATTTATTTTAGTTGATATAAATAACTGTAAAGCAGTGATTTAAATATTTTTTTGATAAAATATTATTGTATTTTATCTTATATTTTTAGTATCGATTGTCAATAAAAAAAACACCTTTCTTTTCTGAAAGATGTTTTCATATAATTATGTCTTTTCTAAGGATTATTGTTCTTTCTGACAGTTTTCACATAGCCCAACGGCATTCAATGCAAGTGCATGTAATGTGAAATTTTTTGGTAATGGTATGTGCGGAAAAGGTACCTCTTCTAAGCAATAAACGCTGTTGCAAACAGAGCATATAAAGTGGACATGTTGATCCTGATGGTGATCCTTACTGCAGTCTGAATTGCATATGGCATAGGTCGCAGTTCCCTGCAAATCGAAGACTTTATGTACAATTCCTTGGTCTTCGAAACTTGAAAGTATACGATATAACGTGACTCGATCAATCTCCGTACCGATGGTTTTTTCAAGATCTGGTTGAGAAACCGCTGCGTTTTTTTGCGTTAGTTCTTCTAAAACACGCAATCTGTGTGGTGTTATTTTGAGTCCATTATCCCGCAGTAATCGATTAAAGTCTCTTTTGTTTTCCTTTTTTCGTTCGCTCATGTTAAGCATAAAATTACGAAAAATATAGATGATTGCGTTAGTACATGTGGGAAAGATTCTGTCCCTGTTGTCATATTAAAAAGACTAAATATACCTTATTCATGGTATATAAATAAGGTCGTACTGGTCCACAATACAGGTAGTATTCCAAATTAGCTCGCTATTTGAAAATTTTATTATTTATTGTAAGTATCTGTAAATTAATTTATTATGGTTTTCTTGATAATTTTAATAATTTGGATAATCAACGCTAATATCGATGGGAAATCGTGTTTTCTATCCTTTTTTTTTAGTTTTTGATCGTCTAAAACGACATATTTCATCTAATATCTGTGATCATATAAATTATTTTAAGAATAATGAAAGTGATGAAACTCGACCTTTCGCGTTCTATTATGGGACAATAGAATACTATTCTTTTTGATCTTTATGGACCGATCAACTGTTGCGAATTTATATTTTTTGCTCTTAAATTTGATATTGAATTTTACAAACCCTTCACGAAATATCCCATATGCTTTCGACATTTTATCGGTATTATTATGACATTCTAGGTCGCATGCACTCATTTATTGAGGAGATTTTAAGGCAATAAATTTAGTTCTTCGCGTGTTTTTTTTGACAGATTTATACAAAGTTTCCCGTTTGATTCGAATTTAATTTTGAGGTTTTTAAGTAATATAGCGGGCTTTGTTATTCTATTTTTCGAGGCCTTTATGTGAAAAATGGAGCCTAAAGTAGCTGGCTGAGATTTGCCTTTTTGCTGTTAACGGGCCGTTTTTATAAAAAATATCTATTGCTTTATACCATGTTTATCATAATCTCGTCTTCTTTTTTAGCTGTTATTTTACGCTTAATAAGGATATATTAGGGGGAACTAGATGTATTTTCCTTGCATAATTTCACTAATATTTATGCTCATTTCTCTTTCTCTATAGGTGAATATCGCGCAATCTACAGAGTTTTTTTGGCGAATATTTATTGTTTTAAGTGGGCTTTATATGCTTGTTCTTGAACCGTTATCTCTTTTTATCGTCTATTTCTTTCCTCTATTTTGGGTGTTCGGAGGAAATTTATTTCGATATTTTAGGCTGTTGGAGTTTTAAATTACCACTTCTCCGCTTTAATTAATTTTCGATTTAGTGGCTTTTTTATCTCTCGTAAAATCTTCATTAATTTCTTTTTTTGTGATTTGTGCTTTAATAATTGTTTTTAAATTGTGTTCATATATTTCATTTTATTTGAAAAGTTATTGATAAAAAAAACGTCTCTTCACACTGTGAAGAGACGTCGAGATATTATTTTTTAGATCTTATTATTTACCAGCAGCTTTGGCGTGGTCAGCAAGAAATTGAGCTAAACCACTATCTGTTAATGGATGTTTTAACAGTGATAAAATTACCGATAATGGACCAGTCATTACATCAGCTCCAATCTCAGCACATCCTAATAAATGCGCACTATGACGAACAGAGGCAGCCAAGATTTGTGTTTGAAAGCCATAGTTATCATAGATTAGACGAATATCTTCGATCAATCCCAAACCATCGACAGAGATATCATCAAGACGGCCAATAAATGGCGATACATAGGTCGCCCCTGCTTTCGCCGCCAATAATGCTTGTCCTGCAGAGAATACTAATGTACAGTTGGTTTTAATGCCTTTTTTACTGAAATATTTGATTGCTTTAATACCGTCTTTTATCATCGGTACTTTAACGACGATCTTTGAATTTAAAGCAGCAAGAGCTTCACCTTCTTTTATAATGTTTTCGTAGTCAGTAGCGATAACTTCCGCACTTACGTCACCATCGACGATATCGCAGATAGCTTTGTAATGGTTAATTATATTCGCTTCACCGCTGATTCCTTCCTTCGCCATTAAACTTGGGTTGGTAGTAACGCCGTCAAGTACGCCTAAGTCTTGCGCCTCTTTGATTTGGTCTAAATTCGCCGTATCAATAAAAAATTTCATGTTGGATGGAGATTTATTGTTATTTAAAATAAGTTTTTCAAACTTTATAAGGTAATATTGGTTACAAAAATAGTTATATTATTTTCAAAGTAGTAGTTTTAGCAGAAACATTTTCTACATTCTATGGATATACTCAGATCGCTTTCTTATCCCAATTTTAGACTCCATGTAATTGGGCAGGCGATTTCTCTTCTTGGTACATGGATGCAACGTGTCGCCATCAGTTGGTTGGTATATGAAATGACCCAATCCGTATTCTGGTTAGGATTTGTTCAATTTATTTCGCTGCTCCCATCTTTGGTTTTATCTCCTTTGATAGGATCTTTTGTTGACAAACATAAAAAATACAAGCTTGTCTATATTACACAAATAGCATTGATGATACAGGCGGGATTATTGACGCTTGTTGTAGGGATGAAATGGGAAACTGTTTTCCTGTTGTCGGTGCTAGGTTTTTGTCAAGGGGTCATAAATGCTTTCGATGTCCTTGGACGTCAATCACTAATGATCTCTCTTGTTGATAATAAAAAGGATCTCCCCAACGCAATTGCATTAAACTCTTCTGTTTTTAACGCTGCGCGTATGGTTGGCCCAGCGATAGGTGGTGTTTTACTCTCAACCTATGGGGAGTTCGTTTGCTTTGGCATTAACTTTATTAGCTTTATTCCTGTTATAATATGTTTGATGATGATGCGGGTCGTCGAGGATCAAACTAAACTAGCAAAAGAAGATAATATAACCGCGTTAAAAGAGGGGTTCAGCTATTTGCGACGTTCTCCACATATTACATCGATTATTGTGGTTTTGGCATTTTCTAGTCTTCTGGTAATTCCTTATACTTCTCTTTTACCTGCGGTTGCGAAGGATCTTTTTCTGGGAGATGAGTCCACATTTTCTTGGTTCGAGAGTGCGGCAGGTTTTGGGGCGATGGTTGGTGCAATTAATATGGCACGCTTAAAAAGTGGTCAAAATTTACGATATCGTGTTTTATTTTCTGCATTACTGATGGGATTTAGTCTTATATTGCTTGCTTTTGCGCCCATGCTTTTTCCTGCTTTACTGTGTACCGCAATGGTTTCTTTCGCAATGATGATGCAAAATTCATCGATCAACACCTATATTCAAACGCATGTTGTTACTGCGTACAGAGCTCGGGTAATAAGTTATTATGTAATGGCTTTTCAAGGTATTGCACCTATCGGAGCTCTTCTGGTTGGGGCAACAGCCGAATATTATGGAATAAAAATCACTTTATATATTATGGGCGGGGCAGGTGTATTAATAGCTGTATTCTTCTATACCTATTTAAGGCAGCATATTCATCGTCCTTTATTTAAATTTTAAAGGATGTTTCCTCATCGTTAATGTTTGCTTTTTATAGTCTATCCTAGCGTTAAATAATCGTAAGATATCGCCTCCCAAGACGCCGATAACAGGTGCTATATTCATTTTTTCATAAGCATAGTTTATAGAACTTAGATCGAGAACCGCTGTTAGGTAATTTTTGATTTGCCAATTTCCAATTCTGAAATGTGGAATCTCGAGGATGAAACTTTGCATTGTATCGGTTCCAAGTCCGGCGGAAAGGATATCCGTATGTTGAAAATTCTCTTCCGATATACCAATATTAAGTAAGGTCTTTTTATCAAATACTGTTTTTGAGGCGCCCGTATCGATAACCATTTTAGTAGGCTGATCAAACAATTCTACGTCTATTAAAATGTGGAAACCATCACCCTGTAATTCTACTATTTCAAATGGAATATTTTGCATGGGCTAAATATAGGTATTTAACCCATGCAAATAGATAGCTAAAGTAAATTGCTATCGTGTAGTACTTGATTCATTTTTCTAACAGCGTCGGCACTTTTGGAGAACAAAGCTTGTTCTTCTTTTGATAATTCAAGAGGTACAATTCTATCCCATCCTTTATTGTTTATGATTACTGGTACCCCCATGGTAATGTCCTCTTCTCCGAATTCTCCCTCTAGCAGTACAGATGCGGTAAATAATCGATTTTGGTTCCGCACAATACTTTCCACCATCGCTGCAGTGGCTGCGCCAGGGGCATACCATGCTGAAGTACCAATTAATGCGGTTAATGTGGCTCCCCCGACCATTGTCTTCTCTACAATTTCAGTTTTCTCTTCGGGGGTAAGGAAATGGCGTACAGGAACGCTGTTCCACGTGGCATGATCAATTAATGGTATCATTGTGGTGTCACCATGTCCTCCGATTACGATCGCATTTAGGTCATTGGCTGAAGCGTTTAATTTTTGGGAAATTTGATATTTAAAACGGGCAGAATCTAATGCTCCTCCCATTCCGATTATTCTATTTTTTGGTAGACCGCTTGACTTTAAAGCTAAATAAGTCATTGTGTCCATCGGATTGGAGACAATAAGTATGATGATATCTGGAGAGTGTTTTATTAAGTTTTCTACGACAGATTTTACAATACCGGCATTGGTTCCTATTAACTCTTCGCGTGTCATACCAGGCTTGCGAGGGATGCCCGAAGTAATTACAGCGACAGACGAACCAGCTGTAGAAAGGTAGTCATTTGTTACACCTTTAATTTTGGAATCAAATCCCAAAAGTGCCGCAGTTTGCATCATATCTTGTGCTTTGCCTTGTGCAACTCCCTCTTTGATATCAAGTAATATGATTTCCTCTGCAATGTTGCGTCGCACCAAATTATCAGCTGTTGTTGCGCCCACAGCGCCAGCACCTATAACTGTGATTTTCATGTTTTTTCGGTTTTAAAGGTAAAGAACTGAAGTATGCTTAAATCTACTAAAAAATCCCCTTAAAATCTAAGGATTTAGCAGAATTCCCTTTAAGTTAAATGCACATGCTGCTATACTAACCTTTAGAACGGATATCCAATAGCTAAGTTAAATACTAAATTATCTCTTCGCCATTGAGAGTCTCGTATATCAATATATTTAAATACCCAGCGATCTCCTTCCGGACGGTAAGGGACGCGTAATGGGCTTGCCACGTCAACCCGGACAATAAGGAAATCTAAATCTACACGTAAGCCTAGTCCTGCACCTACGGCTAGTTCTTTATAGAAATCTTTTGATAAGGAGCCCCCAGGTTTGTTGGGATCATTTCGTTGAAGCCAAATATTACCTGCGTCAATAAATGCAGCCCAATGGAACATTCCTGCAATCTGGGATCGATACTCGGTATTGAGTTCCAGTTTAAAATCACCGGTTTGATCTGCGAAAAAATTGTCTCGTCCAAGGTTTTCAGGAATTGCAGAACCTGGTCCAACGGCGCGCGCTCTAAAAGATCGGAGACCATTAGGTCCTCCCGAGTAAAATTGTTTTAGATAGGGTAGGGAGATAGAGTTGCCATAAGAATGACTCGCGCCTACCATCACTCTTGAGGCTAACGTTGAGTTTGAAGATAATTTAAGGTAATGTCGAAAGTCCAATTCAGCTTTTACAAATTGTGCATATTCGGTCCCGAAAAGCTTCTTTCGATTGTCTTCTTTATAGTTAGCACCTTGAATAAGACCTAATACATTTCCTGAAGTATTTAATCCTGTTTTCACAAAGAAAGTGTTTTTTCGATCTTTTTCTGCGGAGTTAGTGAAGATATAATTATAGTTCGGCCCAAAGGAAAATTGGGGGTCAACGATATGACGTAGGGTAGGAACGGTATCCATTTGTGCCCGGTATTCGTCAGATATATTCCTTGGCTGTACGTAAATAATTTCTGCGACGGTTAAATCATGTTGTTTTTGGTCATTTTCCTTCCAATTATAACCATAGTTTAAGGATAATGAGTTAAGTGTGTAAGCATTGCGGCGATTTAAAAATTCATATCCTATTTTTGCATACGTTTTAGGAATAAATCGTCGGGAGGGAGCCCATTTGTATGGGGAAAGTAACCTCGGCCAAACAATGCCTAATTCTGCACCGTAGCGGATATACGCTGAATTTAAATTCACGTTTCCACCAGTTTGTGTTTCGTAGCCTCCAAATACGGTAGCCGTTAAGGTTTCAAAACCTTTAAATGCATTGCGAAGGGTCCAGTTGACATTTGCTTCCGTCCCGTTATACACAGATGCCGTTTTTGCAAGAACCTCAAAACGGATTGATTTTCGTTGCATCGGTGTTAAGTAATAATATACATCCATTGTATTGGTAGAATCTTTATTGTCAACAAAATTGTTTTTAACAAATTTGAATGCGTTTAAGTTCACCAAGTGACTAATGGTCATATTATGATCATGTCGATTATAAGTCTCTCCCCGTTCAAAGAAGATGTGGTTGGCAAGTACTTTCTTTCGGTATGTATTTTTTCTGTCAATAATATAATAATCTTGAAAAAGCTGCATCCGTTTAGGATTTGCAGGACGAAAACCTTGTTCAGTTTGTGTGTAATTCGGATAGATGAATATATTACCTATACGTTGTGGCTCTCGTGCTTCTTTCGGAGTTTCCGGCTTAAGAGTAACGTACATATCAACTTTGTTTGTCCCTTCAGTACTATCAACCTCAACTAATAAATTGTCGGGGGAAAAGTAATAATATCCGTTATTTTTTAAATCGTTATCTATGCGGTCACGTTCATTCAGAATAACATCTAGATTATAATTGCTTCCAATTTTTAGCAAAGAATTGTCCTTGAATCGAAGGATATCCTTGCCTATTTGTTTGCTTGAATCGACTTCGAATGTTAAATTAGCTATCCTATATATATTGCCCGGAAAAGCATTATAATTTACCTTTGCGCGCTTGCCGTCAACGATAGTATCAGAGGTCACATATGCGTTGAAGAAACCCAGGTTTTCCATTCTATTACGAAGAATATTTTCATTGTATTCGCGATTAACATCACTTAATAGAACGGGTTTTTCGCCTTGTTTTTTTAACCAGTTATCTAACCATCCGGTGCTACTATCTGGACCACCTCCCATATTATATAAACCAAGTTTGATCGGCATGCCGAGTAGCTTTTTGTTTGGTTTGGGTGTTAATAAGGATTCCAGATG
>JAALOO010000658.1_pt1 | contig 11816 bp, 12 predicted proteins | sample 7257641 | NCBI WGS metagenome assembly JAALOO01 (sample SAMN14085613, study PRJNA598686) | mite metagenome | biome: ENVO:01001000; feature: ENVO:01001002; material: ENVO:01001226; isolation source: single female mite from University of Michigan culture on fish food culture... ... | reverse complement strand
AGCAAAAGTTTTGTTTATGTCATGCATTTTTCTTACAAGTGTTTGTTCTACAGAATTCACCACAAAGTTATCATCTGCAACTTAGCAACCAATATTATTGAAAACGATACATCGGCTCCCCAATACTTTACAAGACTTGTCACAGCACAAGAAGGCCAGGTACGTCACAACAAACGCTTTTCACAACTCTGCATTCTCTTTCCTCAGAATCGAAGTCTGTTGTCATTAATTATTGTCGTGACTGGTCGATTTTTGTCTAAAGGAAAATTCTTTTTAACATTTGAAAGTTGCCATCAGCTATTGAAGGCAAAGAATGTGAATTCCCCTTTTTAAAATGTTTGCTTAGCTCGTTTTCATCTCCAGGCTACATTTTTTCGTACGCTTTGCACTCACCTAAATTCGCGCCATCAAAATAAGCAAATAGCATAACTATCGGGAAACTTTTGTACAGCTACATTTGCGTGTTGTAGATAGACCGCAACTTTTGCATTTACTCCAGAAGCAGTCTTTGCCTTCTTGCCTCAGTGAGTCTTGTCGTTCTTTTGCCACTCGGCACGCAACACATGTAATTATGGACCAAAGGAACTGAGGGAGGGAAACGGGGAATTCACCGGGTAGAGGCAATTACTGTCGGTAATTGCTACTGACATGTGTACGCCTGATTGAACACACTGTACGGTGGTGGTGGGTCACTGTCTTGGTTACCTGTCATGGCGTGTTCCGCTCATAGAAATTGAAAGCTCGTACACAAACAAGTTTATATAAAGTTTTAGTGGAATGTTTCTTTGGTGTTCATTCTTTGATATCTATCAAACTTTTGAAGGTTTGCAGTCTGACTTGTTATGACGTAGGCTTTATTGTACCAAACACACCAATGTTGAAAAATAGTTTTTACTGACGCAAGGTGCAACGTAAAAATATTTGTATCCAAATCTACTTTGTCGGGGAGAGAGAAAACAGTTCAGGTACGATAATTAATTGAGTTTAGATTGACATCAATTTTATTACATTAAGTGGCTGTGTGATTAAAGTGAAAGGAACAATTTATTTTTTTTACTGCGCTAATGAGTTGAAGGGGAGAAGCACTTTTCTCTTTTTGCATAATTACTGCTTTGGCAGTCAATGAATGGAGAAGCGTCAGTTTGAATTGGCATTCAAGAAAGTGTCATTAACCAGACGGATTTCTTTATCTTGATGTTCTAGTCTAATTGATAGCTATCTAGTGTTTTGAGGATTGCTGTCCAATTGAAACATAATAATCAAACCAATTTATCAATTGTAGATATATTCAAATACTAAGACTGAGCCCTTCAGCTCATCATTCTCATCAACCTCGTCACCAAAAATGCTCACTTCACTCAACTACGGCCTGGTAATAGGCTTTTTCAGCTTTGTCGGCATCAATCGGTTGACGGCACTACTGCACCGTACAAAGATAATCTACCCAGCGAATGTACTAGCTGCCGACAACGAGTACTACTACTGGAGATATCGTAACTTCTTTGTCAGTTTCTGCCATGCAACGATAACTGGCTTAGGCAGTTTGTACTGGTGAGTCTCAAGAAGTCGATGCTAATATGTTGATGTTTAACTCTTGTGTTTCTTTATTTTAGTGTGATTCAGAAGCCCATTCTACTGATTGATGTGATTGACACCTACACTGAGTTTGGTTACGTACTGACATCGTTTTCTTTTGGTGAGTGAAATTTTTAAAATGAGCAGACTGTAAAATTCTTTGCTTTACAGGTTACTTTCTCTATGACACTCTGGAGATGTTCACCCATACTGATTACAAAGGCACTCTGGAGCTGATATTTCATCACGTTCTCGTATGTTGTGTTATTTTATTTTCAATATTTAAAATAATGTTTTGAATTTTATTTTAGATTCTGTTATGTTTCTCAAACACGATCTACTTTCACAAATACTGCGGATACAATATGATTGCTCTGCTCATAGAAACGAGTAATATCTTTCTGCATTTCCGTCAGATATTGCTACTGAGCAACTACCCTAAATCAGGGCCCTACTATCAAGTTAACAGTGTCATTAACATTGGTAAGCAAGTTATAACAAAATTGACAAAATCGTTTAAAACTGACCTTTTTTGCAGTTCTCTTTGTTCTCATCCGCGGCTCATGCATGTTCTGGCTGTGGTACACACTGCTGATAAACCTTCAGCTGATTCATATGGTGACCAAAGTAATTGCCATCACCGCCATGGTCGGCATCAGCATTACCACTGTCATCCTCTTCAAGCGTGTCTTCAACTCTGACTTTATCATCGATGGGTGGGCTGTTAGTCGACGGAGGGTGGCCATCAGTGGAGGTAATGCTAAAGGTTCAGGCGACCACGAAGGTAAATACAGCAACTGCAGCAGCAATCCTAGTGGCGCAGAAGCTGACCTGTATGAACCTATGGCAGATTCACTGTCCTCGGCAAACGGGGGAGATTCGGGAACTGGTAGTCAATCAACGGGGGCTGGTAGTACTGCTAAAGAATCGTCGTCCTACAGTCTGAGAAAGCGACTGAACGGCGCTGAAGCAGTGGCAGCAACGACGGCCGCCGCTGTCAACAACTGAAACAACGGGTGATCTAGATAGTAATCATGGTTGATTCAACTTTCCTTCACTTCAACCGTGCAGCCAATGATGATTCCACTTTTTGACGATCACACATTTCTCTCTTGTTTATTGAACCGATTATTTGCATCGTCTCACTTTCTCACTCTCAATGCTCATTACCACCAGGTTACCGGCTTAGATACTTCATTTTCTTTTACATTTTATTTATTTATCGACACAACCGCCTTCTTTATCTTACTTTTTTTCACTTTTTGTTTTTTTAAATTGCAGGAATCAGACTCAGATCATAACTTGTTCAGACTTAATCTTCATCAGAACTCGACCAAACCTTACTCTGTACAGCTTTTCAATCATGTGGTAAACTATTTTTGCTTAACACACTGCACTCTTCTTTCCTGTCAAACTTGCTTGCTGTCCTTTTGTTTCTTCATCTTCTTGTTCGTAACTCAAGTTCTTAATTTTTAATTATATTTTTAAGAATTGTGAAAACATAATAAATTAAAAAAATGTGGTGCTAAAGAAGAAGGAAAGGAGTTTATCACAAGGGAAGTAGTTTTCTGGGCTCAGTGGAGGCCCGGATGGGACAGTGTGGTCGACAACATTGCAGAAATACTAGCAGTGGTGAGTAGAGAAGGAGGAGATAGAGAAAGAGTATCACAATGAAAAGTCAGAGAACGCAGGGCAATTGACAGTGATTTGTACAGAGGAGATGTTAGAACATGAACGGGAAGATGCTTTGAGGAAGATGGGAGGATGAAATGGTAAAAGAGGGCAGAACAAGGGGGAGAGAAGGGGTGGTAGAGTATCGAGATCACTGGTCGTATGTTCGGTGGGTAGAGAAAGATTCAAGGATTCTTAAGTGAGTCAGTGTGAGGTTTCAGGTGGAGGACATTTTGAGGTGTCAAGCACTTTTCCAATGTGCCATTGTCGCTCCTCAATCCGGACACTCGTCAGGATCGTAGTCTATGAGATAGGTCTCGAGCATGCCCTTGCCCTTGATCTCCTGGTCTCCCCGACTGACGGGATTGAAGAGACCGTTTGACTGCTCTAGCAGCACCTTTGCCACGTAGTGCGGCAGGTGGATCTTATTGGCAATGCCGCTGGTGTCCATGCGAGAGGCCACGTTCACCGTGTCGCCCCAAATGTCGTACTGAGGCTTAAGGGCGCCCACAACTGAAATAGTGGTAATGGTAGTGTGTTAGTTGGCATAATCACTACTTCAATAGCTTTCTCTTTTACTCACCACCGGCAATGACCGGGCCCATGTTGATGCCGATGCGCAGCTTAAAGGCGCTCGTCTTTCCTCGGTGCTGCATCACCTCGCGAATCTTGGGCTGAGCGTTCAGGCGGTTGAGCACCTTCATCATCGACATGGAGAAGCGAATCAAAATGACGAGGTTGGCCACCTCCTTCTGTGTGCTGATGGCGCTCTGCAAAACAAATGGTTTTATTTTAAAGCCCTTTTAGCAGAACATTTTTCAGCGTCCTTACATCTACGGAAGCACGTCCAGGGTGCAGACCAGCTGCCGCCATATAGGTGCTGCCGATTGTTTTAATCTTCTCAATGCGGTGCTTGAAGTGTGGCAGAAGAAGCAGCTGGTGATTGGGAAAAACAGGAGAACAATGAAGTTAAACGGAAACGGCCAACTTTTTCGTCGTCTTACCTTATCAAACTCACAGATGATATCATTGAGAACGCTGAGGTACTGCAGGCCGTCATCCGTCTCTGCCGTCTCCATGTAGAATTTGAAAAAGTTCGGTATAGCTGCAAAGAGCACTGCACAGCTGCTGTACGTCTCGTAGTACAGGGTGCTAATTTGCTCCGGGTCGGAAAGGAAGCGATTGGCCACGTGAATGGGCAGAATGTTCTTCAGCAGCAGCTGATTGACCTCTCGCATCAGCTTCGCCTCGGCTCGCTCCATCGCCAGCTTGCTGCTCCACAGAAAGTCCAGTCGACTGATGTACTCAATCTGGCGGTCCAGCACGTGGAACATCAGGTAGACGATGAAGAGGTACTGCAGGTGGGAGAGGGTGGGCGTGAAGAAGTTGAGGTGAGAGGGCAGAGAGGAGGGGGCGCCGCCGGCACTGGGGCCACTGCTGCCGTACATCGCCGTCTCACTGTCGATGGCGCGAAAGATGGAACAGGGGGCGAGGTGTGCGTTCAGGCTGATGGCCAGCAGACTGGCCGTGGAGAGGGCAAACTTGAACCAGAGGTTGATGCGAATGAAGAGCGATATGGAGGTGAGGGCCAGTGTGCACGAGTAGGTGTAGTACCGAGACTGACGAAAACAAAAATGAAAACCGGTTAATATGGGCACTTACTTGCACACCCTTGAACCCAAAGCACTTACCCACTTGTAGAGACACTGCTTTGCACTGGAGTTGTCTCGATCTCCGACCATCTCCGGCTCCTGAGTGTCGCCCAGTGAGCAGCCGTGTGTCATGTCCAATATAGTGCTGACCACCAGCAGGCTGGTGATCAGCAGCCAGACGACCAGACGACTGGGAAAGTTCAGCTAACAGAAATGAATTTATTATCACACTTTCAAACGCTAAATAGAACACTGCTTACCGGCGTCTTCCTGCAGAAGCACCAGCCGAGGGCGACGATGGCCACGAGGATGGCGGCAAAGCAGGCAATGTTGCCACTGGCGTACAGCCATGCGGCGCTGTGCCGACTGAAGTTCCAGTTGTACAGCGCCAGATTGCGAATGGCAATGATGGCCACGGCGATGGCCACCGCGGCAAAGAGGTAGTAGGGAAAAAGTTGGTCTGGCTGACGAAGGTACTCTCGCTCGCGCACCCAGTCGATGCGATGCAGTCGACGAAAAGCCCTCTTCAGACTGCCTTCACCACGACGACACTTCACGCCATCTACTTCGACTTCACCCTCCTCAAGGTCTTCCTCGCCGACGAGGTCCTTCTCGGAGCCACTTCCACTGCCTGGCCAGTGGGAATGGCTTTGCTCGCGGTCATGCTCAGGAAAGACTGCAGTCGATGCTGTGGCCAATGATGGAGGTGAGGATTTGTCGACAAAGGTGAGAAACAGAGGGTGAATTTCTATCTGGGGATGACGGAAGTTGTACTGGCTACAAATGGCAAAAAATGTTAAAAAATGATGTTTTTAAAACTGAAAAAATCTTACCGTTTCAAATTGAACGGCATCTTGTCAATCGTCTTTGAAAGTGAGTTGTTTGAGTATCTAATCATGTCGCCGTAATGTTGAAGTCTTTGAAATAATTTCAAGTTATTAGATGAGATGGTAAAAGAAAAAAGAAAAACTTACGAAGTTACCACTTCCATCAGCGTTCTTCTCCTCGACATTGAGTGATTGGTACTAGAGGACAACTTTGGACTGCTGTTGTGGCAAAGTCCATTCTCCTGAAACTTGCACTCGTCAATCGAATCAATCTTCAGCCTTCCATTCACCTCAGGCATCTCAACGACGGACACTTTTTGAAGTCGCTCCTCCGGTCGGCAGCTGCTGCTTCTTCTGCGAATTTCTCCGTTACCACCGTTTTGTGTTACTACGTCAACTTCAGATTCTGCATCAGCCACAGGTGACAATGTTGTTGTTGTTGCTGCTGCTGTTGTTAGAGCCGCATCAGCCGCATCAGCAGCAGTGGAAACATTTGCAGCTCTAAACTCGTGGAGCACAAAGTTAAGCGGCACCTCCAAGCTGATGGGCGTCTTTGGTTCAGTCCTTTTTCTCTCAATAAGATAAGTCGTCTCGTCAGGTATGACGTGGTTTTCGGTGATGTTGAGGCCGTTCAGTGTTTCCGCCTCGATGAGATCAAGTGTTTTTCTGGTAATGTGCACGCAACCCGGTGCACCGTCGTGCTCCATCTGCGAGGCCTTCATCGTGTCAATTGACCAAATATCAAATTGCCACTTTTTCAAGCCCAGCAAACCGGAGAGAATCATACCGGTGTGAATACCAATTCGCATGTCAACATTGATCCGCGTTTCATGGCGGAACTCTCTGCAGGGAGTTTTTCAAATAAAACGTTGTAATGGAATGTGCGTCTTTTTTAACTACGTTCACTTACTTGATAATGTCAATCATATCGAGGCCCATCAGCAGGCCATTTTCAGCGTGCTTCGGATCCTGATCGGGTATGCCGGAGATGCAGTAGTAGCAGTCGCCGAGCAGTTTTATGCGCAGACAGTTGTGTTTCTAATCATGTTGTACAAAAGTTGTCATTAATATCTTTTTACCGTTTTTAACTAAACCAGATCAAACAAGTACCTCAGCGCAGGCATCAAATCGACCAAAAAGATCATTGAGCGTCTCGACGAGCGCCTTTGGGCTGCTCAGGACGGAAGTGAGAAGCATGGAATTGATAATGTCGGCAAAGAGGATGGTCACATTTTCATGTTTGTCAATGTACAGCTCCTTAAATGGTCGAGAGATGTTGCCATTACTGCCGCCGTGCTGGTTGTTGCTGCTGCTCGTTGCTGCTGCTGTTGCTGTCCGGTTGCTGTTGGCAGTCTCGCTGCTGCTGATGTAGCCGCCGTTGTTCGCTGTTGATACGCCATTATTGTTGGCGTCCAAACTGGAGCCGCACTTCTTGACGCTGCCACGGAGGTGCGAAGAAGAGGGCGTTCGGGAGGCAAAGGAAGCAGAGGCAGTGGTGGTGGTGGTGAAGTGCCTCGGATCCCGGTTCATGGTGAATCGCGAGCGAATGTCCTCGCGCACCTTCTTCATCAGATGTCGCGGCAGACAGCTGCTGAGCAGGCGCTCCTGTTCGTCCTTCTCGTGCGTCAGCTTGTACTTCGACTCGACGCACTTTCGGTGGTCGAGAAAGGCCCGCCGGTTGACGATTTCAAGGAGGTAGGTAACGTAGAATGCGACGCCGGCTGCCAGCAGGTAGAAGAGCATGTCGGCGAGGAGGTGGCTGATTTCCGTCTTGCCCAAGCTCACTGCGGAGGTCCTCTCTGCTCTTTCGGGTGTGTGCACCACCACCGGCAGACTGTCGTTATGATGCAACAAATTCAGCTGCTCTTGCAGTGTCTGCTGTTGATAGCAGAGATGAGTGGTAGTGCCCCAGGCGAGGAAGGTCAGCGCCACCTCCCAGAAGAGGAGCAGCGTGGAGGCGGCAAAGGGGTACACTCGTCGGGAGAAGGGCAGCAGTAGTTCATTGCAGATGATCAGGTAGAAGATGGGCCGCGTGCGGCTGGCCACGTTCACCGCCTCTGATGACTGCTGCGGCTCGGCGGTGGAGAACAGCGTGAGGACCAGCGGCGCGTACTCAGCGCTGACCATGACCAGCAGGACGGCGCCGGCGGCCACCGTCTGACTGAAGGTGCTGCTCAGCCATCGCTCGCTGCTGTAGCACAGGCCGAAGAAGAGCACGTACACGAGCAGAGCTACCAGGCGAAAGAGAATGCTGTAGTGGGCGTCGCGGTAGAGCGCAGTTCCTTGAGGCTGTAGTTGTGACAAAGTACAAATGTTAGGGCATTCGAAACTTTTTCGCTTTTAAAGTTTTTATTTGTTGAAGAGAATAACAACAGCGGTTTACGACGATTCTCTCGTTTTTTACTAATGAATCAAGTTGACACATTTTTTAGTAACCTTGAAAACTGGCAGGAAAAACGGCGGTTACTGGTGGTGGTGGCTGGGCGTTAATTCTCATTAGTTCTCTCCCCAAAGTGACGATAAAAGCACAAAAATGTTCCCATTTGTAAACACCATTTTCAGTTCCTGCGTTCAAATCGATTAGTCCCGATACCAATAAAAATAAAAGGCTAGGGAACCTTGTGTCAGCTGTGTTATTGTGCCAGTCGCAGGAAAAAAAGGAATGAGGCCAATCGATACAGTTTGCACTGATCATCACTGAATGCATTAAAAAGTAGTAACTACTGTACTATATAAAAAGCACAAGAAATCCATAATAGTCTAAAAGAAAAAATTAGTAGGTCAAAGCCACTAATATTTACGAGCAGGTAATTTACGAGCGACAAAAAAGAGTCAAAGAATTGCTGTTTTTAAACGGTATTTGTACGAACATTTTTAGTCTGACGAGTTACTAAAACAAGAGAACTTTACATAGATTACTAAATCAAGAAAATTACTTGTTCAAAATTAAAATTTACTGTTAAAACAAATTAATTTTAGTATCAGTTAAAAAGAAATTTCAGCAAATGCTTTTTCTAAAATTATAAAACACTAGACTAAATTTCAAAGAAAATGTATAATGTTTCATTAATCATAATAAATTTAATGGAAAACCGGCAAAGCTTTTAAAAACCACCTGTCTTTACTCAGGCTTCAACTTGATAATCAATACGAAATTCTTCTGATTCTTGATTCTATTTTTGCCTAAAGTACTTTTTGTTTCTTTTTTATTTATACATTGCTCAATTGAAAGGAGCGTCTAGCGAGTGAAAGATTCACTGCACTGACTTTGTACCCAGAAAGAAAATATTGAATATTCTGTTTTATGAAGCTAAAGCGGTGTTCAACGCAGTCAAATGCACTTAAAGTAGTTCTCCGAGCGTCGGTCTGCTTTAACGTCGGGCACTAATAGAAAGATTTCAATGCCAAGTTCGAGGCAGCGAAAACGATTGTTTTGCGTGCGTCAGCTTAAAATAGTGTCGGCCAAAATGGGTGGAATCTTTTGCTCAGGCAGCACCAGAGCCAATGGCTTAGCTCACTAGCTCAATAGACTAAATTGGAAGGAGTCTGTACTTTAGCAAAAAGTACTTTCTTTTTTCTGAAGCCATCTATCCCAGTTTCGCTTCAACATTTTCATTTGCTAACTTGTGCAGTAAACAAACTGTTGGGCGCCAGACACGTGAAATATGACAGAAATATCTGCATCTTTCGAAAAGAAGTAAAAACTGCGCGTCTTTTATTAGTGTCGACATTGTGGATGGAAAAATTCAGCATCATCATATAGAATGGGGGCTAATTTATGAGAGTGGTGTGTTGTTACGTAAACAGAATACCGAATCAGAGCATAAGCAGAAACAACTGAAGCAGAACACCTGCTGTCCTGGTCTGAAACATGATACAACTCTGGGAATTCTAATGATTCGGCTAGAGTTTAAGCAACTTTGATTCAAGTGAAATCAACCGAAAATCTTAAAATGTAAACAGAATTGCAAGGATTTTTTACTTTATGATTGCTGAAGATTGACCGACAATGATAAGAAGGTTTAAAAAGGAAGTCTTTTCTGAACTTTTATCACTTACACTAGAAATGATTTGGTAATTGTTTGAAGTATGAGTACAAGTGTTGCAAAAACGTTGATTTGTATCACTGAGAGTCTATTAATTACAATGTAAATTGATGTAGCATCTCAATCACACACACATTTATTTTAGTTGACTGAGTATTTAGGGTAACGGCTTTACTTTTAACCAGTATATTCAAAAAGATTCTATGCAATCAAAAGTTTCTGTTAGATGTTGCGATTAGAACAAGTACGGCGTCAGTTGAAGTCAAAAAGTTGAAGTAGAAAAAAATATAGCACTGTCGTTATTCACAAAAGCAAAATGTTTTTCAGAGGAAAAGAAGAAACGTTTAGTGCGTCGGGGAAATTCAACTGGTAAATCCAGCAAGTCTCAGTGTTGCAGCGTTGCCCACGTTGGCTACCAGTTTACATTATCTCCGTCTTTTTGTTCTCGCCTTCTTCGTCCACTTTTTGATCATTAAAAGTTTAAGTTTAGGCACACTTACACACCAAGAGAGCTTCAGTCAGTCAATCACACAGTAGTAATGCGGTAGTAGTGGCCAATGTTTGTGCAGTCTGGAAAAATTATGTGTGAAGAGAGTTGACTAAAAGAAGTGACGAAGTGAACAGAGTCACAAAAACAGGTCGAAAGTGGGGAAAAGAGAAAAGAATGAGAAAAAGGAAGGTAGAAAAAAATAAAAGGGGAGAACGAGAGAAGTACTGCAAGTACTTCGCAAATACACAGCTGCTGCTGATTTTTCATTGACTCAGTGCACTGCTCATTGCAAAGGCAATCGGCACCGGTCCAGTCGAGACACTGGCTGGCACTGCCACTCACTGAGACTGGCTGCTTCAGTTGCTGGTGCTAGTGCTGCTAGTGCACTAGTCGCCGCTGACACTGGGCGCCATCATAACAGACGAATACTAACCGAGAGGGAGAGAGAGATTGAAGAAGAGAAAATAGAAAAAGGGAAAAGAGACACACAGCAGAGTGGAAGAGCCAGATCACGACGAATAACAGCAGACGACGATCTGTGTGATCTCGGTTCTCCCCCTCAAACCGTACACTGCTTTTTAGGCTCTTGCGCTGAGTATTCTGATTTCAAATGATTGAGCCCCCTTTTAGCAGTACAGTTCACTGCATTTCAAGGTCACTTCAAGAGGGAGTACTTCTTACTGCTTTCCTCATCTTTATACCCTGTTTACCCTTTTAGCTAAGTATGGCTAAGTGCACTTCAGCACAGCATAGTTCCAGCAAATTCGCACCCCAATTTGGTTAATGTTCATATTTTGCAACACCCGCACAGCTCAAAACTTTAGTATTTGTTTTCCTTTTTCTGTGATGATTATGTAGAGTTTACTTGTTTTTCAAGTTCGCCGGCGCCGTTATAATATCTCCTGTCACTTTTCATTTGCCTAACACACTTGCCCACACTGGGCAATCTGCAGTTTTGTATTTGTACGGCTGTTTACTGTGTACAAAGTGCCGCTGCAAGCTGCTGCCTGCCGACTACCCATTACCGACTACATCTACACCTGCCCCTCTCTCTCTCTCTCTCTTTCGCTAATGAACGCCCAACTGGCACGCACTAGCGACCCTGCGCCTCGTGAGCCTCCTCTGATGGAGGGAATCGTCCAATCGACCAGAATGTACTCGACAGTGAATGAGACAGGTACACACACACAGACAGAGCGCACATTGAGTCCAAATTGTAAATTGATAATGATCACCACAGCAGCAGAGGCGGTTGTCATGAATGAGCCACTTCAAGCAAAGGGAACAAAATATACACACTTTATGCTCTGAAATTATCGGCAGTATTAACACGAACAAATTAATGGTAATGGACCAGTTTCAATAGAGCTGTCAGTGAGTGATCATCATCGCTGTCAGTGAGTGGCCAGTGGCAGTGGCCAGTTTTCCCCCTTTTCCGGCCATTAACCGGCCGACCATCAGAATGAGTCACACTGACAGAGTGATAGAGTGACAGGCAGGCAGGCATTTTTTTCTTCACTGCTGTAAATTTTATTATTTCAAAGTAGGTTAACCA
>JAALOO010002086.1_pt1 | contig 11820 bp, 9 predicted proteins | sample 7257641 | NCBI WGS metagenome assembly JAALOO01 (sample SAMN14085613, study PRJNA598686) | mite metagenome | biome: ENVO:01001000; feature: ENVO:01001002; material: ENVO:01001226; isolation source: single female mite from University of Michigan culture on fish food culture... ... | reverse complement strand
AACAAAAAAGTGCGTTGAAATGGAGAAACATCATTTTTTTAGGGAAGTTAGATAAATTTTGTTGTTATATATTTTTTAGCAAATAAAAAATTTTTATGATTATTTAAACAAACTTAATAAAAAATTTAAAACACAAAAAATTGAGCATGCGTTTTGGTGTTTAAAACAATACATGCTGACAACTGTCGTTGTTCACCACACACTCACTTAAACTGACAACGGTTTTTGTTGTATAAAAAGTGGCTTAAGTTGCAAACATTTTGCGACAACGGTACACCACCGAAAAAGATAAAAGTAAAAAAAATTTTCGCATGCTAAAAATGCAACAAAACAACTTGCAGTAGAAGCTTTATCATGTTTTTGCACTCAAAATTTTATTTGTTGTGTTCAAAACTTAAGTGAATTAAAAACATAAAAAAAATCAAAAATAAAATGAAAATAAAACGGATGATTGTTAAAATTGCCAGCATCTATGCATCAAATCAATAAGTGAAAGCAATTCAGTTAGACTTTTGCCCATATGCTAACTGAATGCAGCTTTTTTCTTCTCAGACAATTGCTCGATTATGCTGCTCTTTTCAATCGTTTTTTTGCAGCTACTAAAAAGGCAGCGAACACCGTCACACATGGACACACCTTTGGCTGTTCAATGGCCAGGCACAAAATTGGTCAATTGGTCGTGGCAAAAAGAGGGGGAAAAAACAACAAAAAGCGAAAATCCAAAGGATTAAATGATTGTGTGTATGCATGTCCAGTGCTGAAACAAAAAAAATAAGCTAACAAAAATACTACCCAGACAAGACTACATAAAGATGGTTTTGTGAATGCAATGAGGCGAGAGAAGTACTCTTTGGGAAAAGATGATGAAAAGAGATAAAGAAAAAGAAGGCAAGAAAACTTCTAGTCAAAAACAAACACTTTTTGATTAAGAAAGTTTTCTTACTTCCCATGTTTAAGCAGTGACTGTGGCTGCTAAATACAAAAAAAACAATAAACAGCAAATAAGTTAAGAGCAAAATTTAGAAACTAGCACAAGAAAAACTATGTAAAGTGCAAAGTCTTTTGCAAGTAACATCTTTTTATTAAACTCTGTGTTTTTTAAACAAAAACTGCAAAACTACTTTAGCTGCTTAATCAAATTAGTTTTGCTGTTGCGTTGATTTTAAACTGCTTGCAGCAGTTTTGTTTTGTTTGTTTGTTTTGATTTTTGTCAAAGATTTTAAAAAAACAAAAAAATGATTAATAAAAACGGACAAAACAAAAAGAACAAAATTTAACTTTTAAATGTTGTCAAAATTTTTGACATTATAAGCATGCCTGTTTGTTATGTTTAATGGTTGAAAATTTCATAATGATTTTAACATCATCACCAAAAAACATTATTAATTTAAAATATGCTTTTTAAAGTAAAAAATGGGACACAAGATTTGTGCAGCTTAATCAGTGATGCATGCAACTCAAACTAAACTACACTCACAAACGCAATGGTCAATTGGCCTTGTCAAATGCACGGCGCACCAAAGGGGGTAAAATAGTGCAAAACACTTGGGTGACTACAGTCAAAGCCTGACCATGCATTTCCTAGTCAACGGTAATGGGCCTAAGTTAGCAGTCAAGAGAAGAAAGAAAAAACAAAAAAGATTGTATGAAATTCAAATAAAGTTTAAAACTGACCCGGTCATCTTGAATAACAAAATTCAGGGCGTTATAAACCTAACAATACCAATAAATTAGAGCAACAGTGCAATGTCAATGCTTTAATGTTTTGACTATCAATTGTAACTGCTGATTTTACTGCTGTATTCATTTTACATTATTTAAATTTTTATTGTTTAAAAACTACTACTGCCACGGTCAATAGTGGCAACCGTTAAAATTTTATCGTTTTATTCAGTTGATTTTTTTATCCTACTTAATGTTTAACAATGTCAACGGGCAGCAGCAGTAGCAATCTTGGTCAGTGAATTAAAATTCGTTTAACTTGACATTCAACTTTGCTCTCCTTTTCGTTAAGGAACAATGTTTTAGTTTTAGCCCTTTTTGGTTCAAATTTTAATTCTTCTAGCAGTTTTAAAGTTTCTGCAGGTTTTGCCACATGAAAAAAGCATCATGTGACAATAATGGACATTGCCATTGTTGGAACAGTTTAATGGCCGGAGAGTTTTTAGCTGATGGGAAGAGGAAAAGAGAAAGAAATGCAAACTATTATTTGTTATTTTATGCATGCAAATGGTCAGTAAAGTAAAACCGACACTGAGGAGCACTTTCTTTATGACCACGGTTATAAAACAAAAATTAAGCAGGCAGTTTGACTGTTGGTCAAGTTTAAGTTTAATGATAAGTATCATCAGTGACAGTAGCAACAGTGGTAATTAAGTGTTTTGTTTTGATAGTGTTTAAAACTCTGTTTTTGTGTTTTCTGCAGCCAAATTAAACAAAAATTATTTAGAAAACTGTATTCAAATTTTTAATTAGATTACTAAAGCTTTAAAAACCTGAAATTTAAAACCAATAAGTTTGCGTTTGTTTGTTCACAATGACTTTTATTGCCAACATTTATAAAATTAAGTTACATAAAAGATAATGACGTTGCGCTAATGTCTGCTAGGCCATATTCAAAATTGAATTAAACAGAGCATATAAATCATGCAAATTGCTAATAAAACGTCAAATGAAAAAAGAAAACAATAAATTATTGCCAGCGATGCTTGAGCATTACTGTTGTATTTAACTCTTTATTAATTAAAAGCTGGTTAATGGTCGGCAATTAAAAACCTGTATTAATAATAATTACAGTTTCACTAGATTAATTCAATCATATCACTGCATAAACTGCAATAATAAAATTTGTTTAATATTAAATTTTTTTGAGAAAGTTTAAACAACTTGATCTAAAAGAAAAGCAAAGCGTTTGAGCCAATTTTAATCAAAACTAGCTATTGCATAAAGACCATTAAACAGTGGCTAGCAGTATAAGTTTACTTCTTTGCTGTACTCAAAACTTAATTAATTGCATTAATTAAAACTAAACTCAAGTTTAATGGGGCAGTTTGGCGGTTTCAGAAAACCGATCCGGTAATAATAATAAAATATTTAAAATTTAGTTAATTTTATCTGTCGTTTTAAACCAAACACCAAACAATAAATTTTAATGTTTTCATTGCTTTCTTTTAAACTTAAAATTGTAAAAACAAATTAAAAGTGTTCAAACTGTGAAAATAATTTGAGTACTTTAAGCAAAATTAGAGCTGTGTCACTTTTCATTAAAAACCAAAACAATCAAGTTAACATAAGCACACGCTCTGTAGTTTTATAGAAACCAAACAAATGCATTGCAAAGTTTTAAACAGCTTGGCAACAAGAAAAAGGAAGATAGATAACAACAAAAAGGAGTAGTGAAAATCTAAATTAATTAAAACTGTGGCAAACAATAAGTTTAATAAAATTTAAAGTTTAACAATTACATAATCAATTGCGGCAGTTGCGGCTATGTTTGTTTGTTTTGCTGATAACGCAACTTTTTGGTGTGTTTAAAATTAAAAGTTTAGAAAAACTTTAAACTCAAATTTAAAGTGCCAACAAACGGGTTATCTGTTTTGCAAAAAAAGTTAAATTAAACATTACAAAACGAAACTGGAGTTTATTTAATAAAAAAATTTGTTTAAACAAAAAAACGCGTTTTAAAAAGTTGTCAATTTTAAAATTTAATGATATTTTTTTTGTTTTAGCATTTTTATCAAAAAAATCAATTTTTAATTTTCGGTCAGTCAGATTGTTGAAAATCGGATAAATATGGCCTCAAAAGCAAATTGATCAAACCTAACATTTTCTTGTAGTAATTAACCGAATGATTAATGGCAAGTCGATACATTAGCTACTTTCATCACACTTTTAAACCTCATTTTCTTTTGTTTTATCAGATTTTTTGTTTATCAGCAAGTGTCAAAGTTGGCTCTATGATCATCACTGGTTCGTTGTTCACTGCTCACATTAAAGTAAAGTTTTTTTAAAATAAAAGCTTTTTGTGCAAAAGTCGCAAAAAACGATTTTTTGCTTATGTGCATTTAATGGTAAGCAGCCGAGCAGACAGGCAGTAATGTTGGTCAGTTGGTCAGTCAAAAAAACAAGAACTAGAACATGCAAAAACTACTTTTTTTTATTTCACATCTATTGATCGATCAGTTTAGAAAAAACCCTCATCCTAAGCAGTTTGACTGACTGACTTCTGATAAAAATTAAGCGACCAAAAACAAACTAAAAATTTTATTTTGAAAACCATTTCACGTGCAAATATTTTAACACTTTTTAAAGTTTTTTCTCTGCTTCATTTGCACAAAACTTAAGTTTTCAATAAATAGCGTGTTTTGCGTTTCTGTTGTCATTTTCTTGCAATTTAAAGGCAAAATTAGCATATAATAATTTTATTATCTATTTGAAACTGCAGCCACTTTTCCGGGAATAAATCGACTGACTACTGTCTTTCTCTTTTTATCTATTAACAGAAAGCACAACCACCACCACCGCAACAGCGCTTGACAGCAGCTTTTTTGATTATTATCGATCGTGCAAAAAGTGAACGGCAAGACAGACACAGTACTCAAAAAAAGTTCAGAGCAAAATAGAATGAAATGCGTTTTTGTCACTGTACAAAACAACAACAAAAAAACAAAAAACGACATTGAAAACTTTAAAGTTTAAAAACAAAAAATTATTATAATTTTGCTTCTTTTTGTAGAAACCACAAAACTAAACATTTTTTGTCTAGTTTCTAACTTCAATACAAGCAAATAAAAAAAGAAAAGAGCAAGCACTGTCAAACACTTTTGGCCGTTTAATCTTTAATTATAAGTTATACTAAACTACGTGACACGGCTCAATTAAGATGCATTTTCGTCACTTATGGCATGCAAAAATTACTTTATTTTTGTTGTTATTATTTCTCGTCATTTTGTTTTTTATTTGCATTCATTTTTGCGCGTTTTTATTTTGTGTGCATGAGCTGACTTTGCTTGCCAGTCTGCTTATTTTTTCATTTGTTTCAGTCGTGCATACACTAGATTTGCAATTACTAAACATTGCTTTGTTTTTTGTGCAACTGTTGTTGCCATTGTTATGTTGCCATTGTGTGCATTTCAGTGCTCATCAATGCGTACATGAGGACCGGCAGAAGCAGAAACAACTAAACCAAAAAAACTCACTAAAAACTGTTTAGCAATGACAAACATTTTCTTATGCACAAATAACTTTTTGCAACAAAACAAAAAAACGACCGTTTCAATTATAAAGTTTGCTCAACAATTAAATTACAGACGGACAACATTGTTAAACTTGACCTACATTTTTTTCGCGTTTCTTTTTGCTTTATACTTTTTTTCACTGCCAAAACGGGAGCTATGGCGAAAAGTGAAACGGTTTTTCACTTTTCTATTGTTTTACTATTTTGTTACAGTTTTGAAGTGAGCACTTGACTAACACAGCACAATGGTAAGTGAAGAAGATCAAGTGTGACCTGTAAGTGGCACTCAAGGGAAACTCAAATTAAATTTTAACTATTTTATACTTTTTTCTGAAAACGATCAACTCTGTCAAACTATCCATCATTATTCCACTTCACCCTCCACATCATTATCATCATCGTCTAAACTAATTTTTTGCTTAAAAATTGATCATTTTTTATTGCAGTTATTTGTTTTTGGGTTTCTTTTCCACCATCTGTTTTTATAGACTTACTAGCTGACTAGTCTAGACCAGTTTTACTTTTCTTATTTTATCCCGAACTTTTTTCTTGCTGCAAAACTGCAGTTTATCTCGTCGAGGTGTTATTTCAAATAAAAATAATAATAACAGTAAAAACAGCGACTACGACTTTTAATGCCAAGTTTTGGAAGCTGCTTTTCAACAATTGACTTTTGCTGCTTTTACCTAACTTGCAGGCGCAATAAATTCCAACGACCGTTTCTTACTTCTGACCAAAATTACTACTGACATTTTACCAAAGTAATTTTACCTTCCGTCAAGCAAAAACTTTGTGCAACATTGTACGTTTCTAATCTACCAAAAATAAAAACTGATAAAAACAATAGTTTTAGCAGGAAACCTTTTTCCAAAAAGGTTGTCCAAAAGATTGACGGCAGTCTTTTTTCTGTCGTTTACTAAAAATATTCGTTTGATCGTTGGCTGCATTTTGAAGCTGAAAAAAGAAGATTTTATTTCTAGTCGTCATTTTATTTTGTACACAGCACGCCAAACAAAGACGTCCCAACGGACATCATTGGCCAGGCGGAAAACGTTTGCTGCAACCGTCGATGCTGCTGAAAGCGTTTAAAACTGATTAAACACACAAGAGGAAAAGAGCTAACAGCAGCAACTGCAGCAGCTATTACTGCTAAACGGGTAAAATAGACATCTTTTTTGGGCTGTTTGGAAACCGGGACAGACAATATACAAAGAGGAAGGGGGCAACAAATGGAAATACAGACAAGCCTACATAAAAGAAAGAAAGAAAAAGAAAGATGAAAAAGGTTTTAGGACAGGTTGAAGTGTTGGCAGATTCTGTTTTTGCCAACGTAGACAAATGGTGGTGGTGGTGGTGGTGGTGGTGGTGGTGCCAACACTGCTGAAGGGTAAAATAAAGAGAACAAAAACGTTCGTTTTGTTTGCAACTTGTTAAATTATACGTTTGAAAGGGTTTCACTTGCAGCAAACACACAACCGACACTGCAAAGAAGGGGAAACGGTTTTTTCCTCGAACAGTAGCAAGCTTTCAGTTAAACAAACAGAAAGTGACAGTGAAACACACACATGCACACTTTTTTCTGCTGATGATTATGATGACAATGATGAGAGAGAGAGAGAGAGAGAGAGAGAGAGAGAGAGAGAAAAGAAAGCAGAAACAAAGCCAAAATTGATTGAAAGCAAGGCTGAATGCACATAAACAGTGTTTGTTAGTGCAAAGTACACACACAGTTTTTGTCTAACCTTGAAACCCACCTTGCACTACACTACTACCACTACCACCACTTTGGCCCATTTTAAAGTTTAAGGCCAGCAAAAAGGAGTAAAGTGACAACGATGCACAACTGTGTGCAACTGTGAACGAGCAAGGGCAGTACACTGTCAGTCTCGTTATTGTCCACTGCTGTTGTTGCTGCTGCTGTTTCTGCTGAATTAGGCTAATCAAAAATGCTTGACAAAGCTGCTTACAGAGTCTGCTGGCCGCGCTCACAATTAAATTAATAATTGTTGAGTGGCTGCTTTTGAGTGCAGCAATGTACTTCTAATGCAGTTTTTTTCTTTTTTCTTTTCAACTGCAAATTAAATTTAAAATTACTAATTAGATTACCAAAAAAAGCTAAAAAATGTATTTTGTTGATTTTTCAATTTGATTCACAACGATTGTTCATTCTGGTTTTAACCGCAACTGCCGTAGCATTTTCAGAGCAAGACAACATGAATTGAAGTTAATTTATGAATGTAAATGCGTTTAATTAAAAGCATTTCTCTGTATTCATTTGATTTTAATTTAAAACCATTTGATTTGATGTAAAATACCATTTGAAAGTTAAGTTATCAATTATAAATCACATTGAAATGTCATTTGTATTAAAATTACATTAAAAATTCTGTCATACATTCGATTATTGATTAATTTTTTAATATTATTAATAAAATTCATTTGCTTACTCTATCCTTACTTTTAAAACACATTCAATTATTGCAAAAATTATTATAAATAATGTAGCAAAATATATTAAAAGACAATGAAATTTTTTCATATTTATCTTTTCTCTCATTTTTCTATAATTCTATCCTTTTGCTCCTTTTTTGCCTTTCATTATTGTGCTTTTGCTCATAAATTTCCGTTTTGTATTGTTTTGCCAAGTGTGTATGTGCATGTGCTATTAAAAATTATTACCAACAGCTTAATAATTTATTGCTATTAAAAAAACAAGGCAAAAAGGATCACTTGAATGTTTCCACTTTAAACACAAAAAAATGCCTGCAGTTGTGACTAACAAAAAAAATTTTGTTAAATGAATTGAGTCAATATCGAAAAAAACTAAAAACAAAAACAGATTAAAATGAGTAAAAATAGTGAATTGAAAACAGGTAAAATTAAATAATGTAATGCAAAAATTAAATTTGTAGTGATTGTTTCTAGTCAAATGTACGAAATCACACAAACAGTCAAAAAAATTTAACTTAAATTTTACATCAAAAAAAGTTTGCAAAATGACGATTTAAAGCAATACTTAAGAATACAAACGTGAGAATAGTAAAAAAGCAAACGCGTTTGACGGCGCAGTTTACGTTACCTTAGCTTTAATGCTATAAAACGGCAAAAAACAGTGCGATAAAACGTTGGGTGCCAAAACTTTGTTTGGCAAATTGGCTAGAAGACGGCAAAAAAACTATAACCAACAGTCATAATACCGTGTTTGTGCTGGCAATAAAACAGTAACACCTTTTGGCAAAAACTTTTCACAGTGAATGTTCAAGTTTTTTTTGTGCAAAATAAATTGAAGTGATAAAAAGTGATAACTGTTTTATGTGATGTTGGTGCTCTTGAAAAAAACAAATTTAGTAAACAAACTGATAAAATTATAAAAAAAAATTCCAAATTTTATCCAAAAAACAAAATAAATATATTTTGAGTGAAAAGTTAACTTTTTTGCTGAGTAATCTTATAGTTAACTTATTTGTGATAATCAAACTAAATTAATTACTGATATTATTTTTTCACACAAACAAATTTTAAATAACATTAATGCGTGTTAGTTATCTAAACCACAAGTGACATCAAACACACTTACTGTTTTTTTTCTAGTAAAAACAAGTTAAGAAAGTGTTAAAGTTTAGCCCATTAATTACCACTAATTAGGGAAAACAGCAAACACTGTCAAGCAATTACTCTAATTGCTGAAAAATAAAAAAGTGAAAAAAGTGCGTTGACCACTTTTTGAAACAGCTTTGACAACTTTGGAAGTTGCTGGCATGCAAACAAATAAGCAGGCAAAACTCAAGCAACATAAAATCTGTGCCAAAACAATTGTTCAAAAGGGAGCAAATAATCAAATAAATTACAATGATTAGTACCGCCCCAAATCAGGCAACAAACTGTAAGAGCTGGATCGGCAGGCGGGTTAACGCTGAACAAAATGAGAAAACGCAATCAGGCAATCAACAATCAGGCAACAGCGCTTGATCGACATCAAGCAATAAGTGTTTTACCATTTAGAATTTGCACTGTTATAAAAGACCGAATTGTAAATTTTTGCACAATGACCATGCTGTGGACAACTTGAACAACAAGCTAAGTTTATTTTTACAATAAAGTAAAAAAAATTGGATCGAGTAGCAAAAATCTAGTTATTTTTTGGCAACTATTCAAACTAATTTTTGATTGGAAAACAAGTAAGCATTTCAATTGTTGCAGACTAACAAAATTGATTAAAAGAAGCGTCCATAGAGAATTTAGTGCATGCACTTGCACCTGCACTTAAATGCACACTTTACTGCATTACATTTAAGTGCATTTTAAATGAAAAAACGTATTGAATTTTGGCAAGCTACAAAATGCTCAACAATGACAAAACTGTAAAATCAGTTTAAAATTTGTTCATTTTCCACTCAAAGCGATCATCTAAAAAATTTTTCAACATGTTTAACGACAAAGTTTGAACAAAGTGAAGTCAAACTAGTTTGTGCTTAGCATTTGCCCAATTAATTGTTACTCATTAGTGCTTGTAGTCACGTCGCTCTTTCAGTTAAACCATTTAAAACTGCTAAAAAATAAAAAACGTTTAAAAATAGAAAAAAACTAGAAGCAATGAGCTTGAAGTCCAAATGTTGTTCGGTGTGATCTCAATCGCCAGTTTTCTAAACAGTTAACTTTAGTGATGGCGATGTTTGCTTGCACTTTGGTTAATTAACTGTTTTTTCAGTACTTTAATTTTTGTTATCCAACCGACCCAGTCGGTCGTCAACTTTTTAACTTTATTTAATTTTTCTCTAACAGTGTTCACTAACACCAACACTTACTCAATTGCTCAATTGACTTCTATTTTTCCACTACTTTTCTTCTTTTCTCGCTTTTTATTTCTATCCGGTGATTGCCGTTCGCCAAGTAACTGGCTAATTGTCCAAATCACACCAAAACTGGCCAACAACTTTCTCTTTTTCTTTTTTTAATGTTTCTCTTCTTTTTCATTTCAAACGGTGCTTTGCTCTTTTCTGCAGTCAGCGCACACACTCACTCACTTACTAACTCACTCACTTGCAATCTTTGAACAAAGGGCATTGTCAACAATTTCCGTTTCCGGACTTCCTACTTTGAACGACCTCTCTTGTTTGTTGCAACAGCATCAACTGACTGAATAAAGTGGAAATTGACTCAGAAGTAGGCAAAACATTTGCAGATTTTTGTTAGAAAAATAAAAAACATGTTTGCCACAAATAAAACGGTAAATTCTAAGCATAATATGCCAATTTAAATGTTCTGAATTTTTTATCTTTAAAAAACAACATAAAAATCAATCATATTTTGCAAATAAATAAAAGTTAAAGCAAAACAAAAAACTAAAATGCGTTTTAATTGTTTTTTGCTTTAAAAATTTTGTTTTTAAACTGAGCAAAACTTTAATAGCATTTTTTACTACTGTTTGTGCAAAAAAACTGCTTTGTGTCATTAGAGTGTTCACAAATCCGAAAACCGTGTCGCTCATCTAGTTGATTAGTTTTTCCGTCTGGATACTTTTTTAGCGTCTCCGTTTACTAAATTGAACATGTGGAAAACTAAACTAATAATTGAAAATGGCTTTAACAGATTGTGTTAAGGCGTAGAACAAAATAAAAAGCAACAAACAGAAAAAAGCGTTAGGCGCAAGCACTAGGACACAACAAAACTACGCAAAAAAAGCATGGCAAAACAAGTTAAATCAAATTGAAAGTCAGTTTGGTCATTTTTTGTGTTGTTGTCTCGGGCAACTGGTGATGGTGACTGGTTTTAATTAATTAATTAAAACAAATTGAATCATGCGTGACAACGACTGATTAAAAAAGTAAAGTTTATGATTTTGCAACATGTTAGCGCAAAGTTTTGCTTAAATGCTAGATTCACACTTTTTTATTTAGTTTTTCTGCCTCATTTACTATTGGTTTTAATTAAAACTAAATTAATATTTTTTTACCTATTAATTGTTTAAAAAATTTATTCATTTGTGACCTGCCCCACCTGCTTATCAGTGACTGGCAGTGACTGGTTTAAAAAAATGTTTTTTGAAATTGCACACACAAGTCGTGAGCTAACAAATTGGTCGTTTTGTTAGTTTTCACTATTTGTTTTATATTTTGCTCAAAATAATTTAAAACAGTAATGGCCCTTGACTGATTTTGTTGATTGTCCCTTTTACTGAGTGTTGTTCGTGACATTTGATTTTATTTCAATTATATTTTGGTTTTTTTAAAACAATTTTAGCAACAGCTTTTTAGTTATTGTACGTGCCGTTGTGTTTTGTGCCATGTAGTGTTTTTGTTGTTAATAAAAGGGATCAAAAAGAAAAAATTTTGCTAAAACACGGCAAGATGTTTATCCAAGTCGCACAATTAAAATACCAATTATATTTAAAAACATGCATTTTAAACAAGTGTTGACATCGCATTCAAAGTTGTTTTATTCAATTACTAATCTAAATTTTACTTTGCAAATAAAAATATTTTTTATTTGGATAACTTAATTAGTGTTTTAATTAAGTTTTTATATATATCACCAAACGTGCAAAGTAAATGTACTCGGACCAGACCTAGTACATTTTGTACAGT
>JAALOO010001519.1_pt2 | contig 11820 bp, 17 predicted proteins | sample 7257641 | NCBI WGS metagenome assembly JAALOO01 (sample SAMN14085613, study PRJNA598686) | mite metagenome | biome: ENVO:01001000; feature: ENVO:01001002; material: ENVO:01001226; isolation source: single female mite from University of Michigan culture on fish food culture... ... | reverse complement strand
ATAGTTAAAAAGATACCATCAGTAATCTAATTATTAGCATTAGTTTAAAGAAAACTCGGGAAACTTTTTAGTTTAATCCAAGTACATTTTTTTGTAAAATTAATTCAATACAACCGATAGGAAAATTGCACACAAGGGTAATTTTATTCACAAGTTAGGTAGTTGTTATCTCATTAACGTGACATCACAAAAGTGATCCAGTCAATAAACTTTCTTAAAGTTCTAAGAAAACTATAACATTATTTGAAAAATAGTAAAATTTACCAATCCTAGTTTAGTAAAATACTTGACATTGAAAAAATAGTTTAGTTGAGTTTTCAATTGTACAAAACCTGATTGCAATTATCTTGACCACCACTACCACTATCAACACCGGTTAACTTTGGGACACCCCCGAGAGAGCGCAGAAACACTGCTTTCTTTCTTTTTTGAACACACTTTTGGTGAACTTTAACTTATGTTGAACAATATGATAGCTCTGTACGTCATTGCAAAATTTCAAAAAAGAAAAATGCGAAAAGATTACAAGTATCACTAGTTTTAAAGGTAAAAAACTCCCTAGTCTATTTTTGCAAGAGGACAAATAATCTAGCAGATTTCATTTCAAACCAGACAAACACACAAAGAAAAAATCATTTGTTGATGCTTGATAAATCTTGACGCATAAAAAAGTGGCCCATCGCTGACTTGAACTAAACTATGCAACATTTAAACCGTTCTTACTTGTAATTCTAAAACTTTACTCAAGTAAAAATGACCACCACTACCACCACCTCTTTTTCGCTGTTGAACACCTTAGACTACTACCTAACTGACTTCTGGCTCGACCATGGCGACCCTCGGGCGGCCCAGTTTCCGTTGATGGGCACCTTTAAACTGCCACTGCTCATCTATTTCACCTACTACTTCCTCGTCCTCTACCTCGGCCCGCGCCTGATGCGAAATCGGCCACCCTTCAGCCTCAAATGGGTCATCATTCCCTACAACCTAGTCATGTCGCTCTTCAATGCCTACTGCTTCTACCGAATGCTGGTGGGCAGTCGATTCGGAAAAGACCTTATCAGCGTGCACGTTTCCTACCAGGACCCGCCTGAGGTGGCGGAGGAGAACATCCGTCTGACTTATCTGTACTGCATCAGCAAGTACGTCGACATGCTCGATACGCTCTTCTTCATTCTGCGGAAGAAGGCGGACCAAGTGACCGGTGAGTTTGTGTTCGACGGTTTGGCAACAAATTATCAATGAAAAGCAGAAAAAACCTTTTTTAAACAACTTTCTTCTTCCTTGCAAAGGTCTTCACGTGTACCACCACAGTATGGTCCCGCTGATGGCTTGGATCTACTTCCGGATCAAGGTGGAGCACGTCACTGCTCGAGCCTTTGGAATGCTCAACACGCCCATTCATACTGTCATGTAAGTTTTGTCAATTTTTTGTCATTGAAATCTTATTAATGTTCTCTTTAGGTACGCCTACTACGGCCTAGCCGCTTTTGGCCCGCAAATGACGCCATTTTTGTGGTGGAAACGATACTTGACGCAGCTGCAGATAGTTCAGTTTGTCCTCCTTCTCACCTACGGCCTCTACTTTGCCTTTTTCAACCAGGGATATCACCCCTTCTTTACGTGGGACGTCCTTCTGCAGACGCCCCTCTATCTTTACCTTTTCACCAGCTTCTACCTGAGATCGTACAAGAAGGTGAAGTTTGCCAAAAATGGCATGCCTTTAAAGTCCAGCGCAAAGAGAAAAGCAAAATAACGGGGTGCTTTTGCGTGTGGTAATTGTCTGCTCAAAAAACAGGTTGGATAACGGCTAAAAATAATAGGGAAACAATGAAAAGAGGAAACAATGTACATAGCAATAAAAATAAAGAAACCTCTAATGAGCACCTAAACATAAATGAGCTTGATGACAATGAAAAAGGGGCGCACTTTTCGTTCATCAGATTCTTCTCTGCACTGTGTGCATTTTATTTCCTTTACTTTTACTTTATACTACAAAGTGTTATTTTCGCTAAAAGCTGCTGTTGCTGCTGCTGTTGCCGGGTGTTGGCAAGAGGAGACTCGCCAGCTGAAGCAGCAGCAGCCACTGCACAGATTGTCGTACATTTCGTGCTCACCACCACAATGCAGAGTCTGCGTACTGGTGACAACCTTGACAGTAAACACATAAACACACACACAGAACTCTGAACTGAACCGAACTGAAGAAGCAGCAGCAGCAGCAGGCGCAAAAGTGTTGGCAACATTGAGCGCACTATCTCTTCAACAATCGACAGTGAACACAGTGGTAAAAGTAAGCTATCAGCCACCAGCAAACAGCCAGCTAGCTAGCTTGCCGGCCAGAAACCAGTTCTTTAGGCAGTTGAAAAAGCAGGCTTCTTCTATCAGTTTGTTTCTGTCTGCCGCCACTTTCACTTTCCCTCTGTTGCTACCCAGAAAATATAAAAACCCCGTTCGGTTGCAAAAGTACTGAAAGAAAAAGGAAACAAAACGTTGCCAAACTCTGTTCTGCTTTGTACTCAATCTGTTCTTGCTGTGTTCTCTTCCGCTCCTTCTCATCTTCTTACACCGTTAAAGGTAAGTCTGCTCACTAGTTTCACTGATGATGATCTGACTGCCCGCGTGCACGGTATGCACCGATTAACCGTAGTAGTAGAATTTGCAGATGAAATTTGAGTATTTTTATGCAAAAATCAGTGGAAAGCAGTAGAGGCAGTCCAATGCAGCAGCAAACAAAATCGCCATTAAGTGCAGTGTCACAGTGGCAACAGCGACATTTTGACAGCAAGTGCTGACCTTCAAACATCACCGATCCTGTCCTGTTCTGTTCCGTTTGCCAATTTCATTTGATGATTCAGCACAAGCCAGTGGTACTGTAAGTTTGGTGGTGGCGGTTGATTCTGATGAAACAGGAGAGACAGAAGGAACAGACATAATCGATGATCACCGCAGTACTTGTCGTCTTCGTCGCATTTTAATGTACCTTTGATGTACAATCTCCCCTTCTACTTCTTCTTCTCCTTCGTTTGTTGCTAGCAACCAACCAGTCTGCTAGTTTGCCTGCCAGATACATTGCACACGATTGTCACCCTTGGAAACAGCCACCACCACCGCTCAACTGCACTTAAAAGTTTGACGATAAAAGAACGAGCAATAATTTAATTTAAAATAAAAAGAAACTTGAAACGATTACCACTTCAGACTAGCAGATAACAGAAACTAATTTACATTATTTCTTCTTTTCCATTCAGCCAGCAACTGTCGACCGAGACGCAGACGTCTACAGCACTCCAATTGCCCACCTTCAAAGAAAGCATTCCCCCTCAACAACAAATCTCCTAAAACCATGTCTTGCACCCGAAAGTACGACCTGAGCAACCGCGTTGCGATTGTCACCGGCTCCAGCTCAGGCATTGGGGCTGAGATCGCCTACACCTTTGCCGTCAACGGCGCCCAGGTGGTCATCACCGGTCGAAATGCCGGGAACCTGGGCAAGGTGGCGAAGCGCATCGAGGCCGCTGGTGGCTCTGCCCCACTGCAGGTCATCGGCAGCCTCACCGACGAGGGTTTCCCAGCCCAGCTGATCAAGGCGACCGTCGACAAGTTCGGCGGCTTTGACATTCTGGTGAACTGCGCCGGCGGGGCCTCGCCCAACGGCGCCATTGACAACCCGAACCTGCTGGCGGAGTACGACAATGTGATGAATCTGAATGTGCGCACGGTGGTGGAGATGACCGTCTTGGCCATTCCCTATCTGGAGAAGAGCAAGGTGGGCGGAAATGTGCTCAACATCTCCTCCATTGCCGGCATGAAGGCGGTAAGAGCTTTTTGGAGTCTGCAAACTTTTTTAGCAAAAAGTAATTACAAATATTTAAAAACTTAGTCTCCCGGACTGCTCGCCTACAACACCAGCAAGGCGGCCGTTGATATGGTAAGTAACAACAAAAAATGACGATTTTATTTATAAAAGTCTTTAATAAATGAATTCAATTCTTGTTTGGTTTGCAGGTGACCAAAACTTGGTAAAGACTTTGTGAAAGCTAAAGGCTTAAATCTCTCTTACTTTAATTTTATTTTGTAATTCACCAGCGCTCTTGAGCTTGGACCGCGCGGCATTCGCGTCAACTCTATCAAGTAAACTCTTTTGTTTTTTTTTGTTTTGATTGTGCATTTTAACAACTACTTTTTCTCCTTTACAGTCCCGGCCCGGTGGCAAGCAACTTTGGCCAGTCGATGAACATGGACCCGGAGACGTTCAAGGAGTGGCAGAAGAATGTCTTCCTCAAGAACTCGCTGATAGGCAAGATTGGCGCCGTGGAGGACATTGCCAATCTGGCTGCCTTCATCGTCAGCGACGACGGCAAGAACCTCGTCGGTTCGCTGGTGGTCAGCGACACTGGCTTTATGCTCAAGTCATAAGTCACTTGTTAGCTGTCTTCACAACTTCAGTGTTTCAATCTCTCTTTCACTGTTTGTTCTATCTGCTTTTGAGTCCTCTTAAAATGATAAGGAGTCAAATGCCCATAACCAATTACTCAAATATTGTGCCTCTAGCCAGCACTAACCACTACACAGTAGTCTAAAAATGCATTAAACTTTATTACAGTTGTTGTGTTTATTATTTTTGTTTACATCTTGATTTCAAGTTGTAATTGATTAAAAATTAAAATTTAGAAAATAAAAAATAACTCAGATAAGACCTTTGGAGAAAGAACTAGTGAAAAAATTTAATATTTTTTCCGTTTGTACATTTCATTCTCTGACATTGGGGACATGAATTTCATCAGGTAACATCACAAGTCAATTTCTCAACATCCCAAATTACCCCTTGCCAAATAATATTGTTGAACAACTAAATTTTTCTTGACGATAAAAAACACTGCTGTCGACCTTGATCTAATTAACACTCTACTACCAATTAAACATAAAACCTAAAACAGTATAGGAATTTGGTCTACAAACAAGCGAAAAATACAGGTCAAACAATATAAAAAGGCGCTTTGATAAACTACACAATCAATTAAAAACGAACTTGTTTTTAATCAAAGGAAGAAAAAGACAGAAGAATGAGTAAACGTAAGAAATGAACTGAAATTCTCTAAACAAGAAATTAACACCTTTCACCTAACTTATCTTTCTTTTCATTTCCTTTTAGACATCTTCCTCCTTCTGACGACAGTCGTGTCGCTAGTGGCCGGCAACAGTCGCCCCACTCCTCCAAGCAACCTTCCGCCGCCTACTCCATTAGATCAAACACCCAATAGAATTTCCACACCACCTTCTTCGCAGAATGGAAATGTGCCTTCCGTTCCACCACCACCGCCAACATATCCTGCTCCTGGTCCTATAAATGGAATACCCACACCACCTCCCCCAGCTCCCCATAACCCGCCCTCTTCAGTGGCACCGCCAGCAGTGGCCACCGGCAAGGCCCCTCTCCCGACACTCCCCCCACCCCCAAAACAACCTCGGCCGACACCTCCTCCTCACGCCCCCGGAGGACAAACCAAAAAACCCACTATTTCAGGAAGGCCCACTCGCAAGCCGAAGAACAAGAAGAAGAAGAAGAACAGCAGCAGCTTCAATCTGATGCTCAACGTTCTGCTGAAAAAGTTTCTCAAGCCGGTGTTGGAGAACACCACCGCCTTTGCGACCAAGTCGGCACAAGGCCTGCTGAAGAAGCAGATTCACCAGGAGCTGATGTCGATGAACAAGAAACTGAAGCTGAGTGAAGGGGAGTTGAAGACGGTGGAGCGCACGCTCGACCTCATTGTCGAACACCCGACGGACATCAAGAACATCCTATTGCATATGGGCTGTCAGTAGGAAGTGTTTAGAAATCATGTTAATTATAACCTTTTTTATTAAAATAAAAAATAGATCCATTTATGTTTTTGCAATTAAAATTGATGATGATGATGATTTTTCAACCTGACTATTGACTAACTTTCTATGATTTCAAAAGATTTTGATTAACAAAAACCAACGCATCAAAATTAATTAGTGGAGGTCACTCCGTTTGGTAGTCTGTGCAAGCAACTTTTCTGTTGAATTTTGCTCACATTTTTTCCTATTTAAACTCAACTTTTGCGCAGATTTAGAAAGTACAAAGAGCTTTAGATCTGAACTAGCAAAAAACTGAAAAATGAAAAAAGGTAAACTAAAAACATTAAAACTTTTAAGCATTTAAAAACTCAAACCATTTTTTTACTCTTTAGTACTAGTTTTCCTCACCCTCGTTGCCCTGTTGGCCGTCACTGAGGTGCATGCGGACTCCTTCACCAATATAATCAATAAAGTCCTCAAACCCAACTTTGAGAAGCTTCTCCACGACACCACCGGCAAGGTGAAGGTGGAGCTGAAAAAGGAAGTGCACAAGGAGATGAAAAAGATTCCGTTGCTGCCGGCCTTTGAGAAGAAGCGCATCGAGAAGCGAATCGACTACTACATTGACCACCCACAGGCGCTGAAAAAGCTGCTCGGTTTATAGATCAAGACAAAGCTGCCTACTCAAAGCTTCAATGTGTCTGGCTCAAAAAGTAAAACCATTTTTAATCTTTTTAACAAACAAAAATGCATGTTTAGATGAAGAAAAGCGTGATTTCAAATAAAATTTAGGTTTATGTTGCAAATTGTTTGTTGAGAGAGTATTGACTGAAATTAATGATTGCCCAATCTTTCACCGCCTGCTTACTTGAATGGGAAACTCCTCTGCAATGAGAAGTGCACTTGCTGGTTTAAAGGTTAGTTCTTCTGGCGTTTCCGGTGTAGTGGTGAAACGATATCGGGTAAGCAAATGGGCCAAACAGAGCTTTATCTCCTGATAGGCAAATCGCATGGCAATGCCTACAAAAAGTAAAAATTTTAGCTTAAATCCAAATTAATTTTAAACAGCTTACAATTTCTTGGACCATCAGAAAAGGGAAGGTAGGTGTACGGCACCAGATTAGCCTTATTCTCCGGCATAAACCTCTCCGGGTTAAAACGATTCGGTTCCGGGTAGTACTTTTCATTCATGTGAATGGCCACCACAGGCAGGGTGACAACGTCCCCTTTTCTCAGGTGAATCTCCGTTCCAGGAAAGGTGTAGCCCTGTTCGGCGTTGCACACGCGCCCCAATAGTGCAACAGGAGTGTACCGACGAAGAGTTTCTTTGACTACTGCTTCCAAATAGGGAATGCCATTGTTGACCACCGCCAGGTACTCTTCACTTTCGTTGTCGGAAAATTGCTCTAAAGCTGAGGTCAAATCGTCGCTCAGTCGTTCTTGGACTGATTGGTTTTTGGCCAGCTCGTAGATGCAGTGAGAAAGTGCTGGAAAAACGTCAGAGCTATTAAAAATACTTAAAACAAAGGTATTGTTTACCTGCACTTGTCGTCTCGTAGCCGGCAGCAAAAAAGAGAATGCAATTAGCGATGATTTCACTAGTGCTCAGCTTTCGCTTTTCACTCAATTTTCCACTGCCTCCTTCACCTTTTGTGGACGCTTCTTTTGTCAGATTTTGATTTTGGTCTGTAAAAACCATACTTTTGTATACAAATCCTTCAAAATTAATACCAAAGTTTTTACCCAAAATTATACCACTGTTGTTGCCCTCTTCAGTGACGGTCATTTTGTTGTAATTGTCAGCGGTTAGCTCACTTTCATCCACAGCCGCGTCAATCAGCATTTGCAGAAGGTCACTTCGGCGAGGTTTGCCCTGTTTGATCTCCTCAAGTCGTTGGTCAAGCATTCGCCGTGAGAGAGCGACAAAAAAGTCAAAGTTTTCCTTGGGAAAAATGGTCTCAATGCCGACCAGTTTCAGCAACCAGGTGGGCGCTAGAAAGCCGGCCATCGCTCGGAGGGCTTTAATTTCAAACAGTTTCCGCCCGTTGGTTACAAACGGACTGTCCGCCTCCATATTGGCGTTGGTGGTCGTGGCAAAAGCTGTAGAAGCTATCACCTAAACAAAAAATTATGTTTCAGCTGAAGCAAAAAGTTTGATTAGTCTACTCACGTCAATGGTAAAGCCGGCAAAAGTGGTCTTTGCCTGAAAAACGACTGAACTTTTTTCCGGTTGCTGCTCAATGATCCGGTCAAAGTAATCGTCCAGATTCTTGATGCATTTTTGCATGATCACATTCATCTCTCGCAGTTTGCCGCTTGAGAAGGTGGGGCTGAAAAGGAAAAAGTTTTTTAGTATTTCTGCTGCTTGATCAATACTATTTGAAATGATCTCTTACCTTGTGACCACCCGACATCGTTTCCAGTCATCACCGTTGGCAGTAAACAAGTTCTTATTCCACAATTCGTGATAAGCTTTCGGGTTGATTCGATCAATAAACAGATGAAAATCTTTTACAAGGACGTGCTTCGCCAGCACCGGATCCGCTACGACCAACGTCGGCTTCCAGCCCATGTACGTCCCGTAGACTTCCCCGTACTCCTTTCTCATCTTCTGACAAAAATGAAAGAAGACCTGATTAGTCTGCTCGGCAATGTTGCCGATGAACCAGCGAGGCCGTGGGCCACCGATGCCCATCGACGACCAGTAGCTGAACTTGCGAGTGAAGAAGCTGTCATTTAACACAAAGTATTAGTTATAGTTTAATTATGTCAATAATGGTTTTTGTTTGGTACAACACTTACCTGTTCAGCCATGCATAGGTGATGGCGACTAGCGCCGAAATGATCATCAGTGTACTAAGGGAAAACATTTTTTATTTTTGGTTTGTTGTTTTTCTTTTTCTTCCTAGTCTTCAGTATTGAATTTTACTTCAGCTTTACTGGTAGTTGGTAGCTGCCTGCTTCCACAATAAACCGTGGCTGTCACAGCTGCTCACTTGCTTGCTTGCTTGCAAACAGTTTCTTCTTCTTGTGTTTTGGCTTTGGCGCCACACACATATAAATAAGCGCCCGTCCTTGAGATGCAAACTTTTTGCTGCTGATGAGAGGCGCATGCGACTGCAGCCGTACAGTGTATAGCAACAACAGCAGACAGTGTATCGCAATCAGTGAAAAGGAGAGAAAAGCGGCAGATTATCAATTGTTATTTTCTAGTTTGGTGCGAGCCTCTCATCCACACACACACTCAACTGTATAAATGCATTTGCCTGGAACAGACGTACTAGATTCACACTTTCAAATTGCTAAAATACAACTTCGATACTAGCAGTTCATTTTGAGGCTTTTTGCTGATATGGACCATAAGAGCGTAACTGTCTGATGATGAAAATGATTTTTATTTTTTACATTTAAAGTATCAACAACAAATTTAAAAAAAGCAAAATAATTAGGTGAATCAAGTTAAATTGAGGCAGTAATATCACCGCAGAATTGTTGCCACTGCAGACAAAGTTGCTCACAAAGCGACTCACATTGCCGTAAAGGGCGGAATAGTCGGAAAAGAAGTGACCGGCACAGTCCGCCCGTCGCATGTCCACCTTCAGCATATGGTACAGTTTGGGGTAGACATGCAAAGCGGAGACGTTGCTGCAGGCAGTACAGACCGCCTGAACCGTACAGCGTTGCATACTGTTGAGGTACTCGCAGTACTGACTGGTAATGTCCTCCGCCAGCTCTGGAAAGTCCTCCAGCGCCGAGATGGAGCAGTTCTCACGAGCAGGTTTGTAGAGGAGGACGCAGTCCCGAACGTTCAGCTTGCCTGTGCCTTCAGGCTAAAGTAAAAAACAAACTTTAGATCTGATGATGAGATTAGAAAATGTTGGGGATGGTAGTACCGTTGTTGATACTGGTAATGAGGCGGGTTGACTTATACGCAGAATGTCTGCGCGAGCACAGTCGAGAAATTGGGCAATTAGCAAAGGGAGCAATGTTTTCATTAGAGAAGTAATTGTGGTGGTGGTAGTGGTGATGGAAAGCATTGTTAGCAAAAAAGAGAATACACAAAAAAACTTTAAAATGATCTACACCTAATGATGAGGAGGAAGGAGGATTTGCGAGACTGAAGTGTTGGAAGCGAGCTCGTTTGACTCTTTGTGTGCTGTAGTGCGGAAAAATTGGTGCACAAACCAATGTTGTTGGTGACTTTCCGCTCTTCTTCTCTGTCGTTTAAGAGGGAACTGTGTGAATGCAAATGTTAGTGATGAAGATAAAGAGAGACAGAGAGACAGAATCGTGGCTGACAAATTGGCACGTACACATTGGCATCTCTTTAGCAGTGGGGCAGCAGGTTGAAAAAAGTGAGAACTGAACCGTTAGTCATTCTTGGGAAGCATCCAAGAAGAGGGAAAAAACTATCACCCAAGTGGAGTAGTGTGCACTAATGAACGTGCACCAACACTGAAAACTGGAAACAACTCTCTTTACTAGTGCTAAAGTTGACAGTGATAGTTTAGTGAAGAGAAAAAAAGGAAAGGAAAGGCAAATCGTCACAATTTAGATCAGCAGACTGCTGCTCCTCACACCGCAAGTCGATATTTCACACTTTTAGGTGACAGGCGGATAAACAAAGTCAGGGTCAAAAAGAAAATAACCAGTCAAATGTCATCTCCCTAAAAACAGCCACGGAAACCTAGATCCAATCAACGACTCGATACCAGAGATAGCGGCCACCGAGGAAGAGGCCCATCAGCAGCATCAGCGTGGCGATGATCACCAGATTGAAGATGAAGCGCTCCAGCGTGGACGTCGACTCGGCCCGGCCGGTGACAAAAGTGGAGACAAAGGGGCTGCTGCCGCCAGGGGGCGTTGGCCCGGCAGGACGGCCCATCAGACTGCTGCCCACCTTGCGGAGGATGCCGCTTAGATTGGTGGAGACGGTGGCGGCACTTGCTGACTTGGCACTTTTCTCCTTCTTCTCTTCCTTCTCATCTTCATCCTCATCCTCGATGAGCTCAATTTTCTGCTGTTGCACATTTTCCTCATCTTTTCCTTCTTCTGTTTCTTCATTGTTATCCTCACTTGTTTCTAAAATAGTTAGTGTTGAGGGCTCTGTTGCTGCTGTTGTTGAGTTTTTAATGCTGGGGGTCGTTTTGAAGCGAACTGACACCTTTCGATGCTGTTGCTGCTTTGGTGGTTCATTGGAAAGGGACGTAGAGGTGCTGACTTGCGGTGGTGGTGGAGTTGACAACTCCTGCAGCTCCATATTTTCCGTCAGTGCCAGCTCAGAATCAGAGCCAATTTTTTCCGGCAAGATTTCCATAATATTGTAAAATTAGGAGCTGATGTTCAGTCGCTGATCACCAGAACTAGCGTGATTGCAAGTGTCAGTCATTGTTGCAAATGCAAGCGCCAACTTTTGAAAAGCACATCGTAGCGCAAGTAACGGCTGTAAGCAAAACTCAATCTACGTGATGTTTTCAAGCTTTTGTTAGCTACTAAAACTGAAGAATGCGGTAAATATTTACAGTTGATTTTTGCTTTTTCCGTCATGATTTCTAAGCAATCAAAAGCATATTTTTATCATGAAAAAAGCATCATTTTAATCATAAATAAACGTCAAAAAGGTGTGTGTACAAATAAAAAAAATTATAATCATGCGGATGATGAGAAAAGCTGATTGTATGTGGGTGGCAGGTCCTTCTCCTCACGTTGTCGCTGCACTGCCAACGGATTGAGCGAGTCAAAAGTGGCGCAACTGGTGCGAATACTGTAGGCCACTTGAGATTGTGATGAATTCTGCTGATTTGACGACTTCTGCTGCGCATTCTTCCTCCTCCTCTTTTTTAGCACCTTTCTGCAAGTCAAAAAGAGAGCATACAAACAGCAAATGATGAAGACGATGGAGAGGCAGCCAAGAAAGGCGTAGAAGATGCCCAGAAAGCTGTCCATTTGACGGTACAACTGGCCCCAGATGCTGCTGCCGCCAAAACTGGGAAA
>JAALOO010002085.1_pt1 | contig 11822 bp, 7 predicted proteins | sample 7257641 | NCBI WGS metagenome assembly JAALOO01 (sample SAMN14085613, study PRJNA598686) | mite metagenome | biome: ENVO:01001000; feature: ENVO:01001002; material: ENVO:01001226; isolation source: single female mite from University of Michigan culture on fish food culture... ... | reverse complement strand
CTCTCTCTCTCTCTCTCTCTCTCTCTCTCTCTTTCTCTCTCTCTCTCTCTCTCTCGCATGCACACACCACTTTGCCTAACGAGTGCAATTTTATTTTCTAAATATACGCCCAGTTAGCCAAAAGCAAACACGAGGAAGCACATAAGCGTGCATCCACTTTCATGTCTATCTCTCTTTCCCCCTTTTTTCTATCTCTTCTTTTCACTCAAGTGGTTTTTTGCTTCCAATGCGACAATGTTTTGTTTGTGAATGTTCTATAAATACAGAATATTTATCAGCACTACTAAGTAAGAGCACTTATGACAGATTTAGCAAAGTGTGCCGGACAGAGAAATTAGTGTGGTGACAAAATTGTCTGGTTTTAAAAACACATGCGCCAAACTACTATCAAAATGACATTGACACTCGCACCGGTTGCCTAAAAATTCTAATGATTGAAAAAGTTGGCACAACTGAGTTTCGTTTTTTAAATAATAAAAAAACAGTAGTAGATGTAATATCCATTAAAAAAAAGTTTTAAAATTACGGAAAGCTATCACTCTAAAAAAGTAATAATATTGTCACCTAAAAGTTCCCTGAAAAATGGGTTACTTTTTTTAAGGGGCGCTAATGGTTTACTAAGTGAGCTGATATGTAAATTTTAGCGTCCCAGTTTGGCAGTGGCAAAAAAATATAGTTCAATTGAAACTTGGCAAAACTTTAAGCCTTCAGTTAGCTTTTTATACTAAGGTTTTCTCACTTTGGTAGAGCTGATGTAACCGGCTAATATACAAAATTTTGCTATGTTGCAACGCAAAAAACTGTTTCAAAGTTTAAAATGTGTAGCAATTTCTTTTAAACTGTGCGCTTAAACACGATATTGAGCACCGATAAATATAGAAATGTTATTAGTTAAAACAACCTGCCAAAGATTTTTAAGCAGCATAACTAAGCAGTTTTTAAACAGTTAACTGTCATTGCAGTACTGAAATTAGGTAAATTGGGTTGGCAAAAAAGCAAGCAGAAAAATGAACAAAAATTACCGCACATAATGAGCAAAAATGTTGTAATTTTTACATTAGGGGGAATTATCATTGATGAGCAATAACTTCTCAACTCAGCAACTCTTGCCAAAATAAATACTTTTTAGCTTCTAAAAAACACGCATGTGACACAGTGATTCAAATTGGCGATGCTCAAACAACAACAACAAAAGTCTAGGCAAAAGTGACAAGGGGCTACAACCAAAAAACAACAACAGAAAAAAAGTTCAGCAAAAAATGTGATGCTGGTTTTCTGCCGTTGCTGTTTCTAAAGCTAGAACACTGCTTTTTTTGTTCCCTTTTAGCTAGAAAACTCATACAACAAAATGAAAAGAAAAGGGGGAAACAAAAAAAGAAGAGCCAAGTGCGTCTGTGAGTGGGGTGAAAAAAAAGTAATAAAGGCGCTGATTTATGAGCAAGGGAGCACACCAGCCAACCAGCCAGCCAACCAGTTCAGAGCTGCTGCCAGCAATAAACTTTTATTTATTTGTGCACGTTGAGGTATTAATTCGATGCAAATTGGCGATGGAGATGCGACAGCCTGCTGTTGCTGCTGCACTAGTTTTGGTGTTAGCCTTGTCTAGTCTTTTTTCCCTAAACTTCTCTCTTTGACCATCCTTTGACATATTATACACACTGTGGCGTGTGTCTAGTGCTGAAACAAAAAAACTGACTGAAATGGCACCCAGCTACTACTGCGAAACAAACGACAGCAAAAAGAAAAAAACTAGTGGCTGTTGTGCAAAAACAGAAGTGCAAATTGAATTAAAGCCAGCGACAGCAAAAAAACTAAGCAAAAAAATAAAAACAACGACGACGAGATCTGGGCGCTAATTAATGAGCGAGAAAAGGTTAGAGAAAGTAGGGTGTAAAAACTAGGGGCAATTAGCAACTCAGGTAGAGTACAAATGTCTGCTTTTTTCTAACTATCTGTTTGTTTGTCTGCATGTCATGCAAAACGCGCACACATGTTGTCCAATTAGTGCGTCAGTTTGTTCTGCTAATTACACACTACTGCTGTTTTGTTTTGCGCAGAAAGCAGTCATTTTAAAATTTATTTCCAGTTACTGCTGTTGCGACAAAACTGGGGATGAAATTAATTAACAGAGTTTTACTAAAGCTTCAACAGTGCGCACAATTTCAGTACTCAGCCTCAGATTTAGCCGTTAGTAGCCTAATTCAAATGAATTTTATCTTGAAAAAGACAGTACTTAATGTGTGCGTTTTAAAAATAGAAGGGCTTAACTGACCTCATCAGCAGCACAAAAACAACAAAGCGCAGTGTTTGGGCAACTATTCCAATGAATTTAAAATCCTGAACCATACACAAGCAATTAAACACAAATGAAAAACACACTAAATAAATGTAAACATGTGCAGCAATTTGAATAGAATCCCTATCATTAGGGGGTTTCAATAGAAATGAAGACAAAAAGGCAACAAAAGCAAAAGATTTAGCATTCAAAACGGTCAAAATGAGCGAAAAATGAGTCAGACTTAACTGAGAAATAAAGAAAAATCGGTCTGCCGGCAAATCATCATCCGGGCCCGGCACATCATAGCAAATTTAATTTGCGACTGTGAGTTATGAGATTCACAGTTGCGCTGTCAGTGTGGACAGCAAGCTGATTGCCGAGTACGAACACACACATACGCAAACTGTTCAAGTTTAGCAAAATGTTGTTCTGTGAGAATCAAATTAAAGTTTAATTAGCCAAATGACAGGGTAGAAGAACCCTTGGTTGTGGTAACAGTGAAAGGCAAAACTGTGTAATTAAAAGAGCTTTGAAAAGAGAACCGAACGAGCAGTTGGTTCCAACTCGTGTAATTCTATGAATTATTGAACAGGCCAAATGATAAATGAATTGGAAATGCATTACTAATGCAGGAGCAAAAAAGGTTATTGAATAGTACAATTCTTTAACTGTTTTCAACTGTTAAGAAGTTAATTTTTAATAATTGAGAAAAATAAAACAAATCACTTTTAGTCTAGACTTGTATCATTTTTAATTTAAAATTGGATAATGCATAAAAAATTCATTTTTAAAACATATTTAAAACAGTAAAGCCTTTTTCATGCACTTTTAACTTTTAAAATAAATGTGCAAGTAATTGCCGTGCTTTACTCGCGCCTTTAAGAGTAATAAAAAGACAGCAAAAATAGTAAAAACGTTTTAAATAAAGTGCCCATCCTCTAAAGTATCTGCGCACTGATACAAAAGCTGGAAAGGGCAAAACAATAAACAAAAGGCAGCGATTAGACAAAGGAAAAAGAAAAGTGTCTAGGAGCCATTTTAATGTCTTGACAAGTGTGTGCTCATGAAAAAAATGCTAAAAAGGGGTTTTACTTCAGCACTAAAAAATAAGTGAAAATGAAAAGCAAATTTTAAAAAAGAAGTTTTTTATATAAACTCTGCCATTGACTGTTGCCGTTACTGTTGCAATTTTCTTTTAATCTAATTGTGTGTTGAATAAAGTTAGTTTCGCAGATGCTGAAAAAAATTGCCTCAACCTTAAAAACACACAATGATACACTTTTTTGAGCTGTAAAAAAGTAAATTTAAATAGACACAATGTAGTAAATGGTTCCTCTAGGAGATGGGGAGCTGAATGAAAAAAGTCTCTTTTTTTCATTGTTTGCAGTTGCCTGCTGGTAAAAGGTCGGAAAACATTGCTCTGGGAGTTTGGGTGCTATAAATAATCCGCCACCATTTCATATGTCTCCTATTATTACCCCCAAACACACAGACACTGTTTTTGCCTTTGGCAATGTTTGAAAAAGAGTTGCAAGTTGCAATTGCAAATTGCTGTGGGTAGAGTAGTTTTAAAATAATGCTAAAATGGCAGTTGCTGTGCAAATACACAGCCCTGCTGAAAGCTGTTGCAGTTTTAGCCTTTTAAAGCAAGCTTCACTGCACTGCATTACGCAGTTTTGCAAAGTTTTTCCTGGAAAGGTACAATTAATATTTCACAATATTGACTGTATGCTCACAACAGCACAGTCACAAGACCACATTGTTTGTTTTTTGCTGAAACGCACAAACTAATCTAAAACGCAAACTAGCCGTCTGGGCTGCGGTTGCAGAGTCTTTTGTTTGCTTACTGCAACTTTTGTTTTGTACAGCAAAAAAGTCAGCTATTCAAGTTTGTTCAAGTCAACAGCTACAGAAACCCAAATGCACACATAAACTTGGGAATCAAGTTTTTAGTTTTATTTTCTGTTTAAGCTTAACTAAAACAACAACATCGTTTACAAAGGCTGGTTTTTGTAAAATGAAAAACTGCTGTGACCGTGTGAATATTCAGGTGCACATCTCTTGGGTTTTAGGTGCACTTGACAAGGAGCGCAACAAATCAATAAATAATCTCAATAAAAAAAAATTTCCCACACACACACAAAAAGTTGCAATGAACGAGTAAACAGCTAAATTATTTAGTCAAAAAGATGTAGTTGATTTAGTCAGCCTACAGTTGTGATTGATTCTACTTTAACAAATTCACGTCTAAATGCCAAAGATAAAGGGCAATCAAAAGTGACATCTTTACTGAAGTTTGAGTACTTTAAAGATAAAAAAAGAAATCAGTTTGGGCCACCTACCTTGGGCGTAGAACATTGGCGAGCGTGTGTCGTCGACTGCGAAGGGCTCGATTGAGCAGCGCCTGTTGCGCCAGTGAGCGCTGCTCCAGCCGTTGCCGAATGGCGTTTGGTATTTGCATGGGCGCCGCGCTGTGTGTCGGCGAGGTGGCGCCACCGCTGTTGCTGCCGGGCCCTATTCCGCCCGGCGTCGGTGAGGTAGGATTGGAGGGTTGCGTTCCCTGAGAGTTGGTGGGCGAGGGTGAACGATCGGCAGCGGTGGCGGCGGCCATCTGCTCCAGGTACTCCATCTCCTCGTCCTCGTCCATCGGCGAGGTGATGCTCTCCTCTTTGATGCTGCTCATCATTTTGAACGGTAGTGGTGGGGGTGACGGCGGTGATGGAAAAGTTGAATAAAAAGAAGTGTTGAAGTGAGTTTGAAGATTTAGAAAATCCAACAAAGGAGGATGAGGTGACAACACGGGTGATGATGAGAGAGTAGACGGTTATGAAACACGGGGAAGAGTGTGTGGAGGGTTGGTGAAGACGCAGACAGACAAACAACACAAACAACAACAACAACAACACAAATAAACACAGAGAGCATCCACAACAAAAACAAGAACAGCGTAGAAAAACAGCAACAACACAAACTTGCAGAATTGGAGAATAAATCACAGGCGGAAGGGGGAGAAGGTGAGGGAGGAAATAAATTGAATTTGACTTGAATGAAAGAGGATAACTCTTTTTGCACTGCACGAAAACACACAAAAGGGACTGAAAAGGTAGTGGACAGGCACAAACACAATTGCAATTGTGACCAGATTTAGAAGGAGAAGAAGTGGAATGCAGACCCTTCGACGAATAGTTAATTAGATTTAGCTTTCCGCTAAGCTGAAGACAATTTGCTGTTGTTGGTGCTCTCCACAGTGAAATTAAAATTTGACGGCCAGGTGCGTTGAGGTGGGTTGATGAGGTAAAAATAGTAGTGAAAAGGAGTAGCACCAAAGTAGAAGTTGAAATTATGGTTTTTCGTTTCCCACTTTTGCGGTCTTTTCCGGCCAACAAATTCAATTTCTGTTGCTGCTGCTGAAAAGGACAAAATTGGAGGAGAAAACAGGGAAAGACAGACACTTTGTTAATATGTGGGAGTGGGAAGACTAGGTTTTTGAATGATGTGCACTGTTAATTAAGCAAACTAGACTAGAAAATGAGGATGACATGTTGACTGCAAACACAGAACGCCGGTCTGTCAACACGCCTAAAAAGAAGGAGATTGCGAAGATGAGGGTAAACATCTCAAAATAGAATAGAAAATAGTCGGAAATGTGGTGGTCTGTGTGAACAAGAAGAGGTTTGTCACAGTCGTTTTTCCCATTAAATCTCTCTAATTACAAAACGATTAATTAAGAGAAAAGATAATAAGAAGCAGCGCTGCTGGTTGATGATAAAGTCAACACCATCACCATCACCGGCAGAATAATGAGAAAATGGTGGTGGTGGCGGTCACACAAAGTTGAGAGCAGCTCACTGAGTACATGGCCCAAAAACCCAATCACCACTAGCAGAAGGAAAAAGTTTGCAAGTTTTACAGATTAAATAGAAAAAAAGAAAGCAAACCACGTGGGTGTACTTTGGTGGTAAAGAACACTAAAGTGAAAACTTACTAGAGTTACTTGAGTCAGCCAAGTTTGAACTGTATGCGTTTGTGCTGTTGTTGCAACACACCACCAGCCTCTCAATTAGAATGCAAATGAGGAAGAGTAGTACTTTACCCAGTTACTTTGTAGATGTTGGCATAACAGCCGCAGCCCAAGCAAACCAAACAGACCAAACAGTTGATTAGCAGCAGCAGCAACACTAGATTGAGATTAGCTGGTGTTGGTAGCAAGGCACATTGTTGAGAGGCATCAACACCATCAGCAGCAGCAGTAGCAACAATTCCCAGTTCATGTTTACTAATGTCGGCAAGCTGTTGCTGCTACTACTACTACTTTCTTTTCTTCTTTCGTCTTTCTTTCAACAACAACTTTGGCCTGCTCAGCAACAGCAACTTTGACAACAAAGTGAGTTGTTGTTGGGGTGAGTCACCGAGAGGTGATAAACTCTTTTTATTATTCAATTGCCCTTGGTGATAGTGTGTGAGGGAGGAAAGAGAGAGAAGGAAAGAAGTGATCAATACTGCACCTTCCAACAACTAGTTCACCCTCACCATCATCATCATCATCACCACCGGTAGCATAACTCTCAATCACAACCAGAGTGCCCAACACGATGACAGGCAGAACAGAAGTGAATGAGTGAGTGTTCGTTTGTGGGACTGCAAGTTCAACGATAATGCATCAGCAGCAGCAGCAACCGAGTAATTCGAGAAGGAAAAAGGGCAATTAATAATTGATCAAGTGAGAGTAATCATCTGCTGCATAATTTATGACACTTTTTGCTGCTGCTGCTGCGCACACAACGAAAACAAATCGACTACTAAATAAAAAGCTTTGCAGTTAGCTCCCATTTCTAAAGTACTTAAAGAAAAAATTCAGGAGCACCTGTCTGCCTGGTGAGCATAACTGCAATTCAAGTAAACATTGCCCATTTGCATTGCCAAAACATTTGGTTTCTTTTTCTACCTATCTAAATTGGCTTTCTCGGTGAGAGTACTGCAGATTCACTCTACAAAAAAGGACACTAGCCAAAATAATTCATGTGTCTTTTTTCAGTATATTTTTAGTTTTGGTTAAATACCACCACGATCAACAAGAGAAGAAGAGCATAAAATGGCTTTTTTCAGAAACGCTTATCAATTATAATTATGAATTGCATCACTTAGTAATCATTCATACAGCCTGGAAAAAGATAAAATGGTAATCACAACTGAAAAAAATTTTAAAGTAAAAAGGAAACTTTTCATTTCATCACAAACTTCAACACTTTAATGCGGTTATCAACTCTATTTTTGGTGTTGCTTTGGATTTTTTCCTCCTGTCAAGCTCTTAAAACCCTAAAGCTCAGGTAGTTCAAGCACAATTCAGTTTTCAATTTCAATTTCCCTATTTTTCCCATTCTGTAATACCCTTTTGAAAACAAAGAAACAAAACCTCAGAGTAGATCAGCGGTGATTTAGTGCCAGAAAACGTGAGAAGAGCCGGTAAATAGTAAAAAAAGAGTTTTGGTAGGAAAACCCAAGTTCAATAAACAATAGCACAAAACAAAATAATAAAGTGAAAGATGGCGATTTAGTGTGTTTATAAAACACTACACTTTTTGACAAAGGAATCATCATTTAAAATTTAAACGATGATCAACAAAATATAGTAGAGAATCAACAGTGCAAAGTCATAAGAGAAATTCACTTTTCTTGTAATAACAACGGCAAAAGTAGAGTTTAAAAGTACTACCGCATTGCTCGATCATCAGTTTTTTTTGCCAAAAACCAACTTTTTATTACCATTTTTTTTAAAAGTAAGAAAAATGAATCGTTTCGACCACTAAGCAGTAGACACTAGCACAGCAAAACGTGCTAGAATTTTGGAACAGATTCTTTCTTTTTTTAGTTGCAGTCAGTTAACTAAAAGTTGAAGAAGCTGAGATGATCAGCAGTAAATGGCACGTCACTTTGTGCTTAATGCTTAATGCCTCCGAAAAAGCTAAAACTAATGGACAAAGAGGAGCAAAGCGTTCTACAAAGATAGTTGCTGAAAGCAAAGTGGCGATGGTGAAAAAATTGTTGGAACTGTGCTGTTGTTGAAGTTTTGTTGGAATTGGAAAAAAGAAAAAAAAGAAATGGAGAACAAAAAAGGGAAACAGTCTCAAGTAGCAGACATAAGATTCAGCCGATTAGGGCAAAGTAATGGCAGAGTAATGATGCCGATGTCGATGATGCCGCAGTAATTCAACTTTCTAATCCTATTACCTCACTCACTACCAAACTCAAACACAAACTCACAGTCAGTCAACATGTGGAGAAGAAAACTGAAAAAAGGAAAACAAAAATGGAGAATCACTGTTTGGCAAAAGAACCGGGCAAATAAATAAATAAAAAACTGCAATTGGACTGATATCCTCTTGGAATGTTCCCTGATATGTTCGGCAGTTGTACAAAACTTGAAAAAATTACATTCAGGTAAAAAACACATTTTTGGCATCAAGACCACTTTGAAGGCAAATTTTAAGCTCCTTTTTGGCAACCGGCACAACTGCAGCAACCAAAACAGCATCACTCGGTCGACTTCTAGGTATTTGCAAACTTTGTCAATTTATAAAAATAAATTGGGAAAAGAGGAGGGGAAGGCAAATCTTCACAGAGCGAAACTCTCGGTAAAATTAAATGACTGGTGAAAAAAGTTAAAGGGAAAGGGGAAACAGAGGATGGGGATGATGATGATGGCAAACAAGCTTGTCAACATCAATGATTAATGAAGATGTACAGCAATTTTCAGTTCACGATGTAATACCGTTGTGATACACACAAACTAATTAAAAGCCCTGGAATCAGTGTGCAGTAAATCATCAAACACGCTAATTAGTGATGATCACTGTAATGCTGTTTAAACTAGCTTGAGGGAAAGGAACTGTTAATCAGCAGCAATAACTAGCAAAAATAATTGATCAGCTAATCAAAACTGGAGCACAAAATTTACCACCAGACAGCCAAATATTTTTCATTCAGTTGAGCATCACCAACAGCCGCAAAACGTTGACGTTAATCAAATACATCACTAGAACACATAAACACACAGAGACGTAAAAACAAACAAACGGATATGTTCAGCAGACCAGCAACCGCCAGCTCAAACGTCTAAAATTTTTATTTAAATTGAAATATGATGATGATTCAAATAATGTGGGTAGAGCAGCGAGAGGCTCAATTGCTCAACTGCTGACAAACAGAATTTGCTGCTGCTGATGAGATGATGATGATGATGGAGAAGAAAAAGAAAAAAAGAAGAAGTTGATGAGATGTCAGTCAGTCAGAAGTTGGTAGTAATAGTGGTAGTGTATTGACATGCTGATGTGCTTTCGACAAAAAAGAAAACAAAATCGAAATATCATGTTCAACTGCACAGCAAGTGGCGTCGGTGGTGGTGGCGGCGAGAACATGTCGAATTGAATTGCCAGAATCAGCTGAAGCAGCTGACCTGAATGCTAAGAGTGTTTTCGACGACAGTTCAACTCCGGGGGAAAAGTGAATCACAGGCTAAAATCAAAACAGAACACCGACCGACTGCCGACACTTGCCGTGTCAGTGCGAGTAAAAGTGAAAGTGAACAGGCGAATGAAGAGGAGAGAAGAGGAAAGGAACTAAAAGGGAAAGGAACTGAAAGTGAAAGCAAAGCAATGTCTCTGTTGATGTGTATGTTTTTCTGTCTGTCTGTCTAACTGTGTATGTATGTGTGTGTGTATGTGTGTCTGTTTGTGTCGGCGTTGGTGTGAGACGAAACGAATTATACATGGCAGAACGCGAAATTGAGGTTGCCGCTGCGGCTGATGTGGTTGATGCTGCTGCTGTTGCTTCGAGGATTAGCAGCAGCTTCAGCTTCAGCAGCTTTAGCCTCGGTTTCAGCTTCAGCTTCACCGGCACTTTCCGCATGGCAATTGAAAGAGAAACGAAAGCAGGAGAGAGAGAAAATGAGAGAGAAAAAGTGAAGAGAGGAACAGTCGAGCTCTCTCAGCCGTACAACACACACGATCAGATGGAAGTCACATGGCAGCTCCCGGTGGTGGCAAAACAGCAGCAGCAGCAGCAGCTTGTATACAGAGTTGCACAGTTGGCCTGAACTATGACAATGCTAACAGCAGCAACAACACACACACATTTGTACAAAAATTGTACAAGTGTTTTGGTGAGTTGGTGCTGGTGGTGGCAAAGGAGGCAGCAAAGGCAAACTCACAAACGGAGAGCTTTAGCTTTGAGAGAGAAAAGTTTAAGGAATTAACTTTTGTGGTGGTGACGGTGGTGGCACACCGAAATGATGCTACTTCTACAGAATATTCTTTTGCTGCAGAAAAGAAAACCCACTCTGTCCACATCACCACCACACCACACTGTCATCATTCTCATCCTCATCATCATCTTCAATGACATGTGTAAATATTTGTGCTGCCAAGTTAGAAGAATGAAGAGGAGGCAACATTTTCAATCGGTGCACCTCTTTCTGACTTATTATTATTTAGGGTATCCCGCATATTATCAACGACAGGCACACACACCGCTCGAGTTACCAGGAGCTCAGAAAAACAAAACCTAAGCATTTCATAAGCAAAGTGTGTGTGCAATTGAAGATCGGTGCGGGTAAATGATACGAGGTGATGATGATGATCGGTGCCGCCGATGCCCATGATGATGATACTGATGATGATTACAGCCACCCGGGACGCTGCTGCTTATGCTTATGGTCATTTGAAGTCAAATGAAAACTCAAGAGAGACCTAGCCCAAGAAAAAGATCATCATTTAATAAGATGAAGCTTGGGTTCTTGTGTAAACTGTGAGCATCACAGCATTACCATCACTTGTTCTAACGATGATCTCCACATGTGCTCATTACTACGACCAGCAAACGACAACAACAACACTGGCCGCCTATTGATTCTACTCGCTCATCATCTTCCGCTACAGCACCGTTTTATCTCCCAAAAAACACAAGAGCATTCATTTAGGTCTACAATGGGGCTCACATAAAAGCAAAAACAAGATAGATCCAAATGACAAGGACGACGACGAGATGAGAAGGAAGAGATGTGCGCGTAATGATACATCCCGACAAGGGAGGCAATTAGCAGCAGTGGCAGCAGTGGAAGTACACAAGGTCACTTGACACTGAATGGTCGTTTTTTCATCATCATCAGGAGAAGATGAAGGAAAACCATCATATTTTACTTTTCCCCCGCTGTTAATGGCTGATGCTAGTAGCCGATTACAGACACAAAAGTGTGTGTATGTGTGTGTGGGTGCAAGTACAAATCTGCTCTCAAATGAGCAATCTAGAAGTAAAAGAAGAAGTGAGCTGCCAGATATGAAAGTTCCAGAGTTTGATTGCACCAGATAGACAAGGAAGTGATGGGAATTTACGTTGGCCTAAATTAATTAATTTGAGCAGTGGGTAATCAGAAGTGAACGCACAACTGAAGTGATTGCTTTTCCTCATCAAGAAAATTAAAACTAGAAAAAACAGATAGAGTAGCGGCCACCAGGCCGCTGGTGACGTGGCTTTGCTCACGCGAAGTTCG
>JAALOO010002083.1_pt1 | contig 11825 bp, 11 predicted proteins | sample 7257641 | NCBI WGS metagenome assembly JAALOO01 (sample SAMN14085613, study PRJNA598686) | mite metagenome | biome: ENVO:01001000; feature: ENVO:01001002; material: ENVO:01001226; isolation source: single female mite from University of Michigan culture on fish food culture... ... | reverse complement strand
TGCGATAGACTCCACCCCTTAGCACCACATGCGAGATGGCTCGTGCGCTCTAGTGTGCAGGCAGCAATAGTCACTTTGGGATTTGACGAATTGGTCATATGGAAATGAGCAGTGATAAAAGGCAGTGAGAATGGGTGCTCAGAATGGCGGAAGTGACAGCGGATGACAAGCTGATGCTGATGAAGCTGGACACGAGAGGATGATAACTTTGGACAACAACAAAAAATTTTTGTAAAATAGATTGACATTTACTGTTTGACTTAGCAAGTGGCGAGAAGAAAATAACTTCACCTGAGCGCAGTGTGAGTAACCCCGCCACGGTTGAGTTAAATCGCATTTGTCCGGACACGCTTTAAACCTACAAATGAGAAGAGCGGTGGTAATCTGGGCAATGTATCTCAGTGGCCAAGTAAGTGCCGAGTAAAGTCACTTATTAGATCAGCGCAGAGAAGAGACGAAAAGACGAAGGAAGAGACGGCACAAAGTCCAGACAAGTGCCATAGCTTTAGGTGTCATAAATCATAGAGACACGGCAACAGCGCACACAGGTACAACGCCAAAAACGATGCTTTTTCTTGATAGCGCAATTACCACTGTAAGAAAGAAAAAATGAAAGTTAAACATGAACAGGAAAAAAAGTTGTAAGATGATGAAAGTGTGTGAGCTTGTTGTGTTGGTGTCATTGAAGCCCCCACATGCCAGTAAAGTGGAAGAAAAAAGTTCACTTTTGATTTTGATTACCACTTTGCAAACGATGCACTTGAGGAAAGAGGAGGAAGCGAAACAAGGTGGACAAACTGGCGAGAGATACTAGAGTGAGAGAGGCAAATGATAAATTCGACTGCAGTTCTTCGTGTGTCAACAGGAAATGGCAATGATGGTGATTCCACTGATGTTGATCATGTCAGCAACATCATCCACTGGTGATCACACTACGTTGGAATTTCGCACCACTTCAGACTTTGAAGCAGTTACTTTTCTGCACTGCTGTGTACAATCGCCACCACCACCACCAATAGAGCGATCACCGATCACTTGTTGCGTAATCTTGATAAATGGACAAGGAGAGGAAGAGAGAATACGAGGTGAGATGCATGCAAAATTGGCGAGCTGACTGAATGATGATGATAGTTGAATTAAGATGATAATGAAATGGCGGAGGTTTTAATGGTCAAACTTTATTTACATGGGCGACTTTTTAAATTGAGCCAAATAACTTCATTTGCCAAAAACTGAAAATTGTTCTCATCTTTTGAAAAAGCTCGCTGAGGAAAATTCCAGATTTGCAGCTGTAAGTTGTTTTTTCCGTTTAAAAATTTTTCGCGACCATGTAGCGTCATCTATCCAAAATATCGTGAGTTACTACTTTTTCTTCAACTGAAAGTTGCACTTGACATTGTAGATTGTTGTCTAGAACTTATCTTAGAAAAGTGTTTGTCACCACGGTGGTGACCAGTGGCCTACATGTTCCTCTCATCAGTACCCCTAATTGTCTTTTGAACATTAGGCGCAGCAGTGTAAGGCGATATGAGCAAACGAGTGAGCTCTTGACAGGTCCTCACTGCCTTTCAATCGTCTGTTCCTGGCAACACTGCATAATTAATTACCACTGATCTGGTCACTTGTCCTGGTGGTCATTAGTCCACTGATCACTGTAAAAAAGATAGGCCCAGACTGCCAGACACTGTCAACTGTCGAACTGAGGGTGCCCTCGTCTCAGGTGTCACGATTAATGGCGTTTTTGCCTTTTCTTCTTTTAAAAAGCAGTCACTTTGGCGCAGCTGGAACTAAAGTTGGTTCTCAGTGCAAAAGGTTTTATCGACAAAACGGCTATTTGTTTATTCACGAGTTGACTCCTAATGAAAATGGATTGATCTACCATTGGCCAGTCGTCGTCGTCACCGGTGGCGCCTATCTCTGCCACCTAAAACCAAGCCACACTTTGGCGACGTGTCGGACACGGGACTCACTCTTTTCTATGAACAGACTTAATTGATATTAATAATGCTTTTCACCATGAGGTACTCGTTGAAAAGACAAAAACACACACACAGTTTGGCGGTGGTGGTGTTTACGAGATCACCTCGTGAGTGTTTCACCATCAAACAGGCTGTGCACCTTGGTCTGAATAAGAGAGGTAAAGGGAGATAAATGGACTGATTTAGCCAAGTGACACACAGGAACAGAAATAAACTTGCCTGAGCGTGCATTTTCCTTGCTACCGTACTTATTCCTTTTTCTATTCTATTTCTTTCTTTGCTCAGCAAATCAATCTGCCCGCTTGCAAATGTGACTGTGTCCTTGTTTGCTTGTACTTTCCAATCATTTTACCGTTTTTCTCCTTTTTCCCTTTCCACAGAACAGTAGCAATCAAATGTTGCACTGTCTGCCAGTATGGCTGACTGCAATTCGTAAAGTCCCAGAGGATAATCTTGCTCAGCAATTCTCTCTGCAACGGCTGCATCATCGTCATTTTGGTTAGTTTGCTTCTTTTTTCTCTCTCTCCCTTTTATTCTTACTTTTTTACTTGGGTGATAAAAAATGCTGCAGCCAGCACAAAGTGCTCCTGATGTGCACAAAAAGTCAGACAGAGCGAGAGAAAGAAAGATAAGTCGCAGTGTTGCAGTATGCCTCAACTCTATTCGACCTGATTGGCCTTTTATCTTGGCCCAATAAAGCCATTACGCCTGTGCGCTGTCTCGCAGTATCACTGGTCTGGTACAGTTTGTTCTCTGTTCACTAAACCATTAACATCTTTATCAATTACCACATCGACTGTTTGGCAGATCGGTTAGTGGTTCTTGGTTCACTCAATCGAAAGGTCAAACGCTTGGACCTCATTGGCAGACGATTGTCCCACATACTGCTGCTGCTGATGGTAGTTTGGTGGCCACATCATCGCTAGTCAGTGTCATCCATTATTAATCTCAAATTGCTTCTTTTTGTCCTATTCTAATTATTCTATTGCTCGTTAGCTGCTGCTGTTGTATTTCACAATTTATTATCCCTCAGTTGGTCACAAAGGGGCTGCAAGTAAACACGAAACGCCACTAAGCGTAATCGAAAATTCAAAGCGAACATCTCAAATTAGACAATGCCTACTGTAAATGACATTTCAGTGCCTCCTTGCCGGTTTATCAGTGGTAGTTGGCTGTTTTCAGTTATTGCTACTGTAAATAATTAATAAATGCAAAATGATGCATTATGAAGTACAACCATGGTATTTTTGGGGTGACAACAAGCACATGGGCAATGTGTTCACTTTTATTGCCCCTGTTCAGTTCCATTCCCATTCGCATCGTCGAGTGCATCTTCGCTCTAGTGGTGGTGGTCGTCGTTTTCGCCGTCGTCGTCATCGTCATCGTCATCGTCGTATGTCATCACGTATTCATTGCCTAAGAGTGCAATACTCATTTTCCGGCTGCCATGATAGCTCTACTGTTTTCTGGGCTTCTTCTCAGCTCAGCTCTCAAACACTCACACAAATCAGAACACCCCAGAACCAAAATGCCGGCAAGAAATAGACTCGCGAAACTCGGCAGTCGACATTATTATCTGGCGATTTGGCAGATTCAGAGGCGGATTGCTGCTTAATTGCAGCTGCAGTTGCTGAAACAGCAGCAGCAGCAGTGTTTGCACAATACCAATAAATAACGGGTAATGGGAAATAAATTAAGGACACTGGTAGGAGGCACTGGTAGGCAAGGCAGGGCACTCGCTTCAGAAGACACGTGCAAGTGATTGCTTCTTTTACGCGTTTGCCATCTCACTTTCGTCTTTACTTCACTTCACATTTACGTTACTTCCTTTTCTCTGGTCGCTGCTGTCGTCGTCGTCGTCGTCCTCCTCCACTCTGCTCGACCAGTCAAGCACAAGAGAGTGAACCGCCAACGAGCGCCCATCAGCTCTGGTGATGTCGAGCCAACTCGGAAAGAAACTCACACCGAGCTAGTGGATATTATTTATTGTTATTACCAGCAAGTGATTCTACAGGAATTTATATCGACAATTAGACAGTCCGTGCACCGTTTTAGGCAGACAGGCAGGCTGCAGCACTTGCCGCCTGACGACGCCTGCCCACACTAGTGCTGCTGGTGCTAGTGCTAGTTATCGGGTGGCACCGTCGCCGCCAGTGCACTCTCCGGTTTTGACTTTATTCTCTGACTCTCCCTCAGCTTTTCATTGTTTCTTGAGGAGCACTGACCAAAAAGTTGGACCGTTCCTTTCCTTCTCTGGGTCTCTGATCACGCGACCTGCCGAAAGAACAGAAGTAAATAGCCCCGTCTTGCACATTTGACAAATGGCTCCAATTTGGGGAAAATGGTGGTGGTGGTCTTGGCTCTAGCCCAGGTTCTATTTAAAGTACAGGAGACCGGGCTACTTTTTTTCTCCCGCACAAATTAATTTATGTGATTGCTCTGATTTGATGTCCTCTCTCTTGCCCGCCCCTGTCTTTCAACGCTGTCCACGATTCCCCTCGCTTGTTGTAGTGCTTCAGTGCGTGCAGACAGAACAGAACAGTCTGTCTGTCGATGTTTGTCTACAATGTTTTTTCTTAAACGTCGATCGATGCGCTGCGTACACTTTAAAGAGTGGCGTAACTTTCACGTTTCAACGAGCGTCACTAAATGAAGAGGCTACCGCCGGTGAAGCCATTGACTGCCACTGAGCAGTATGAGCAAACATATGAGCGTGCCAATCAAATCGATTACCCGTTACCTCCCATGCTTCTAACTCAATTAAAGTCATTCGGGCTCAATGAAATAAGAAGAAAAAATAGGCATCTCACGGGCTCCGATAATCCGCCTGTATTTGATCCTTTGGCAAAGTATAATCCAAAACACGTGCAGTACCGCCTTCAGTAGCACTATTGCTCGGTGTTGGATTGGTGGTGGTACACGAGCACACGTGAAATGGTGGCCCAACAAGGGCTTAGAAGGAAAGCGCTGTTTGCCCTCAGACTCGTCCGCACGACTCACCCACACTCGATTTGGTGTTTTTCAACTAACCAACTAATACTTGTCCATTAGAGCAGTCCACTCTGGTCAGAGGACGAAGAGGGCAAACACACACATTTGTGGCATCGCTTTGTCGGTGTTCTGCGTAAAACAACAAAAAGGTTTCGACCACCACATTTGCTATACTTGTTATAGTCTTTTCGAACAACTATGCCATTTTTTGCTGTTTCTACTGCTGCTGGTCTGCTTCTGTTTGCTGGCATGCTATCGAAAGTTAACTCTTTCTCTCCGATTATCGCGCTAATTTATTACGCGATCATTTGTCTTCCACTAGTAGAGTGGTGAAGAGTGCTGATGAGAGAAAGAGAGGCGGCAGACTGTTTTCGGCAACTAGCAATGGCAGTGCAATGGCAGTGCAATGGCCAGCACAGGCATGTCTTCTTCCCTTGTCTATTGCACTTTTCAACTTTTTTTTGTCTGCTCAACTGTTCCACCGCTTTGCTGAATGATTAATTAGCGCTTATGCAAACTACATTTTTTGCTGTTGTTTGCCCGTTTCATTTGTTATTCTTTGACTATTTGGCTAGTGCCACTGCTGCCGTTCCTCTGTCTCTTTTTGTGTGCCCTTCATTTCCCCTCCTATTTGTGCCCCAAATGACTCCAGTTCACCATTGAGAGAGTTATCGCCGTTTGGGTTTGTAGTTGCTTCACTACGGCAAACTGCTAGTACTGAAGCTACTGTGCAATGTGTATATTTGCATAAGGAAGCAACGTTCAGTGCTGCAGCAAGCGGCAGTCAACAAGCAAACTCGCTCTCTGATGAGTGGGCGCAAAGGGATAAGGGCCGATAGAGTAAGTGCCTCGGCAATGAGCAGTTTATCACTAATCGAACAGATAGAGCCAGACAACAATAGGCTAGCTTGTGCTGTTGCTTTTGGTGCTGCCTCAACCCGTAAACTTCGGAGACCAAAGTGGACTGCAAGGCCGTGACCGTTGCGTGGTGTCCGCCGCTGCAGTGCTGGCCAATTACAGCCTGGCATGAGCGGGGCAACCGATCTCCCCTTGCTGAATAATACGGCAGTATAATTCATGGCTGTATAGATTGGAACGATAAGATAAGTGAGCACAGTTGCACCAGTATTGCCCACCACCATTCACTGTGCCCTGGAGTGTGTCGATTGGGCCACGATGCTCTATTGTCAGTGCTGACAGTGGTGTTACTGTTACTGCTACTGCTGAAATTGGAAGAGGCATGAACTCTCACACCACTTTCACTTACCTTTGTGACCTCTCACCGCAGCCTTTGCAGGCTAGAGCCTTTGAGGGGGCGGCAGTGTGATCACAAACAGACTGATGGGAAAACGATTCTTTTTCTGGCAGTAATTCTCTACACCGCCATCTATTCTAAATGGCAGAAAGTGAGAAGGGAAAAGTAGTTCCGGTGGTCTTTTTAATGTTGCTGATGTTGTTGTTGTTGTTGTTGTTACACCAGCATTTTTGCCTGCACTGGTGGTCGTCATGTGTTTCTCTAATTTACACCTCTCAGTGTCTCGCCTGTCTGGCTGAGGATGCCAACTTCTCCTCTTCAGCTGTCTCTGCAAATGACAACACCCAACTGTGCCCTGTCCGGATTATTCCCTCAGCACTAGCAAGTCTCTTCTTGCCAATCACTTTCCATCTCTTCATTCTGACTCTTATCTCGGTGCATTTCATATTCGAGTTCTACTATTACTACTACTACCACCATTTCTTCCTCATCTCATTTTCATCTTCTTCTTCTTTCCGCTCATTTTCTCATTTCACAATTTAAAGCTTTGTGCTTGTAGCTGTGTGCGTCTCAGTGGCAAAATATGACGAGCAGCTGTCAGGCTGCCGCAGAATGGCCTCGATCGGCGCGAGATTAAGAATTGACTGGCGGCTGTTGTGAGTTCAGTTTTGAGTCCAGTTGTGCCACCCAGACATGGACAAGTCTTTCTCTTTCTTTCTCTCTCTTTGACCCTGCTACTGCCATTTGACACTCGGGCCACTGATCACTTGGCCGTGCTTGCTGGCTAGCACAAGCAGCTCTCTTCAGCGATGAATTATGCCAGCTCGTCCACTACCACCGCTGCTGACACCGAGCCTCGGTGACACTTCTTCTTTTTCCTACTTCTTTTGGCCTACTACTCAGGAACTCTCGTTTCCCTCTCTCATCTGAGCTTGTCCCAGCAAATTTATGTCTACGCCAGTGTGCAGCAGTTCGAGTCACTGAAGATTGACACCAACAAGAGGAGCAACAGCGGCAGCAGCTCTCCTTCTCAGATTTTAATCTGCACCACGACAAGAATTTTGACTGTCACTGTCTCTGATTAGAACTAACGCGAGCTGCAAAATACGATTATGGCAACAGCAGTTCTGGCACTGCCACTGCACAGTGGCCTCGAGGACAGACAGAGGAGTAGAAACTGCTACGGCAGCACTTGTTAGTCTCACTGACCGCACCACTTGCAGGGAAACTTCCTTTTCCTTTGGCTAATTTATGAAAATGACCCACCGCCACCGCCGACACACTGGTGCATCTCTAAATTACCGGTCGATTGACAGTATCTGCATTTGCATCGCCACTGATGATGTAACGCAGCAAGACAACACACACAGCTTCTAAACTCATTCTCATTCACAGCTTTAGGCTTTAGGCATCTACACTATCTTTATTGTGCCCATTGCTAGCGCAGCCAGCAGTGTGTGCCATTCAATGATGCTGCAATTAAACTTTACAGTTTTCTCGTTCCGTCCTACAAGCATCCTCCAATCAAGGCACGCACACTCATTCAAAGTTGGCCTCTAACGAAGATGGTGTGCCCTATTATCAATATTAATTTTGTCTCTATGTTTGCTGAGCGTGTGCATGTGTACCTCGTATCAGTCAGAAGACTAGTCGCACTAGTCTAGTCCACTCGACAGAGCCTGTGGCCAGACAGAAGCGGTGCACCGGTGGACAGTTTACGTCACAGTTGATTACATCAAAATCTTTGCTTTGCTGCAGTTGTGCACAGCTCACTTTTAATAAGTCACAATCGCTGGCTAGTTCAGCTAGAGGAGATGGGGCAGACAATCAGCAAAGTGAAGTGAGGCAAGGTGAGGGACAACATTTTGGTCAGGCAAGCATCGGCACAGCACGGCACTAGCAGCAGTCGTTGTCGTCGTCTGGTCGTATCGTAATTTACACTAATTACTTCCATCAAAAGTAGTGCAGCGCAGTAGCCGGTACTTTGCCCAGGCAGAGGCAGAGAGGTTCACTGGTGACAGTGTGACATTCTCCCCCACAAAAACCGAAAATCTTCTCCTTCTTTGGTTCGGTCTAATACGTGCACAAACAAACAGAGTGCATGTGCCTCCTGTTCTCCAGTTCCCTCTCTTTCTCCTCAATCGGCACGACCGTTCGTGTCAATCTTCAGTGGATCGCTAATTTTGATCTTATCAACAACAGATTTATTTGTTTGTTTGCTTTCCTTCTTTTCTACTGCAGTGCTGCTCGCGCCTCTCATGCTTCCTCTGCAATTGTCCACCTCTGCACTGTCCGTCTGTCAGCCGGCAATGACATTTCCCTCCTCGCACTGATGAAGACCTCACATTGGCATTTTTATTATTAATTAAATGGTCGATCTGTTTTTTGTTTCAGTTGCACTTGCACGCACTGCAAAGCTGCATTCATCCGACTATTACTAATTAAGGTAATTAAAATTTGAACATGCCTCAAAATGGAGAGAAGTATCGCTATAGTATCAAGTTTCCATTTTCTGGGAACTGACCAAAATTCGGTTCTCCAATCTGCCGGAACTCAGTGTTCTATTAGCGTGCCACTGAATAATCTATGAGCGGAACATGTTTGGTCATATCTTGCAGCTTTTGTAGATTAAGATAATGCTCGGTTCTTGTTGTTTGTTTGTTGTTAGGTGAACTTGTATCACTTCTACTCCCTACTCACATTGGCAAGTTTTAGTTACCGGAAAGACAAATGTTGCAGCCAAATGCAATGACAGCAGTGGGAAATATCTGCAAATTCCCCTGGTATTCCTCACAAAGCCTTTTAATTATGCACAACTCTCTGTACAGCTTTGTACAGCAGTCAAACATTGCCGTACGCCAACGATGAGGTTAGACCTGCTCAAAGACGGCCGAATTCATAGTGGGTCAACTGAGCAGGCCAGTGCCCACTGCCCAGCACCACCACAATGGCCATACACTGTCTGGCTCCGATCAGTTGCTGTTTTTGTCTGCTTGAACACCTCTACACTAAATTCTCCCTGTGCAGCATCCTTGGCACTCTGGCAAAAAAAGAGAGTACCCTCCAGTCGCCATCTTAATTCAAGTAATGCATTTTTCATGTTTTAATTAAGCATTTCTTTGCTCTGCGGCTCGCACTCCACTCCATTCGGTGTTTGCCTGGGAACAGCGGCTTTGTTTGCATTGCTATTAATCTTTTTCAGTTTCTTCTATGTTGGAAATGTTGTGTTCGATGTCGGTGAAAAAGGCTAGACCAGGCAGGCCTGAATTAGACATTCACCAAGTGCTGGACCATCTTGAGTGTAGAGCTTGATGGCTAGCGTACGCAAGCAAGCAAACAACAGCAATGGCAGCAGCAGCACTTGTTTTCTTTGTAAGATTGGCCTGATATTGAATTATTTAAAATCTTCTTTGAGAGGACTCTTCTGCTTCCTCCTCTTCTTCCTTTTATTCTTTACAGAGCCGCAAACCGCCAAATATTTGCCTTTGTTCTCTATGCACTTGTTTTGCTTCTATCGTCTGTTTGTTTATCGACAGCAGCAAAACTTGCAAATCGAAAAATTTTGATCAACTAAAAAGGCAACAGCAACAGAATCAGCCGTAGCCTCTTTTCTTCAGCACTCAAAATGTGTCCATTCTAATTTCAATATGACCACCATTTATTTTGCCAGTTTGTGGTAAATGGGTTTGGCAAGGTTTGTGGAAATTGTGTGGCCATTCGGATTACACATATTTTGTTCAAAGAGTATCCATCTCACAGACTGCGCTATCAAGTTGCAATCTGTAATATCTGCAGTTTCAACTGAGTGACTACCCTAACCCTGGTCCACTGACTGCCAGATGGCGTCCAATCTAGTGCCCTACCGTCTGAGCCCGTTACCACAACCGTATCAGATGACCTCGCGCGATAAGGTCTGGCCTTGCCATCCTCTGTGTGGCGCACTTCTTCTCTCCCTTTTTCTCTCATCCCCTCTGTTTACCTGCAGGCGGAAACGTTCAGTCAATTAACTGGTGGGTGCTACAATAAATCACCAATGCCAACTGAGCTGCTGCTGCTGGTGCTCACTTCAACTGACACTGGAACCCGACGTCACAACACCAGAGACTGTATGCGTGTATGTGTGTGTTGCGCTTCTGTGTTCCAATTGGAAATTAATAGACTTCTACACAATGCTTTGATTAGCACACTACAGCTACGGCAGTTGTGAGCAGTTGTTGCCCGGACTCGAGCTGTCTGTCTGTCAGTCAGTGTGTGGCGCAATGGCAGCATTGGTGGCTTGTTGGCTGTGGTGGCCAAAGTCAGAGGCAGCACAGGCCGCTGCTGTTGCTGGGGCCTTAATGATTGGCACAGCCAGTTTTGCTGCCTTGGCATTAATTTGGTTGCAGTTTATATTAAAATGTTGCAATAAATAATATTGACAGGCATCGATTCTGGTGCTGCCTCTGCTGCTACTGCTGCTGCTGCTGCTGCTGCTCCAAACAGGAGAGTCCACAGTGAACATTCTCAGTGTGACCAATAAATTATTCATAAAGCCATTAATCACCAGCCGCACACTGCCAATAACCAAAGGCTTCAGTTTAAACTATGCTATTTCTGGCCACTGTTTGGCTGCTGCTGCTGCTTCTTATCGGCCGCCATCCTTCTCGGTTACTACTAAGCCGCCACTTGCATGCTTTAGACTTTTAATTTAATTTAATTCTACCCTAAAATTGGTTGAGTTAATCAAAACAATGGCAAAGAGCAAAGCAGATCTAGTATGTCACCAGGCATTCAATTAATCAATCCATTCACTGTGCCAAAAAGACACCACTGTACCCTGTTGCACAATCACTTTCATTACTGAGCTCAGACACACTTGATTTATTGTATTTTTTTGCAAATTCAAGATGTTTTTCCCTCTGTTTGCTGGTTATCCACTCTCACCTTTGACCTGAGCATTGTTTTGCTGTGAATTGGCTCATTGATCGCGTCTGCACCTTCTCACGATTAATCAGCTACTAGCCAACTCTATTTCTTGTTGTTGTTTTTTGCCCTGTTTCACTAACTTTCCTGGTGGTGTTCAACGTTTGTGCTTAATGGACACATCTATTCTTGTGCCAAACAAAATAAATTAATTAATTTGCCTGGCATCGATACCCAGCAGTGGTCTCAGCAAGTGATTGCAACCGCACATTCTGCCAGTCGCTTTCCCCTCCAATGTGAATTGAAGCATTACAGCACATAGCAAACTACCCCTGACTGCCTTCTTCCAGACTGTTGTTTTATCCGTTTTGCCATTGCACACTTGTCACTATAATTATGAGTGATGCAGCAGGCATATCCTTTGTTTCACCGAAAGCTATATCATTTCCTGTGGTTTTGGCCCTTCCATTCTCAGTTGGGGTCTTAAAGGTTTTCGCTATGGTTCAATGTTCTTTTTACTGCAGTACATCCTTTTTCTATGATTTTGTAAATTGATTGCAACCACTTTTTCTATTAAAATTTCAAATTGTCATTTGAATATTTTGTAATTTGAAACTAAATTAGGTAAAAAGTAAAAATCGATAAACACAGGGGGGTAAGTCTGGCAAGCCAGGACTACAGCGAGCCTTTTTTTGCGT
>JAALOO010002082.1_pt1 | contig 11826 bp, 17 predicted proteins | sample 7257641 | NCBI WGS metagenome assembly JAALOO01 (sample SAMN14085613, study PRJNA598686) | mite metagenome | biome: ENVO:01001000; feature: ENVO:01001002; material: ENVO:01001226; isolation source: single female mite from University of Michigan culture on fish food culture... ... | reverse complement strand
TAAGATTTTAAAGAAAACTGAGAATCTCTATAGGAATTATACGAGAGCCAAAAAATAGAATATTTGACTCACTCTCACCTTAATTAGTTTACCCCCTTGTTTCTTAGAAATTAACCTCAAACTGGTTTTACAGTAAACGGTTAGAAAAACTAGCTAACGTTTGAGCGGCATTTTTAACACCAAATCTAGTTTTAGTTAACAAAAAACTACACACTAGTGTCATTCAACCTGATAAAACTTTTTTTTTGTTAAAATGCTATAAAAATAAAAAACAAAATAAAATGTTTAATTTCGGCATCTTTGTCCTACTTATCATCACTTACTTTCCCCTTATCAACAACATCAATTCAGCCACTCCACCAACACAGCCGACCACCAAATGGAAGTGCAACGCCGCCGACCAGGAGAAAATTGACAAGCTGATGCGCGACGCCTACATTCTAGGCACTAATCAGCACTTTCCCACCGACAATAAGGCCCTCAAAGAGTTCTGCAGGTAGCCAAAAAACCCCTTATCAAACCCCTATCAAATTTTTAATGTTCTCAAAATGTTTTGCATTCAGCTCTCGAAAGCGGATGCTCGCCACCGGCGAGTCCTACAAGGAGGCCTGCGTCCGTGGCCAGCTGAAAAACACTCTCTCCGTGTTCATCTTTTCATTGCGGAACTTCCTCTCCGCCTCCTGCAAACTCAACTCCAAACGTTCCAAGGCCTTTCTATCAGCAGGTCGGTGCTTCAACTCGGCCACCTCCTCGGTGACGGCCTGCTATCGTCAGGTGGTCGGTCGGCTGGTGACCGGAAGGGGAATCCGAGAGTCTAAGGTCAAGCTGGCGCAGTTGTGCTGCACCTACGTCCGCTCGATTGAGTGCTACCAGGCGGTGGCCAGGACTTCCGGTGGCTGCAGTGAGGCGCAGTCGATGGATGTGGTCGGCCTGATTCGAGCTGCCTTTGAGGATTCGATTAACCTTCTGTGTGGCGATTACAGCGAGCACACTGATCGCTGTGATCGATTCAGCTTTGTAACCAAAAGTAGCACTTCCGGTCAGAAGGCCTACTCTTTTATCATGTCGGCAATTCAGATTGTGGCCGATTTGTAATGGTTATCTTTATTTAAAAATAAATCAACAACAAAAAGGTTTACAAATTGGCCAGTTGGTAAATGAGCGGTCGAGTTGAGGGTAAAAGGTTCTCCTCAAGCGAGCAGTTATCAGTTATGCAGTCATCTTTGCTGAAGTTTGAAGTTTGAAGTGGTGATTGAACATTGGCGCAGAGAACCTGGTGGTTGAAAACGTACTCAACGCACCTTCGCTCATAACTTTGTTCCATTAGTGCCTCTACAAAGTTTGTAAAGGTGCGAGCTTGAGTTGAAGTGCAACCAGGCTCCACTGCAATTTGAGCGCGAATGCAGCTGAAAAGACGTTGATAAGCGCTAAAAAATAGAAGTTTACAAAAAATCAACAAAATTTTATCAGCGAATAATTACCAGCAAATCTGATCCGCATCTTCATTATCATTGTTTGCCTCAATCATCAGCATTTCACTGCTGTACTTGCTCAAACAGGTGGCACTAATTTGAGCTGAGGCCTGATTGACACAGTGGCCCACTGCGATGAACCGAGCCGACCGAGGTTCACCGAGTCGTTTGCAAAGAAGGTCACTGCCACGTTCAATGTCCTCAAGTAGAGTGTTGAAATTGGAAGGAAAGGAGGAGTTGTTGTTGTTGATAACTGCTGGTAAACTTTCATCTTCATAATCAGTCAGACAGTTAAAACTGTAGGCCTTGACAAAGCCAAGCAACGACCGCTGTTCTCTAAAAATTAAAAATTTTAAGTTAAATCATAAAAAGAATTTGGTCAATGCTTACCTGCAAAACTTAGCCGCTTCAGATATTGTCTCCGGGTATCGTCGAGGCGTTCCCAGTTAGGTCAACTGACTGAGGGCGGTTTCTACCTGCAAACGATGCTCTTCAGTGCAATCTTTTTCATCATGAAAAGTAGATTGAGCCAAAACAGTTGAGAAGAAAAGGCTAATAATAAAAAAACACAGCAACTTTTGGCTGGGCATTGCTAAAATGTTTAAAGTAAGAACTTTAAGATTTTATTGAAAAATGAAAATTTAAAATAATTTTTGAATTTAGTTTATATATCAGTGAAGTTTTTTGCTAACCTACTTTTATTCTACTTATTCAGTTAAACCCTCTTTTCCTGACTGTACTCAGTGCACTTTTGCACTAAACACCAAAATTAACATTTTTCATTGGAAAAAAATTATCCAAAAGTAAAAAGTTCAAAACACACCATAAAGTAATTTACGCAACAGTAGTTAGTTCTTTTTCAATCGTTTTATCTTAAAAACTACAAACTATATCGTCATTTAAATGGTAATACAAAAAAACTTTCCACTATTAACTTTTTTTCTTCTTGCACTGGGCAAGGTTGAAATGACACAAAACTGAAGATAGCAAAAATAAAAGCTTCATCTGAACTATACAAAATTTTTCCTACCCTCAAAAACTTACATCTTCAACTAATGAACAACAAGTTCAAGCAAGTTTGCCCAAACTAAACTAAACTCTACTTGCCCTAACAAAAAATGCAAATTACATCAGACAGAAAAAATCAACTTTTTATTTTTAAAGTAGGGTTTTAGTGCAAAAAAAAAAAATACAAAAGTTCAATGTCAAGAAAAAGTGATCATGAATCGTCATTGGCAAGAATGGTAATCAGTGGCTTGACGAAGGACTGTGATCGACTGCGGTTTGTGGCGTTTCCGCCCCTGCCCGCCAGCAGCCGTACCTTATCACAGCGGTCAGTGTCGGCGCTGTACTCTCCGCAGAGCATGCTGACCACATTGTCGGCGTTCATTCTTACCAGATCAAGCAGCATCTCAATTGTTTGGCGGGTGCAGGCGGGCACCCGAGCCCCCGCCTCGCGAACACAGGTGAACATTTGGTAGTATCCGCTAAAAAAGCAAATTTTGTTAGTTTTCAAAATTTGAAACCGTTTTTTCTAAAAGCTTACCAGCAAACGTGGGCAATCTGCCCCTTGAAGTTGCCCTTCCAGTCGCGAACCGACTCGAGAATGTCAATGTACTGAATGTTGCACTGATTGTACTCCTTGGCGCCGCTATTTATGCAGGGGACCGCTTTTAGCAGCTCCTGTGTCTTTCTCGACTTTGGCCGCTTGCAGAGCTGGGAGATGAACTGCTTCAGGGTGTAAATAGCCACGGCAAAGACCTGCTTCTGCTGGCCCTTCATGCACTGGTCCTTGTAGGTTTCGCCACGACTCAGCATGCGAAGTTCACGTCTGAAGTAGAGGAAAATAAGGATTAATTTTGATAAGTTTGAGAATTTGATAAAAAAAAGGTTATTACTTGCAAAAAGGCTTGATTTCAGCTGTTTTCAGCGGCAGTTTCATGTCCTCTCGACCGAGGGTGATCATCTTGGCGGCCATCTCGTCAATCTCCGCCTCATCTTTGGCGTCGCATTTCCAGACGGTCTTCTTCGGTTTTGCCTTTTGTTGTTTGGCTGATGTTGCTGCTGCTGCTGCTGAGCAACAGGTGGTTAGAAAGATTGTCAAAACCGCCAATAGTAAGGTAAAACGAATGAAAATTTTAATCATTTTTAGTATTGTTTTATTTCATTTTTGTTGTGAACAAGGTAAAAAGTTTTGACCTAAAACTTTTAGCTGCTTTTTATAGACTCCGTATTTTAGTATAGAAATTTTGTATTCCGGTTTTTAGGTAAGTAATAAAAAGCTAAGTGCTTGAATTATTTGAAGTACCTGGTGAAAAAAAGGGGAAACCTTACTTGCTGTATACAATTTGAATAATTTTTGCAAGTGCAATACACTTCAAATCAACATAAAGCACTTCAGTTGGTCACGTTTTCGTTGATTCTATAATGTAGAAAGCTAAAAATGTGTAAAATCAATTTGCCACTTAAAATTCCAGTTTTTCACTTGTTTTATTGAATAAATTAATGATTGCAATCAATTGTTAATATTCACAGTAGTAGACCTATTTCAAAATAGCAACCGTTTAGATGTGTAAATAAAAAGAAAAGTTTAGCAAAAGGGAAATTTGTTCTTACTACACAACAACAGTTTTCATATAATAATTTTCTATTCAACTAATGTTTGCCAAATTCGTTTGAATTTCAAAGCTTAAATTGTAGAAATAATGCGAATCGCAGGTGCAGCAAAGGAGCGGAAACTCTCTGTTTTAACTTTTTTCCCACTGCTCACTGCTTTGATAAAGCGGAAACGCTCACACTGATCTCCCGCCTCGGAGTACTCTCCACAGACGAGGCTGATTGTCCCGTCAAAGGCCTGCCGTACAAAGCTGAGCGCCGTGCTGATGTGCTGCTCAGAGCAGCCCGCTCCCTCGGAACTTTCCATCGCCGTACTGCCCAGATCTCTGATACAGGCTAAAAAGTGGGCGTAAATGCAGCACATTGTGGACAGTTTCTGCTTTGAGTCGGTCAGCGTTTGGGCGTCGGTCAGCCGTTGTACGGCGGTGTTGTAGCAGTTTCGATTCAGCTGCGGCAGAACGGCCTTGTTGAGGCAGTCGGCGGCGGAAAGTAGTGCTCGGGTTCGTTTTGACTCCAAGTTTCGACAGTACCCGGAGAGAAGGCTGCGAATGCTGAAGAGGAAGACGGCGAAGGTCTGCTTCTTGGAGCCAGTCAGGCAGGTGTCCTTGTAAGCGAGGATTCGGTCGAGGATTTTGATGCGAGATCTGGGAAAAAGGAAAGAGAGTTTTGTTGACAAGTTTTATCAAGTTTTTTGTAAAAAGATTTCTATTTACACACAAAGCGCCCGCATCTCCTTGCTGTTGATGGGAAAGTTCTCCCCGGTGCCAATGACAATGGCCTCGGCGGCGATTCGGTCAATTTCCGTTTCATCTTCCGGAAGACATTTCCACTTTTTAGTGGACCCAGCAGACGCTCCCTTCACAATGCAAAGTGTAACGAGTAAAAAACAAAACGCAAGTAATTTCATATTTTTGCCAGATTTTTTTTGTTCAAAAAAATAAAACATTTGACTAGAGTTCAAAACGTTTTTATTACATAACTTTGATTTTCAGTTATCACCATCACCATCAAAAGCAGATAAAACTTGTTCAAGTTTAAACACCGAGAAAAATCTCAAGTACTAAAAAAGCTTTTGAGAGCACTCACAAATTAGCTAGATTGTGCACCAGCGGACCAAAGTACGACGGCGGTCGTTGATAAGAACCATCATCTTCTTCTTCTTCTTCTTCACCTGTGGAGTTTTTCTTATCAACAGTGCCCTTATCAACAGTAACCTCTAGCTGAACTCGCTGGTAGCGGTCACAGCGGTCGGTGTGCTCATTGAACTCGCCGCAGATGACACTGACGGCCGCCTCGAAGAACGCCCGTACAAAGTCCTTGTGCGTGGCGATGTTCGCCTCGGTGCAGAGGGCCGCCTTGTCAGGCCTGCCAGCGGCTTTTTCCACACACCTGAAGACGTCCACGTAGCCGCTGAAAAACGGAAAAAGCCAATTTTTAAAAATCTTCAAAAATATTTTTATAAAAGTGATCTTACCAGCACATCTGCGCCAGGCGAACCTTTGAGTCGGTGCTGTTCCAGACGGCCATCAGTTGGTCAGTGTAGTGATCATTACAACCGAGGTACTCTCCGGTGAGGTTGTTCGCACACTGACCCGACTCCACCAGAGCTAGGCCCCGTTTTGGGGCCCAATTTTTATCAGTTTTTTTCTGAGTTACCCTTCCTCGACTGCAAAAGTTGGCCATCGCCGACTTCATCGAGTAGGCGATGACGCCCACAATTTGGCCGGCGGTTGAGTGCAGGCACTTGTCCTTGTAGGAGACCAACTTGGCGATTAGGCGGTACTCACGTCTGAAAAGTGAAACAAAATTAAAAACTTTTAAAACTATTAAGTTGAAAGCTTACTTGCAAAACTGTTTCAGCTCAGGAATCGATTCTGGAAAGCGGACATCAGCTCGCCCGTAGGTCATAATTTGGCCTACGAGGGCGTCCACTTTACGCTCATCCTCACGGTCGCAGTTCCATTTGGTGGTGGTGAAATTGTTTTTGTTATTGTTTTTAGAAGTTTTCAAGATGACCGCTTCTTGGTCAGCAATCAAAAAAATTGAAATTAAAAACAAAATTGCAATAAATTTCATGTTGAAAAACATTTTTTATAATTTATAGATACGTTTGATTTAAAAATTTTACCCTTTTTATATATTTAAAAAGGTTTTAACTGTTTTTAGCATTCATCTCAATTTCGTCAACTTTTGTGTTTTCACCGTTTGATGACTATCTAACTAAATGTTTCTCAAAAGTACACACATTTAAAACTGCTGAGAAAAACCTTGAACATTGAAAAGACATTGACAATGGAAAAAAACACAATGCACACATTTTTTTATCAAAAACTAAATCAATTTATCTTTTAGCATTATTTACAAATAAAAATCTTTTTACGCCCTTGCACTCAACGTATCCAGCATCAAATTAAAGAAAGGCTTTAGCTGCACAATCTCTCCACTTGAACTTGACTGATGAAAGTTGACCATAAACTTTTCATTATTGTAAGCTTTCTTCTTCCACAACTTCTTTGCCTCTTTTCTTCCTCTTGTGGCTGCTGTCTTCTTGTACGGCTTCCAAACTAGTCGATCACATCGATCTGTGACCTCATCAAAAGCCGCACAGACCACCTCCACACTACCTCCCATTAACAGCTGAACGTACTGCTGGTGAAGGTCAACGGAAGTTTCCGAACAGGTCAGCTCCGGTCGAACTCCCATCCCCACCTCCCGCATGCACTCCAACGTTCGGTGGTAGGCACAGCAGAGGGTCGCCTTTTGAACTCCCGTTTCCTGATTTTTAGAGCTCTTCAGCAGATCGGTAAAGCCGTTCCAGCAGCGGCGGTACCCGTTTGCGGCCGCATTTGCACAGGAAGCGGAAGTCACCAGCTGGCGACTGAGCTTAGAGTGGCCGCTACAGATGCGGCCGTTCCAGTGGCGGAGAGAGTGAATGGCGAGGGTGAAGATCTGCTTCCGGCGGTCACTTCCGGAAATGGACAGGCACTCTTCTCGGTAGTCATTGAGAGCGGTGATCAGGCGGTGTTGATTGCTAATTAAGTAATTTTTTTTGTTAAAATTAAATTTTTTAACTTTTAAAATTAAAAACCCACCTGCAAAACGCCTTCAACTGAGTTCGATTCTCCGGAAATCGCTGCTCTACAGAGCCAAAACCGAGAATCTCACTAAAATAGCCGTCCACTTGATGATAACGGTCAGAACAGCTGATTGCATTTGAGGGCGGATCGCTTTTCACAAAGCAAAAAGTAGTTGCAAAAAAGAGAAAGACAATTAAAAGCAGTTGCATTTTTTGATTAGCTGAACAAGTTTATTTTTGTTATGAAATAGCAGTTTTTGTTTTCATTGTAGTTCATTTGGACATTTTCAGTTCAGCTTTATATATCAATTTCAAAAACAGTCAAAATTGAAGTTTCAAGTCAAAAAGTACCCAAAAAACTGTTGTTGGCAGTACCAACTGCGATATGAAAACCACCAACAAGCAAGATTGAAATCAGATACAATTTCACCATTTTGATGACTCAAGTCTGATGCAATGTGCCTAAAAACTACAATTAGTCCACAAAACGACATGGATTTCGGTCAAATTCAGTTTGGTATTTATCCTCAGGGGCTAAATATTATGCTGAACAGTAGAACTAAGCGGAAAAATGAGTCATCTGATTGTACTTTAGCAGTAAAAGTACTTCTTTTTAAAGCCGACAACATTTTTTTCCATCTACCGCCATTTAACTATCAATGCCATCAATCAGCACTTTTGGTTTGCAAAAGTGCAAATTACCATAAAAAAGTACAAATTGTTTGAAAGTTTTTGCCGTCTGACTGGTTTCGACTGGACTGTGAACAAATGTTCACAATTTGTCCTTTCAAAAAGAAAGCGGACCACCGAACAGCAAACCTGTGTTTCATTAGTACCTGCCGATTCGGCAAATAAGATATTTTATTTTGCTTAATTGAAAAAAATATTGAAAAAGGTTATTAAATAAAAAAGCCACTTCATCAAATCAAAAAAGAAAAAGTTGTTGACAAGTGGCACTTGAGCAAAAAAAAGAGTTCTGAAAGCGATAAAAAACACTTGAAGTAAGTCACATGTGTGATTAAAAGAAAATAGTGAAAGCATCTTTTGATTGACAAATCAAATCCTTTGTTTACCTTTTCAGTACAATTTTTGTTTTTCCCTCACAGATTACTCAACACCTGAACAATGGGATTGAAGAAGGACAGCGGTCGAGTTCGATTTCTGGCCGCCTTTTCCTCTTCAGATTCCGCCTCCTTCAGCCTGATCAGCGGAAACTTGTCGCACTTATCAGTGGCCTCGTTGTACTCTCCACAGATGACGTTCACCGAGTTTTCAAAGAATCCTCGGATAAAGTTGGCGTTGGCTTCGATTTGAATTTCCGAGCAGGAGTCCTCGTGCCGTCCGGCGGCCGTCTTGATGCACCGGAAGACCTCGAGGTAGCCGCAGCACATCTGCCCCAGTCGCTGCTTGCCGTCCACTGCTTTGCTGCTGGAGTTCTTATCATTCTTATCACTGTCCTTATCAACCACCGCCAGGAGAAGGTCCACGTAGGCGTGGCTGCAGCCGAGGTAGTCCTCGGTGGCGGCGTTGGCGCAGGAAGCGGAGCTGAGCAGGCTCTTTGTCTTGCGGGAGTTCAGGTTCTTGCAGTAGCTGTTGAGGAGGGACTTCATCGAGTAGACGTTCACGGCGACGATCTGCTTGGCACGGCCTTTTAGACAAGTTGACTTGTAGTCTTCCAGTTTGGCCATCAGCTTGTTTTGCTCGCTGAAGAAGAAGAAGAAGATAAAGGTAATTTGCATTAAAAGAGGAGTTTGTAAAAAGAGAAGTTTTAAATATCTGATTCCTTACCGGCAGTACTCCTTCATCTCGGCTTTACTCTCCGGATAGCGGCGATCCGCCTGGCCGTAGGTCATAATGCGGGCCACCAGGCGGTCAATGTCCGCCTCTTCGGCTTTGTTGCATTTAAACTTGTGCTTCTGGGAGTTTGCTCGAGTCCCGGCTTTTTTAGGGGCGGCTTCAAGGAGCGAGATTAAACTGAGCAGTAGAAAGACGATGCAGAAAAGTTGTTTAGACATGATTGAAAATTGATTGTTGTTTTGTTAGTCTTGAAAGAGTGGAAAATGAAAGTATTTTTTTTCCTCAAAAAAATTTGCATTTATACCTTGATTTTTTGCTCTGTTTACTTTTCTAAGGTGTTACCCAACTCACCAGACAGAATACCCTTTTTTATTTTATTACCCTTTAGTTTCTTTTATTGTGTTTGAGTTGCTCGCGACTCATTTCATTCTGATTACCTTTTTGCACCTTTTTTGTCACTCTCAAGCTATAGCTTTTTTATGCTCAAAACTTGTGACTTTTCCTTCCAAAAAATATTTTGGCAGAAAGGAGGGAAGGAAAGGGGGTTCATTTTTTCCTAAAACAAAAGTGAACTGTGAGAAAAGCAAAGAGAGAGGTAAACTGTAATCAAGTGCTTATATTATGTTTGTGCTCAGAACTGGAAAAAACTAACACGATCAGGAGAAAGACGTCATCGCCGAGCTGACAAATCAAGTGATTTCTACCTTCTTTTCCAAAACAACAACGGAAAAATTCCGCAAAGCCGCTCTTTCTTTAATTATATTATGACCTTTATTAACCCTCCCTTTTAGATTGCAAAACAAGAAGGCAAGCCAATAATATCTTTGTCAAAACATTCCTCGCAAACACACACATTACAAAAACAAATTACAAAATAAATCAAATAAATAAAACATGGACAGTAGTTGTGGTAGTTGTGGGTACATCATCAAATCAGATAGAGCAGCACATTGAACAAAAAAATTAAATCAAATCAAATCAAAACTGTAATTAAAAAATCATTATCTTCTTCTTTTTAAATCTTCGCCAACGTCCTCACCAGCGGTCCAAAGTAGCTGACCGGTTTTGGCTTGTTGTACCGCTTGGGCAGCTTCACCAGCTTGAACTTCTCACAGCGATCCGAGGACTCGCCGTAATCGGCGCACAGAACATTGACGGCATTGTCGAAGAAGCCGCGAATGTAGTCGGCATTCTTCTCCACCTTCAGCTCTGTACAGCCGCCGGAGGAGTGCTTCGCCCCCTGGGCCTTGATGCACTTGAAGATCTCGATGTAGCCGCAGCAGACCTGCGCTAGCGCCCGCTTGGAGTTCGCCTCGGGAGTTCCGCCGCCGTTTTTAGCCTCCGCTTCATCTAGTGCTAGCAGCAGGTCCACGTAGTTGTTGTTGCAGGTGAGGTAGTCCTTGGTGGCGTGGTTGGCGCAGGAGGCGGACCCAATCAGGTCCTTGCTCTTTCGGGAGTTTGGATTTCGGCAGTAGGTGACGCCCAGGGCGCGAATCGAGTAGATGACGATGGAGACGAGCTGCTTCGGTCGGCCTTTCAGGCACTGGTTCTTGTAGGCGTCCAGCTGAGAGACGAGGCTGTACTGCTCTCTAAACAAGGAACCAGGAAAATAAAAGGAGTTTAGGTTTTGTTTACATAAAAAAAATGTGAACTCTAACTTACTTGCAGTAGGCTCGAAGCTCCGGCTTGTTGACGGGAAACTTCCGGTCCAGGCGACCGTAGGTCATGATTCGGGCGACGATCTTGTCCACCGCCTTGGCGTCCTCCTCATTGCAGCTCCAGGTGATGGAGGGCTTCTTCTCGGGAGTTGCGGCGGAAGTTTGATGAAGGTAGCCAATATTGAAAAACAGCACAAGTGATAAAATGAGGAGCTTCATTGTGTTTTCTTTTATCGTGGCAATCATCAACACCAAAATCAAAGTCAAAGTCAAAGTACGCTGCGTCTTCTTCGTTGTTACAATGAAACAAAGTTTTTTTCCAAACACAATTCCCGCTTTTATATAGTTGTACTCTTCCGACCACCGCCAAAGTTAATAAACAACAAAAGCTGGCTGGCTGACTGACTTGTTGCACAATTACTGAAACAGGTCGAAAGGAGTTCTTATCTCTGAGGAGGGGTCACTGTTTAGCTGTTTGATAGTGAATGAATGAATGACAAGAGAAGGGTAGTCAGAAGAAGTACAATTTTCCCCAGTCACTTTCACTTCTGTAGCAAGAACAGAAACATTACATCCTGTCTGTCTGCCTGCTTATCATCTTCTGAAGATCTGATCTGCAGCTTTTAACACAGCATCGGCAGTCAGAACAAGACTGATTTACGTGACTGCGACCAGGTGGTCGAAGTCACTTTCTCCTCTCCTCTCTCTTAATCTCTTCAAGTGTAATAACTTCTTATCTTCTTCTTTTTCTTTATTTTGCCAGAGGTGATGAGTGGTTTGAAGTGGTGGTAGTAGTGAATTGAATTGAATTGATGAGGGAAAGCGAGAGAGAGGAGAAAAAGGTTGTGATTGCTCGCCGCAACTAGTCGGCACTTGAATTTCGCTTCACACTTTTGTTTATTTAACATTTTTCTTCTTCTGTTTTACGTTCTTTTTCACTGATTGTTAACGTGAAAGGAAGTGTAGGACATCATAATAAATGGGAGATAAAATGAAAATGAGTTCCAGGAAAATGGAGAGGGGATGGATGACTTCTTAAAGAGGCAATGCGTTAAGCGTAAAAATGCACCAATTAATCAAAAAATTAAAATTAAAACACTAAAAAGTTTTTTTGCGTTGATTTCAAAAAAACAAGACTGAATTCAAAAGTTAAGACTGCACAATAAAGTTATAAAGCAGAGAGTGGATGTCTGCAAACTTACCCAAA
>JAALOO010002081.1_pt1 | contig 11832 bp, 7 predicted proteins | sample 7257641 | NCBI WGS metagenome assembly JAALOO01 (sample SAMN14085613, study PRJNA598686) | mite metagenome | biome: ENVO:01001000; feature: ENVO:01001002; material: ENVO:01001226; isolation source: single female mite from University of Michigan culture on fish food culture... ... | reverse complement strand
AATCACCCCAAGTTTGGTACCATTTGAAAGATGCACATTAGCTTGTTTATTGTGTAAAAACCGTTTCTCGATATCTTGAACGATGTAATTTATAGAAGCAAAAAAGTCAGTGCGGAGGGAGAAACATCATTTTTTAGTGAAGTTAGATATTATTTAAATGTTTTTATTTAATTTAAATAACAAATTTTTTAAGTTTAACTGTTGTACTTTTTGAGAGCATTTGAATAAGATATACAAGTGCACTTATCAACTGTACTACTACTTTGTACTGTACATAATAGTGTCTGACAGTTTTTATTTATTAGTCTATTATGAAAGTAAAAAAGAGAGATTTCCTTTTCTTAAGAGGGGAAATGTCCTTTTTTGATAGGATAAAAACTGTTTTTTGTTGTACTTTTTTCTGCAGGTACCAGCGATCTTAATAATTTCTTGCAATTCACTTTTACAACCAATTAAAGGTTATTCTCAGTTCTCTTTATGTCAATCACTTAGATTTTTTTACATTTGTTTTTTATTCAGTATTTTTTTACTCTTTCAATTTGTTTATTGCGTTTCTAGGATTGACTATTTGGACTGTTATAATCTGGTGCACAATTAATATTCAAAAAGTGTTGACCAGGAAATTTACTATCACAGAAAGTTATCTAATGCTAATGCAAAATGATTAAAATGTGTTTTAAAAATTATTATAACGTTTTTATTTAAAATTTTGAATAAACGTGCTATTTTAGAGTTAAAAACACTTTTTGATAAAATGAAATAAGTTGGCAATATCCAGAGCAATCACTAATCTTATTTACTACTCTTTTTTTTGTATAGTTTCTCCTTCCAGTAGATAAGATCCCAATGTGCCTACTAGGCACATCATTAGCTAACATATAATATAATGCAGACGATGATAATACTCCGATTGTGTTGTTGTGAAAATTTGCACTTTTATCCAATTGCATTTTAGTTTATCATAAAGTGCAATTTTTCACTCGCGCTTGAAGAAACATTGTCACATTGAGTTTTGAATAAACGAATAAAAAAAATACTCATGTAAAAAATGCTTGTACTTGAAAATATTTTTGAAGCAGAGAAGCACCAGCAACACTCAGAGTTTAGACAAGTAGTACTTATTGGGGTTGAAATAGAAAAATAGCAGTGAGTCAGTTGATGTCATAAATATCACATTTCTTTATACTGTTTGGACACGTGCATTGATCTTTTATCAGTTTTAAAGTTTAATGTTTAAACTTGAATACAGTAAGCCAATCTTTATTTATTTCAATAGCAGCTTCTCCCTCACACACAAATTCACAACAAACGCTTTTGTCTCAATATGCATCACATTTCATCTTTGTCTCAGAAAATGATGCCATTGCTCAACTTTGAAAAAGATATGTCAAGTAATAATGATCTGAATGACTGCGCTCCTATGGATTGGAGTGAAACACCAATTTTACATGAAACACTGTTTGCTCAATCTGGTTCTTTTATTAACAATGATTCGACATTTTCAAACTGTTGTGAAAACATTAGCGTCGTAACTGGTTCACAAAATGAATTTACACCAACTGAAATGTCTTTGATACACCAATATGCAGTTGAAAATTTTTCATTTTCTTCAAAAAAACACGTTTTACCAGACATTTCAACAACTAACTCAATCAACTGCCAACTTCAAATGGTCCTTCAAGATATTGAAAATATTTTACAGTTAAGCAAAACTTTTATCAACACCAAGAAAAGTAATGTTGAACAGTATTTAGAAGTGATTGACAAACTTTTGATTTTTCTGGACAAAACCAGCTACAACTATCTGTTGTCAAAAGAATCGCTTAAAAAAGCACAAGAATATAAACTGAGTTTGGAAAAGTTGGCTTTTGAACTGGTCAGAAGTTTGAACTGAGCTTTACAAACTGAATTTGACCCTCAATTTTAGTGGCAACATTTTATTTTTCTATTTTTTTTGTAAAACTGTTAATAAAGACATAATTATTCAACAAAGCTTTTTAATATGAATTCAAGTTGGTTTTTCAGTAATAAAAATATTTTAAGATTACAAGTTTGTGATAAACCACAAATTCAGATATTTCCAGTTAAATGTATATGATCACAAAAACTCATGTGAGCAGTTGTCAAACTTCAAAGTGCTTAATGTACTCTGTTTCGCATTTTCATCCTTGTGACTGAATGACTGACTGACTGCATCACCAGTGAAAGCAAGCCATCCACATGATCAGAAAGTGTGTAACCATTTGCAAGTGACAGTCACGTGTTTTCATTGATGCAATTTCTTTCTTTTGTGCACTTCATTACACTTCTTCTGTTATTCAGCGTTATTCAAACAATTTTATTGTATACTAAAAAATAGTAGCAGTATAGTGCACCTCAGCATGATGCTTATCAAGTGAAATAATTAGTTATTTAGTTTTGTGATGCCACATCCTGTCAATGTTGTTTTTTTGACAGTATTGTTGATAAACATAATTTAAACAGAAACCATATTATTTATAATTTGTTTTTATTTATTTCACAATTGAATTTTTTTATTTGTAAATGCCTAAATCGGCATAATAAAATACTGCCTCAAAGGCAGATTTTTGAAAGTAGGGTATTATCGGTTTTTTTATTTTTTCTTTTACTGCATTTTTACAACTTAACTTTTTGCAAGTGACTGCCTAAGTTCAAGTTTAAAATATCAAAAATTTTCTAAAATTAAAAAGAAAAATAAGAATCACGTGACAGTGGTAACTAAATGTGGCAATGAATTAAAATTAAAAGATTGACAACTGAAAGTCAGTGATCGCATCTTCTGTGTTGCAGGAGCATCAGAGTAAGTAGAAAACGTGGATTGAAACATTGTTGAGTTTTAATACTACTAGAACAATCACCGTTTTTATCCTCTTTTGTAGTACATTGGCCAATTTAGATGTCCCCTGCAGCCATGCACACAAATTCACTATTGTAAACCAAAGGCAGTTGTCAACTGAAATTCATCCGTTTTTTAAATGGTTTGATGTGCTGATATTACAAATAATGAAAAACAAAATGGGCAATAAAACAGAACTTTGACTTGATTTTATTACATTTACAGCAAATTTTTTTCAGTATAAATAAAAATAGTTCAACTTTGAGTTTAAATTATCAAAATCTCTAATGAAAAACATTGACTTTTGACCAGTATTTTCTTTTTGTTTGTAAAAAGTAAATAACTTTTACATTGCTATTGATAACTGTAAATCAACTAAAATTACAAAAAACTTTTTGTAAAAATATTTTAAAATAAAACTTGTAACTTTTATGTAATTACAAAAAATTGCATACAAAAAACGCTTTGATACTATTGACACAAAGTTTTTCAATTACTAAATTGTATAGCTTTTTCTGTTTTTCAATTGTCGTAACACTGCTCGTTTTTCTTTTTATCAATCAGTGTATGGGTAATTTGTTTGTTTGTCACATTCAATTGATAGAAACGAATGTTTTTTGCCACCTATCTTTTATTTTGCATTTGTAATTGATGTTACACATTTGCAATGTATTTGCCTGTTTGTTTTTGTATCCGCTACTGGTATTGATTATCTCAGCATTGTTAGAAGTGCAGTAGGACAGATTGTGAGAGTTTAGCACATACAAAAAAATGTTTTTATTTTGTACATTATGTACAGCTGTCTGCAGTCTAGCAGAGTGAAGATAAGTGTGCACTACAATTGCCAGAGATTTACAATTTACAAAAACAACACTAACACTGTTTTGATATTAAGTAAAAAGATCAAGGATTCTATTATGAAGCGAGCACATCCCAAGCACAGGAACATCTACAGTTTGTCTGAAAAGATAACATTAGCCAATGGCATCGATAATCGTTGTGAGCTTTTTTCATTGCGTGTTTCCTTCAATGTCAACTAGCTCATCAAGTAACAGCCTGTAGCACACCTCTACTGCACACCCTCCTCAGGGGTGGGCAAACTTAGTGAACTGGAAGGGAAAGCTGGCCAGCTGACGACAAAGTCAGTGCCGTGTTGCATCAGCCGAATCATCAGTGGAGCACTTCAGCACAACTTCAGCTGGCAAGCACCCGTCACTGCCGGTGCATATCATTGCGGCACTTTGTTTGTGCCGTCTCGGCAGATGATGATAGTACACAGACACACACAGGCACACAAACTACCGCTCTCAGTAATTAGTAAAACTTCGAGCTAGCAGTGGGACACAACGGCAGCACTACCACCTCACGACGACTTTTGCCTGCCGGCGATTAGCGCCATTAGGGGTAGACCATTATTACCTTTGGCAATTCTGAACTCTGCATGAAACTCTGAGTCTTTCAAAGATCATTGACTAATAGTTGCTTCTATTACATTATGAGAGTCAACACTCAATGACCGACAAAAGAAAAAAGCACGCACTTTCAATGGAAAACATTAATTTGGAAAACAAAACTTTCTGTAGTTGTAGTAGTCTGCACAATCAGTTGAGGAAATACGAGTACCGGCAAAAAAACTGGCTGATGCAACAAATGCACAACTGTTACTAGAGCTGTAAACCAAAACCGACGTCACAGTGGTGCAAAACCTAATGTTTTTGTGAACTTGTTAGCTACGGTAGCACTAACTGCGCAGGACATCCGTGAATCAAGTAAAAAGGCTATTCTTGTTATAATTTGATAAGAAAACAGGGATATCAACAAAGTAGAAGAAAACGAAAACTGACCGTATGATGATAGGTTATTCAGTGTAGAAGTACTCATGTTAGCTTGGAAGTATACAAAGAAACAAAGAAACAAAGTTGTAGCTCAAATTTAAACTTGATGAAATTGCAAGTAAATTGATTTAATGGTTAATAAAAACACAAAGTAATTATTATTAAAGTACTTTTAACAATAATAGTTTTTAAATTAGATTTGAAATGTTGTTTTATAAAAATAATATTAAAAATTATTTTAGATTTAAATAAAAGTATTAAGTAATTTGTGTTATAATTTGTTATTATTTTCTTTGTATTTATTTAGTTTGAACTTGGATGCAATTAAATTAAGTTAAAACTATTTAATTTTGTCCCACTTGGCATTATTAATAATCCAAAACTAGGCATTTTAATTAATACGTCACTTTCTTTTGACAATGTTTCATTACAGTTTCTTTGTCAAAAAACAGAAGCCTTTTATAGTTTATTTTTCTTAATTAACTTTAATTAATAACCTTATATTTAATTTATTTAATGCACCCACAACAACCAAGTTAAGAAATTAAAAAATAAGAAAAATGAAAAGTTGGCATTTGATGTAAATAAAAAGTTAAGCTTACACCAAAAACGAAGTTTATTATCTTTTAATGTATTTTTTCACTGTTTTGCAGGCAATGTGTTTTTTGACTAAATTTGACGGTAATGTAATTAGAAGTTAAATTAACTCTCTTTATCTTGTGATTTATGGGCACGTGTAAAATGTTTTCAAAAACAAGTATATAAATTACTGTTTAGCAAGTTTTAAATTTTTATCGAAAACAGTAATGACTGTTAGTAACACTTTTTAGTGTTTGTTTTCCTTTTTTGTCATTTTAAAACGTTGAAGCTTTTCAGTTAAACCTCAAAATGTCAAAACTAAGTTTAAGAAACACACTGCATTGATTTCAGTTGTCATAATTGCAGGGTAAACTTAAAAAGAGATCTAATTTAGTTTCAGAAAGTATCACCACCGGTTGAAACTTGATGTTTCTTCCAAAGCATTTTATCAATTAGCTTGGTCGTTTTTGGCGGCAAAAGAGGAGGCACACAGACACAAATCGTGATCGTCATTTGAGCTGTTTAGAGAGCGTTCTTTTGAAATACATACAGACATGATGGTCGTTCGGTTCGTCTGACTGAATCTTCAGCACAAGCATAGAAAGAAAGAGAGGGAGAGGGAGGGAAAAGGGAGAGAGAAGGCACTGCAAACTGTTGATGATCGATGCCGTGCATGTTCACAGAAAGCGACAAACAGTGCAGTGAAGGTATAAAAGCAGCACTGAGTACTATTGTCCGGCCAATCGCTCTCGTCCTCTCCAAGCACGAGCAAGCAGTTTTTTCCACTTTCCCGCTCTCTCACTTCCGCCGCCACCATTTCCCGGTCACCGTCCGCCGTACGTGTCCTAGTACCAGCTACCCCTATGTCTCGCATCGAAAGCACCACTTCAAACGTCCCAATGCCTTGCATCCTCGCCACTGCTTCTGCCACTAAATCTGCCCTTGATCCTTGGTTCTCTTGGTCTGAATGGAATGAACTTGATAGTAGTCCACCTGGACACGATATAGACTGATAACTACTGATAACTACGCTTTGCGTCCACCAAAGTGCACCACCACAAAAGTTCCTACGACGAACAAGTGCACTCCACTTACACCTATGCTATATCTATAATATTTTATATCCACTTAATCCCATATTCGCATATTATCAGTTTTAGTTATAGTTCACAGCTTCAAGTTAGTCCATTCATTCCATTGGAATACGGCTTTTTTGAAAATTCGGCAATTTATAACGTAAGTACATTTTTAAATAAACTTTGATTAAAATTTACAATAGTAAAACTTACAAAATGCAGTTTTGTTTTAGTTTTGAGTTAATTTAAAGTTTTTGAGTAGTAAATTAAGCCAATTTGTACTCAAAGTTTTTTTAATTGAATAACAATGTTTTTGTTTTTAAATGTCAGTGTTTAACTGATTTATTAATAAATTGATTTTTTGCAATAGTAAATCAAATCAAATGTTTGATAAAAGTTTTTTATCTTTGATTTGTAGGTTAAGGCTAAGTTTTCAATACAGATGAGTTTTTGGTAGTTCAGTAAGTTAGCGAACGGCAGTGCATTTGTCTGATCAACTAACAATTGGTGCACTTGATTAAATTAAAACAGCGTACATCATCTGCTTGAACACATGTTTTTTTGCTTGAGTGGAACACAGATGCACTTACATTTTTCAATAGACACATCGTGATGCTCAATCAATTGATTTGATCGCCTTTATCTAATTACAATGGGTTCGAGCAATTTAATTGTGCCTTCCGTTTAAAACAAATTAATGTTTAGTTGTGTAAACATCTATTGTTTTATTAGAAAATTAAATTTATATGATTGTTGGCAGATTTAGCATTGAGCTTGAAGCGATAAATCACTTTAATGTGTCAGTTAAGTTAATAAATTTTTAAACATTTTTTAAAGGCATTAATAATTAACTTTGTTAAATGTAGAGGGCATCACTAGACATTTTAAAAATTATTTTGAAAAAATATCACAAAGCTAAGTTAAAACTAAGAAGTGTATTTAATAAAATGAAAATGCTTAAAAATATGTTAATTGCAAAAAATATAATAATCTAAAGTTTGTTTGTATTGTTAGCTTTTAGTAGGTCACTTTAATGCATTAGAAATTCTCATTTTTTTGCTTTTTATCTCTGACTAGAGTGCAGAATCATTAATGATAAGAGTCTAGGCTATTTGTTCTGCCACTGAGTTGTTCCTACTGCTAAATGGGAAAGTAAATGATTTAATTGTTGAGTAAAAGGCAATAGAGCTAGAAAAGTAATGGCATCTGCAGAGAAGCAAACAAATTGCTCGACGAATTAGCATCACTAATGTGAATAAGGATGTGCACTTCAATGCATCTCAATACTTTTGGAGAGTCCAATTGTACAGAGTGAAACAAATTATGTAATAAAAACTACCCTGTAGTTTTAAACTAATTACATAAAAACTTCAATTAAATGAGTCATTCAATCTAGATATCTTGCTATTAAGGAACTTTTTAAGAAAATTTTCCACTTCATTGAACTACATACTTTAAATAATATTTTTGTACTAAAAATAATCAGTGTTACATTTTTACGGTTTTATCGCAGCATTTGTAAGTTAAATGAAATATTTACTTAATATATTTCAAAGTGTAAATGTAAAGACAGATAAGTATCAATAGAATAAAGCTCATTTAAACGGTTTGATTTTTTGCCTGGTCGCCACTTATTCAGTTTATCGTTTAAGGAGACTTTCCTTCTCTTTTTATATTTGCAGTAAATTAATTCTACAATCAGTTTCAACAGTTTAACCACATAACCACTGCCAAACTATTTTCTCTCTGTTTACTTCAGATTTTAGTTTGTTTGTAATGCGGCAAGGAGAAAGACCCTGGCAAGCATGCTAGCTATAGCAGTCACTACCACTGGCCACTCTTTTTATCGGCCATTCAAATCTCCGGCGATTAATCACCACATTGACGAGGTTTGCCTTTGCGTCAGGCTTTCCTATCCTTGAGATGATGTGTCGTATGATTGGTAAACATCATCTGAGGATGCTTTAGAGCAGGCGCTTTTTTGGAAACACTCTCGGGGGAACGGAGATGGACAGTGGAGAGAGAGAGAAAGGAAAAAACCAAAACTTGCCTGAAATCCTCTCAGAGCATCACTCTTGTGACCCATCTCGAGAAGAAATCCAAAACCGCAGTATCTGATTATCAAACCCGTGCTTTGCTGAAACAGAACGCTATCATTTTGGAACGTTTTCAAAAAAATACATTTTCAAACAGCAATTGCAGCAACAAAAAAAAGAAAAACACACAAATTTATCTCACTTATCTTCTGTACCGTTTCTAGCATACAAATCGGATGACTCTAGCGAGTGGCAGTGCACTGGCCAATCGGCGTTTTCATTTGCGAGTGACTTATCTCGTACTGTTAATTAGTTTTTGGTGTTTGATTGGGACAAATTGAGTGTGTATGTTGCAGAAGCTGATGTTGAGAAGTGATAAAAAAGAAAAGTGAGTTAAACTGTAGGGTTGCACAAGGAAAGTGGGTGGAGTTGTAGTGTGTGAATGCAAGTATGTGTGCAAGCAGTCATCCAGTGCACAAAAAGAGCTGTATTGATTCAATTGATGCAATCGAAAGGCAAGATTTGATTTTGAAAAAGAATGCTATCCCCATCTTTGCAACCAAAATTGCCTTTATCTTCAATTTGAAGTCCTCTTTTATCAACTCTACCCCTGACAATAGGTACTCCCACTTTAATCTACAATGACAATTATCATCTTTTCTTTATGTTACTTTTCAACATTTCTACATTTTTGTGCCAATTTTTCTCTTTTCTCGTTGTTTCTATGCATTTTTGCTGCCAATTGGCAGCTGAAAGCACGTCTGATCGCCTGTTGTCAATGGCCAAACAGACATTTAAGTGTATCTGGTCAACGGCTGATTAGATTATCATTATTTTTACTAAGTTTGGGATTTTTGCTTTTTCAACACTATCCAAGTTTATAGAGTCATTTTCTAGCTTGATTCGCACTTTAGGTTTAAAGTTTTTTCTTCTACAAGTGTTCAATTAAGCTATTTGACCCTGAATTTGTTTACAATTGAGCAGTACTCTTTCTAAGCAGATCTTAGTTGACTTTTTCACTTTTAACGTTTTTTTAGACTTCCAGTGTTTTCTTTAGTATCTTTCTTACTTTGGACCTTTCAAGCGCCAATAAAACGACTCCACTAATTATATTAAAACTTTGTAACAAGTTAACAGTGCTAAAAACCAATTCGGCAACAAGCAATTTTCTTGTTATCAAATGAGAAATTAGTTTAGAAATTAGAAAACGGTATATACTTTGCTATAAATAGAGGGACGACAAACAACGAGACGATGATGAGTCGCTGCGGTTGCTGTCACCGACGCTGCCACTGCTGCTGCTGCTGCTGCTGCAATGGCGTGATCCGATCGGTCGACCGAGCCAAGAGGAGAATGGCCAGATAACATTAGGTCCTGTTACCAGGGAGTAGCAAGTGTTGTTTGTTTCAGGCGCAGATCAGAAACGCTTTTTGGATACTGAAAAAACGGTGAACCGAATTTAGACTTGCTGACAAATCGTGTGCACCCTTGCGTGTGAGCTAATGTGCGGTTAAGTAAAGTTTATTGAATGCGTGTGTGTTTGGGTTTTTTAGATCATTTTTTCAAGCGTTTTTAATCGGTACCAGCATTAGTTTGTTTTGTGGGCAAAGCACTTCAACAGTGGCCACTTACCTACTCGACCTATCGGTGCTTGCCCTCCCCTGGTGCCGCAGGAGTGCTCTGCACTTGTCAATGACAGTCTAAAGTGCCCTCAGGGGTTTTCGACAAACCATCTGATGATTCTTTTTTTGAAGTTCAGTTGCAGTTGAACGTTCTCCAAACGTTCCACCTGAACTTAGAAGCTTCACTGTGAGGCGCCAAGAGCAGTGTCGGTGTTCGAGAGGCGAGCTGATGATTAATTGGCTGTTGATTAGAAAGTGCCTGCAGTTGAGAGACACTGAGTGGCATCGGATCATCAGTTAGGCATGAGGGTGCTCATACAGTGACGCCATCGTTTCGCCAACGTTCACTTTGATTGATGGTGCTAGCAAGGGTTCTCAAAGAGCTGCCATTATTTGCTGATTAAGGAAATTAATATGCCACCGATGCTACGTGCCGTCCTCAAAGTGAGCAGTCCCAAGTGGGCTCATGTCAATGTCAGGAGAATGTCACCGGTACGGCAGTTCTGCTCACCATCGACAGGTCAATCACGGTGGCACTGTTTGCGGCCAGCGGCTGTCACTGTGCCATTGGACCTGCCATGCTCGACGGTTCTCTCTTGTAAGTTGGCCAAGTGACTCGCCGCCCTTATCGATGGCTGATAGCGGTCAGCCTCCTGCTTTGCTTGGCAGAGGCTTTCCTCAGTGGCAATGCAGTAGTCTGCAGCTGATAATCAGTCGCTTTGCTTGTTTTCTCTCTCGTGTAAGGCAAATGTCCGAGGCATGTTTCCCCTAATGTTGTTGTCTGCTTTCGTGCCAACTCAGTTTGCAGTGTCACCAAGGATGATGCTCATGGCAGTGCACTGATAAACTGTCCAACATTTTTCAGCGACTAACATTGTAGTACAAGTGCTGTACAAGTCTACTTGGCTAGTCTAGTCCATCGGCTGTATTGAACAATCGAATCTTTACTGGCATTTGGAGGCTTACAAAGCAAAAAACAGTGCAGTCCACAGTGATTGTGCACGTACACAGTTTTTGAAACATTACAGAAATAGTTTATTTGCTGAAATGCAGTGAGGTGGTAGATGGTAGAGGGAAAGATGCACTGAACTTCGCCAGAAAGAAGTGATCTATCCCCTACAGCAGTAATGACCTCCCCACTTGTTTTGCCATTTCCTGCACAAACACACATACAGCATCTTTCTTTTACAAGCCTTTTCTTCTTGGCACCTTTACTTGGCACCAGCACCCGTTTGTTTTGCCTGCCCAGTGGCAGCGGCGCAAAACACCAAAACTGTGCTGGCAGTGCTGCGCCGAAATGGCGCCACATTGAGCCTTGAACACAACCACTAGTGTGCTGAAAAGGCGCATAGAAGAAGAAGACATCATCAGTTTTTCTGGGCAAGTGTAGTGCAAAGAAACACTGAGACACTGTTTGGGGAAGACACCTCAAGGTTGAGAGAAGGCAAGCTACCTTCGACAGGCATTTCTCACAGGGCAAAATGGTCACAAACATCAGCACCAGCAGCAACAATATTATTGAACTGCAAGGTCAGCTGAGGCATCAGTCACACGGAAAAAGATGAAAACAGTTTGAGTCATTGGTGAACACTGCACGAGGCGTCAGTCCAGGGAGATCCCTTCCTGAGCTTTCCTTCTTTTTCTCTTATTGGGAGCTGTTCCCCCTCTTCCGATCCCCTCACGTCCCCCCAATTTTTTGTGGGTGGCACGACTCTTCTGATTAGTTTGAAACCAGGCAAAAGATCAACTGGTGTGTGTGCCTACATTGTGACCACTGAAAGAGAGAGAGAGAGAGAGAGAGAGAGAGAGAGAGAGAGAGAGAGAGAG
>JAALOO010000928.1_pt3 | contig 11847 bp, 9 predicted proteins | sample 7257641 | NCBI WGS metagenome assembly JAALOO01 (sample SAMN14085613, study PRJNA598686) | mite metagenome | biome: ENVO:01001000; feature: ENVO:01001002; material: ENVO:01001226; isolation source: single female mite from University of Michigan culture on fish food culture... ... | reverse complement strand
TTTGGCACTAGCTGTTGTACCAAGGAGCATAATCAATCAATTTGTTCACACTCGAGGAAGTGTGCCAGCAAGCTGTCCGCTAGCAGTGTCTGTATAGTTTTGTCCGTATCTCTCCCTCTCTGTCTTTCTGTTGTGGCCTGTCCTTGTCTGGGCCAATCGCCCATTAATTACTGCCAATTGTCATTGTCTAATTTCTCTACTACTTTTTCTTTTTCCTCTTTTTTCAAATCTACGCGTCAGTTGATTGAGCTGAAGCGCAACCCCAATGCTGGTGATCGCCGTGTTCGCGCCACGTTGAAGCCGTTCAAGAAATCGCACCATGATTCGGATGAAATTGAGATACACACCAAGATCAAACTGGTCACGGAGGACAACTTTCGCTTTAGACAGCGGTTAAAAGAGGTAGGAATTCCCATTGAGAGAATAAGATGTTTGGTGATGGCTTAATCAACTGCTTTCTCTATCACCATCGCCATCATCATCATCATTTTGAAAAGTTTTTTAAACTGAAACTCATCACTTTTTTCAAACAGAAATCATACGAACTTGAAGCATTAACGTTTCGGTTGCGAGCACTGGAGGAGTCGGCAAAGTTGGTTACTAGCAAATCAAATGAGATCATCGTCGAGGAAAATGATCTCAAACAACTGGACAACTGTGATCAGAGGTAATGCACCAGCACTTTAAAAAGCACACTTTTGCTTTAATGTTTTCTTTTCTTTGCCTGAACAGGAAACTATCTGTGGCCAGCGTGAAACAGGCAGTGGCGGCGGCAACGAAGCGCCGCAAATCGAGCAACTCAGTTCGCCAGCTGATCGGCCGAATCGAGGTGGCCGAGGAGAGCTCCACTGAGATTGTGGTCAACAGCACCAGCATACTGGAGCTCTCCTCGGAGGCGGCGCAATTGACCGTGAAGAATGGCTCAGTGGAGAGCGGCGATGAGGGCGACAGCGGCGGTGGTGGTGGTGGTGGCTGTGGTGGTGATGGCATCGACGGGGACAGCAAGTCCTCCGACGAGATGAGCATCACCTACCGCAACATGGACATGCTCAACAACTCTGCCACCACTACGACCACTTCCTCTTCCTCACATCCTCATCCTCACCCTCATCACCATCATCATCATTCCCACACTCATTCCCATCATGCGCATGCTCATCACCAGTCATACGCCAACAACATCATCACCGTGAAGGCCAATGGCAAGAACACTGGCGACGACTCGGGCGGCGAGCAGAACTCCGATGAGCTGGACTCTGATGACACCAGCTACGCGAAGGCCATCAGCCAGACGATCGTCTCTGAGGTGGTCGTAGTGCCGGTGGTGGTGGAGGGCGCCTCAGGTCTGCACCACCACCACCACCACCACCACCTTCACCACCAGCACCAGCACCAGACGACGCTGCCGGCGCTGCACTCCTCCTCCTCCTTTCACTCCTGCCACTCGCACTCGCATCCTCGGGCCTTGCACGTGGCTAGCACGCCCTGCTGTCACCACCACCACCTTCCGCCGGAGCACCACCATCACCATCATCCGCATCATGTGCAGCACGAGTCGCAGCCTCAGTTGCCTCCACTTCCGCCGCCGCCCCCACCGCCGATTGGAGCGTTGCAGCACTACTCTCACCATCTTTCCAATGCTGCCACCACTGCTCCAGGCTCGTCGACGACCACCTCCGTCTCGGTGGGCAGCGGTGGTAGTTCAAGTACTGGCGGCGGAGGCGGAAGTTATATGATGGGCTCAACGCTGCCAATGGCAGTGGTCAAGTCGCGAGCCGACCAGATGGCCTCGGAGGTGCTGCAGTCGGCGCTGGTCGCACAGCATATCCACTCCAAAGGTATTGTGTGCTTTTTGAGAATTACTACAAATCAAATGACTAACCTGTGTTAATGTACGCAGATGGCACCGAAAAGTCCCGTCGGAGGCGGACGCAGAGCTTTGGAGGTTTTCTCAGCAACGACAACCTCGGTGACGGAAACGGAGGAGGGGGCGGTGGTGCCTCTGGACTGCCATTTCAGCTGCTGATGCCTCCCTCGGAGTTCAGTGGCACACTTTCAGGAGGCAGCTACTCAACAGTGCCTGGCACAGGAGGTGGTGGTGGTGGCTCACCAGTGCGCACCTGCTCCAGCGTTGATGACACGCTGAATGTTGGAGAAGGTGGTGGTGGTGGAGCAAACACCGGCGTCACCTCTGCCTCTTCCTACATCCGCCTCTTTCCCTATCTAAACCGTTCGGCCTCCATCGACCAGCCCCAGCAGTCGCAGGCACTGAGGCGCAGCGGTGGCCAGTCCTGTCCTAGTGTTGACGTGCGCTGTGACATTGTTGAATACCTTTAAAGATGCATCAGCAGCAGCAGCAACAAAGCACTTGCCTAATCGCTCCCCAGCCGCCACTGCCATTGCCACTGACAAAGGAAACGAAGAAGGAGACGAAGAAAATGAAACAAACTCGTTTAAATAGCGTCACTGAGCTGTGCACTCTCTGGGCACACTCCTCAGACAATGCCTGATGTTTGTTTGGCCTGTTTGTGCCCTCCTGAAGAGTTTGGCCACCAGTGTGTGTGTGTTTCAGTGTCTCTGTGAACTTGTGATCAACAATGAACACAAACACTACTGCTGCAGTGGAAACTGATGCCAGTAGAGAAAAGCAGAAAAGGAAGAGGCAGAAAGGGGGTAGTGAACGTGCTCAAATATTTATTCTACCTATCTGTCACTAACCCCTTTTTCTACTACTTTTTGCAATTCTTCTCGCTGTGCCCATTCTTCCATTCCATTCCTTCCCTGATACCCTTTCCCTTTCCCTTCGCTTCCACTTCGTTTCGTTGATGATGTAATTTTTCTAAATTTACACTCTCAACACGGCACACAACAGCTAACACACAGTACACACACACACACTGGCAGACACCGAGCCGAGTCAACTCATTAGTGTGAGCACCGCTAGTCCTCCCAAACAGGGTAAGACAAGCATGGCAAATAGATGGTGAATAGATGGCCGCTTCGAATGGTTTTCGGGTACATCGACAGCTCTCCTTCTGCCTCTCTCAAGGCACACTACCCTTCTTCACTTTCCCGGGCATTCACTATTGCCATTAATCTTCATTTTCCGTTGTTCGCCTCTAATCTCGAGCAGCAGCAATTCGATTAATCGGCAGCAGAGGAACAGAAAAAGAAGAAGTAATAGCAAAGAGAGCAGGCAACGTCTTTCGATCTTTTGAGACACTACCGCGACAAAAACAGCGCATTTCAGCAACAGAATCATCAGCAGCAGCATCACAATACCAAATTATCTTTCACTTTTCTCCTTCTCTCGCTTTCTTTGTTTTTTGCCTTGCCCAACCTTGGATCTCATTCTTCCTCTTTTTTCCTTTGATCACTTTTTCACCTCTGACTACAACAACCAACAAAAATATGCAGTCCAGACCCCGAATCGGCGTCCACTGGTTTCTTTACTTTCACCATCATCATCACAACAACCATTATCAGCATTACTGATTCATGATCACCATTACCATAATCACCACCAGCCACCCCGTCACATCACCTTTTTTTATAAAACCGTCTTTCTCTCCCAACCTTTTTTCTCTTTTCTAATCCAAACCGATTAACTTTTGCTGCTTTCGCAAATCTCTTTTTCTACAATCCTTTTTCCTCCTTTTTTCTTTTTTCCCAATGCGAAAAGCACACACACAAACACACGCAAGAAAACAAATAATATAAAAGTACACCCATTGACACACACACTGCAGTCCACCGGAACCGACCGATCTGACCACTCTTTCTCTTTTATCACTATCAGTATTGAAGTTCTCATCATCATCATCATCTCATCTGCTGTACAGCATCATTTTATGATCGCCAAATGATAGTCAATTGTTATTGTTGCTCGCTTTTATTTATTTTGTACACACACTTCTCTTTGCTCTTTCTGTATTCATTTGATCTTTTTCTCATCTCTCTGTACAAATTGCTCGCACTACCATTAGTGGAGGGGACGCGGTCGCTCTTTTCCAATTGAGCTCGCATTAATTGTTGTTGTTACCGCTGCTGAGGGCAGAGTCGGTGGTGGCCACCACCACCAAATGACCCTCCGACCGACCGACTGTCGTCAGAAGTTTTTTTTCAGTTCCCTTTCTGTTCAATGTTGACACATGCCATTAAAAATCAGTGCATCTTTCTCTCCTTCTTTCCTCGGCTATCAATTCCTCATTCAGTGTCTGACTGTCTGTACCTCATATGAGTCATTCTTTTACTGCTCAATTTGCTGCCCCTGCTGCTGCCACTAGTGCAGCGGTTGTTGCCTAGTAGTAGTTACTACTGTAAATGTGCTTAGAGAAGGAAAAACTCTGTGCAAATGGACGATGAGTAGAAGGAGAAGAAGGGCAATGATAAGAAATGTGGCTGTGGCTATGGGAGCACACAGTCAGCGGTAGTTGCTGGCTCGTTGCCTAGTCAGTCTGCAAAGAGCGCAGACAGCGCGCTCTAAAAACTTCATTATCTCGGTGACATCGACAGTGCAGTGGCAGCAACGGCAACCTCGGAAGTAGAAGTCACAGTGCGCACACAGCGGGCATTGCACAATGCAATCGATTGGTGGATTTACACAGTCAGCCACCAGTACACAGCACTGACGCATCTACCGGTGGGTTTATCAGCAGCTTGGCCGCCTCCTAACCCGTAGAATCAGTGTGTCGCCAGTGAGATGAGTCAGTGGTGATCAACAGAGAAAGATGAAAAGAAGGAAAGTTCCGTAGACTGTTCAAACCGGCGACAACATTACTGACAGAGACTGTGCACCTAGTAGCACATTCGGCATTGCAGGACATTGCGGTTAACCATGGCACCAGGAGCGGAAAATACTCATCATCATCATTCTGTGTACAAGCTCACAAGTACCACGAGCAACAGAGGAAAAGAGGAGAAGAGGAAAGAGGTGATCAACCACAGGTGATCAACCGCATCCAAGAGACCAAGAGCGCCTGGCAGTGGTGGTGGTGGTGGTGGTGGTCGCGTGACAGATCATCACACTCCATTGGCGAGAGTATCGATGTACCAGCATCAACAGCAGCAGCAGCATTTGGAGCAGTAAACGACGACAGGCTGCAACTGGGCAGACACTGTCAGACAAAACACAGTCAGTCAGTGGGATAGAGTAGTGAATGAGCAGCGCCAGCTGCCTCAGTTGGTTGCCTGCAATCACAGACTGTTCCCCTTCGGCAATGCTGCCACTAGTGACTAGTCCACACCTCTCCCTCACTTTGCTCTCGCTCCGCTCTCTTTGTTGTTGTCACCACACTGTTGCTCACACTGAAAGTTGATGCTGCAGTGCATGCAACTGCCGAAGAAGGGAACACAGTCGATTGTGTACTCTCTCTCCTTCTCTGAGCATCTCCTCGTCACTGCAGCAGCTGTCAACCACTGGTCATTCAAGACATTGGTGCCCATTGCACTGCACCACCACCACCACTAGCACTTTCACGCCCCTCAACTCAACTGTGTTGTATTCTGTTCGCCCCTTCAAGAACTTGCAGGACTCACCTGGGACTGCTGCGAGGATTGCCGACGATAAGATTTGCACGCACAGAGCAGCACTCAGCAGTATCAATTCACTGCAGGGCAATCAGGACCATCATTCCATTCGCTGAGCACACTACAGTGCCAGTGACAACTGATCATCGTCACAGCAGCAGCATCGTCCTTATCATCATCTGCGACGGCGACGGCCTGCAGCAACCTCTGCTATCACTGCTAATTCGAGTCTCGGCGCATTGCTCACCCTTTTACTATCACAGGGCACATTCTGCACGCAGTGCACCACCACCGCCATCAGCGCACTGTTGCAATCACTATCATCATCGCCACCAGCACCAGCACCAGCACCAGCAGCTGCACTGTAACCTCAACCAAAGACTGTACGAGCCAAACAACAGCAGCAAAAAACAACAGCAACAGCAAAAATACCATCACAACGGCAGCAAGTCACTACCTCTCTTTCTCTTCTTTCATTTGAGATTGTCCCAATTCTGTGCGCGCTTCTGCTTGTCAATTTTAGTGTGCGTCAGCAAGAGCACTCTCTCTGCACTTCCATCGATTTGGTGTCTCTTCTTTTGTTCTTTTTGTTTGTTTGTTGGCCGGTGACAGTCTCATTCTCATATTTTGAAGCGTTCATCAACTCTCTCACTCACACATTATCACAATGGTTGACCGTTTAGGTAAGTTTATTAGTACATCACAGTGTAATACTGTTGCTGACCACTTGTTTGTTTGTTTACTCCCCACACTACAGTTGGCACCGATGAGAACATCCGCCGGATTGCCAACGTCGAAAGCTGCTTCGGCATGTCCGGCGTGGCGCTGTCCAACTCTGCGGGCCGGGTGCTGGTGGGCGAAGGCGTCCTCAAGAAGATGTGCCGGAAGAAGCTGAAACCGCGGCAGATGTTCCTCTTCAATGACATTCTCGTCTACGGCTCCATCGTCATTCGCAACAAAAAGTACAACCGCCAGCACATTATTCCACTGGAGAACGTCAAAATTGAAGTCCTGCCCGATGATGATGGCAAGTGCTCGTCTTTCAAGGGAGATGATACTTTTTCTAACTTTTTTAACTTCCGCCCCCGCAGACCAGGAGATCAAGTACGGCTGGCTCATTCGAACGCCCATCAAGTCCTTTGCGGTGTACGCCGCATCGCTGAACGAGAAGCGAGAGTGGATCAATCACATCAACATGTGCATCAAGGAGCTGCTCGACAAGAGTAAGGACAATTGAATGAATGAGGCAGGGTTCAAACATTTTCTAATCATCATCAAATCTCTTTCCTCAGCCGGAAATCGGCCCATCTCCGAGCACGCAGCCGTCTGGATTCCCGACAAGGCCTCTGACGTGTGCATGCACTGCTCCAAGACGTCCTTCAATGTGATCAACCGAAAGCACCACTGTCGAAATTGGTCAGTACTGAACTTTTCTGAACTTGATAAACTGATGCAAAAAAGTCTGTTTGCTAACACTTCATTACCTACACAGTGGCAAAATCGTCTGCGGCGCCTGCTCCAAGAACAGCTACCTAATTCTGAACATCAGCACGAAGCCATCGCGCGTCTGTGACACCTGCTTCGTCGAGCTGACCAACAAGGGCGCCACTGGTCGGTCGAACTCCAATGGACATGATCTGGACGAGTCCTCCGACTCGGATTCGGAGCTTCGATCCGGCGGAACGCGAAAGAGCATTGAAGATCTGAACAACTACGATGAGGTATGTGGGAGAGAGTGAGAGTGCACTTGTCATTCATCTTGATAACAACAAAAATATCGATACTTATCTATTCTTTGTTTTGCTCTCCTATCTCTACTTTTTTAGCCCACTTTCTACAGCAAGGTGCCGTCAGATCTAGAATGAATGCCGCGGCTATCATCGTCATCATCATCACCATCATCCGATGTCTGTTTTTTTTATTTGGCTGACCAGCAAAATCTCTTTGCCACTCTTGTTCTACTACTGCAACAAATCAACGATTTATACTTTTTGCGCCACTCAACCAGCAACCACCAAAACACAAAACGCCTTTTTATATAATTTTTGTAATTTATTTTTCCACTTGCATGAAGCTGAAAGTGACAGAGGATAACATAACATAACACACTACTTCTAGTAGTAAATCACCATCTTTATCAAGTTGATCAGCAAACTTTGTGATGTAAATCTGTCCAATCGCCTCCAATCAGCTGATGTTTTATACATATTTTTTTAACACGTTCATAAAGTGCACTTTTTTACCCGCTCATGTACTGGGGACTTTGTTTGATTTCTGCGGCAATCTCTTACTGGCCAGCTCGAGGATCACATCGGCGTAAGACCACTTGTCGTGAGCAAAGTACTCTGGTGCTTGATAGGAGTCATTGCTGAATTTGGGTGGTTGCTGCGGCGGTGCTGGCGCGGCCTTTGGTTGAGCTGTCTTGCTGGGCTCTTTGTTCTCCGCCTTGGGCGCCTTTTTGGGCTTATCACCACCTCCTCCGTTGGAAGCACCTGTACATGAAATTGATGTAAATTAAAATACTCATCACTTGCGGATCATGACGCCAACTTACCAGCTTTACTGGAGGAGAAGAGCACTCGGGAAACGGTAGAAACGGATCGTCGGGCAAGCATTCTGGTAACGGAGTTGTACAGCTTGAAGAACTCAGCTGACGGCGCTAGAGGACACCAAAAGTTGTTTGTTGTTTTGGCTTGAAAATGTTTGTCGTACAACCCATTCACAGAAAACGTACTTTGACGACTGCTTTCGCCGCATCGTTAGCAATACAGATGGCAGCCCTGTGCTCGCCGACCAAAAATACAAAAGTGCCGCCAAAGTTGGCAAGGGAGCGACGCTCCTTCTTTCACATCACGGTTAAAATCAAAGCAAATCGATACTTCTACTTCAAAGTGGGAAAGTTGAGAGAGCTAAAGGAAAAAGTAATGAATGCTTTCTCCAGCACTGTAACAACTTTTTTTGTTTCTTATTAAACGGCGGCAGTTAACCACCGTGCTACCGGAAAGAAATGCCCCACTCCAAAAATATCTGAATTGAAGTTGTGACCCATATTTGCTTAAAACTTTTGCATGCTTATTTTCCTGCTGCTGAGTGGCTACCGCTATTCAAGATGAAGATGAAGTGCTGCTGCTGCTGCTGCTGGTGGCAGTAATCACAAAATCGATAGCACAGGCCCGTAGTAGCACCAGTGACCACCAGTTCGAATTGGCGGGGAATTGCAGACCATTTCCATTCCGAAATCAGCCACTGTCGTTAGTTGAAATCAATCGAGTCGACAAGTGCCACTCTACACTTTCGCAGTGTTGGACCCTGCTGCTGCTGCTGTTGGATGGTTACTTCTTTGCTCACTTTGGTCCCCGTGCTTTCAGCTTGCAGACTGCGTGCGGCGGTGGCATGTACTGCGCTATATAAGTGGGAGAAGAAGTGGCCACCACCATATTAGCAGCAGTCGCAGCTAGGATTGCTGCCAGAGCTGCTTTTTCTTGGGCGCGCACAGTGGCCTGGCCTGGCCTGGCCTGAGCGCCGCTGTCGCTGCTGATGCCCACGGCGACTGCTCAGATCAGCACAGCGCACCTCTGTGTGTGTTGGCTCAGTTTGTTTGTGCGCTGTGTGCTGTCGACAGCAGCAGCTGCTACACAACACACACAGACAGACAGACAGTGCAGCCAACACAGGGAGAGAAAGGCACACACTAGCGAAGCACTACCAGAGAGCTGTGTGTTTGGCTGTAGCCTACCCGAACTATGCGAGCTGAACACTGAACTGAGTGTGTGAAATCCCGATGACTCCTGCAGCAGCAGCAGCAGCCAGCAACTGGAAACCCACTCCCGGAGCTTGCCATCAGCACTACCAGCACCAGCATCGCCACCGTTGCTGTCGTCAACCAGCTGGTGGCACCGAAGGTGGCCAGAGAAGAAGAGACCTGCTGTCGGCTGTCCCATCTCCATTTACCTGCTGATCACCACCACCACCACCTAACCATGTTGCTGTTGTCCTCGGTGGTGGCCACCTTCACGTTCGTCGGAAGCGTTGAAGCGTCAGCAGCAACAACAGCCGCCGCCGCAGCAACCATCATCAACTGCCCACGCTTCTAATGCCAAAGGCGGTGGCCCGAATCGATATCACGTTTTACACTTGTAAAGTTGTAGACATTTTAAACACTTTCCCCTGAACTCTATCCACTGCGGTCTACGGTGTACTGATGTCAACGACAACGCCCAAGTGAATGTCCTTCGAAGTGTCGACTCCCTCCAGTCTCCACTTCCTCTTCTTCACCGGAGCAGGCTACCTCAACTCACCTCAGCCCTCGACGCTGGCTTTCACTAGGAGGGCATCGGCTGTAGAAAAGCATGGCTTCGAAAAGCGGCAGCGGTAGCAGCAGCGGCCACTCTTCGGCAACCAGACAGACTGCTGCTACTGCTACTGGTTGTGCCGCCAACCACTCCAGCGGCGGCTCCGCTCGATCCTGTGATAATAATGCTGCTGCTGCTGCCAGTGGTGGACAGCATCACCACCATCCCCAGCAACACCTGCTGACCACTGGCACGATCACGGTGACCACCTCGACGCCGAACACTCTTCACCAGCATCATCAGCAGCAGCGACTTCGATCTCACACGACCAGCGATGTCAACTTCTACTCACCCTCTTCGGTGGAGACGCCCACTAGCTGTTCAAGCAGCAGTGGCGGACTGCTTCGCTCCACCACCACGGCGAACACCACGTCTTCAGGCAGTGGAGGGGGCGGGAACGGCGCCGCCGGTGGAAGCCAACACCTCTGGAACGTGGACCTCACTGATCTCAGCTATCTCACTCACATGCAGCGAGTCCGAGCGCGGGCCTCCTTTGCCCGGCAGATGTCCAACAACTCCTCTCAGCAGCAGCAACAGCAGCACTCGGCGGAGAGAAGTCGACGGAGGGAGAGCATTGCCGCGGTGAACTTTCCCGTTCACCTCACCAGTTCCGGCACCGGACTGAACTTTCTGGGAGCATGTAAGTACTGCCGTCCTCTCCTGTCCTGTCATCATGATCATTACTTTATTTCCTTAATTCGCTCGGCTCGGTGCGGAAAAAAGTATATTGCCCTCGCTATCGATCAGTGCGCGGGGCAATTCAATTGCCGCTCTTACTGCAATTCAGCAGTGGCGGTGGTCTCGCTTTAGTGCATTTTATATTATTCTGCAAATGTTCCGCTGATGAAAGCAGCAGCCACCTATTCCCCTGCTTATTCATTTCAATTTGTGGCAGTAGCAGCAGAAGTAGTACTTGGCTTCTCGTCAAAAGAGCCTTTCTCTGTTTCCATTTTCTCGGTGTATATCGCACAGGCTTTGATTTGAGGAAAACAGAGTTGGCAGAAGACTAATGTTGCTGCTGCTGTTGTCAGAGTAGATGCGAAGATGCGCCCCCTATTTTGGAGGCACTTAGTGTAGTGTAGTAGTGTCTGGAACTCGATTTCGATTTCTGTTTTTCTGTGACAACAAGAGAAGTACTGCACTTTGGAGTAGCTGCCACTCTCACTCGCTCTCCCATTTGCGGTTTCGCTCTTTCTTCTCACACTTCGATACGCGACAATTACGGTAGAGTGAGATTGCCAAACAGCAGCACCAGGCTGTTGTTGCTGCTGCTGCTGCTGCTCCGTCACACACACTTGTTTTGCATTGTCAATTCAATTGTGTTCAACAGCAGCAACAGCAAAAACTGAGACGCCGACACATGACATCACATGTCTTCAGACACTCAGACAGGGCTCCTCTCACTGCTCCTGAGCAGCACTGCTGAACATATTCAGCAGCTAAGTCACATAACTGCGATTCGCATGAACATTCTAAATATATAATTGATGTAAACAGCAGCCGCTGCCACCACCACCGACTGTTCGACTTTGCCTTCTTTTTCTTCTGTCCAGAGCAGCAAACAACTGCGACAGCAGCAGCAGCTGTACAATTTGCCAAGGATGAGGTTTCAGATAACGGGCACAGATACTACTGCCTGATTGCCACATTACACCAAAGACGAATAACTGTAAGCTCTGATAAGAGTGAGCTGGTTGTCTCGGGTGTTGCTGTCTCAGTGCGGTGATGGTCATCTGGAACATGTACACTTGCCAATGACTTTCAGTTTATGGCCGGGAAAAGTAACGCACATCAGCAGCAGGAGCACTGCTGTGTATTAAGTGTGCTCGCTTGCCGGTCAGATCTAGAACTGTCTCTGCACTCTTGGTTTGCATTCATCAGCACTAGCACCACTTTCCATTGCCTTCATTTCATCTGCAAACTCACACACTCATTCATGACAACGGCCTCTGCTGCTGCTGCTGCT
>JAALOO010002080.1_pt1 | contig 11850 bp, 7 predicted proteins | sample 7257641 | NCBI WGS metagenome assembly JAALOO01 (sample SAMN14085613, study PRJNA598686) | mite metagenome | biome: ENVO:01001000; feature: ENVO:01001002; material: ENVO:01001226; isolation source: single female mite from University of Michigan culture on fish food culture... ... | reverse complement strand
GGCACAAAAAACATTGAAAAATTTTGTCGACCAATTCGACTAATTTTTTTCTATTAAAATGTAACAAAATATATTACAAATAAAACATATATGAAAATAGGAATCACAGGAGCAACCGGACAACTGGGTCGTTTGGTTGTTGAAAAACTAAAACAACGAATTGATGTAAATAATATAATCGCCTTGGTACGCTCTCCTGAGAAGGCAGCTGACTTGGGAATAGAAGCTCGAAATTTTGATTATAACCAACCAGAACTTTTAAGTGAAAGTTTAACAGGAATTGACAGCTTACTGTTGATTTCTGCAAATCAAGTTGGTTTACGTAAAGCGCAGCACGAAAATATTATCAATGCGGCAAAACAGGCAGATATAAAAAGGATTGTGTATACCAGCTTACTCCGTGCTGACACCTCTTCCATGTCGCTGGCTACAGAACATCTACAAACCGAGCAGATGTTAGCGGACTCTGGTATTCCATTTACAATTTTACGGAATGGTTGGTATACCGAAAACTACACCGCATCAATTCCAGCCTCAATTCAAGCAGGTTCTTTCTATGGAAGTGCGGCAGAGGGCAAAATTTCATCCGCAACTCGCGAGGATTATGCAGAAGCGGCTGCGACTGTTCTAACGACAGAGGGTCATGTTGGAAAAGTTTACGAACTTTCGGGAGATGATTATTACACTTTAAGCGACTTAGCTGCCGAAGTTTCTGCACAAATCGGTAAGGAAATTCCGTACACTGATCTTTCTGAAGAAGATTTCTCGAAAGCCTTAATCTCTTTAGATGTACCAGAACCCTACGCTAAGATTATTGCAAATATGGATGTCGGAGCTTCAAAGGGCGATCTATACGATCAAGGCCATACTCTCTCCGATCTAATCGGCAGACCAACAACACCGCTCGCTGAGGTGGTAAAAAACGCATTATAATAAATGGATATATAATGCACACCTGGGTATCTGTGTTGCAGCATACCTGGGTGTCTATTTATGTCTTTTTCTTTAAAAAATTTGCATACCAATCGCCCGAAGATTTTACAATGCGCCGCTGATTTTCAAAGTCGACATGCACTAGCCCAAAACGTGGCCGATACCCTTCCGCCCATTCAAAATTATCTAAGAAAGTCCACACGAAGTACCCTTTAACATTTACACCTTCATTTTTTGCTCTAAGTACTTCTGCAATTGTTTTCTCGAGAAACACTTGGCGCTGCGGGTCATCCACCTTCCCATTGACAACACTATCCTCGTAGGCTGCGCCGCTTTCGGTAATTATTAAGGGTGGAATATTTTTATAAGCACTGTATTTTTTTAGAACGTGATACATGGACGCCGGATAAACTTCCCAATTCATTGCCGTGGTTTCAACTTTCCGCTTGGAAGCACTAACAATCTTTGCTTGCAGGTACGGTACAAGCAACCTATACCTAATAATCTCACGCGTGTAGTTCTGTAGCCCTATAAAATCCATCTTAAAATGGAGATTTTTTTCATCATCGGCCTTTATATACCGTTCAATACGTTTTAAAATTGGTAGATCTTCAACGGGATATCCCATTCCAAGTAATGGTTCGATAAACAATCTATTTAAAAGCGTGTCCGCGCGCTTTGCGGCTTTTATATCTCGCAAGAGAGGTCTATATGGTTCTACATGGGAACAGGAGAATGTTGTCCCCACACAGCTGTCCGGAAGGATTTCCTTTAGTACGCGAGCGCCGGTTGTCTGCGCAAGAGCTGCGTGATGGGTTGCTGCTAAAAAGTTCTCTAACCCTTTTCTGCCCGGCGCATGGACGCCAAAGAAATAACCTGCACCAGTAAACACAACTGGCTCATTTAAAATCATCCAATTTTTTACCCGGTCGCCAAAGCGTTCTGCACAGGTCTGTACGAAATAAGTAAACCATTCCACAACATCCCGGTTAGTCCAACCGCCACGCAGCTCCAGGACTTGAGGTAGATCCCAATGATAAAGTGTTATCCAAGGCGTGATACCAAGCTTAAGTGAAAGATCGATGATTTTATTATAAAAATCAATACCTTTCTCATTAACCTGCCCACCTCCTTGTGGGAAAATCCTACTCCAGGAAATGGAAAACCTGTAATGTCGGATATTCATCGACGCCATGAGCTCAAGATCATCAGCAAACCGGTGATAAAAATCACAGGCGACATCTCCGTGATGATTTGCAAAAATTTTGTTTTTCTTTCTAACAAACGTATCCCAAATAGAGTGTCCCTTAAAATCTTCCTCATGTGCTCCTTCAATCTGATAGGCCGCTGTGGAAACGCCCCAAATAAAATCTTCCCCGAAGGCCTCTTTGCTCATTGACATTTACTAATCTTTTTGTACCGGCGAATTTTTAAAAAGAATCTTTCGTAGCTTTTTTAACGATTGAATCCCTTGATCTGCTACGTGAATATCCTTCTCCCTGATACGTTCATGTTCTTGAAAAAGTTTGTCTATTATCTCCGAAGTACAATCGGGAAAATCTACTATTATCTTTTGATCAGACACTAACCAATCATTTATCTTTGTCTTCGCTTTCGCATTTAACTTTTTTAATATGGGAACACCTAGCTGTGCCAAACATGCGGCGTTACATTGCTGCTCGTATTGATTTTTCATAGGAACAACCAGCAATTTCTTCCCTAGAAACAAAGCTTCCGCCGGTGCTTCGAACCCCGCGCCACAAATTATCCCCTCCGAAGATACCATACTTTCAACAAAAGAACGATTCGAAATTGGGAACACATGTATATCACCTACCTCATAGGCATGTTCGGTATGTTTAGAATACACGTGCCATTCAACACCTTTGAGTTCGCTAAGCGTTCGCAATATTTTTTTATCGCTATAAGAGGGCAAATATACGGTATAGTGGCCTTGGGATGTTACAACCGCATCTCGTATCTCCTTTCGAATTAAAGGCGTAAAAATATTTTCATCGTACGGCAAGAAATGGAAACCAAATCGGAAATCGGTCGGCGCATAATTTTTTAGAATCCATTTACCCATAGGATCGAGTTTACTGGGTATAGGCGTATTTTTATTTAAAACTGCGGATTGGTGGCTTAGTGCGTAACAGTTTTTCCCCTGTAGACGACATGCCCAAGCGCTAACAGGCTCAAAATCACTGATAACAATATCATACTGCGTAACTTCTAGGGATCGTAGTTCGTTATAAAAGCGTTTGGTTTTCGCTTTTTTATAGGTTGCCAGTAAATCGACACCTCCCTGTTTTCCGAAAACAAAGCTTAAACCTTTCATCGTAAATTTCACGGGATGACCAAGGGTGACATCTGCTTCTGTTCCACTAATTAAGACATCAAGCTCACCTTTTTCATGTAACAATGGAATTATATCGCGAGCACGGCTTATATGCCCATTGCCAGTTCCCTGAATTGCATAAAGAATCCTCATATGATAAATAGATAGGAGTTCGTTGTTCGCATCCCCGCAGCAAAGCGAGCATAATGAACTCTTCTTAGCTCTAAAGGAACAAAAGACAAAGAGTTTACCTCGTATAGCTTTCCTCGGTGTGCTTTACTCATCCATTTTAAGCCCTTTTGAACCTAAATGGTGAAAAAAATGAAGCATACCTAGTTAAAAATAATCGGATAATAATTTTTTGAAAGTAATAAGTGACCGCTTTCATAATTCAGTTCTTTAGTTAAACATCAAAACTTACACAATGTAAATCAACGAATTAAATATAAACACTACATTAATAGTGTGTTATGTTTTTATGAATATTTCAGGTCGCCTCTATTTAAGTCCTAGGTAATCCACGATCTCTTGCGCCGCCGCCCGTCCTGCCCGATTTGCCCCTATTGTCGATGCGGAGGGCCCGTAACCGACCAAATGAATTCGGGGATCTTTGGCAACCATCGTCGCAAGCCGCCCCGTCATTACAATACCGCCGTTCTCTTCTCGAAGCATCAAAGGCATCAAGTGCTCTAGAGAACTACGAAAACCCGTACACCACAAGATTACATCGACAGCAAGCGTAGACCCGTCATCCCAGCGAACACCCTCTTTAGTAATCTCCGTAAACATATCCCTACGATTCAAGACCCCGCGCTCGCGCATTGTAAGAATGGCTCGAGTAACGGGTAACCCTGTAACAGAAACAACAGATCCGGCAGGTAATCCACGTCGAACCCGATCCTCCACAATTGCCACTGCAGCGCGTCCTCGTTCAGCGTCAAAAGGGCCATCGTCGAAAACTGGGGGTTTTCGCGTCACCCAAGTTGTCTGGGTAACTTGGGAGATTTCATCCAGCAACTGAACCGCCGATATCCCACCACCTACAACCAAAACATGCTTACCTTTAAAAATATTCGCATTCTGATAATCTTTCGTGTGTAATTGCGAGCCCTTAAAAGTAGAAGCTCCGGGATATTCGGGAACATAAGGAGTGTCCCAAGTCCCTGTCGCGTTTATAATACCTTTGGCAGAAAAAATACCCCGATCTGTCTCCACACGCAAGGATACCTTTCTATCACAGACCACGCGAACGCCAACCGGACGAAAGACCGTTAACCCAAAAGTTTTCTCGTAACATTCAAAATACCGAGGCACAGCGACGTTCGCATGAACCTCTTGCGGGGTATCAGAAGGAACAGCCTCTTGAAAAGACATACCAGGCAAATCGTGAATACCATTTACCGTACTAAGAGTAAGTGATGGCCATCTATACTGCCACGCACCACCGGGGTTCGGTGCTTGGTCGAGGATCACAAAATCCTTTCCAGGCTTTAAGCCTAATTTTTTGAGGTGATAAGCAGCCGATAAGCCTGCCTGGCCAGCGCCGATCACCACAATATTTGTTTTATAAATTAACTGTGGTAGCTTATCCTTTATTTCTTTGTGTGAACTCATCGTAATTTCCTCTTGAACAGCTTAAGTTATCAAGATACACAAAACTGATGTAATTAAATCTGAATTATCCAGTAAGAGGACAGCAAATAACACGTTAGGGTCACAATGATCCTCAAAAGTAATTCTCAAAATTTAGCAAAAAATCTACTGCACGCCAAGAATATTACCGAATACTGATGGATCTTTTTCGAATTATATCTCCGGATGAATCCTTGACTTCCAAGTTATAATCACCAGGGAACAAGAAGAGCGTGTTACCCTTAGGACGAACAATCAACTGGTCCGCGGGAATACGGTGGCCTGTTCCAACTCCTTTATCATAAAAAGCTTGAATCAGATTGCCTTCCTGAGTATCGGCAATATCTACCTCATACGGCTTACGTGTACCATTAAGCTTGAGGTAGGCAGGTCGGTCAGTAGGGTCAATATACCGTGGACTAATAACGCTTATATCTACATACTGATCATGAAACACAGAATCTGCCAACACGGCCACAACGGGTTTATTTATATCTCCTAAATTGTTAATAGCACGGAACTCTTTCGATTCTAATTTTGGTTCTATATGTTCCATATGTTGTGACTGTGATATGCTCAAGGGATCGATGCCTGTAAAATCGGCCAGAAATTCACCCATGTGCTTCCAGCCGTTTTGGCTGCCTTCAAATATATGGTCATATCCCGTATAAACAAACACTTTAGCCTTGGGATCCTTTAGAAATATATTCGAAATATTCCTCGCCATTAAAGAATCTCGTGACCTATTTACGTAATACCTATCCCGGCCGGTTCCGTCCAACGATTCTCGTGTATCAAAGGGTAGTAAGGTAAAACCACATTTTAATCCCTCACGTAAAAGTTCACCAAACATCGGTTCGCGCGAATAAAAAGCTCCAGTCGTATCGGTCACCAATTTGGTCTGGTTAATCGATGTACTCATCAAATCCTCTATAGCAAAATAACGGAATCCCTGGTTATAGAGTTCGGCCAAAAGACTTAAAGCAAACGCTCGATGTGCTGGAATATGGTGTGCCTCGTTCAACATCACCACAGTCCTATCCTTTGCTTTATCAAGAACAAAGTCCCGCGCATCAAGCAACTCATGCGTATCAAAAAAACTTGTATCACATTCAGCCGTCAATTCTTGAAGATCATTTCGATAACGATCATCAAAATAACGAACGGCATTCGTCAAATCACCAACAAAGGACGAATACGTAGACATTGCTTGGCACCAGATATGGAAGCCTGCTTGGTCCTCCTTCTCGGGCGTCAATTTACTGACTTCCTTTAATGGTAAAATATAGTTTTCAGGATCTGTTTTATTTATTTCAATCCCAATATTAAATGCTTGCTGCGCTTTGGTTTGTCCATAGGTGAATGTTATCGAAATAACATAAAGCAAACTTATCGAAAAAACCTTCATACTCGAAGATACAAAAATATGATTAGCTATGGATCATACAATTTTTCAGTCTTTCCCTTTTTCACTTTGCACAAGAAAACATTGTAAAGTACGTCATAACCAACCCGTTAGGATAGGAGTCTCTCCACACAAGTTCCTTTGTGTTTTTTTTAGCAATTTATGTTTCAAAACATTAAATTTACTTTCAAAATAGAAAGCAATACTTAAAACACTTTGTTTTCTGCGAACTAACAAGAAACCTTTTGAATTCCATCGCTTTAGCGAAAGCTAACAATTTATTAATATAGACATAATTTTAAGGCAACGGTAACACTCTACTTTTGCCGCAAACTAAACTGAAATCAGTATGAATTTTAGATCCAAAGAACTTATTTGGCTCGCACTGTCCTTTACGTTTTCCCCATTGCTATATGGGGCTTCAGTGCTAAAAACGCCCTCACCTACCATGGAGAACATCTCGCAGCATGAGATCTCTGGGACAGTAACTGACAAAAATGGGGCCCCTCTAGCCGGGGTAACGGTAACAAACATTCGTTCCCAACAGGCCTCCCAAACAAACAACCAGGGAATATTTACTATCCCCGTCCAAACGGGGGATAACTTAAACATTAGCTTTATTGGCTTTCAGGCAGCAAATGTTCAATACACAGGACAGACTAACCTTCAAATTACCTTATCCGACCAAGAAGCCGTTCTGGACGAGGTTGTCGTGGTGGGTTATGGTACACAGAAGAAAGCAAATTTAACTGGCGCTGTGGATCAAGTAGGAAGTGAAGTATTCCAGGGAAGAGCCTTAGCAAATACTTCACAAATGCTTCAAGGTGCTGTACCAAATCTGAACATAACACCTGCCGACGGAAAACCTTCCCGTTCACCTAGCTTTAATATACGCGGTACCACTTCTGTTGGACAAGGGGGTAGCGCGCTAATACTTATTGACGGAGTAGAAGGGGACCCTCAGTCTTTAAATCCGAACGATATCGAATCCGTCTCCGTATTAAAGGATGCCTCATCAGCCGCCGTCTACGGTTCTAGAGGTACGTTTGGAGTGGTCTTAATAACCACTAAACGTGCCATACAAGGGAAAGCCTCTATCACTTACTCGGGAAGTTTAACCTCGCAAAAACCAACCACACTTCCAGATTTTGTTACCGACGGATACACGTATGCGGAACGTTTTTACGAAGCCTACAATGCGTGGAACAATTACTCATCAGTCCCTAGCAAACTAAACAAGACGCAAATCTTTACATTGGATTGGCTCGAGGAATTCAAACGCCGTAAAGAGCAGGGAATCAATGAACCCGTTACCGTCGCTGATGATGGCACGTACGTTTATTACGGCAATGAAGATTATTACGGCGCATTGATTAAAGACAATACTTTCGTGCAAGATCATAATCTTTCAATAAGTGGAAACGAAAAGAAACTCGACTATTATATCTCGGGACGATTTTATGATAACAACGGGATGTACCGTTATAATTCGGACACATACAAAAGCTATAATACCCGCGCAAAGGCATCCCTTGAAGTAACTGATTGGTTACGTGTAAGTAATAACATTGATTATTCCTCCATAAACTACCACGATCCCTCCACGGCAGGCGAAGGGGGTAATATTTGGCGTAATATAGCGGATGAGGGTCACCCGTCCTCACCGATTTTTAATCCAGATGGCACATTCTCTTATTCGGCAGCTTATACGCTAGGTGATTTTATATACGGAAAAAATGGAACAGATTCCGAAGATGTCAACCTACGAAACACCACATCATTTGAAACGAATTTTTTTAACAATACATTCCGCGTTAAGGGGGACTTCACGTTCAGGAATCGCAACATAGGAAGCACGCGAGTTCGTGTCCCCGTGCCTTATAGCGTCATCCAAGGCGAAGAGCTACGCCTGGAGACAAGTATGAATGACAACATTTATGATGTCTCTGAGCGCTATAAGCACATGCTTACCAATCTTTACGCAGAATACGAAAACACCTTTAATCAAGACCATTACTTTAAAGGATTATTGGGTTACAACTACGAACAGCAAACCTTTAATTCTACTGCAATTACGAAAAACGGCTTACTAACTGACGATACTGAAAACTTAAACCTTGCATTAGGGGAGTCCGTAACGGCAACAGCTAAATACAACCGCTACCGTCTTGCTGGTGTATTTTTTCGGGCGAATTACATCTACAAAGACAGATACCTGTTTGAGGTGAATGGGCGTTATGATGGGTCCTCTAAATTTCCTACAGGTGAACAATGGGCTTTCTTTCCTTCGGTATCCGCTGGATGGCGTGTCTCGAAGGAGTCCTTCTGGAACGTTAATCCTTCTGCAATATCCGATCTAAAAATAAGGGCGTCCTACGGATCGCTGGGGAATGGAAATATTGATCCATACTCCTTCTTGGATCTTTATGCAATTGCAATCTCAAAAAGAGTTTTAAATGGCGCGAAAAACCCTACTACGAACGCCCCACCGGTGATTCCTGATAATTTGACTTGGGAGACCGCCCGCACGACGAATTTTGGTGTTGATATCGGCGCATTAAACAACCGTTTAACGTTAACCGCCGACATCTATAGCCGTGAGACATTAAATATGTACACCGTAGGGCAAACACTTCCAGATGTATTCGGTGCAGCCTCACCTAAAGGAAATTATGCCGATATGACCACTCGTGGATTCGAGCTATCCGTATCTTATAAAGACAATTTTGATCTTGCCGGAAAGCCATTCAACTGGGGAGTGCGAGCCACATTAGCAGACTACAAATCAACCATTGATAAATACAATAATAATATTGGTAACCTTGATGATTACTACGCAGGTCAACGTGTAGGTGAAATATGGGGATACGTCACTCAAGGTCTATTTCAGGATCAACAAGAAATTGACGGAGCAGCATCACAAACCTTAATTAAATCATCGAATGCCGGAACTGTTTATCCAGGAGATGTTCGCTTTGCCGACTTAGATGGTAATGGTGCGATCGACTACGGTGATAAAACGCTTAGTAATCATGGAGATTTGTCGATAATTGGGAACGAGGAGCCGCGCTACATCTACGGCTTTAACTTGAACTTGGATTACAGCAACGTATATCTTTCCGCCTTTCTGCAAGGGGTTGGTAAACAAGACTGGTATCCAAGTAATGAGTCTATCTTCTGGGGCCAATACAATAGGCCATATAATAATTTACCGACATGGCACCTAAACAACTATTGGACTGAAGACAACAGGGATGCTTATTTCCCACGCTATGCGGGTTATAACCAATCCATAAAACAAACTACGCAGTCACGATACCTGCAGAATGCCGCATATTTACGTCTTAAAAATCTACAGATTGGTTATAATTTCCCAAAATCGATGATCTCCAAACTAGGATTGCAAGGGCTTCGCGCAGGGTTATCGGCTGAAAATCTTTTTACTTGGTCGCCTCTTTACAAGAACACCAAAGACATCGACGTGGCGAATATAGGAAACTCAGACCCCGATATTAATACGGGACAGGGAGATGGTTTCAACTACCCTACTATGCGTAGTTTTAGTTTTAACGTATCCATTAATTTTTAAAAAGAAAAAAGATGAAAAGAAATATTTGGATTATCCTGGGATTATTGTTCAGTCTTTTTTCCGCATGTGAATTAGACGAAACACCCAAAGCATCTGCTACGGCAGATGATATTTTCGGAACGGAAAATGGTTTAAAAACTTACAGCTACTCTTTTTACGATAGCATAACCACTGCTTCAAATGCATTCAAAGGAGATGCTATGGCAGATTACGGTGCCGTCAATAGTTTAAACGACTTTTTAGTAGGCGGTGCTTATTCTTCTGAAACGAGTTCTGGATGGAAGTGGTCGCAGCTACGGAACATCAATCACTTTATCGCTAACTGCACCAGTCCGAACCTTACTGAGGAAGTAAAAAATAATTACATCGGTATCGCGCGTTTCTTCCGGGCATGGTTCTATTATGATATGGTTACGCGCTTTGGTGATGTTCCTTGGATTGACAAACCGTTAGCGACAGACGACGAAGCGTTATACGCTCCCCGAGATTCACGTACGCTAGTTATGGAAAAGGTTATTGAGGATTTAGATTTCGCTTATAACAATATTAGTGCTACGAGCTCCGACGGAACAACGATCACAAAATGGACCGCCTTGGGACTAAAAACAAGAATCGCTTTATTTGAAGGTACTTTTCGTAAATACCATGAAGACTTAGGATTGAAAAATACGGCCAACACCTATTTACAGCATGTGGTAGATGCTGCCGAAGAATTGATGAACAATGGCCCTCACTCGCTAAATACAGCGCAGGGTGTGGAGTTATCACAACGTCAGCTGTTCATTAGCGATGCTCCTGTGATCTCAGAGGTAATGTTCGCTATCGCATTCAGTAAAGATCTTGCAATTTTAAACGATGCAAATTGGTGGTGGACCTCGGCAACATATGGACCACGCTATGGTCTTGTACGGCCATTTATCAATAGCATATTAAATAGTGACGGGACACCCTATACTAGCCGCCCGAATTATAAAACAGAGATGTTTTATGAAGAATGTGCCGATCGTGACACCAGATTAGCGCAATTGATCCGCACGCCAGGGTATAAACGTAATGGTGTGGCCGCTCCGCCGAACTTCGCCAGCCATACATATACCGGTTATCAACCGATTAAGTATACCTTGGATGACAATTATTTCGACAACGGGGCCTACAACACAAATGCAGTTCCCCTAATGCGTTATGCCGAGGTATTGTTAAACTATGCCGAGGCGAAAGCTGAACTTGGAAACCTATCGGATAATGATTGGAAAAATACGGTCGGCGCCTTAAGAGCAAGATCCGGCATTACAGGAGGGATTAATACTCTGCCCACGGTTGTTGACAATTACTTAAAACAAACATTCTTTCCAGAGGTAAACGATCCAATTATTCTTGAAGTTCGTAGAGAGCGCCAGGTAGAACTTGCATTGGAAGGCTTTCGTTTTAACGACCTAAAACGCTGGAATAGAGGGGAGCTTATGGCTACCATGGAATGGTCAGGAATTTATGTCCCCGCATTAAATCAGTTGATCGATTTAGATCAAAACGGCACAATGGATGTTGTTTTTTATGACGGAAATCAATCCGCACCATCCATCGCCGTGCCTGCAGGTGTTGCAAAAGTGGCGATAGGTGGAAAGGCAACAAATTTCCAAACACTCACTTCGGATAAACACTTAGAATGGTTCAAAGCGCAAAAAAGAACATGGTATGCGGACGGACGTCAAAACTTATATCCTATACCAGCAACGGCAATTACCAAAAATAACAAGATTGAACAAAATCCATTTTGGCAATAAACAACTCTTGTATTAATTATAGAAAGGTTATCCGAACACATATCGGATAACCTTTTTTAATTTTATCATATTTACTCGCAAAAACTAAATTATCTCCTGCAGGCAACCTATAAGAATACTTGCATCTTGCATTTAATAATTAAAAAAGGCTGTTAATTAATCAATTTTGTTA
>JAALOO010002078.1_pt1 | contig 11857 bp, 11 predicted proteins | sample 7257641 | NCBI WGS metagenome assembly JAALOO01 (sample SAMN14085613, study PRJNA598686) | mite metagenome | biome: ENVO:01001000; feature: ENVO:01001002; material: ENVO:01001226; isolation source: single female mite from University of Michigan culture on fish food culture... ... | reverse complement strand
AGAGAGGGAAAATCACAAATTTTCCATACTCATATGGAACTTTTTTCTCTGTGTGTAATGTTCAACCGGCTACTAGTGACGAGAATGGACAGGTTGTACAACCTGTCGCCACCACCGTTTGACGAGACGGTGAACAGGATGGTGGCCAAAATGAACAGGACAGCGGAGCTGAAAAGGATCAAGAAGCAGTACTACAAGAAAAAGATAAAGCCGAGCAAGCTGAGCTCAGGAGAACTGGTGCTCTGGCATGTGCAGGAGCAAGGACTAGGAAAGTCGAAGAAGCTGAACGTCAAGTGGAAAGGACCGTATGAAGTCCTGGAGGCGTGCTGGCCGAAAGTCAAACTGACGGATTGGAACGGCAAGGAAAAAACTGTTCACGTGAACCACGTGAAACTGGTGGAGACCGACCGGCCGTTGGACATTTTTCGAGAACGAGGACGGCCTCGAAAGTCGGCGGGAAGGAGTAGCGGCCGGTAGCCGCTAGGGAACTTTAGCTGTCATTGTTGTACACTCGAACTAGCGACGAGCCGTTTGTATAAAGAGACGTTACCTAAAGTCATTAAACTTAACTTTGAGATCGGAAGCTTAAGTCTCTTGTATTTCTAGCAATCTCTATTGTATACATTAATCTAATACTGCTTTAAATATTTTCCTTATCTCTTACTATGTATCAGCTCACATTTTATACTGATAGTTTTCGCCTTAAACAAAATGTAAAGAAGCTGTAGCAGTGACAGTTCATCACTGGTTTGAGACCAAGTAGTAATAACAAAAGTTGTATTTTCAATGTGTAATTAAAATAAGAATATTGTGATTGACGATCAGGGAATGGGCAGTAAGGCGTGAGCTCCAGTCGTTGTAGTGGCAACACCACAGCATCAGCGCTTCGTGCGGCCCAAGTGATTAAAGCCGATTTGTAACTTTGACAGTGCAAAAGCTGTGGTGGTGCGCTCAGTAAACAGTGCCGCTAGAACGACTGGCGCTCACTCGCCAGTCGTCTATTCCCTGTTGACGATAGAGCATCGTAGCTGGCGGCTGTTTAGAGCGTCAGCTATTTAAACACTGCTGACTCCAGTTTGAGCTTCAAGCTGCGTGTTGATTTTTTGTTGTTGTCAAGGACCATTCTACTGAGACCACCTTGCAAGAAACACCACTTTTCATCAAGAATGGGCGACAACGAGTTGGTTTTGGCGACTAAACGCATCCAGCGTGATCTCCAGGCGTTCAACCTTGATCCGACGGCTCAGACGATGTACAACATTGAGCTCGTCAGTGAGGAGAACATGTTCCAGTTGAAAGGACATATCCACGGGCCGCCGGACACTCCTTATCACGGTGGCATCTTTCATCTAGCAATTAGAATCCCGAAAGAGTATCCTTTCCAGCCTCCGAAGGTGGAGTTTATCACCAAAATCTGGCATCCCAATATCAGTGAGTACCAATGTCTATCTTTCTATCTTTCTCTTTTTTTCTCATATTTTATTTACTAATTAAGTTTGCTTTGATTTTCCGTTTTCAGATACATCTGGCCATATCTGCTTGGACACTTTACAGAAAAAATGGTGTGCTGGTTTTTCGCTGGGCACTGTTATGATGAGCGTTCAGGCGTTGCTCAGCTCACCTTCTTCTGAAAGTGGTCTCAATGATAATGCTCTCAAGCAGATAAAGTTTTTTCCAGAAGAGTTTAAGAAAACGGCAGCTTTTTGGACTTACCACTACGCCATGAACAGCAAAAAGACTGACGAGGTGGTCAGCGCTAATGAGTCGAAAGAAGGTACGTCCATTTGATGATAACAGCAACTTTTCTCTTTTTTGTTAACCTAACAATTGGCGCCGTGTTTTTTCTTTTTGTTTCAGAGCTAATTAAAAAAGTGGTGGAACAGACTGGGGGAAACTACGACGAAGCGCTCATTTTTCTTTCCAACAACAACTGGGATATTAGCAAACTGCGAACTGTTAATGCTAAACCGCTACCAAAGTTTCAAAACGTAAACAAACCCTACGACCCTACGAAGTAGTTTTAAAGTTTTTGCAAATCGATTTTCATCATCAACATCAAACTTTTTATTCTGTAATGTTGTTTTTTTAAAATTTGAGCAAGTTTGTTTAATTTTGTTAATGAAAACAATTTTTGTTTATTTATAAAATAAATCATGTATCTCTCATTAAATTTGCAATTTTGTAAAGATTTTAAAAAATTCAGTGTCCGGCAATTGTTTTAGTGCAATAGAAAATTCAATGCTATTTATTAAAAATGTGTAAAAACTTAGAATGGTTAGCAGTGACTGTGCATACTGGGCTGATAAGAAACTTGAAAAAATTGGCGTGATTACAGTCACGCCTCTCTGTCTCTTCGATTGTGAAATCGCCTGGATGTCACCACTTTATTGCCAATGCTGCACGGCAGATGGCAACTTCACTATTGTAGTTATCAATGTCTCACTTCACACACTTGTACAAGACTGATCGTTTGCCGCGAGCCAAAAAAAGTTATGATTTTTTTGTTGCAGTCCCTCTGCACTGCATTCCTGTTTCGAACTTCAGCGTAAACATCGACAGGTTTTACGTCAAGCCGGACAACGTTTCTAACGTTGGAAATCTGATGTATTTTCTGCTCTGTGACCCCTTTCGTCGTTTTGTCCTGTTATTAGCTTTCCTCTCTTCCTAATGTTACCTCGGAAGTCGACTCAACTCCCGTTTCAAGCTCAATGCAGTTTTCAAAGACTGCCACGTCAGCACAAGAGGTGTCCTCCATTCCGACTTGCTACCTTGAATGTCGGTACTTTGACCGCCCTTTGCAACGACCTTGTTCAAATGATGAAAAAAAGGAAAGCCGACGTGTGCTGTGTGCAAGAGACCCGTTGGTCAGGTAGCAAGGCCCGCTCGTTGTTAGATGGCTTCAAAGTGTACTACCACGGGGCTCCTTTTAAATGATATAGCGTTGGCATCGTCCTCTCCTTTCGCTTGACTGCACTAGTGACAGAAGTGCTTCGCTTGTCTGACCGTCTTATGGCCTTCCGGATAGAAGGAAAAGGTCTTCGGTGTCTAGTGGTGTCTGCTTATGCACCACAGACTGGCTGTTCTGAAGCGGAAAAAGACGATTTCTGGAAAACTCTCTTTGATTTGGTGGCAGCCTGTCCTTTGGAGTACCATGTACTGGTGAGCGGTGACTTGAATGGCCACGTCGGTAATCTCGCAGGCGGTTCTCAAGCCCACGGTGGCCACGGTTTTGGCGAGCGCGATGAAGACGGAACTAGGATCCTCTATTGGACTGCCGCTCTGGATCTTTGTATCGCTAATACCTGGTTTCCGAAACGCGTCTCGCATCTAGTGACTTACAGTAGTGGAGGGCGAGAAACCCAGATTGATTTCTGGTGTGTCCGTAGGAGCTCGCTCAAACTGGTCGTCGATTGTAAAGTAATTCCAGAAACAGTCTCTGAGCAGCATCTCCCTCTCTACTTAGACATTCGCCTTCCAACTGTTGGCCGCGCTCGTCGTGGTGCTTTTTCCAGTCGGATCAAGTGGTGGAAAACCCAGAAAAACCCTGAGTTTCCCACGATTTTGGTTAAAAATCTAGATGCAGTAAAGATGTCTGGAGATGTCGAATCCGACTGGAACGCACTGTCAGCTGCCATCACTCAGACAGCGTCTAACTGCTTAGGTCGGACAATGCCTGGTTCTCTGCTAATCGACAGGCAAACATGGTTCTGGTCAAAAGCAGTGCAAGATGCAGTACAGTCAAAAAGAAAAGCTTTCCTTGTCTGGCGTAAGTCATACAACCAAGCAGACAAAAAGTCGTACTTGAAAGCAAAAAGAGCCGCCAAGATCACTGTTGGCAAAACTAAACAGGATTTTTACAAGTCCTTATACGCTGCCCTTGACACAATGGAGGGAGAGAATGGAGTGTATCGTCTGGCTCGCTCAAGGCAAGTGGCATCAGCTGATGTCAAACAATTTCTTTATGTTAAGGACCAGCATGGAAGGTTTTTTTTGAGCCGCAAACTGTCTGCAATTGCTGGCATGAGCATTTCAATCAAATTGCTAACGGAGAGTTTTCACATTCTCCCATTCCTCTGGGCTGTCCGGTGGCCGGTCTTGTTTTGCCAATCAGTGAAAAAATTCGCCAAGCCTTAAACTTTGCCAAGTTGGGCAAAGCATGCGGCCCCGATGACATTCCGACTGTGGCTTGGCGTTTAGCAGGTGATGCAGGAGTCAAATTATTGACTATACTCCTGAACTCTGTCGTGGCCAATCTCCAGGTTCCGAGTGCTTGGTTACGTTTGACTACCGTTCCGGTTTACAAGAGATGGGGCGACGTTCTGGAGTGCGGTTTGTATCGCCCTATTCGCCTGTTGGTCCACACTGAAAGTTCTAGAACGCATCATTGACCAAAAGCTAAAGACGGTGACAGATATCACGATCAATCAGTGCGGTTTTAGGAGTGAAGTTGGTACTATTGAAGCCGTTTTTGCCTTGAGGCAGCTCCTCGAGAAACACCAAGAATGGAACCAGCCGGTTTTTTCTGCTTTTCTGGACCTTGAAAAAGCTTTTGATCGTGTCCCTCATGCGGGGATTTGGTGGGCTCTTCGCGATCACCTAGTGCCAGAGGTGTACATCAGTTGGATCAAATGTCTCTACGTTGCGGCTTCTTCCTCTGTGCGATATCCAATGGGCTCATCTGAGCTCTTTCTGGTGACAGTTAGAGTACACCAAGGGTCTGCTCTCTCTCCATTACTGTTCAACCTTGTGATGGACAGTGTTACGAAGGACCTGCGAAAGCCTCCTCTGTGGACTTTGCTGTATGCCGATGACGTGGTTTTGTGCGACACGTCAGTTGCCAGTTTGGAAGCTACAGTCCAGCAGTGGAAGGATCTTTTACTGCTTTTTGGCCTCAAGTTGAACATTTCTATAACCGAATTCATGATCTTTTTGCCGCCTGATTCATCTGTGGCGGACAACAATGTCTCGGTAGATGGGACTCCTCTCTTGCGGTCGACAACTTTTAAGTATTTAGGCAGTATTTTATCGTCAGATGGTGACAGCAACGAGGACGTGAATGTTCGTGTAGCCTCAGCTTGGCTAAAATGGCGATCAGTGTCCGGTGTTTTATGTGACAAATCGATGCCGATCAAGCTAAAGTAAAAAATCTACCGGACGATGGTGCGCCCTGTCGCTCTTTATGGATCGGAATGCCGAGCTACTACAGCTGCCTGTGCAAATCGTCTTCACTGCATGGAAATGAACATGCTGCGCTGGTCTCTAGGTGTAACTAGACTGGACAAGGTCCCTAATGATACCATCCGCATGGTCTACAGAGTCCGACCTGTTGGTGAAAAGATTGTCGAAAATAGATTCCGTTGGTACGGACATGTGCGAAGAAGCGCACCGGAAAGTGTTATTGACTCGGTTTGGAAACTCTCAGTAATTGGTCGTCGTGGACAAGGACGACCCAGAATGCGCTGGTATCAGAACAACATACGCCGAGACATGATGAAAGTTAGAGTGAGTGACGAGGACGTTTTTGACAGGATAGGATGGCGACAGAAAATCAGAGCCGCAGACCCTTCTGCTTTTAGACGGATAAACGCGTAGAAGAAGAAGTCCCTCGGCACTGCAATTCATTACTAGGGAAGGCGCTTCTTAGTTCGTTAGCAGAAATCCAAGCCAAAGAGAGAAAATTGTGGCAGGGATCTGTTCGGTTGTGTCCAAAGCTACTGTTTGCTAGTTTAGGTTCGTGGTGGGGTTTTTGCTCACCTAACCTGTTCAGAGGGTAGCGCAAGCAGGCGTCTCACCGACTCAGCGCTATGGCTCCGAGGATGTTGATGTTGATGGTGAGTACGAATGAATGATGACTGCTCCTTTGTCCAGTGTATGCACATAAACTGCCGGGCAAGTTTGGGTGCTTCAAGATCGCTCCAGATGACGCAACACTTTACTCGAGATCTGTACTGTTTCGAGGTCTGATTCGCCCTGTCGCAGCAAGCGGCAGCGTGATCTGTATAAAGTTGAATTGACTCTCGGTGCTGATCGGTCCTAAAGTCGGGTGCGGTTGGGTCGTGCCGATTCGTAAACTTCAAACTCAAACAATCGTCGATTTTTGTTGGGCACCAGCCTGGCAGATTGCTGGTCCTACTAACCTATAGTCATCAAACAGTTTTACAACCAAACACAGTCGAAGTCGATGGTGAAAGTTGGTCTTTAGTCCTTTCGTCTTATGAATCACAAACTCGACTCTTAAAACTCAGTCAAGTCAGGTTCTCAGCTGAAGTCGTCTTGGCGCCCAGAGAACTTCAGTAGATCAAGGGCGGTGAGTTTTGGTCTTTCCGCAGAAAGCGTATGACTGCCGGGCAGCGCGCGTCCGGCTGGTTCAGCAGTCTTCTTCTTTTCGAAACTGATCAGCCGCAGTCGAAGTGTTCTGCCTCTGACAGTCGAGGCGTCCTACCCAGTCGATGGCGGTCGAAGTACTCTTAACAGTCGCTGCAGTCGATGTACTCCACCCGGTCAACGGCAGTCGTGGCGCTCTGCACAGATGAGGGCAGTCGAAGTATTGCCCCAATTGAGGGCAAAGGTTTCTTCAGTCGAAGATGAGCTGCACAGTCACTTTGGCCGTCATCGAAGCACACTTCCAAAAGTGGTGAAGAAAGTACTTTATTACAATAATATGAAGAACACAAGATAAAAGAACAACAATTCAATGCTCGAGCAAAAGGACACTATCACTCAACCGCGGGCCTTGCAAAAAAGGTAGGAAGATGCGTCGGTTCCCTCGCAGCCAACTTAACAGCTTGTTGAGGGGCTTTTTCAGTGATCTTTTGCCGTCGTACGTAAAACAGGTTTGAGCCTGGCCGACTTTTCAAGGCAACTTCGGTGTTTTATATACCCTGATGGAGAGAGAGAAGTTAACATTGCCGTTTGTATCAGTGCTCAGAATGCTCTAGACGTTGCCGTTACTATGGGGAAGGTAGGCTACTGTTCATGCTCTCATCAGTCGGCCTAAATGTCTTTGACGCACGTACTATGAGTGTGTGAGTGTGTGAACCTTAGAAATGTCAGCGTGCGTCAATTGAAAATGTCGGTGTGTGTGTGTCTGGGTGGTATATTGTGTGTGTGCGTAATCATTAGTGTCAGTCTGCTTCAAATTAATGAGCTTTCTGGAATCTACTATCATGTCCATCGAACCATGTCTGCACATAACCTGGCCTCTGATAATATGGCGACTTCAGACACTCGCTCGAAGTCATTAATTACCTGGAAGGGCAATCATCTGAACTACCGTACGTGACCTGAAATCGAAAGCCGTCCTCTACGTCTAGCTGCCCAGCTAGGGGACTGGCAGCTTGAATGCCAACATGAAGAGGACGCCTTTGGCAAGAATGGTAGTCTGCGACGTTTCCAGACAAAGTCTAGACATTTCATGGTTGCAAACTGAGCATAATGATCCAGCTAATTGCTCACTTGGGCAACGGACCTTCTCAAGCGTGCCCGGCGTCATGCAAGGCAATCCTTCCTTGTCGGTAGGCGGGTGATCTATTAGTCCTTGGCAAACAGGCACTCACAAGATTCCCTCCTAGTCAGAGCAATTCCCAATTACTGCGAGATGACGTCAATCGAACAAAAGGGGTGAAATTCAGTCAAAAGCTGTTTGTCCTCCACATCTGTTTAATGACTGCTCGCTTGGGGGCATTCGCTGCTGACAGATTCATAAATGTGTAAAGACAGAATCCTGTTAATGATGTCCTACTGAGTTATAAACTTAGAAGGCAAGATGATGATGATAAAAACAGCTTCCAGAAGGAACTGGTCCTTCAGGTTTATAATTTTTTGGCTCGGCTATTCAATCATGCCAGTTTATAAAGTACAAGTAGGGTAGACAAGTCTTACTGTTTTATAAAGGTCATGAGGTCATGGCGTCATGCCGACCTATAAAGTTAACATGGTTAGCAATGACTGTGCAATCATGGGGCTCTCATGAATGGATCGGACCACTTCAACAAGATCACCCAATCTAGCACATCTGCAGCTTCGATTTCTTTGTGCTATCTCACTTAAGACAAGTGGGTGAACACTTCGATGATGGAATGGATGAATGGTGGTCACCTGTCGATTCTTAGTTGCCGATGCTTTTCTGCAGAGGGCAACAGAGCTATTGATGCTATCACTGTCTCACTTCACTCTTTCACCTCGACTGCCTCAAGAAATGGATGAGCTACCAAGTGAGGAACTGGTGCACTGCAAATGTACCCAATGTTGGGCAAAACAAGTGGTGCGCACGCTGATGAAATGAATGAAGATTGCAAGAGGGTGGTATTTGTAGGTTTATTAGAAATGGGTGTAAGTTTGTTAGCAATAAAATAGAAGAATGACTAGTCAGTCTAAACCAGCAGTGGCCTGCAACTGCTGCTGAAGAGGTGATGGCTTCAGTTCTTCGCTTCTGCTAGCTGGAAAGGGAAGAAGTTTGAATGAAGTGGTGACTGACATTGGCGATGATGGTGGCACTAGTTCTCCATAGTGCAAAACGGACAGCAAATACTGCTTAATCCGGCAGACCACGATCAATTCTCCGCGATGCCTTTTATACTGCAAAATGACGTCAGCCTTGTGGTATCGTAAAGCAAATTGACACTGCGTCACAGTAACGTTAATAGCCCAGGGTAAAAAACAAGCTATATGAATGGGGTATGTGAGTAGTGGTAGTGTGTTTGTGTCGATGTTCGTGTCTAGTTTGTCTGCAGTGGTCTTAAAATCTTGTCAGCCACTCTGGTGATAAGTGATGATGACTTTGTTATTCACTGGCGCGGAAACGTCTAGTGTCATTATTCCAAAGATTTGGACAATAGTGTTTGTGTATAGCTGTGACCAGTTAGGGATGCTCGATGATGACTGCATCCATTAATCTTAAAAAGAACTGCAAACGGGTAGGGGGTTTCCGTTGCCTTTTTGTCTAGACTTGGCTTTGCTTCAGTAAGTCGGCATTTCTGTAGACAGCCAAGCATCAGTCACAACAGTGTAATGGGTAAAAAGGGGATTGGGGAAGAAAGGGAGAATAGAAAGACAGAATTATTGTACAAATGCGATTCTGTCTGTGCTGTCTAACTAATCACTTTCTACTTCCTTTGATATGTGCGCCTTTTCAAGCACTACGTTTCAAAAAGCGGTTGTATCAGCACTCAAGCAAATCGTCCAGACAGTTGACATCCAGTTCCCACCGACTAAGTGATTCTGGAATAGACCCACTACGTCGCAACTTTTTCTGACCTATAGTGGCGATGTTTCCCCCATAATCAATCAGAGAATCTTAGAGAATCGATTTTAACTTTTCAAATGTAATAACTGTGTGCCGCTAGTCGGCTTGGCTAGATATAGGAGTGTTAAGCTAAATAGAATAAGGGAATAAAAAATAAAGGGCCAAAACAGGGGGAATAATAAATGGGAATAATAAACGAAAAATAAGTTAAATCATTCTTGTAACATCTTATACTGTAAAATAACGTCAACCTTGCGGTATTGTAAAGCAAATTTACACTGCAACACAGTAACGTTTGATAGCCCAGGCTACATGAAGGGGGTGTGAGAAGTGGTAGTGTGGTTGTGTCAGTGGTTGTGCCTAGTTTGTCGCAATGCAGTGATCTAAAAGTCTTGTCAGCCATCCTAGTGATAAGTGATGATGATTTAGCTAACCACTGATGCGAAAACGTTTAGTGTCATTAGTCCGAGGATTTTGACAATCATGTTCGTGGGTGTCTGTGACCAGTTGAGGATGCTTGATGATTACTGCTGTCATCATTTTTTAAAAAAGAACAGCAAAAGGGTAGAGGGTTTCCGTTGCCTTTTTGTCTATACTTGGCTTTGCTCCAGTGAGTTTGCATTCTGGTAGACAGCCAAGCACCAGTCGCAACAGAGTAATGGGTAAAAAGGGAATTCTGGGGGAAAAAGGAGAAAAAAACAGAATTATTACGCTAAAGTGATTCTGTCTTGCTGTCTAACTAATCACTTTCCACTTCCTTTGCTATGTGCGTCATTTAAAACACTACGCTTCAAAAGACGTTTGAATCAGTTTTTGAGCACTCGTCCAGACAATTAAGAGCCAGTTCACATCAACTGAGTGATTCTGGAATCGACCCATTCCCTTGCAGCTTTCTGAACCTGTAGTGGCGATCTTCTCACCATAGCAAATCCGTGATCTTTAATACGAGAGAATCAAGTTCAACTTGTTATGTGTTTATGTGTGTGATGATAGTGACATTAAATTTGTACAAAAACTGTGGTTAAAAACTGCAACTTGAGAAGTCTAAATAAACGACCAGAAGAAATCCACGAGTTATGGAAAAATCCCTAATCTCTTGCTCAAGAGATTCACGTAAAGACGATAAGGAAACGGTATGCACGATAAGAATTGTAAAATGTGGTGCTTGAGAACGGGTAATAGTGTACTGTTAAAAAAATTGTATATTGGGGAATGTATCAAAGTGTTAGATAGAAGTACATAAAGAAAATAAAATAGATAACTGATTATGTGTCGTAAAGTTAATTGCTAATGGGACTCACTGCTGAAAGTCATGAAAGAGTTTAAGTGAGAGGGAAAATCGTTTTACAACTGGTATGAAATGTGTGTGCACTGCGTGTAGGTGTGTGTAATTGTGTGTGTCAATGACATAGAATACGCCTAAATGGTTGGACATAATAAGTAACATAGGGGGTTGATAAGGTCATTGACCGAGACAATTGAGGGTTTTGAAAAGAAATGGTTTGTGTCGCCAAAATTTCGGCCAGTATTTCAAATTGAACGGCCAAAAAATCACCTCATCATTTTTGGCACCACGAATTAATCAATGAACTTCTTTTTTACCCGAAAAAACGATGTTTTTGTTGTCTAAAAGACAGGAAAAAGCACAAAAACAATTAGCACTTCATTTGATCATTTAACAGTAGTAATACTTTCTGAAACTTACTTTTTCTTCTCTTTACTAAAAAACTTTACGTTTCAACCAACATTTTTTCAGCTGCTTGATGACGAGGGCGCAGGGGGCGGCCAGGCAGATAATACACATTGTTTTCTTTGGCTGCATCCCACTCCACATTACGCGTACGGGTCCCACACCTTCCACTCAACTTTTTTTCTACGCCCACCAGTGCGCCGTCCTCCGCTTTTACTGCCGCTTTCTTCTAAGCTCACTCGTTTCTCACTCTCTCTACAGCCGTCTTCTCCTAAGCTCACCTGCTTCCCACACTTTGTACAACGATGATCATCGTTGTACAAAAAGCGGAAATTGATCAGGTTGGGAAAAACCGTGTCAAAGTGAAGGGCGCCTACGTAGGCGCGCAATTGGCGACAAGACTGGAACATGAGCAGAAAGCGAACGTCTAGGTACAGTTCTTGAAGGTTTGGCGCCACCGGCAGAGAGATGAATCGAGGATAGCCGGAGGATGTAGCCTCAACAGTCTTGCCCAACGGCCGCAGTCCAAGGCGGGCCAGGTGGGGCAGCCGGCAAAGCCGCTCCAAAATGGCACCCGTCGACAGGTGGCCGCCCGTGGCCAGGAGGAGACACGTTAGGGAGGGAAAGCTGGCAATGAGGAGCTCCAGCTCGGTCATCGTGCGGACAGACGTGAACCCCAGCCTCGCAAAGTGAACGCCCAGATTGGACGTCACCCGGAAAGGATGAAAGGGGTGATCGAGGTGGGCGGAAAATGGCAGATTTATCACATCAGTAGTAATTGCCGCCAAAAAGTAGATTTGCAGCGGCGGAGTTGAGCGGCGGCCAAGCACTGTGCTGCGGTGGCGGTTTCGAGCAGCCAGGCTGTCCGCCCAGTGGTGGAACAGGTTAAATGGAGAGTTTTCCGAGTGGAAGTCAAAGGTGGT
>JAALOO010002076.1_pt1 | contig 11867 bp, 8 predicted proteins | sample 7257641 | NCBI WGS metagenome assembly JAALOO01 (sample SAMN14085613, study PRJNA598686) | mite metagenome | biome: ENVO:01001000; feature: ENVO:01001002; material: ENVO:01001226; isolation source: single female mite from University of Michigan culture on fish food culture... ... | reverse complement strand
GTATATTTTTTCAGATTTTTTCGAATTTCCTCTAAGGTGATGTCCCCTTGTTAGTCAAATCGTAATCAAAGTTAGATTTTTAAAAAGAAGTAGCGGCCAATGAGATGTGCCATTGATGCAATGCTGCACTTTTCTTAAAATTGTTTTTATTTTATTTTACATTTCATTGCATTTGTTTTTCACTCGATGTTTGTCAACTTTTTCATTCACCCCAAGTGTGTATTTTTCTGACAAGAAAAGGTCGAGCATTGAAGCATTCAGTGTTGCTTGTGCGTTTGTGTCTGTCTGTATCTTACACCACAATCTTGAATTGCTACATATGTACTGACGTCTCCGTTAGTTATGTTTTTTCTTCAACAGTTTTTTGTTTTAGAGAACTGTATAATAATATATTTTCAAGAAAAAATTAATTTAAAAAATTCTGCACTTTTTGCTTAGCGCGTAGTTAGACTGAGTGCAAAAAAGAAAAGGACACAAAAAAGTAAAACAACATAAATAGAACAAATAGTTTTGTATTTGTAAAGTGCCATGGAATGCCAAGTGCCGCCGATTGGATGCAGTGATTCAGTGAGGCAAACACAGACTGGTAACGTAGAATCATTCACTTCTGATTCTGGATCGATTCAAAATGTGTGTGTGTGTGTGCTGTGCACTAGTGCTGCTGACTGGCTTATATAAACATTAGGTAGTTGGAGAATGCGACGAGGGCCCAGAGAAGAGGAGGAGGAAAAGGAAAAGATATGTTTTTTTTGCTAGGCACACAGACACACACACTCGTACACCCTGGGAGACAAAAGGAACATGGGCTCGACCATGTGGAAACGATTTTTGATTGCCTTCTAAATCGCTTTATCAGGAAACCTCTGTGAGCCCACGGTGACCGTGTTGGTGTGGCGGTCGTGCTGTACAGTTTGATGGTGAGCCTAATGGCAAGCACATACGCCAGTAATACCGATTACTGCTTAAGTTTAGCTGCAACAGCAGCAGCAACACTGCCTTCTTCATCGAACCACTAGTCCTCTGCTCTATTTAAAATTCAAATCGAAAACTAATTGAAGTGCCTTCTCTTCTCTGCAGTTCTCTGCTATGTTTTTCTTTCTCTTTCTTTTTCTCTCATTTTGTTTTTTGTTGTTTTCCTCAGTTTTTTACCCTCAGTTGAGACTGCTGAGACTGCTTTTGGCAGGTTAATTTAAACTCGATGGACGCGCACTCCTCTTGCTTACTCCAACTAGACTCTAAACTTCTTTGTCCTTAGAGTTGATGCAGCAACAGCATCAGTAGCAGTAGAATATTGAATAAATTCGTTTTTGCCAATCTATTAGCAAAAACCACAAGAGGAGATTGTAAGGAGCAAGCCAGACAAGCGAACTATTTGTGTTGTGTGTGATATATCGATTGTCTCGACGCCTGTATTTTTAGCCCCCCCCCCCCCCCTCTTTTCCCATTTTCTTTTCCACTGCCGGTCAATTTTGATTTGAACGCCGGCACAAAACCACAGCCGCAGCAACAGCAGCAGCACTCTCTCAAGCACTTTTTATGGCAATGCTTTTTTCATCCCTTTTCAATCTCGCATTCTCCATTGTTTGCACATACTTCTCGCCGTCATTTAAACCCAGGCCATGTGAAAAAAGGAATAAGAAAAGAAAGACAATTTAGCTAGCTGGGCTGGTTAGAACGGGACACAGACGCGGACTGCACAGCAACAGCAGTGCTGGTAAATCGGGTGACGACCGATTCGATCACCGCCGTCTCGCACAATGACCCTGCTCTTCACTTTTTGAGCATTTTAATTTTGTCTTTAATGCACGGTTTGAGGAGCATACACACACACTACTCGGCAATCACTACTTTTTCTTCTTTGGCAAATTGAGTTTGAATTAAACTTTAATCAAATTTGCATTTTGCTAACTACTTTAAGTTGGCGGATTTTTTGTCACTGTATTATTTTTTATATGTTTTCAAAATCTCCCTCACTTTTTTCTAATACGGAAGTTTGTCAGTTTGTTTTTTCTATTGCCGTGTTTTGCCCGGTTGGTTAGCTAATGAATGACAGCGATGAAAGGAAAAACAAGAAATACGCCGAGATTCAAATATTTACAACTATATTCGAGTTGGAATTTTACATTTAAGAATTGTAAATTCTGTTTGCCTAAATTGGCCGTTCTTTGTATGTGTGTGTGTGATATCAAAAGAATTTCAGCGCTACTGTGTGTTTGTGTTGAATGTGTGCTGATGTTTTTTGAGTTTGCGTTTTTCTGTGTGTTCATTTGATGTGTGCTATCTGTGAAAACAAAAAGCTAACTGGCTGTCTGGCAGGCAGACAGGCAAAGGCAATAGTTCCTATCGATTTTAGAATTAAACTCGAATTAAAAATTCATTGCACTTTATTGCCACTGCAAGTGCGATAGCAATAGACAGGCACAGTCAACGCTACGTTTGGCGCCGGCAGTCGTCGGCGGGTAATGTCTTTTGTAGTGCTCCTTCCTAGTGCCTGGATGCCTAGTGTTGTTGCTGTATGCAGAATATATTTAAATTGCAGAAATATGACTTTCTAATGGCTTCTCCCTCTTTTTTCCCTTTGCAGGCAAGGAACGCAGCTTATCTCCAACTTTGCCATGGAACAACGGCAACGGCACCAGCCGAAGTCCAAATGGCTCCGGACCGGCAATGAATGGCAATGGAGGTCAGTGGGCGGTGGGGTGCTTTTTTTTATTTCTTGCTGTTTAGATTAGTTAGTGAGTGCTAGTGAAACAAACTTTCCTCTCCTTTTTTACTTTTTGCTACTTTTTTCCGGCACCACTCTTTGACTCTGGTTGTATACACTCTTTTCTGCTAATGTGCTACCATGTGCACTGACTCTGTATCTTCTACTTCTTCTTCTTCTTCTTCCACCCACGACCACTACCCTACAACCCATTTTACCAATGATACAGATATCGACGGGATGGACGCTGTTGAAGCGGCGGAGCTGTCGAGCAATGACGGCAGTGTAATTAGCAATGCCAGCACTTTCAACATCAAACGATCCAGCCACCTCAACGTTGCACAACGTGCGCTGATTTTATTTACTACTGATACTGCTACTACTGCTACTTCTATCATTACTACTACTACTACCACCACTTTGGACTGTCAAGCATGTTTGACTGACAGTGGATCTTTTTTCTTTCTATTCTTCCTCCTCCCCCTTTTCCCCTTTTCTTCTCACTTACAGGCATGGAGGTCACCTCGGCGAATCTCCGCCGGTGGATCGAAGAGAACAACCTGGAGATGCTTGAGGGCGCCGTCATTGAAGGACACGGAGAGCGAATCCGTGAAAAGGCCTCTGGCGTGCTAAAGGACGTCGAGAGTGGCTCCGGCTCGCAGGTGTACATCGAGGAGACGGTGCCGCAGATGATGAGTCGCATTCAGACAATTCACGCCGCCGTCTCTCTCGGTGATCTGACCAGTCTTCAGCAGGGTCTGGAGACCAAGAAAGACTACATTCTCTCAAAGGACCACCTCGGCATGACGCCACTGCACAAAGTAGAGCACCCTTGCAATTAGTATTGATTAGATGCTGATCTATACTCCTTTTTACTTTCAGGCGACCATAATGGGCCACGTTGACGTGGTGCAGTACATTCTGGAAAAGTTTCCAGAAACGGTCAACTCACGTGATCGAGAGGGACGGACGGCGCTGCACTACAGTACAGCTACGACCAATCGAAATGGCAGCAAAATCTACAAAATGCTCATCCGTGCTGGGGCCGATCCACGTGTTCGTGATTTGGTATGTACCAATGGTTAAATTGGGTAAAATTATGTAGTTAGGAAAATTAAGAAATAACGTCAGTTCATTTTAAAATTTAAAAATTTTAGTATTGCATATTTTTGGATTTATTGACTTTATTTTGTCGATAAAAAGCATTGGAGCACAATACATCTGACAGAAATAAGACATAACAAAAGAGTGGCAGACATGTTTAATTTAGCATAAATTATAAAGTGTCTCTTTTGATACAGCTCTCATTTACTGATTTTTCATTTCGCACTAACTCAACCAACTTAGTTTTCTCATGAAAAATAATTTGACAAATTCAAGCTTTTGTTCTCAGACAAATTCAGTGTTTCTAAAGTTTGTACATTTTTCCTGGAATTAACTTTTAGAAAATTTTGTCTAACGCATTCATTACCACTCTTTTAGTAATTAATTTAGTAGTAATGAAGTCATTTGCATTTAGTTGATGATGGTCGTCCACAGTTTTCCACTTAATCTGCGCTAAGATAGCTTGTGCAAAAATTAATTTGCAGCATAAAAAGCACTTTGATAAGATTTTCAGGTTAACTATTTAGGCTTAGTTAACTGCTGGAAATTGTATACTATGTTATGCAGAATTGCTAATGCATTAGCACAACTTCAATGACCGCTCCTTATCTGGGCAGCAGTTCTATTTCCCTTGACCTTTGTTGTAAGCGGCAGCTCATTCTGCATTTTTTCTTCAAAATCATTAACATTTGCCGGTCACTGTTTACTACTGTTTACGATGCTGGCGACAAATAAAGCAGTGGTAGTGAGCATCGTTTTATATTCATTGTACCTTTTATACTGTGCCTTTTCATTGAGCCCCAAACGCACATTTTGTTGATGCGAGTGTAACTGCAGTAGGATGGTGTCCGAACACTGTGCTACAAACTTAATTAATCTTGCATATGTTTGGCAGTGGTGTCCATTACGACATTCGTCGTACATTCGCGTAAATCGAACCTAATTTGCGTGCAAATGGGCGCCCAGTTTCTCTTTTCAATAGGTTGCACAGTCAATGTTGTGTTGCACTGCCGCCGATGTTCAATGAGAGAGAAAGTAAAAAAAGAAAGGGCTTTCACTGATGGCTTTCCTTTACAATTTTTTAATTTTTTCCCTTAAGTTTGCCTAATTCTATTAATGCCAACTACTACTACTGTTTAGTGCCTATTTCTCTGTAAAAAGCAGATGTTCAGCAAAGTTTAATCACTTTCAGGGTAGCAAGGGCAGTAGCGACAGCCCTATTTGTGTAATGCGATTACATCAGTAGCGATGCATTCTCGCTACTCGGCTCGTTTGTGTATACTTTAGAGCTCATTCACTCTTTTTTCTTTATGTGTACATAACCGAGAGCCCAATTGACGATGGCTATTAATTAGCTGTTTACAATTACTGTTAGCTTGGCACAGTCACTTTGGGTTTGCCGTCCATTCATCCGCTGATCCCTCGTTAATTGCTTTCCTTTCTGTTTATCTCGTTTCCCGGTTCAGCTGCAAAAACAACAACAGCAGCAGCCGTTGTCGCATCATCATTTGACCAGTTTCCCTTTTTTAAACAGTTTCTTTTTTTGCATAAAAAGCGTGTGTGCTGCATTTATGATTGTTTTCATTTCATTAAAGATTTAAAAACCATTCCTTGTAATAATAATTATCAATAAAATATCCATTTTTTTCATTTTTCAGCACGGAAAAACGGCGGACTACTATCGCGTGCACCTGTTGTCGCTGCCGCCAAATGAGACTCTACGTGGTCAGCTGAGCAAAGTGAGCAACACTGTCAAGGCACAGCAGTCTAAAGTGATGGGCCTACTCGGGTTTGTTGTTTTCTTTTTGTTGATTTTGCTGATTTTATAATTTTTTTTTGTTTTTTCCTTTCAGTGACAACAAAAATCGCCGTCTCATTCAGCCGGCCGTTCGTGAGAAGATCAACAGCGCCCTGCACCTGGGCAATGTTGGCCAGCTGACCGAGTTGATCATCGACGGCTTTGGCCAGGAGCTGCTCGGCCGAACCTCCTTTGGCGAGGACGCCCGGAAGCTGCTGAAGAACATTCCACACAGTCTGGAGAGCATTCGCGAGCTGCAGGAAGCGGTGATCAACGGCGACCAGGAGACGCTGGGCCGGATTCTGACTGAAAATGCACAATTTGCCCGGGTGCGAGACTCCAACTCCTTCACCCTACTGCACCTGGCAGTCGTCGGTGGGCAGATGTCGCTCGTCAATTACCTGGTGGAGAATCACCCCACTTTGACTGCTACCAAGGATAATGTAAGTGGTTTTCCTGCTCCAACAACAGTTGCAAGTGCAATCAGTTTTCTATTTTTAATTTGCTTTTTCCACGTCTTTGCAAGCCAATTAATTTTACCCATTGATGCATTTGATGCAGCAACAGCAATAGTCGCCGCTGCCGCATTGTTCTGTCTTTTTCTTTCTTCCTTTTACGCGGAAAAAAGTAAAAGCTTTTGTTCTAGCGCCTGGCAAAATGCTAATTTTGTTTTCTTTGCACAAGTGTTTTTAATAATTAACTTTAAGCGTTCTCTAAAGTGTGAAAGAAGCAGCAGCAGCAACAGAAACGAATGTCGGCAACGGTGCAAATTGTTAACAGCAGCAGTCATCAGCCAGTTTTGTCATTTGCGTTGGTGTCTAGTCTTGATTCTAGTCGCACAGAAATTTGATCTATCTGAAGAGGCTAAAAGGAAAAAAGTAAGGGGGAACGATGTTAAAGTGTGCCTGCACTCTGAGGACTTTCTCCAGTGCTGCTGATTTATTCCGGCCAGCATTTGGTTGTCATTCAAATTAGCAGCACTAGAGGCGAGCACACGGTGAGCTGTGTGAATTGAGCACTTTTTAGTTTCTTACTTTCCCTCTTCCTTGCTCATTCTTTAAAACGAGACATTTCTCATTAATTGTGACTGCTCTCTTGTGGCGTCTTTTTCCCTTTCTACTTTCTTCTTTTCCTTCTTCCGCACTGAGCATAACAAGTTCTCGTTCCTTGCTGAGCCCTAATGTATGCGATCATTCACACGGCGTTTCCTATTTCACTTGCGTTTTGTCGCAGCAGAAGCAGTTGATGCGATCATTGTGGCATCATCTCATGGCTTCATTCCGCTTCCCCCTTTTCTCCATTCTCTACCAAGTTTTTGGCAATTTTCATTGCTGTAGTGTTGAAGTGCCAAAATATGTGGCAAAAATGTGTCTTTTTTCTATTCTAAAGCTTTTTCTCTGCTAATGCTCCTCTGCCTTTAATTTGTTCATAATAGCTGCACAACCCTATTTGCTTTTATTGCAGACCCTTTGTCGGTGTCAGTGTGCATTTGCACTCGCACACACAGACACTGTTTATTAGATTGGCACACACACCATATCCTGCTGTGTTTAGTTTTCAGTACTTTCACAATGAGCATTTTGTCCAATTTTTTTTCTAGCAATTTTCCAGCAATGCCCATTATCAGCAACTATGCATTTGAAAAAACTGAAAGAATCTACTTGCCGCTAACTATTTTTTATTTAGAAAATTGCATTCTATTTGCTTTGAACGATCATTACGCAAAGTGTGTCCAAGTTTGCTATTGTTCGACTGTTTTTGCGTTTAATTTCAGTGAAATGCAGTTGAGGAAGTTAAAAAAGCTTTTTTTTCAAGAAACGTTATAAAAAATTTCTATTTTGACCAGTTTGATTTTTTGCATATTTGCATTTCAATAATTGCTCAAACGATTATAAAATTTTAAGAAGATACTTAACATAAAATTGCTCAAAATTGTACTTCTCACATTGCAACTTTGTGTTTGTCGCCGGAAAGTTGTTTTGCTTACACGATTTTATTTGCAAAAGCATTACAGTTAATTGAAAAGTCAAACGATTTTCCTTGAATTAGTTTATTTTTAATATTTCTTCATTGGTTAGAGGCAATATTTCTTCATTGGTTAGAGGCAACTTGTATTTGCTTTTGAAAAAACAAGTCCTAAATTGAACTTTTTTTAATACATGTTTCAGAGAAGCTTTTAATGGAGAAGCTCAGTGAATTGGTCGCTTTTAAGATTGAGTGGCTATTTTTACCGATATATTTTGCCTGGCTGCTCTGAAGTGCACTCAAGTGCAATTCCACATATGCGTTTCTAGTTTTGCTTTGGTCCTGCTGGTGCTTTGCGTGTGTTGTTGTCCAGTTATTGTTGTTTGCTGATCTTAACTCTGCAGTCTCCAGTGAGTGCATTTTATTTTCTTTCTAACAGTCAATTTGCTTTAATTGAAAAAGTCTGTTGCGTGTTCACTTAGTGTTGGTGCTCCACAATCAATGCACCTAAATGATGGCCGATGTGTAGACAGTGCACCAGAGCAGGCAGGCATGCAGCAGGCTAGTTGAGTTTGAACATGAGAAGCCAATCTATCCACCGTTGGTTGTACAGCGTGCGTGTAAAGCAATCCTTCGGTGTGCTTTACACAACTACTTTTTCCCTAGCTACTAAATTTCCGCTGCCACATTTGCTTAGCTCAAATAGGCATCACAACCAGCGGCTGCTTTTTCTTCTGCCACAACCACACACAGTTACACTGTTGCCGCAAAGCTCAATTGACATTTGTCACTTGATTACACAAATAGACTAGGTCTGCGACTGCTAGTTAAATGCTAAGCTAAAGTTGGCCAGAAGGCAGTCAACTTGCAATCAACTTTAGGCAATCAGAAAATGGCATGCTGTATTGTGCGCTTTGTTCCTCTTTTTAGTGCCCTAATGCTCGATTGATGCAAAAAGAATAAGACAAAGTACTGGAAAGCAACTAAAAACGGCGTTAATCTTCAGGCCATTACCATTTACCACTGCACAGTTAGCTCATCAGTATTTGCCTTTATTCTCTTTTTCCTTCTTATTCGTTTTGCATCTTCCTTCTTCTTTTCTTTATTTGCATATGTTCAATTTATTCGCGTTGCATGCATGTCTCAAAAAAACGATCACGAATGGAAGATTAATGGCTTTCCTTTGCGAAAAAAACTGTTTTTGGCTTTCAGCTAATGAACCTCATTTGGCGTTGGTCATTTGCATGTCCCGTGCTCACTAGTCAGTTAGTTAGGAACAGTCAGTCCGACTGGGCAATTGATTTTCGCTTTATTTGTGTTGCTTTTTTTGCTAATCGTAACTAATTGAACGCTAATTTACTCGTTGACACCAGCATGTGGACTTTATTATGGTCACTAACGACGCTCGATTAACTCTCGGCCATCAGTTTTCTTATATTTTCTAGAAATACAAAAACACTTTCTCATGCTTCTCCGCTGTCAATCAACTTTTTAGACATTATAAAGTTCTCATTAGCAAAACTGACACTGTTTGGACAGCAGCCGCAACAAACTTCTTTTCCTGAAGTTTGAGAGCTAGTTTGTGCTAAATACTTACGACAACAGCTTACCAGTTTTTCAGAAACAGATTGGAATGATCATTCCAGTGTCGGTAATCGATATATGTGTGTGTTTGTGATATTGCCACTGCCAAACTGGCCAAAATGTTTCAAACTGAGCCTTTCACTTTTGACATTTTCAACTCTCCTTTGGAAACTTTTCCTTTCTCTAGAGATTTATATACTAGACAAATGGATTATTGCCACAGCAGCTTTGCTTATTATCAAACAAGTCAGTTTTCTTATTTTTTCTCGTTTAAATCTGTCCTAATTTAATACTTTGAGAAAATAAAACTTTATGACTATTTGTCATTTTGCGCTTATGAGTGAGATAGAAAGAATTTTTTTTCTTAAAAGGGAAGCTGTCGGTGAAGTTGAAAAGTGTGAAAAGTGGAGCACGACCAGTGAGCCCACCAATGATGACGACGTGCGACCAGTGCCTGTGAGTACTGTGAAAAGTTGAGATTCAGAACGACAGTGTATCACTGCAAGGCAAGATAAACATTAGTTAGAGTTGATTCAATTTGAAACGGCAAATGGAAGCAATGGCAAGTGTGAAGGCTTCTTAGTTTGCAACGGACGAAGCGCACACACTGATCATTGTTGGCTCAGACCACATTAGAAGAGGAAGACGACTGCTGTTGTTGCTGCTTATGAGTGGTGCTGGCAGTCTGTGTCTACACTGCAAGTGTCACTTTGTCAAGTTGCAAAAGTTTGATTTGGGCTTTGCAATGTCTTCTATAAAGTGAAGTCCATGAAGCTGGTAGATTGAACTTGGGCTCTTTTCAAAAGCAGTGAAAACTGGTGCTTGTGTGTGTGGGACGCCAGTGGCAAAATGGCAAACTATTTTGGGTTTTGATTTGGTGATTGGCATGTAAACAAAGTGTGCGACAAAAGCAATGTCTTTTGAAAAGAGAGTGATGCCAGCTGACATGCTCTTTCTCTCTTTCACTCTTTTATGCCATTTAGATCTGAAAGAAAGCTGGGAGAAACACTCACTCACTAACCTGTCGTCAGTCCGTTTGCCTGCTTTTGAATTTGCATTTGTTTTCTTCTTGTTTCAACTTGAAGTGATGTCGCCGTCTTACTTATTTAGAAACTGTTTACTTTAAACATTAACATTGCAGCGTTGTTCACTTTGACACTATTTGTCTGCTACTTAAAGTACTCGTTTTCTCCTTTTGAGTGGTGTCACCGTGTGAATGTCAACAAGGTAATGTTGTACCTGGAAAAATCTCTAGACCGAGAAATGAGGTGTTTGAGCAGTGTTCATTTTTTTCTAATGTTTTCTTTTTTTTCAAGACCTTGGACTTTGCGGAACTGAATTGCCTTTTTTGCTGCCTAGTTTTGCCATTTTATCAAGGTTTGCTTCACTGCAGTGTTTTTCATAGAGTTGATTGCGCGACTCGAATAAATAATTTGCCTGGCACTATGCCTTAGTTAACTTAACTTGAAACTTTTTAGTAGTCTTTATTTTAGCGTACAAATTAAACGCTTTTTTCATTGTCTACTTTTTTACTTATTTTGTTTTTTTATCAGAATTTCTTCTTTTTTGTCGTTTTTTAGTTTTCTCAAATTAATACCAAGTGATGATATGAAATAGTGTGTGTGCCTTTTTTAGAGTTGTCGTGCCACATCATTAGAAAAGTTGTGGTGAAATAGAAACTGTTTGCCCTTGATGTGAGTGTACTGTCAGGAAAAAGAGAAAATGATAGTAAGTAAAAATACAAAATGGCTATGTTTACCGTTCAGCAGACACATCAGAAATTGCTGATGTCCGATGGAGTAGTATGTGGTGAAAAAATAATATAAAAAAAATCTAATTTTCTCATTATTATTGCTGCACATTTTTTCAAATTGCAATGAGGAGAGTGCTTGCTAATTAATGCTGCTAATGTGAGCGGAATTGCTAAGAAGTAGACAAATCGAGAGAAGAAAACACTGACAGACTTTAAGAAAGAAAATGGACTCATAAGCCAAATATTTTTTCAATGACAGCAGTGATGATGGATGCAGTATTTGTAGATTTAAAGACGTGTAAAAAGTGACTAAGTAAAAGTTAGAGTAGAAGCAGTTTTTCTTTTAATTGTGCGCTGATGGCGTTTCTAACTAATGAGAAATCCATTTGGGAAGACTGGGCAATTTGACTGCATCGATTCACAGGCGCTTTTTCTGCTTCATCGAGAGCTCATTTCTCACTTGTCATAACTGTTATTTTATTTTGTGAGACATATTTGAGATATTCGTTTACCCTTTCACTTAATCAAGTTGCTGTTTATGCGCTACTGTTATGACTAAACGTCTGGTTTTTTTAATTTGAAAAATTTTTTCTTCATTATTTTGGCAGACCAACTTTTTTATCTTTTGTCTGTTCATTCAATATTTGATTTTTGTTTCACACACATACACATTTTTTTCTGAATGCAAAAAACAAAGTACAGTGAAATGATGGCGTTTAATTTTACTGAATTATTCATATCAAAAAAATTATTGCCAACAAATAGAGAGACATTTTTCATTTACTTGATACTTTTTTTGTTGAAAAATCCAAATTTATCTGCTTTTTAGCAAAGGAGATAGTGAATTTGTGAGAAGTAATGATAGTTTGTGCTAAGCCAAAATCTATTTTCAAGATAATAGAGTAAAACAAGGGCTCAGTCGAGCTCGCTTCGCTCACTCCTACCTTAACTATGCACCG
>JAALOO010002075.1_pt1 | contig 11877 bp, 10 predicted proteins | sample 7257641 | NCBI WGS metagenome assembly JAALOO01 (sample SAMN14085613, study PRJNA598686) | mite metagenome | biome: ENVO:01001000; feature: ENVO:01001002; material: ENVO:01001226; isolation source: single female mite from University of Michigan culture on fish food culture... ... | reverse complement strand
ATCTGGAAGATATGACATTTCGTGCCATACGTATTTTAAAGGAATGTGATCTGATTTTAGCGGAAGATACACGGACTAGTGCCCCCCTTCTAAAACATTTTGGAATAGAAAACAAAGTTTTCGCTCACCATCAACATAATGAGCATAAAGCCGTTTCAGAAATTATAAAATTTTTAAAATCGGGACAGCAAATAGCATTGATATCCGATGCAGGCACACCTGCGATTTCAGATCCTGGTTTCTTGTTGGTTCGGGAATCTATTAAAGAGGGATTAGAAGTGCAATGTCTACCTGGAGCTACAGCCTTCGTCCCCGCTCTAGTCAACTCAGGATTGCCTAACGACCGTTTTTGTTTTGAAGGATTCCTTCCTGTCAAAAAAGGACGGCAAACTAGAATCAAAGCCCTTTGTGAAGAAACCCGCACAATGATATTCTACGAATCTCCACATCGGATTTTAAAAACTATTGATGAATTCATTCTATATTTTGGAGGGGATAGAAATGCTTCAATTTCGCGTGAATTGAGTAAACTATACGAAGAAAACGTGCGGGGTACGCTGACGGAACTTAAAATTCATTTTGAAAACAATCCTATAAAAGGAGAATTTGTATTTTGTATTGAAGGTCACCACTAATGATCAAATACGAAAAATATTATTTTTGACAATTCACATATAATGAGTACAGCAAACTTTGTTAAAGATGGACAGGATACCAAAGTGGTTGAAAAGATCCATATTAAAATATTAGACATGTTAGGCCCGGCAGAACAGGTACAATACATAGCTGTTCAAAAGAAGCCCGCCGTAACTTTATTACCCGATAGTATCACCATTAGTAATAAGCGAATATTTCTATGTGAGTTCACTAAATTCGGTTTAGCTACTAATTTTGAGATTTTTCCATGGGAAGATATTAAAGACATTGCATTCAAAGAAGAAATCTTCGGTTCTAAAGTAACAGTTATCCCGTTCACAGGTGAAAATTTGACAGTAGATTATATTCCGAAAGTACAAGCACGAAAACTTTATCAATTAATTAAGGTTGTTCTCGAGGAAGTCAATAAACCACGGGGAACCAAGACACAAAACGAAAAAACAAAAATTGAAACAGAGGTAATTGTTGCAAAGAATGCAGTACCAAATCCTGGTATCTCGTCATCTGTAATTCAGCCAACTATATCGAAAACACAGCAAAAGGAGGAAAATATTCCAAATCAAAATCGCGACAAATCAAATAACATCGATACCTTCTCCGGTTTGAAATCGACTCCTGCAGCAAATAATGTAGAGGGAAAAGTAAACGAGGAAGATGAACTAACACAAAAACTTAAAAAACTCAAATCACTTTATGACCGTCAGCTGATCACTCAAGCGGAATACGAGAATAAGAAACAAGAACTATTATCCCAACTTTAATACGTGAGAAATAATTACCTTCTAACGCTGCTGAGCGCAATATTGCTTTGGCTAGCATGGCCACCAATTCCCTATTCAAGCCCTATTCTATGGGTAGCCTTCGTGCCGTTGCTTTTTGCAATAGAACGAATAATCGATGGGAATTACCAAAAAAAAGGACGTAAAGTTTTCAACCTGGCATTTCTTACAGGTTTTCTTTGGAATACTGCTTCAATTTATTGGGTCTATAACGCGATGAGTGCATATTTACCAAATTACGTGGCACTATTGATATCCTTAATTCCATTCGGATTGGCGCCGCTACTGATGGCAGTAGTCTTTCGTTTATATTATCAATTACGGAAAAAATCTACGGTGTTCTTCGCGTTTCTCGGCTTAATTTGTTTTTGGGTGGGTTATGAGTTTTTACACCAATGGTGGGATCTTGCATTTCCATGGATGACGCTAGGCAATGGTTTTGCTACCTTGCATCAAGTTGTTCAATGGTATTCCATTACAGGTGTATTCGGAGGAACAATATGGATATGGATAATTAACATTATAATTTTCTTAATAGTAAAACAGAAGATTAGTAAGCTTGAGGTATACAATAATAAAAAACTTATTATAGCTGGTCTCCTTATCATTTTTGTCCCTATCGTCATTTCTATGGTGCAATATGCACGTTACGTTGAACATATAAACCCTTCAGAGGTAGTCGTAGTGCAACCTAATATTGATCCTTACGAAAAATTCGGATCAATCCCACCGCAACAGCAGCTTACGACTTTAATTCAGCTTTCTCAAAAGGTCGCTAAACCAAATACAGAGTTCTTTATTTGGCCCGAAACTGCCATTTCATCCCAAAGTTATCTTGTAGAAGATGAATTTAGAAGTCTCAATTCCTATGAGCAAATACAGTTCTTCTTAGAAGGCTTTCGAAATGGAAACGTCCTATCAGGCATTGAAAGTGTGGCTATCTACGATGCCCCAAATACGGAGACTGCACGCGATTTAGGTAACGGCACATATCTAGATCCCTTCAATGCGGCCGTGTTAATTGATCGATCTAGTAAATTACAATTTTATCATAAATCAAAACTCGTACCAGGAGTCGAACAACTTCCCTTTGGCAAAGTACTAAACTTTATGAAACCCCTTTTCGCTCAATTTGGAGGTTCTACAGGCGGATACGGAAGTCAAGACGAACCTTCTGTTTTCTATTCGCAGAGTGGTATAGGCGCTGCACCTGTTATTTGTTATGAATCAATTTGGGGGAATTACGTAGCAGAATATGTCAGCAAGGGTGCACAATTTATCGCGATTGTTACCAACGACGGCTGGTGGGGAAATACTACAGGCAAAGATCAGCATCTTTTATACGCAAAACTACGGGCAATTGAAAACAGGCGCTGGGTTGCCAGGTCAGCGAACACCGGAATCTCTGGTTTTATCAATCAACGTGGTGATGTTGTGCAACATACAAAATGGTGGCAACCTGCTGCTCTATCCCAGGAGATAAACCTGAATGAAGATTTAACTTTTTACACTAAATACGGAGACCTCCTGCTTTACTTAGTACTGGCTGGCGGTTTAATCGCTCTTTATCAATTTGTAAAAAAAGAGCCTAGGCGTTCTTAAGAATTTCAAATTTCGCTTGGTTTACCTATTTTTGCATCATGCAAGTATATTTCGATAATGCCGCAACCACTCCAATGGATCCAAGAGTAATTCAAGTCATAACGGAGACTATGGAACAAGAGTTCGGTAATCCTTCTTCAATCCATGCACATGGACGCCAGGGGAAAACTATAGTAGAAAAGGCTAGAAAAATGGTCGCTGCATTATTAAAGGCATCACCCTCGGAAATATTTTTTACGTCAGGTGGTACCGAGGCGGATAATATGGCTATCGTACGCTCTATCACTGATCTGGAAATTACCCATGCTATCACCTCTCCTATAGAGCATCACGCTGTTCTGCATACTTTAGAGGATCAACAAAAAAGGGGGTTGATAAAACTTAGTTACGTTAAAATTGACAAGGAAGGAAACATTGATTTACAGCATTTACGTGAGTTACTAAAAGATAATCCTCGAAGTCTAGTTTCTTTGATGCATGCAAATAACGAACTTGGAACTTTAACTGATATTAAAAGTGTTTCTGCCATATGTAGCGAATTTGACGCCGTATTTCATTCCGATACAGTCCAAACGATGGCTCATTATAAACATGATCTATCCGAATTAAATATTGACTTTATTACTGGAGCGGCTCATAAATTTCACGGGCCTAAAGGTATTGGATTTCTTTATATTAATGGTCGTAATAAAATCAATCCTTTCATTTACGGTGGTGCGCAGGAAAGAAATATGCGCGGCGGCACAGAAAATGTGTACGGAATTGTTGGTCTCGCAAAGGCGCTAGAAATAGCTTACCAAGATATGGATACACACCAAACCTACATTCAGAGCCTTAAGGACTATATGAAGGAGCGGTTAACTGATACTATTGCCGACGTACAATTTAATGGGAATCAAACTCCCGCGAATTCATTATATACTATTTTAAACGTATCATTGCCCTGTACGGAGATTGCTGATATGCTCTTATTTAGCTTAGATATTGCGGGTATATCCGCTTCGGGGGGAAGTGCATGTAGCTCCGGTTCGGAGATAGGTAGTCATGTCTTGCAAGCGATCAATCCTAATACAGATCGTCCTTCGGTAAGATTTTCCTTTAGCAAACTTAACACTAAGGACGAAATTGATTTCGTTATCAGCAAACTCGCTGAAATTTGTAATAAGCACAATTCCAAATAGAAAAATTACTCAAAAATTAAAACGCTCTTAGGAAAATTACAACAGCGGATTCCGCTGCTTAGTGGAACTTATACAATTCATTCATTTGTAAAACGCAACACGTAGCGGTCGGCTAAATCGCCTTTAATTTCGTTTCCAGATAAGTCTAACTGCCGAAGTTGATTTGGTTCAACGCGATATTTATAATCAAGACCATCTAGATTTATCTCTCCATTATCCAAATCCCATGTCCCAGTACGAGAAAATGGTTTGGGATTTTTACCAACATACATATAATCTAATTTATAGGCTTTATCACCCCGAAGAGTTAAAACGGTCGATATAGCGTCACAATCAATACAAGGCAAATCTCCGTAATATGTTCCGATAATACGTCCTTCTGTAGCTTTAACGAACTTTGCACTGTCCAATCCCGCATTTTTGCGAGTGTTTATGCAACTAATCACAACAAACAGAGCAATCAAAAGTCCACTTAAATATACAACCAACCGCATCATATTAGATTTGTATTATCTTTATCAAAAAAGATACCACAAATCTGTTGGAACACGTATTTTCAACTACCTATCGGTATTATTCGTCTTCATCAAAGCCTTGGGCTAAATTAAATGCCCCCATAAGTTCGTTATATGCATGTCGATTTCCAATACGTTTTGCAACCTCTAATCCAAGGCGATAGATATCCAACGATTGCTCTTGCTTACCCTGTTCTTCCAAAAACTTTGCATAATGATAATATGTACCGACGTAATCCCTATGATTTGCGATTAAGTTTGCGAACCCGTCCTGCGCTTTAACATTATCTCCTATCTTCCTATATTCCATCGTTATTGCGTATTCTAAAAAAGGATCGTTCGGTGTCTCCTTCAAGAAATTTTTCAATTCTTCTAATCTTTTCGTCATTACATACTTTTTGGTGATTACGAAATTACAAAATTTCCAAATCATATTTTTCAATTTCAAAAGATCATATAAATACTATGCTAGCATAGAAAATGACATTTTTTTGACTATAACAATCTCATAAAAAATTTGGGCCTTATAATAAAATAAACATAATCAAAGTTTGGTTTTACATAGATAATAGCAATATAGGAAGGAATTTCATCAACTATTAATAATCGACTACACCTGATGATTAGGTTTGTTTAACCGCGAAACACCTTGCTTTTACTTACAAAAAATTATAGGTTTGTGTATACGGATTCGCACTAATACTAAAAGAAAACAATTAAGAACAAAACTTAAATATTGATTATGATGAAAATTCTAGTTTGTATAAGTAACGTGCCCGATACGACCTCAAAAATTGTATTTACGGACAACAACACTTCGTTTAATGAAAATGGAATTCAATTTATCCTTAATCCGTACGATGAAATCGCGCTCACTAAAGCAATCGAATTAGCAGCAAATGAGAATGGAACTGTAACCGTTTTGCATGTCGGCGAGGCTTCTACTGAACCTACGATTCGAAGGGCATTAGCTTATGGAGCAAATGAAGCCGTTCGTATCGATGTGGCACCTCGCGATGCTTGGTTCGTTGCTAATCAAATCGCAAATTATGTGCGTAGCAATCCTTTCGACCTTATCTTGACTGGTAGAGAATCAATAGATTATAACGGTGCACAGGTACAAAGTTACCTTGCCGAACTATTGTCTTTGCCAGCTGTGGCAGTTGCTAAAAAATTAGATATCCTCAACAACGAAGCTACCATTGAACGCGAAATTGAGGGAGGAAAAGAAGTACTAAAAGTCAGCCTACCTGTCGTGGTCGGAACAGCAGAAGGAGTAGCAGAACCAAAAATCCCAAACGTACGTAATATTCTACAGGCAAGTCGAAAACCCTTGAACATTATCGAACCTATTGAAGTTACCGAGCTATCAAAAATCACGACCTACGAATTACCGGTATCACGTGGAACAGTTAACCTAATAGACAAGGACCAAGTTAGTCAGCTAGTAGAACTACTACACCGCGAAGCGAAAGTTATATAATTTTAAACCACGAGATAGACATGTCAATATTAGTATATATAGAAAACGTCGACGGAACGTTTAAAAAATCTGGATTTGAGGCTGTTACTTATGCAAAAACACTTGGAGGACTCATTGGTGAAGATGTTACCGCACTAAGTATCGGAAACGTTGGGCAGCAGGAAATAGAAAAGCTTGCGAAATTCGGTGCTGATAAAATCATCAAAATAGAAGATGATCAACTTAATCAATTCATTAATCAGGCGTACGCACAACTGATTGCTGATGTGGCGAAAAATATCGGAGCAAAAACAGTCGTACTATCGAACACCTTCAGCGGTAAAGGCCTAGCGCCACGGATAGCCGTAAAATTAGAAGGTGCGCTCTGCGATGGAGCTATTAACCTGCCGATCATAACGGATAATGTTTGGCAACTTAAAAAAAATGTTTTTTCAAGCAAAGCAATAGCTACTGATGAATTAAAAGCAGTAACAAAAATTATTGCCTTGATGCCAAATAGTATAGAGATTAAGGAAAACCCTGTCCCTGTACAAATAGAAAATTTTGAGGGCCAAATTTCACAAAGTGACCTTTCGGAAGTACTAATGGAAGTTGTTCGTTCTACAGATAAAGTTTCACTCCCTGAAGCCTCCATTGTCGTTTCTGCCGGTCGTGGATTACAAGGCCCAGAAAATTGGGGAATCATCGAGGAACTCGCGGAGGTTCTGGGAGCGGCAACAGCCTGTTCTAAACCAGTATCGGACGCCGGGTGGCGCCCCCACTCTGAACACGTTGGACAGACTGGTCTCGCAGTTAGTCCAAATCTATACATCGCTATTGGAATTTCCGGTGCAATACAACATTTGGCAGGTGTAAGTTCTTCAAAGACCATCGTTGTCATTAATAAAGATCCCGAGGCACCCTTTTTCAAAGTTGCAGATTATGGGATTGTAGGTGATGCTTTTGAGGTTGTTCCGAAGCTAATAGACGCACTGAAAGCTTTTAAAAATTAATACCGACCCCAGAGTGAATCTGAAAATAGTATTTAATTCGCCAGAGCCGCGTAAAACGTTTCTAGCGGATTAAATGCTATAACTCCATTCATCACAATTTACTCAAAACCAAAAAATATATGTGCTGTACTAACAATTTTACCCAGCGCTTTTATTTTGTCGCGAATATTCTCATCTTTGTAGTCTGTCAGTGAAGAATGAAGAAAATCAAATTAGATATCGTTGGACTATCTTATAGTCAGACACAATCAGGTGCCTATGCATTGGTTCTGGGAGAAATTGGCGGAAACCGACGCCTTCCAATTATCATTGGAAGCTTCGAAGCTCAGGCTATCGCAGTTGAAATCGAAAAAATGCAGCCCAGTCGTCCATTAACTCACGATCTTTTTAAAACCTTTGCTGAAAATTTCCAAATCACTATCCAAGAAGTTCTTATTTATAATCTGATCGACGGCATATTTTTCGCTAAGCTTATTTGTGCAGATGGCCAGAAGAAAGTTGAAGTCGATTCGAGAACATCGGATGCCGTAGCACTAGCCGTACGTTTTGGCGCTCCTATTTACACCTATGACTTTATTATGGACGCGGCAGGAATTATTATAGAAAGTAACGACTTTGCATTTTTAGAAAATATCGAAAATCTGCCTCAAAAAGAAAATACGTTACATCAAGATCAAAAAAGAGAGCAAGATCAAAAAAAAAGAAAAAGCGAAAACTCACCCTATGCCACGCTTACAGATGACCAATTAGAAAACTCCTTAAATAAGGCTATTGAATCTGAACAATATGAAACTGCGGCACAGATCCGCGATGAAATAGAACGAAGAAAATCTTAATTAAATAACATTACGTAGCCATGTCCATTAAATTACGGTTAACCGTTATGAGCTTCTTTCAATTTTTTGTTTGGGGCGCATGGTTAATTACAATTGCCAACTATTGGTTTGGTACTAAACAGTGGGACGGCACCCAATTTGGAGCAATTTTTGCGACCATGGGAATTGCCTCGCTATTCATGCCAACACTTATTGGAATAATAGCAGATCGGTGGGTAAATGCGGAGAAACTATACAGCCTAATGCATTTTTTATATGCTGCCGCCCTTTTCTATCTTCCGTACATCGAGGATCCACAAGTTTTCTTCTATATCATGTTACTGGCTATGTGTTTTTATATGCCAACACTTGCCTTGTCTAATTCAATATCATATACAGCATTAACCAAAGGGCAGTATGACTTGGTTAAAGCATTCCCCCCTATTCGCGTTTGGGGAACGATCGGATTTATTGCTGCTATGTGGTTAGTTAATTTGACTGGAAACAAATCCACTTCAGCACAATTCCAGATCGCAGGGATGGCCGCACTAGGTCTAAGTCTTTTTGCCTTAACACTCCCCAAATGTCCACCGCGTAGTGTTCAGCAAGAGAATCAAACGTTATTTCAAACCTTAGGGCTTGAAGCTTTTAAACTGTTTGCCAATTACAAGATGGCATTGTTTTTTATCTTCTCCATGTTTCTTGGCGGAGCCCTCCAGCTTACCAATGCCTATGGCGATGTTTTTTTGGATGAATTTAAATATTATCCTAAATATTCCGAATCGATCGTTGTAAAATATTCGACAATTATCATGTCAATTTCTCAAATATCAGAGACTTTATTCATTTTAGCTATCCCGTTTTTTCTCAAGCGCTTTGGTATAAAAAAGGTCATGCTTATATCGATGTTCGCTTGGGTATTAAGATTTGGCCTGTTTGCATTTGGCGATCCCACAATTGGTTTATGGATGATTATACTTTCGTGTATCGTCTACGGTATGGCATTCGATTTTTTTAATATATCGGGATCTTTATTCGTTGAAACCTCGACAAGCTCCCAAATTCGAAGTTCAGCACAGGGATTATTCATGATGATGACAAATGGTTTTGGAGCTGTTTTTGGTAGTTTGATTTCTGGGTGGGTAATTGACCACAATTTCACTAAACATTTTACAAGCATCCGTTCTTTGTCAAGCTTTTTACAAACAGAAGAAAATAATTTATCTTTAATTAAATTTATTGAAAATCGCGGAGTTTCAATTTTAGAAAACGGCCAATTAAGTACAGAATTACTTCTAAAAGATTGGCATAACATATGGATCGCATTTGCTCTTTATACGCTATGTATTGCCCTTTTATTCGCATTCATGTTTAAACATAAACATAAAATCCACCAAAAATAGAGACAAAGATGAATTCGAAAATAATGTAAAAAACGCGTATTTTCATCTATTTTACATGCATTTTACCGTATTTTCGCCATATTTTTCGTACTTTTGCTCAAATTATGAGCATTACAAACTTTATTAACACCACGTCTTCAGAAACAAGCATTACGTATAATTGGGTTGTTGAAAAAATTGCAAGTACCGGGCTAGAAGCTAATATGGTCAATATACTTTCTTCGGCAATTTTAGTTATGGCCGCCGCAATCCTACTAATAATCGTGGACTACTTAACGAGAAAGATTTTAAGGACAATTTTTACAAAAATTATTCGAAAGAGCGCGACCAAATGGGATGATTATTTCCTAGATAACAAGGTAATAAAGCATTTCAGCCATTTAATCCCACTTTTACTAGCACAGCAAATTTTGCCAGAAATTTTTGTAGGATTTCCAGCCTTCACGATCTTTCTTACCAAACTTTTAGCAATACTTTTGATGTTGACTGTACTTGCTATAGTCATTGGAATTTTGAAAACCGGAAGAGACATATTAAAGAATTCGAATGCCTTTATCGATAAACCGGTTGATAGCTACCTGCAAGTAATCCAGATATTCCTTTACTTTATTTCAGGCACGTTAATTTTTAGTGTAATTACTGGTAATTCGCCATGGTCATTCCTTGTTTCATTAGGAGCTGCCTCAGCAATACTAATGTTGGTATTTAAGGATACAATTCTCGGGTTTGTTGCTAGCATCCAGGTGTCGGCAAACGATTCTGTCAGAGTTGGAGATTGGATTGAGATGTCTAAGTATGGCGCTGATGGCGACGTATTACAGATCAATCTTAATAATGTGAAGATCCAAAATTTCGATAAGACTATAGTTACTATTCCAACCTATACGCTATTGAGTGACTCGTTCAAAAACTATAGGGGTATGCAGCAGTCTGGTGGCCGACGGATTAAGAGAGCCATTAATATTAAAATATCGACTATTCGATATTTAGATGAGCAGGAAATCGCTGAATTAAGTAAAATACAGCTTCTTGCCCCTTATATCGCAGAAAGACAAATGGAGATCGCGGAATTCAATGCCAAAAACAATACAGACTCATCAATTTTAGTCAATGGAAGAAGAATGACAAATATTGGACTATTCAGAGCCTACATCGAACGTTTCGCAAAAAATAACCCCGACATACATCAAAAAATGACAATGATGGTACGGCAATTAGCACCTACAGAACATGGTGTCCCATTGGAGCTTTATATGTTTACCAGTAGTACGCAGTGGATATTTTTCGAAAATGCGATGTCTGATGTTTTCGATCACCTATTTGCAGCAATAAAATATTTCGATTTAGAAGTGTTTGAATCACCGGCATCCGACGATATTCGTAAATTGACTTTAAGCTCGAGTGAAAATCAGGTTAATAGTTTTGATTTACAATAATTAGTCTTAGAAAATATTTTGGAGCGAGGGATTCTTCGTTTGCTCAATCGGTGAAGCATCATGTGATGCTATTCATTAATATATCCTTTCACAAGGATAATTCCTTACTATTGTGCTTTATATCTCTTTCTCGCAATCGATGAATAGGTTTTTACAGCACATTTCCTAAAAAACAAAAAGCTGCTCATTGTTCACCACAATATGTTTATAGCAAATACATACCGAATCAATAGCAAGTGTATTGTTTATAGATCGAGAACTACCCTGATCGTTGGAATATTCCCATTCGAAATTGAAGGAACAAGATTTATATATGGTTTAAAATAAAGAAAGGCCGCATCATTTTATTTCTGATGCGGCCTTATTCGTATGATAACATACGGTCTTAGCATATTTCACAACAAGCCTTAACATTTACCATAACACAATGAACAAAAATTACTCTGCATCAAAAATGCATTTTAGATATTAGGTGAATGTTAATAGAGCATGAAGATTTAAATATATTCCCCGTTTATTATTTTACTACTTCAATTTCTTTTACCGAACTGTACACCTTACCATACATATCGGTAGCTTCAAATTTTATTTGATGATTCCCTACTTTTAATTTGGGAAGTTTCGTTCTCCATAAATGTTGTGAGGAGACAGGATCAGAAGGCCGACGACCATCAATCAAACTTGTAGCACCGTCAAATTCAAGAACAGATTTTAGATACGCAGGGTCATACGACTCTACCCATTGCATTTTCTTCCACTCCCCATCATCAATTTGATAGCGAATTTCATCGTTTGCTGCACCCATAAAGAAATTGACAAATAATGGATAACGGGCAATGTATTTCTGTGGAACAACTGCAGCTCCAAACACTGCTAAACCATAGTCTGGACTTTGATCGACAACTTTATAATTGAATGAATATTTATTTCCCTTTACTTTAAGAATCGCATATCCTTTTGGTGTTCCGTCACGCATTGTCGAGGCAGGGATACCTTTATCGTTCAGTTTTCCAG
>JAALOO010000938.1_pt2 | contig 11877 bp, 8 predicted proteins | sample 7257641 | NCBI WGS metagenome assembly JAALOO01 (sample SAMN14085613, study PRJNA598686) | mite metagenome | biome: ENVO:01001000; feature: ENVO:01001002; material: ENVO:01001226; isolation source: single female mite from University of Michigan culture on fish food culture... ... | reverse complement strand
CTTGTTTTACGCACTATTTAAATATCCTCCATATGAAACCAAATACAGTAGAAAACATGTTAAGTAGTTCATTCAGTACTTAACAGTAACTACACTATAGATTATTACTAACTGGGCGGATGGTCTGCAATCATCAACCACCACCATCATCAGTCACTTTCATTAAATGCACTTGGCCAATATATATTTAGCTTTTTTGTTTGTAGAAAATTCTACAAACAAAAAATCAGCAGCCACTGACTCTGCCTAAACCGGCAAATTATCCGCTGAAGAGCTGTACAAAGGAAAATAAGAAAAAGTGTTCTTCAATTGTTCTTTTCAAATTGAAAGAGTGAAAACGAAAGCAAAAAAGTCAGCAAAGAAAGGAAACAAAAAGTGGAGGCAACAGCAACGGTGGCTAAAGACAGTCTAGCCACTTCTGATTTGCATAAGTTAAGTAAAGGGAGTGAGCAAAAGAAAGTAAAAATGGCAAGCACAAGTAAGATAGACAAGCAGGCAGACACTTCAGCAGCAACTGTCATCGACTAAATTGCAATTGACAGTGAACTGCGATGTGCAGCCTGTGTGTGCACTACAACGCTCCATTGAGTTTGCTACAACAAAAGCAACATCGGCATCAGCATCACCGATTGACTGATCTGAACCTCTAAGTTTGCACTGATCGAACACTAACAGCACCCGTGAGTGAAATGTGTGTTTACGAAAATAGATACTTTCCTCAACTACTACTATTATTACAGGACTTCAGTAAATAAAAAAGCATCGCTCAAGAACAGGGCAATTGTGAGAGAGTTTAGAGTAACGGGTGCAAACAAAACTCGGCGGCAGAAAAAAGCTGCTGTTTTCTGTCCTTGAACTGGTCACATCACTTTACTTCAAATGGCATCTTAGGCAGCACTTTCATCCCGACACTTTCTGTCTGCATCCTTGTTGCTTGAGTTGTTTTGTTGCACACACACACAGGCGTGTCAAGCACATCTTTGCATTGAGCACTGATGAGTGGAGGTGAAATATTTTTTACTATTATCACAAAAAGCTACTTTTTGCACAAGGTGATTGCAGGCGTACATTTTCTTTCATTGCAATTTTCCGCAGACAAAACAAAAACAACAAAAACCAAAAAGAAAAAGAAGGAAAAGACGGAAAGACCAGTTCTCTGGCGGCAACAACGCAGTTCAGATTCAGACAAGGCACAAAATGTTGGATAAAAGTGAGAGACAATAAATTAACTGGTGGAAGGAATCAATTAACAAGAGGGAGAGAGAAAAGCATTGCAAGCTTCTTCAAAAGAGTGCTATTTGCAGTGCCATTTACCAGTGCTAAATGCTGCCAATGGCTGTTCGGCGACTGACTGCGAGAAGAAAAAAGTAACAAAAAAAGATGGAAAGCGATGGTCACCTCAACTGAAGGACTGAGAAGGACTGGTTTATGACAGCTTAACTGGCTCAGCAGATCACAGCGCAGATCAGATCACTTGGTGGTGGTGGTGGTGAGGGGAGACACAGTCGTCAGACAATCACCAGCACCAACAGATTTCCTTCACCTGCCATCAAATCATTCCTCAATCGATAGCACACACTGCAACTCAATCAGCGGTCAGCCACCACACATGGACGACAGAACTTGGCAGGAGAAAAGACAAAAAAGCAGTGCACATAGTGCATGTTGCTGCTGCTTGCTGCGACTTATGACTGAAATGGCCTCTATGAGGTCGTAAAAAAGATCTGCTTTAGCAATAGCAGCAGGTATTAATAGGCAAAAGTGCCCGGACAATCGCAACACAGTTCAGTTTTGAATACGGTAATTTACGAGGGTCCAAAGAGTAAAGAGGGAGGGAGAGAGAGTGCTTTGCACTCTTTCTTTGCCGCCAAGAAAGAAACCAAGTGACAGTGATAAGAGTGCACTGTGCACTCTTTCTTTTTGTGCTGCCTTGTCGTGCAGGGTTGACGCTGCGGCGGTGGTAAACCTTCTCTGACTGTCTGATGGAAGGGCACTAATGGGCACTGATGACAACGACAGATGAACAGTGCACTTTTCTGCTTTGCTAAGACAATGACACCACGGGAAATAAAAAGGAGTAGTAGTGGGCAGGCAGTGTGAGTTACCACCAGCCAGGACCAGTGATGGTCAAGGTCAGGTGCGACCAAAGCATTCAGTTTGTTTGCTCGTGCTAGGGACAACCACGTCAATCAAGTTGACGTTGATTTTAACTTTAACACTTTCAAAGAGCTGTGCCGCTAATGAGAGCAGCCGTTCTGGTGACAGTGCCACAGTTTGGTGTCTCTCTCTCTCTCATCGAAAAACAAGAAAAAGCAAACAGCCAATAAATTTTCCGTTTCCGTAAATAGCTGTTTTGCCACCAACTTCTTCTCTCCTAAAATAATATTATTACCAAGTTAGAATAACACTGACATCATAAAGTAAAGCAAAGATTGACATTTCAGTAAGTGCAAAAACACTGTTAATTAAGAAATCAAAGCAAACAAAATTGTTTAGCAGATGTTAGAGATGGCGATGCTGAAACAGTTTACTAGCAAGATAAAGAAGAGATAATGATAGAAACGGATAGACTTTAAGAGTTTACAGTGTTTGTTTTCTTCAAACTTTTTCTGAAACTTTCTTAAATTAAATTAAAAGTACCGTCAAAAGGAGCTGTACAGAGCGAGAAAAAGTGAGGTATTAGGATTTGAAATGGACAGTGTGACACCAAGCGGAAAAAAGTGAACAACAAAGTAAATAGTCGACAGACAAAAGTAAAGTAAAGAAAGTCTGTTTGCTGAATGTGTGCTTGTGCGGGTAAACAACAAGAAATGAAGCGGGCGGATGAAAAGTGAGATGGTCGTACAGACAATTTAAGTGAAAAAGAGAGAAGGAAAGCGAGAAAAAGTAGAATGGTACACTATCCGAGTGATGACAGCCTACTTTGGCTTTTGGCGCCTTCACAATCAGTCGTAATTTGAATCTACCAAGTGTAAGTGCAAGTATGTGTGCACCACCAGCATAAAGCAGACAGAAGAAATATGCTAATTGTACGCAAATAATATACAATGTGAACATCTGAAAAGATGGCAAGAAAGAGCATCAGTTTCTTTTCTCACGATTTTGAGAAACAAAAGTAGACTGGAACCATCATTTCTTTTCGATAAAATGGGTATCACTTCTTAAAACGACCGAATAAAGAGGCACTGTCTTTGAGGGGCATCATCCGGAAGATGGAGATTATTGGCAAAATAGGGGAGACAATAAATAAGTGCAGTGCAGGCTGCAATTGACCAGCAACAGTGCATTCATGATAAATCAGCTGCACTGGCTGATAACCAGAGAGACAGTTGCGTTTTGGTCATTGGTGCAAGATAGTTGAAAAAAATTCACTCACATTGAATAGCCAGTGTGATGATAGTTGTCTGGTGTTGCCGACTTATTTACGAGACAAAGATGCACAACGAGGAAGTGGGTTTTTTGCCGCTCAAAAAAACAAACTAAACGAAGATGTCTAAGAGAAAATTAATCTTCCTTTACGCTGAGTTGATAAACAAAGTTGAAAACAAGATTTTTTTTATATTAAAAACAGCTGAGAAAAAAACACAAAAAAGCACTGAATAGATAAGCTGTGTGTGTTTGTGTTGTCAAAAACACCCAAAGTCAGAGAGAATGTGCGTGTGATCAGTTCTGAAGTCCTCCTGCTCTCAGTGCCGTGTGGAATGCACCTGTGTGCTGGAGGAAAAAGTGCAGAGTGCAAAGTCGCGCGAGCGGTGAGAATGGAATTCGACAGTGTCAGTGGAGCAACAGAAGTAGCAGTAGAAGCGGCAGCAGTGGCAGTGGCGGGGAAGAGAGCACAAACTACTGCTCAAGCTGGCCAGTGTTCAGCAATGTCCACTAGCTAGCACACTGTCCACTGAGCTAGGCTAGTAGCTTGTAGCCTGGACGAAGAGGTAGGAACGACGAACAAAACACACACACACACAACGCATTAGACCGCTGAAGAGAAACTGACTGAGTGGACTGGACTGAAGGGACTCTCGGTGACGTTGTGCGTTTGCGGCAAAGAGGTGCTCCTTCAAAGGAAAGAGAGAAAAAGAGAAAGAGAGAGAGAGAGAGGAAAGTCGAACACTGAGAGGACAAATACTGCAAGATGGAAAAGCCAAAGACTGTTCCCAACACATTGCCAAAGAAAATGACTGGAGAGAGTGAGTGAGTGAGTTCTCAGCACATTGCTCGTTTGCTGGCGACCACAGCAGACCATTGGCCAGACATGAAACCGTAGTGGACTTCAGCTTTAGCCACTAGTCTCCTCTCCAGGGCTTTACTTACTGTCTGGGCGCCCAGTGCTGCTGCTGATATCCATCACCAGATAACTAGATAATTACTAGTCGGTGAAGATGGGTGCACTGAATCATCACTAATGCTGCTGGAGCAGTTTTCCTGCAACTTCAACTACAGAAGCAGAAGCAGAAGCAACCAATATCTATCTAACTTGCCTGCTGTCGCACTGATATGGTTGCACTCAACAGACGACTGGCGGAAAGTAATCGTCAAAAAAGATTAAATAGCAATTTTAAAGATATTTCTTATACTCAAAGATATCAAATTTAAGCAAACAGAACAAGCAAACACACACGCATTTATGTTCTTTAGATCAGCGTTGATATGTGACCAGCTAAAAAGTGGTAAGCAAAAAGACAAATACTTCTTCTAAAGAAGGGCGACAACAATTATCGCAACAACGAATGAACGTACCTGATTGCGACCAATTTCACACGAAATTTTCGCTTGACATGCAATGTGTCTGGGCGACGAATGAACACAGTTTTAGTAGAAAGTGGTGTATAAAACAAATATAAACACAAATGCTAACACAACGCGACACTAAAGTGTTTTAAAAAAAGCACAAAAAAGTAAAAAAGTCGACGAACGAGTAAAAATGTGAAGTGAAGCGCAAAAAAGAACAAAATGCAAAAAACGAACATCAAAGGGCGAAGAAAAGGGATGATCGCCGTCGAGCAGACGAGAAGATTCAAATCACTAATTGGCAGCAAATGCAGCAAAACTGAGGAGAAGAAGAACCTTCGACACTACGATACGGTACACTGGAGTTGGGTGAAGAAGAGTAATGAAAAGAGCGTCGTTACTTGGAAAAAGTCAGACAAACAGAGAAACCGACGACAGTGCTGGAAACGACAGTGCAAGGACACAGCCAATAATAATCAGAACTGAGCAAAAATATAAAACGACTGATTGCTGCAGCCGACAAGACGGCACTGGCTGCTGCAGTTGCTGCCGCCGATGCTGATGACACCTTCAGTGCAGCGAGTCAAAGTTTAAAAGACCCAGGTGACCTCCCCAAAAAACACAGGACAGTGCAGCGGCAAAGGCGACGGCGGCCAGTGCACACACCATTCTCGTGTGCACCTTAACCCCAACTTGTGCACAAAAGAGAGAGGAACCACTACCACCACCACAATGGTGGGAGAAAATAGCAAAAAAGAGAGTCCCAAGAAAAAAGAGAGCGAGGGGTAGTTTCAGAAGACGACGAGGGTCGGGGAAGTACTACTTTTTCAGCTGCAACAGCTCCCAGCAGATCTAGGCCTCGATTGTAGGCCAGCGGTAAGACGAGGGGAGATCAGCTCCAGTGTTTGGATTTTCACTCTCTGTGCTGTCTCTGCTGCTACTGCTGCTGCTGTTGCACTGCCGTGCTGTTCTCACGACAAGCACAGCGAATTATCACTGGCTTGAGCATAAACGAAGAAGACGGAGGGAAAGAAGAAGAAGACTGAGAAGAAGAAGAAGAAGAAGCAGTCTGAAGACAGTGAAAGGTGAACACCGCTCTACCGACTGGACTTTTGCGCTCGCGAGAAGAAGTGTCCCTCTAGCCGCTGTCCCTCAGACATATGTGTGCACTGACTGTTTGGGGAAAGCATCGTTTGTCGGCAGTGCCTGCCTGTCCCTGGATTGTCAGTGAGTGGAGGACCGCGAAGGCGACCACAGCGACCACTGCCTGAAGGGTCATAGCGGCCCGGGCACTTAGCTGACGTCGCAGCAGCCGTCGCTCACACTTGCCACCGCCGCCAGGACACTTTACCTTTGACCTGTGACCTCCTTGCTCACTGCAAAAAGTCAGGGCAGCAGCAGCAGCAGCAGCTTTAGATGCAGTAGCAGTCGGTGAGCAGTGAGAATGTTCTATCAGCTAAAGAGGGAGATGAAGCTCTAAGCAAACAAGCTGCACTGACACTCATTGCTCAACTGCTGCCGCTGCTGACCGGGCTAATTAGTGTTTGTGCGTGGCTGCTGCTGCCGCTACTGGGCTCCTAAATGCAAATTGGCCATTCAAATGGCTAAGCTAACAAAAATGTTTCTCTAAATTAAAGTGAAGTGAAAGTGAAAGGTTTCTGGTTGGTCACCTGCAACAACAGCAAAAACAAAAGATAAGAGCGGGGTAGAACACTAAAGTGAAGTGAAAGTCACAGCAATCATCTAAAGAGGGGAGAAATGTGATACTGTTTAGTTTTCTGAATTATACGGGTAGATTAGCATTTGAGAGACATTTGACATTTCCTGGTCCCACTGGTGGTGGTAGGAAGACAAGATAAAAGAAAATGATGAGTTCTCAAGAAAAAACGGCAAATCCTGGTGAAACCAAAATAAAACTGTGCCAGTATTTAAAAAATCCATCGACAGTTCTGCTTTTTGCATCCTTCTCTTCTTTTTCTAGCTAACTGTCAACCCTAACTCACATTGTTTACTGTACAGCAAAAATGTACTGCACTTGCACTGTAATTAATTCACCCAATTCAATTAGCGACCAGTCTCAAGGGGTGACCAGCAATGGCAAACTCTCAAGTGCAATGGCGCAACGTGGGAAGTTAAATTAACTGGAAACTTAGTGAGCAAGTGATTTCATCGATCCTGCGAGCGGGCGGAGTGCTCAATAGTTTAAAAAGTTAAACATTTGCATAAACTAAAATGGCAGCTACGCTGAAAAATGGTAATTTGTAGCCTCACAAGTTCCACCGAGAATAGCCACTTTAAAGATCAATTTCATCAGCAGTTTCCCTTGTTGAAATGAGAGATTGGTATTCAATTACAACAATTCCAGTTTTATCAATTTCACTAGAGGCATCTCCCAGCAAAGGGGACATCAAGCGCACTAAATTCAGTTTCCCACAGGTGACCATCACTACCATTTAAAGTATACTGTAGCCCTCTGCATCAGCAATTACAGAAGCACTACGCAGTAATCTTTTCGCTTTCGATTTCACTCATCACAATTGCCGCCTGCTCAATTGGTCAGTGACTACTGATGAAAAGAAAGAAAGAGAGCTCAATGGCGGTGGCTAAACACCAACAGAACGAGCGATGGACTCACACACCATTAGGCAGAACTGCATCAGCAGCAGCTCAAACAAAGCCCTCAGCGTCACTTCAAAGTCGTAGCACACAGAGCCAGCAATTTAGCATCGTCGCCGTAGCCATCGCCGCTCATCATCATCATCATTTTCAGTTGAGGAGGAGTGATGCCACTGCCACTCGAATTGCACTCGATTTTCAGCAGCTTTTCTCTTTCTCTAGCTCACTCTTGTTTTTCTTTTGCGCCTAAACCTCTTTTAAACCGTTAAATAGTTTTTTCCCATTTACATTCTTAATGACACAGGCGAGCGAACAAGTGAGTGGAATGGTAGAGCAGTGTTTTTAAAACAAGAAAACGAGCACAAAGTTCAGCATTGAAAACGGTGTCTTCCCCTTCTTTTCTATAGTTACAACTTATTTTCCACTACAACTTGTGTGTGTATGTGTGTGTGTGTTTGCACAGACAACCGAGACAGAACAGAAGTGAGATGTCTCACTTGGTGCAGACTGACAGGTGACAACAGCAGAAACTATACAGTGATTTGTCAACACACTTAGCTCACATAGCACCAGCTCAGACAGCTCGTCTGTCAGTCTGATTTGCATCTGATTTCACGATTGCCGTCTTAGGGCAAAGGCACCAACAATCGCACAACAATTTGTTATAGATTGACCAGCAAAAGTGCTAGATACCAAATTCCTAGATTTAGTGGTGCTGTTATTGTTGGCAGTGCTGATTGAACACATTTACTAACAATTGGTGATTTACATAATCAACCCAATAAGCGTTCTCAATTACACATTAAACACACACAAACTGGGATTGACCACCATTGGGCTAGTCACGTACTGCAACATCCAGACAACGGAAAACGACGACCAGTCAGTGACAGACAAACACCAGTTCCGCAAAGTGGTCCCAACGTAGTGGTCTCAACGGTCTGTACAAGTTTTAGGCGGTTGTAAATACGGACTCTGCATTGCTAAACAGTGTCGATGAAAAGGGAATAGAAACGGAGATAAAGACAAACGGACATACAAACAAACTGGCAAATCTAATGAGAGTCAGTGGTAATCAGTGGTGGAGCTGTCTCTGACCAGACGGACAAATCGTGGGCTCTCTCTTAATGCACTGTTTGCACTGATAATGGCCAAATAAAGACGGCAGTAGCACTTTGGTCAACCAACCAGCCAACCACTGGCAAATTGGCTCCATTACCAAATTTAGTCCCTCTGGTTATTACAAACATGTCACTGAGAGCTTAATTTGCTATAAAAATTTATAAGCACTTTTGCCAAACTTTTTTTTTGTTTACCACATCATTTGATGGTGATGATGATGACAACCAACACTACTGGTGCTGCCGATGTTGCTGCTGCTAGGTGTCTCAATCAGTATAAAATAAATTTAGATTTTAAGCAAAAACGAACAGATGTTTGCTGATACAGCAACAGTGCGTACAGAAGAGTCTGCGGCTGTCCACCATCATTAGTTAAATGACTTTCACCCTCTTGGGGACAAAGTGTACAAACAGAAGCATGTCTTTGTCGTAAACTCATCTTGTCTCACCGGGTGACAAGTGCGAGAACTAGTGCTGCTGTAAAACTGATTCCTCCTTATCATCACTATAATTGGCTTCTAGCTGTTGCTGCTGCTGTTGCTGCCGTACAAACTGCTGTACTACAACCCTTGAGCAAACACACTCAACTGCGACAAAACTCGGATCTTCTCGCTCAGTTAGCGCAAGGATTCCGCTACAATGAAAACAACAAAAAGTCTTTTTTAACGGCTAGAAACGGCTCAATCTTCAATCTTCTCGTTTATAATAGAGTATTGTCTCACTTTAGTGCCTCATCTCGCATTCTCTAATCGGAAGTGTGTGCCTGCCTGTCTGTCAGTCAACCTCAGTGAATCAGCCTCAGCCCCGGCCTCGTCGCGCTTGAAATGTCACCCGAGAAAATCACATCTTTGGCACAAGACAGCATCAGCAGTGGCAGCGACAGCAGCACTGGCCCACCACTACCGGCACTCGATTACTCGCTCGAACTGCTGCGTCAACTTCGCGATGTGGTCATCAGCGCACGCGACAACAGCAAGTTGTTCGCCCACAAAGCCATCCTCGCAAAGGATCCCTTCTTTGCGGCGCTCTTCACCACTACCACCACCACCAAGGTCAGCAGTAACAGTAGGCAATCGCCAGTGCTGGCAGAGTACCACCTCGACGAGCACCCTGATGTCCTCAGAAGGCGAATTGAAAGGGCATACAACGGCGGAGAGTTGAGACAACAGGAGCAAGAGGAGATCGTTGTGCTGCGGGCAAAGAAGAAAAGTAATCATGTAAATGGCGGCAATCGTCATTATCAGGTGGGTAAGTAGGTTTGTTGAGCGGCAGCAGCAGCAGCAGCAGCAGCACTACCACCGGATGCTGAAATTGGCTTCTCTTTTACAGCAGACACAAACACTGACACGAGCAGAATTATCAGTGCGGAACTGCTGCGAGGCCCACTGCTCCAGAGCAGCACGAGTGCCACGAGTGCAGAAAAAACGTTCGCCTACGAGGCGAGCAGCCTTTTCATTAATACGTTTCCTTTCAGCGCTGCCATGGAGCTAGATAAGGGCCTGATTAAGCGTTTTGAGAGCACCAACTCTAATGAAGGGCACACCTGCTTTACCTACCTATTGCTGGACCCAGTAATTTCCGACCAGTTTGGAACGGGCAACTCGCTGGCGGTGCAAATTCTAACGTCTTTCTTCAAGTTCAGCAAGCTAACACGTGACAACTTCTACCGCATTGCCCTGGAACAGGTCAACATGGATCTCTTTAAGCGGTTCGTCAGCTCGATTTTCTATATCAGCTACGGCAAGGGCAGTCAAATGGGACAGCTCGTGGATGTGAATGATAAAAACTTAAAAAAGGCCGCTCAAATTAAGCGGATAATCGCCTCAGGAAGAGGTGGTCCAGTGCCGCTGTACGCTTTTACCGGAATCAGTCGAGGCGAAGCTGAATCACGTCAGCGACTGATGATGCAGGCCATCGGTGCATCATCAGGGCAGCTGGTCAATGATGCATCGGAAGCTCAGTTAACTGATTCAGAAAGCATCTTAGAGGGCAAAACAAACACAAAAGAGAACCAAATTTTACTAGGCACCTATCTGCTGCTAAAGTCCTTTCTCCACTTTGTTTCCAACGGACAAAGACAGTCGCCAGTAAGCTCATCACCATCCTCCTCATCATCATCACCATCATCTTCAGTCAATTTAAAGCAAGAATTGCTCAATCGTATCATTAACTTCAAGTAGCTGCAAAGTATTAATAAAATGATAATCTAAAGACAATCTAAAAAACTAAAAGTAACTTCTAAAATGCAAATGTCCTTCTTTGCTTTCTGAAATTGGCACTCTCGGCAGTGGACAACAGTCGGTTGAAAAGCAACAGCAGCAGCACTGCTAAATGTTCAGTGGCGCAATGTGTTAAGTACTGCCTGCTCGTCACAATGCAAAATTGTCTGAACCTCTTTTGATGACAAACAAATCTCTCTCCCTCTTCAGCACGGGCAGTCGTTGATCGTCCGAGCGCGTGTGTGTGTCAATTAATCACAGGCCATTACTGCTGCTGCTGCTGCCATACTAAACATCATCACCACCACCGAGCTGATGGACGTGCATTCAGGCATTCTACCAACACCACCACTTGCTCGACACTTGCTCCAAAACAACTGCAAAGGTCAGTAGGTGAGTAGTAGTCAGCAACAGCAACAGTAGCGCAAGTTATTTGAATTTAAACACACAAACGAAGACGGGGACAAACAAGCAAAAAAAACTGGCGCCCATGACAAGGGGGAATTATGCGGAAAAAGAAATTGCTGACAGTGTCAATGTGGCAGTCTCAATTTCCGAGAATTCACTAGTCTCCTTTGAGTGAGTAAGTGAATGTGTAGTCACTCCCCATTGAGTTGCAGTGAAAATCTGCTGCTGTTGCTGAACTTGCTGACCTCACTGTGCTCTCTGTGCAGAATGAGAATGGCTAGAGAATTGTTTTTCCCTTCTAGTAAGAGAAAAAAGCCCTTTCGTTTCCTAGAAAAGCCATCTGCTGCGTTTTTTGTCGCCCCTTTGTTTTGAAAATTGTGTATAGAGTGCTCTCTGTCAACAACAATGAAACAACAGCAACAGCAGAAGAGTCCCCAGTGAAGCAGCAAATAACAAAGCCCCAGTGAGTTACCACAGATGTGGCCAGTTAGTGGTGATGATGATGGTGGCAACCAAACATGTCCACGTCAGAAAGCTGTGCTGTTTGCTTATGATTAAAAATACAGAGCATCCCATCTTTTTTTTGAAACCGTCTAGGGAGACGCTTTTTGCCGGACAATTCAATGAACAGATAAATAGCAGGCTCTTTGTGTATGTGTGCATCTCCCCCCCCCCCCAATAAACATTGTGCTGTACAAGACAAAACGAGTTGCCGTACCTCGCCGCACACTGCTAAACAGTGTGCAGGCTGTGTGGGCTTCAATGTCAGCTGCAGCAGAAGCAGC
>JAALOO010002074.1_pt1 | contig 11879 bp, 11 predicted proteins | sample 7257641 | NCBI WGS metagenome assembly JAALOO01 (sample SAMN14085613, study PRJNA598686) | mite metagenome | biome: ENVO:01001000; feature: ENVO:01001002; material: ENVO:01001226; isolation source: single female mite from University of Michigan culture on fish food culture... ... | reverse complement strand
AGAAAGAGAAAGAGAGAGAGAGAGAGAGAGAGAGAGAGAGAGAGAGAGAGAGAGAGAGAGAGAGAGGACTGTCTACCTAAATGCTAGCAGCTAATTATCATGATCTCGGCGTGTTCAGTGACGCCATGAGTGCAACGGCTTGACTGCTGCTAATGTCTGTCTTTGACTAAACAGTTTGCTTTTTACTTCATTGTTGCCGCCACTGCTGTTGCTAACTGCTGCTATCGACATGTGTCCACTACCGACAGTTGTAGCTGTAGATGCATTGACCTGTGTGCTGGTGGTGGTGGTGGTGGTGGTGATGATGATCACTAATGGGAATAAAGGTACAGCTGCAGCTTCGGTAATGAACAAGAGTTAAAAAATGTGAATGCGAGATGAGCATCAGCAGCAGAGAGAGTGAGACTTCAAGTTGATTAGAGAAGCATTGTCGAAAGTGCACGAAGAAGGTGCATGCACAAGAAGAAAAAAATGACTAAAGAGTGACTGTCAGCAGTGAAGACGACGACGATGATGCCCAACAAAGGTGTGCAACAACGTAAATGTCTTTTAGCCGCCTATTAGCCACAGACACCGCCACCACCACCACCACTACCATCACTTTCGTAGAAGCAGAAGTAAAAGTGGTAATTTTTTTGACAGATTGAAATTAGCTGTGCAATGAGCGTAGCAGCCGCAGCACAGTGTGCCAGCAGTGCACAGTGAGCATCAGCAACAGCAGCTCATCATTAGCTGCAGAAAAGTGATAGCGACGACGACGACGACGAAGATGATGATGAACAACAACAGCAAGTGGTGGCAGTAAGGACACTCAAATACACATACACTTGCTTTGAGATGCTAGATGCACCACCTTCCAAGAAGGAATTCACGCACGGATCACACGCTAAATAAACCTGTGCGTCCATTTTTAAGACTGATGTTGTTGCGGTTTACTGCTATCACGACAGCAGTACAAACAAATGTTTCCATTTAGAATCACTAATTGAAAAAATTCTCACGCTTTCATCTGATGATGTTGATTCACAATCTAAAAACTAAAAATGTGAAAACTTCAACAGCAGCTGTACCAGAGTCGTTTAATAAAAAATAAATCTACCTGGCAGGCAACCATCAGCGGCGACCTCACTTGAGCGAGAATCAAACAAAAAGAACAAAACTTGAACGCTGTAAACTCTCACTTTATAATACTGTTCAATGTTTGGTCGCTAGAGAACTGTACCATGATCACTTGATCTGTACCTTGGCTATCAGCCCCAGTCCAATGAGAAGGAAGGCCAGAATGGTCAGCGTCCCATAAGTGACGATGTAGTAGTAGTAAAGGTTTGAGTAGTGACCATTAGAGCAGGCCCTCCACAGGGCAATGGATCTTTTGCTGCCGCCGTCAGCGGTGGTGATCATATTGGTACCGTTGATGCTGTCACCAATAAAAAGTTGCGAACTAGGTGTTGTCGTCGTGGATGTGGTCACCTTGGGATCGCGAAAGATGGAGATGCTCGGACCGAAGCTCTCCAGCAGGCCAATGACGATGCCGCTGAGGATCTTCTCAAAGAAGCTCACCGCTCCATAGACAAAAGAGGTGCTTTTCTGGGTTTTGACAGCAAACAAATGACAGAACAGGACTCTGAACACGCATTTTTCACTTACCTTGTTCCGGCCAATCATATCAGAGACCAGACTGAGCGTAGAGATCTTGACCATGGAGAAGGAGATGCCCAGGAAGACGACAACAGGGTATATTTGCCAGTGTTTAAAGGACTCATTGTCGCAGTTGCCGGCAATCAGCCAGAGACTGCCAACGATGCCAAAGAGAATGCCAAAGAAGAGGTCGTACTGTGTGCATTTGTGGATGAGTGAGCATTCGTAAAAGCAAATAAAAGACAACCATGTTTTTCACTTTACCTTATTGCTCAGTTCATTTTCAATGTAGTTTGAGGCAAAGGTAGAGAGGAAGCCTGATACGAAGATAACCAGTGGCAAAAAGGCGATAGCCGTCTGAAAGGTGGTTTTGACCAAAAAAATTAGTTAGACTCTGTTCAAAGGTGAAACAACGTCCTTACCTTGTTCAGAAACAACGTCTCAGGAATGTAGAGAATGAGATAGGTGACCGGCAGATTGATGTACAGCCGGGCAAACATGTAGACGAAGCACTACAGAAAAGTGAAGTTCAAGTTGAGGCAATTTCGTAAACAAGCAAACAAACAAACAACTTTTGTATACTGACAATCTTGTAGAAGGTCTTGTCGGTGAACCAGTCCCAGGTGCCAAACTGGTCCATTGATCGACCACCACCACCGCCACCACCACCACCACCGGGTTTCACCACTTCGTGCACCACCCCATCATTATCATCGGTCTTTTGCTGATGACAACTTGTGGCCAAAAGTGCTTTTTCCTCATTTTCCTCAGCCGCCAGCCTGATCTCCTTCAAGCGCACCAGCTCCACCTCATTGACGGTAAAGAGGAAGACAACGGAGTGGCCGACGCCCACTACGGTCATGTAGAAGCTGTTGTCCTGTAGAAAGAGAAAGAAAGCGAAAGTTAAATACTTCTCAAATCTAGGCACCTGATGATGATGATGACGCAATGCTTACCGCAATGACGAAGATGTCACTCTTGGAGAGCTTGCTGCCGTCATTGAGCTGCAGCGTCGCCCAGAAGCAGGCGAAGACGACGACGGCGGCGTAGATGCTGGCCGTCTGGCGGGTGGAGGTCAGCCAGATGCGGTCGGCGCCGGTCACCGACAGCTCGTTGATCATCGAGAGGTGGGCGATCTGACAGAAGGACCAGGCGAGCTGCGAGAGGCAGATGCAGAGGAGGAAGATGGTGACGGCGGTGGCCGGCGTCTCCACCAGCATCGGCAGCTCGGAGAAGCAGACGGGAAAGGAGACGATGAGCACCGTCACGCCGATCAGGTACCAGGTCTTGTACTTGCCCAGGCGGAAGAAGCGACCCGAGGTGAAGGGCGCGTCGAAGAAGAAGCCGATGGCGATGGTGATCACCGAGTCAAAAACCTGCCCCGTTACGACAAAGTAGAAGGCATTGACGGGGTAGAACATTTTGTAGAAGAGCAGGGCGTAGGTGAACCAGATCTAAAGGAGTGGCAAGTGAACGTTCAGTGTATGTTTCAAGTACCGATTTTAAGGATGACTCGGGTACTTACCGGGCTAACCATGTCATTGAAAATGTGGCCTGGCATTAAGATACAAATGTGTGTAACGGTGTTATGATCACTGAAAAGCTGAAAGGCCCACTTACCGAAAGCAAAGCCGTACTTTGTTCGGAAGTTGAAGGTAATTTTTGGGTTCTCCATTACTGTGTCCCGAAGTAAGTTGTGAAGATGAGCTTGAAGATGATGTGAAACCTCGAGATATGCTGCGAACAGAGAGCTGTACTTTGAAATCAAAGAACGAGTAAATCGGCCCAAATACATCCTGTTATATACCTGCAAAAAGACTGAGTAAAAAAGTTCTAAATCTGCAAGTCCACGTCTAACTTGGACTTGGAACATCGTCACTACGGTTCGTCATCGGATGCTTAGAGCCAAAGTGCAATGGACGCCACATCAATGGAAAGCACTGCACAAAAGCATGTACCTACTGTCTAAAGAAAACATTTTGTAGATTTTAGTGTTAAAAATGGCCAATCATTTCATTAGATTTAGCGATTAAAATAGCTGTCAAAATCGGTGGCACTGACCACTGGTCACCTCAGCGCGAGCAGCAGCAGCAGCAGCAGCCAGCACGTGCTCAACCGACAGCACTGCTGAAAAAAAGTAGGCGTGGCGTCACCTGCCTTTGAGCAGCGCTTTCACCTGACGCAAAGTCTCCGCCCAGTTTTGGCAACATTTGCACAACCAGCAGCCTCCCCCGTGGCTACAGAAGCACTGTAGCGCTGAATCAGCAGAATTTCGCTACACTTTGCCACACTGCATCCATCCATCCTCCTCTCGTCATTTCTACTTTGGCGCCGAGCTGTCTGGTTGGCCGCCCATCACCCGCTAATTTCCCGTTTTCCATTTGCAACTTTTTTCCATCATGGCGGATGATCTCTTTGCCATCACCAAAAAGCAACAGCAGGAACAGCAGCAGCAGCAGCAGCGTTCCCAGGCTGGCACCTTTCCGATTCGCCTTCGTCTGCCGGCGCAGATCAGCGCTCTGGCCTTGAAGCTGGCCCAGGTCCGCTGGAAGCGAACCTCGCCCTACCACCACCACCACCATCGCTTCTCTTTGGGCTCTTCCGGCGATGAACCGGCTCACTTTGGCGGAAACGCCGCAAACAGCAGCAGCAACTCCAACTTCTCCATCATGACGTACCTGAACACGAACCCGGTAGTACCGAGCAAGGCGGCCAGGCTGCTCTTACAGTCGGAGAAATCGAATGCCGCCACGGACGCCTGCTGGGCCCGGCTGCTGCAGTCAGTGGGCGGGGCGGCCGCCGCCTCCGGCCAGCTGCACGTCCTCTGGGGCCTGAGCAAGGCGGACAAGCTCAATCTGGCGCTGCAGCTGAACAATGAGGCGTTCAGCGAGCGCCGGCCCTGTCGCATCATCTACCTCCAGTCGCTGAGCCTGCTCACCTTCTGGATGGCCTTCACGGTGAAGGGCCTCTGCGAGGACTACCACTGGGACTGCAGCGGCTACCAGATTACGCTGGAGAACAAGTGAGTCCCTAACAGAAAACCTCCTAAACAACATAAACTAATCCCTCCTCCTCCTCCTCCTCCTCCCCACAGAACCTCTCCTCGCAACAACATCATGTTCTTCGAGCTGGCCACCTTCATCTGCGCCCTGAACCGCGACATCAACACCTCCCTGGTGACCCACCTCATCGTGGACATTGACGGCGGCCACCAGCAGCAGCAGCAGCACCTCTTCAGCCTCTTTCTCCTCTACCTGAAGGAGAACTTTGCCCGTCAGATGCGCCACATGCGCCTGCTGGTCTTCGCCACCGACGCCGACCATGCCCGCTCACTGCAGCAGTACTACCACCACGGCGATGGTGATGATCTCGAGGGGCCGATGTCGATCAAGGTCAATCTGATTGACTTTCAGTCGGCGGCCTTCTTTGGTGGCAATCACAAACAGAGCACCACAGTGCAGATCTCCAGCCTCTACCTCGATGACATGGCCAACTTTCGAAACACTGCTGCGCTGGTGAGGCAGCAGCTGGAGAGGGGAAAGAAGCTGGAGAAGAGCGCTGACGGTAAGCTCGAGCTGGGAAAAGTGGCTGACTGATTCTGCTGATCTGAGTTTCATCATTCTCGTTTATTATTACCCCCTATTCTAGAACCAAATGAGGAGATGGAACGCCTGATGGGCGCCATCCACGCCGGCAAGATTGACATCAAGTTCATGCTGGACTTCATCAGCGCTTTTCCCGTGCTGATCAACTACCAGTGCCGATCGATGGGCGGCATCACGCCGCTCATTCTCACGGTCCTTCACGGCCGCCTGCAGGAGGTGGCCCGGGTGCTGGCCATTGGCGCCGACGCCCGCCTCGCCTCCTGGGACCACTATCCAGCAGGAGGCAGTGGCGGTGGCGGCGGCCTGGAGCCGATGGAGTGGGCCATCAACCGCCGCCGGGAGGACGTCTTTCAGCTGCTCTACGCCCACTGCTACGCCACCAGCGAGGCCTTTGACCTGCACCTGGAGCAGTACTACGCCGGCCGATTTGCCGCCATCTCTCAGTGGCCACCGGTGGAGGTGAAGGTGGCGGTGGTGGCTGACAAGAGAGGCTCTAGTTCTGGCTCCTCTTTCTCTTCGAGCAGTCTGGCCGTGGCTCGTCCATCATCAAGCCATCCTCATCACTTCAACGGTGCTCAACCGAACTGCCCTCCTCCTTTTCCTCCTCAGCGGCAGTCCTATCAGGTGAACTACCAGCTGGTGTTGCACCTGCTCGGCGGCATGATCCGCCAGATCAAGGGCTCCACGCCGGCGGGCGCCCCCCTGGGCGCCATCCTCATCCTCCTGCCCTCGTACAGCAGCATCAGCCGACTGCGCAAGCTTCTAATTGGCGAGCTGTCCACCACTGCCGAGCACCAGTTCACCGTCTTCTGTCTGTATCCGCACCTGCCCAACAATGAGCTGGAGATTGCGCTCGGCTTCCTCGCCTCCGAGCAGCGCTCTCAGGTGCGCATCATCCTCTCGACGTTGACGCTCGATTCGCTCCTTCTCGCCGACATTCGCTACGTGCTCAACGCGGGCGTCCTCCTCAAGAAGGTCCAGTCGGTGCACTGTGCCCCTGGTGGGTGCTATCGTCTGCTGGGAAATGGCGCCTCACTGGCCGCCGGCGGGGGACAAAACAGCAGCAGCACCACCACCACCACCGAATGTGCACAGTACAACGCGCTCTTTGATCACAGCAGCCCCAAAGTCTACTTTTACAATCTCTTTTGGAAGGGAGCGATTGGCCAGTCCGGTGGCCTAGAAGAAAATGGCAATGGCGGTTCTACTCGATCGGCATCGTCATCGTCGTCGTCGGCGGCGGCGGCCACTGGTGAAGGTGACTGCATCTACCAGTGCATCTTTGCGCTGGAGAGCTTGAATCTGCGAAGTGGCAATCAGAAACAGAGCATTCGCTCACTCTTCCAGAAGATGGTCAGCCACCCGCCGCTGCCCATTGTTGACCGTACGGTGCAGTATCTCAAGGTAAGCACTGCTGAAGTTTTGTGCTCAAAGCTGGTGCTCTTGTTTTGTTCTCTTGCTCAAACTCTTTTCTCTACTCTTCTTTTTTTCAGGAACTAAACATCCTCAACGAGGAGGAGCACTTCACCGACCTGGGTCGCATTCTAATTAACCTCTCCATTGAGCCGCAGTACGCCAAGATGATCGTCTACTCGGTGCTGCTCCGCTGTCTTGATCCCATTCTCACCATCGTCTGCGCCCTATCGTCGCCCCAGTGCTGTAAGTGCATTTTTTATTCTTAAAAACCCATGTTCATTAGCCATTCTCTTTACTTACTGCTCAATAGTCGAACTAACCGAAGGCAGCTTTGAGCAGCGCCGCCGCGAGCTGAAGCAGCTGAAGAAGCTCTCACACGGCAGCTTCAGCGACCACCTGACGCTGGTGTACGCCTTTCAGAAGTGGCAGGAGCAGACACGGGCCAATCCAGAGACGGTGGAGCGAAGTACCTCGGCGGAGAATGAGAACAACGGCATCAGCAGCACCAGCGGTGGTGGCGGCGGCGGCGGCGGCCTGCCCATACTCTTCTCCTCCTTTGAGCTGATCTACTCGCTGCGGACGAAGATTCTCGGCCAGCTGCGCGCCTGTGGCTTCGTGAAGGGCAAGGGGCCGCTGAATATTCGCTCGCTGAACGCCAACTCGAACAACTTCTGCCTGGTGAAGGCGGCCATCACTGCCGGCAGCTCGCTGAGCCAGCTGGCAAAGCTGAAGGAGGAGAGCTCTTCTTTCGGTGACGGTTTGCTTGTGACCCCTAGCGATGGGGCGGATTTATTTGTAGCAGACGACAAGTCAGTCACCACCACCACCACCAGCACCTTCCTCCACCCAAACTCAGTCCTGGCGTACTACCTCAACAAGATGAGCAACTGCAGTCGAGCTGCAGCAGCTGCAGCTGCCAACAGCAGCAAGAGCATCAACCGTGGCGCTGAAACTTCAATCAGCAGCAGCACCTTTTCTCACCTGACGGACAACCTCATTCTCTACGATCGGAAGGTGCGCTGCGGCAGCACCGCCTACATTGAACACTGCACACTGGTCAGCCCGCTGACGGTGGCCATCTTTGGGAATGAGGCCAAGCCGGGCACGGTCCAGCTGGTGCCAGCAGGAGGAGGTGGTGGTGGAGGTGGAGGTGCCAGCGAAAGTTACATGCTCTTCAGTACTGCTGGCGGAGCTTGCACTGATCAGCAGTTGGTCATCACCGGCCCCGACGCCGCCCGCTGCTTTGAGCTGCGCCTCCGCTGGCAGCAGTTTGCGGCGAAGCGACTCGCCAACATCAACGGCACCATCAACGAAGAGGAGGGCAACCTGGTCGCCGACATTCTCAGTCTGGTCGGTCTCGCCGATGAGAGCATCGGCTTTGGGCCGCCCAATCAACACGACAGCATTGGCAAAGCGCCTCAGGTGAGCACTGTTGATTAGTCTTTTTTTTGAGGCAATGTTGACACTTTTTTTTTGATTTGCAGGTAATGAGCACGTACTTTTGCTCAACGAAGATGGTCGTGCCGGTCAATGCTGCCGCCGTTTCTAACGCCTCTTCTGCTTCTTTGGTTTTTAACACTGTCAAGAGTTTTTAGTCAACAGGAAGATGCTTTTCCTGTTTCATCTACTCCATCTTTCTCTCCCTCACTCATTAAGTTTTACACCAATTTTACACCACGTTAGCACAATTTTGATAATCTTTTGTTTTATATTGTTCTACCCCCCTTATCCTGATTGTCGTCAAATCTGCTTTAACATTTTTATTCTGCCAATTATCATTAAATGGTTTAATTTGATAAGTTTAACCTTATAATTAGCCAAGTTGATGATTTGAACAACAACAAGAAAAAAGTTGATTTTTGTGGCCAAAGCCTTTATTGAAGTGAAACAACAAAACATGTGACAGCATAAGTATAAAAGAATAAAGACAAATAAAAATATTACTACGCAATTATTGATTATTTTGTTTTTACTAAACTAAGATTAGTCTGGTTAATTGGTGGCCTTCCAAGTATAGCTGCTTGTTTTTAAAAATTACTTTACGACATGTCTACACCAACTCTTTCAAAATGGTTTTTCAAAACTTCTTGCTCATTAGTAATTAAAATTTTATCTATTAGCATTCCAAATTGATGTCCAGAAAACTTCAAATGACGTAAAGTGTCAGCAATTGTTTCAATGTTTTCTAGTTGCAGAAACTGTTTATTTTCTTCGGGCAAATTTTCAATATACTCTGAGTATTCACGCTGAACATTTTCTACATTTTTTAGCATTTTAAAAACATAATCTGGGTAATTTTCAATAGATTGCATCTTTACTTGCTCTTCCTCAATGACAAATTTAAGGTAAGGCTCAATAAACTGAGTTACAGACTGCAAATAATTTAACATTAGCTTACCAAAAACAATTTTAAAAATATGTTTACAAAAATATATACCGAATTAGAATGTTTGTTCAGCAAATAACCAAATTGAGAGGCCACCCATTGAATTGTTTGCATCTCTTCTTCTCGTTCTTTGATATTAGCTTGAAGCACATCAATAATCCTTTGTGAAAGATTGTCGTCTTTTTCTTTAGATTTTAACAATTCATTAAGTTCTTTGAGTTTTGCCGGATTCACGACTTCTTTTTCTACTGCCATTTGCACTCGGTGAAGCTGCATGTGCTCTTTAAAACTACAACCACACTTATTGCAGTTTTTCAAAAATTTATTATTATTATTTTTAAAAATAATGCAATCTTTTAGTAGTTTTGCTCCTACAAAATTTAAAAATTTAGTTTTAGTTTTAACATTAAATTTATATTTTAAAAAAAATGAATTACCTTTTTCTTTTTCATTAACATACTGTACATGACAGTCTTTGCAACACAAAGTGAAATTCTTAACTTTTTGTTTTCGCTCTAAATTTTTACTTTTAGGACAGTTTTTTGAAACGCAAACTGTCATAGGTTTTTCCAAATTAACAAATTCTTGTTCACTCACTTTCATATTAATTGTTTTAATTAAAAAATCAATTGTTGAATTTCCACTTTCGATACATTCTTTTTGGTGTTTAATTGTGTTAATATTAGCAAAAATAGTTCGTTGCAACTGCACAATTGGATCGGCAAGTTTAATAATAAAATTTTGTGCCATGTTTAACCAAAAAGTAGTTTTCAAATTGTGCGGTGTTGTCTCAATAATGCGCTGCAACATATCATTAGTTTGAGCTGACGATATGTTCCAAGCTTCGGTAAATGTTTTTAGTTGATAATTTTTAAATGGATAACCTTCTTTTTTGGCAACTAGGTAGCGGTAAGCTTCATTGTCAATGAAAAAACAATTAACTTTTGATTTCAAAGCCAACTGAGCATCAGGAAACTCTTCTTTTAACAGATTGTTCATGATTTGCAAACCATCTCCAGGCTTATAAAAGGTGGTTCGACTAAAAGTGAAACAGAAAAAAACATTTTCACTTGCACTACGATGCAAGCGTTTAAAAAGCTCAGTAATGCAATAGCGAAAAACGGTTAAGTCTCGCGTTTCATTAGCTTTGATTAGAATAATAATGCCATGCAACGTGTTGTAGTTTTTAAGGTACTTGAGAATGTTTTCAAAATTTATTCTGTCTGCCATTAATCCATTTGTATCTCCAATGCCAGGAGTATCAATTAAACGGATCACCTTGTCTTTGAACATAAATTTATAAGCCATTGGCATTTTCGTTCGTGATTGGCTGTTACCAGTGTCAAATTCATTAGAATCAAAACCTGATTTGATACAAAATTCTTCATCTGTGTCAGGATGGGAAAGTTTAAAAAAAGAAGAAATCAATTCTACAAAGTTTTTCTGTTTTTGTGCCTCTCCAATAGAAGCAAATTTTACATAATTAGCATATGCGTTAATTGTGGTTGATTTTCCAGTGCCAGTACCTCCAAGGAGAAGAACATTGTATTCAGGCAAATGTTGTTTTTTTATTTTTTCTTCGTTTTTTGTTGAAAACCAACCAGATGTCCACTTGGAAAAAACATTTGATTTGTCATTTGTTAATGTTAAAGTTTTGTTTTGTTTTGATGAGTTAATTAAAGAGTTGTTATTGGTAATGCCAAAAGATTGTGAATAAATTGGATTGCTAGCTGATGATATGTTAGCAATTGGTTTATTACAAATTATTTTATATGATTGAGCAGCTTTTGGCACACAAAGTTTTGTTTTTTCCACAAAGTGAGGTTTGCTGGTGTAGTTTTCATGTTGCTCATTGATTTCAAAGTCATTGGTTTTTGGCAAATTGGAAACACTTTTTAAATGCTGCGGATAGTTTTGCTCATTTTTATTACAGTTTAAGTTAGACTGATTGAAAGGATTACTTTCTAAACTTTTAGTTAACAAACTATTTTGATTGTATCTATAATTTAAATTAATAGAGCCAGATGTTGTTAATTGACCATCATTATTGTTAGATTGAGCTGGACAGTGAAGCGGACAACCCCTATTACAACTACAATTTTTATTTTGCAACCAATTTTTATTTTGATTCATTTTATTGATGAGACGTTGTAATTTAAGTTTGTGACTGCAAAATGAACAAGAAACAGTTAATTATATAATTTTACAAACATTTTTTTATTAGTTACCAGTAATGTTACACAAAAAATAATGATTTTTTAGCAGCAATGCAAAAGTTAAAATGATAATAATTGTTGTTTATAGAAAATTGTTTTTTGCAGTAAATTAAATGATTCATTTTAACACACACTGTTGCATTTAGAAATTATCAAGTTATTAACAAAAAAGTACTAATGACTCATTTTTTTATCAAAACTGAACAACTATAGCTCGTTTATAAAAAAATTGTTTTATTAATTAATCATCAACTTATCAAGAAAATGATTTTATCAAAATGCAAGAGTACTTGTTTAACAAAAAACAAATGAAATTGTATTGAAATATTAAAATTACCAGAAAAAACTTTTTTTATGTTTCTTAATAATTTTGGCAAACTTTTAAGTAAATAAACATCATTTTTTAATGAAATTAGATAATTTTTTTAATATAGTAAATTTACAAGTAAAATAATAAAATAGTACATTTTATTAAATTGATAAAAACAAAAAATGTTAAAATTTAGTTTATAAATTTTTAAACAAATAAAAAAAGTTTTGTCAACAAATTTTGTTTTTTAGATAAAAAACAAGGGCTCAGTCGCACTCGCTTCGCTCACGCCACACTTAACTGTGCAC